>Ga0247611_10000907_pt1 | contig 56542 bp, 48 predicted proteins | sample 177DNAGHGhighgp2_FD_192422 | JGI IMG/M metagenome (GOLD analysis project Ga0247611, IMG submission 192422) | Sheep rumen microbial communities from Palmerston North, Manawatu-Wanganui, New Zealand - 1770 DNA GHGhigh gp2 | ecosystem: Host-associated > Mammals > Digestive system > Stomach > Rumen... | reverse complement strand
TGAGAAAATAGTGTTATCTTTGTGCTCATAAGAGGGGTGGTTTTTTCGCACTACTAAGGTAGTAATTTTCTACCTTGAATCAATCCCTCTTATTTCTTTTTTGAAAAAATATTTAGGACAATATTGGTTTTTTTCCTAATTATGAGAAATAAAGAAAAGCTCTCGTGGCATAGCTATGCCTAGAGAGCTTTTTTGAATTCTTTTAAGAAAAGGTGTTACTTTATCACTCCGAGGTTCTTTCCTACCTTGATGAAGGCATTGATGGCCTTGTCGAGGTGCTCGCGCTCGTGTCCTGCTGAGAGCTGCACACGGATGCGCGCCTCGCCCTTGGGCACCACGGGATAGTAGAAACCGGTGACATAGATGCCCTCTTCTTGCATGGCAGCGGCAAAGTCTTGCGAGAGCTTGGCATCGTAGAGCATCACTGCGCAGATAGCGCTCTGTGTGGGCTTGATGTCGAAGCCTGCTGCAATCATCTTGTCGCGGAAGTAGTTGACGTTGTCGATGAGTTTGTCGTGGATGGCGTTGCTCTCTTTGAGCATCTTGAACATCTCGAGGCTTGCGCCCACGATTACTGGTGCCACTGAGTTAGAGAACAGATAGGGGCGTGAGCGCTGGCGCAGCATGGCGATGATCTCCTTGCGGCCAGTGGTGAATCCACCCATAGCACCACCAAACGCTTTGCCGAGCGTGCCGGTGAAGACGTCGATTTTGCCGTAGAGGTTGAACTGCTCGGCTACACCGTGACCTGTGGGTCCAACGACACCTGCGGAGTGCGACTCATCGACCATTACCATAGCGTCGTATTTCTCGGCGAGCTCAACGATTTTATCAACTGGCGCCACGTTGCCGTCCATAGAGAAGACGCCGTCGGTGGCGATGATGCGGAAGCGTTGCTCTTGTGCTTGCTTGAGGCACTCTTCGAGTTCCTGCATGTTGGCATTAGCATAGCGGTAGCGTTTAGCCTTGCACAGGCGCACACCGTCGATGATAGAGGCGTGGTTGAGAGCGTCGCTGATGATGGCGTCGTCGGGTCCTAGCAGAGCCTCAAAGAGTCCACCGTTAGCGTCGAAGCATGACCCGTAGAGGATAGTGTCCTCGGTGTGGAAATAGTCGCTGATAGCAGCCTCCAGCTCCTTGTGGATGTCTTGTGTGCCGCAGATAAATCTCACGCTCGACATGCCAAAGCCTCGCTTCGCCATCATGTCTTGTGCTGCGTTGATGAGTCGAGGGTTATCGCTCAGTCCTAGGTAGTTGTTGGCACAGAAGTTGAGCACGTCGGTGCCGGGTTTCACTTTGATAGCAGCCTTTTGAGCTGTGGTGATTAATCTTTCTTCTTTGTAGAGACCAGCCTCTTTGATAGCAGCCAGTTCGTTGGTTAGATGTTCTTGAAATTTGCCGTACATAGTTAGTTTTGTAAGATTAAATAGTAGTTTATTTAGGTTAGTTTTACTCTTCGATACCCACAAAGTTCTAAAAAAAATGCGACATAGAACAATTTTTTTGCCGAAATTTTATTATTTTTGATTGTTAGTGAGTAATTTTGCAAATCATAACTTTAAAACAACTATTTTAAATCACGAAATGAAGAATATTTTAGTAATTGGGTCAACAGGGCAGATAGGCTCTGAACTCACCATGAAGCTTAGAAGCATTTATGGCAACGATGCCGTAGTAGCCGGATACATTCCTGGCGCAGAACCTAAAGGCGAGCTTGCTGAGACAGGCCCTAAAGAGGTGGCTGACATCACCAATGCGCAGCAGATTGCCGATGCCGTGAAGAAATATGGCATCGACACTATCTACAACCTTGCTGCGTTGCTCTCGGCGGTAGCCGAAAGCAAGCCCCTGCTAGCGTGGAAGATTGGCATTGGTGGCTTGATGAACACCCTCGAGGTGGCTCGCGAGTGCAACTGTGCTGTTTTCACCCCCAGTTCGATAGGCTCTTTTGGCCCCAACGCTCCCAAGGATGGCACTCCTCAGGACACCATTCAGCAGCCTCGCACCATGTATGGCGTCACAAAGGTTAGTGGCGAGTTGCTGAGCAACTATTATTTCACTCGTTTTGGCGTTGACACTCGCTCGGTGCGTTTCCCTGGTCTTATTTCTTATGTCACCCCTCCAGGCGGAGGCACTACCGACTATGCTGTTGACATCTACTACAGTGCTGTCAAGGGCGAGAAGTTCCAGTGCCCCATCAAGGCCGGCACGTTCATGGACATGATGTATATGCCCGACGCCTTGCGTGCTGCCATCGAGATTATGGAGGCCAACCCTGACCGTCTTGTTCACCGCAACTCGTTTAACATTGCGTCGATGAGCTTTGACCCCGAGATCATTTATAATTGCATCAAGAAGTACATTCCTGGCTTTGAGATGGAGTATCAGAACGATCCACTGCGCCAGGGCATTGCTGACTCCTGGCCTAACCGCCTCGACGACACCTGTGCTCGTGTGGAGTGGGACTGGAAGCCAGAGTATGACCTCGACACTATGACTCAGGACATGATAGAGAAGCTGCGCATCAAGTTTGGAAAATGACATAACGCACGCAGTAGATTACAAAAATAGCGTCGCCTGGTGGTTCACACTAGTGGCGACGCCTTTTTTGTAGCTTGCTGTGACGATTTTCAAAAAGTTTTGTTGCTTTAGCGTTTTATTATTAATTTTGCAGATTGATAATTCCACACATTTTATGAACGAAGATTTCGACATCCGTCAAGAGCGCTCTCAAGGCGACCGAGATTTTGAGAAAGCTCTGCGCCCGGTGAGGTTTGACGACTTTGCTGGTCAGGAGGGCATTATCAACAACCTCAGGGTGTTTGTCGCTGCTGCTCGTCAGCGTGGTGAGGCACTCGACCACACCTTGTTTTATGGTCCTCCCGGCCTGGGCAAGACCACGTTGTCGAGCATTATAGCCAACGAGATGGGTGTGGGCTTCAAGGTCACTAGCGGCCCTGTTCTCGACAAGCCTGGCGACTTGGCAGGCCTGCTCACGTCGCTCGAGGAGAACGATGTGCTGTTTATCGACGAGATACACCGGTTGAGCCCTGTGGTGGAGGAGTATCTCTACTCTGCCATGGAGGATTATCGCATCGATATAATGATTGATAAGGGTCCTGGTGCAAGGTCGGTTCAGCTCACGCTATCGCCATTCACACTCATTGGCGCCACCACACGCAGTGGCCTGCTCACGGCACCGTTGCGTGCGCGATTTGGCATCAACTGCCACCTGGAGTACTATGGTCACGAGGTGCTTGAGGGCATCATCAAGCGTTCGGCAAGGTTGCTGCATGTGGCCATCTATGACGACGCGGCACGCGAGATAGCGTTGCGCAGTCGTGGCACGCCACGAGTTGCCAACTCGTTGCTGCGTCGTGTGCGCGACTTTGCCCAGGTGAAGGGCAGCGGCAAGATCGACAGTGCCATAGCGAAATATGCCCTAGAGTCATTAAACATCGACACCTACGGCCTTGATGAGGTGGATCACAAACTGTTGACAACGATTATCGACAAGTTTGGCGGTGGTCCGGTGGGTTTGTCAACCCTTGCTGCGGCATTGAACGAGGATGCGGGGTCTATAGAGGAGGTGTATGAGCCGTTCTTGATAAAAGAAGGCTTCATCAAGCGCACCCCTCGTGGTCGCGTGGCCACCGACCTGGCGTTCCGTCACTTGAAGCTAGACCGTCCTGTGAGCGACAGCCAGCCCATATTGTTCTAACAAAGGAAAGAAAAAATTATGGCAAATCTAAAGTCTTTAGCAAAAGACACCGTCATCTATGGCATGACGGGAATGGTGGGTCGTTTCTTGAACTACCTGCTAGTGCCGCTTTACACGGCAAAAATCAGTGCCTCGTCGGGTGGCTATGGCATTATCACCAATATCTATGCCTACACGGCGCTGATAATCATTATTCTCACCTTTGGCATGGAGACCACGTTTTTCAGGTTTGCTAACAAAGATGGTGAAAATCCCAAGGCAGTGTTATCTACATCGTTCATCTCGGTGACTGCGGTGTCGGCGATTTTTGTGCTGCTGGTGCTGTTGTCGTTGCCCTGGTTGGCTCCGGCGATGGGCTATGGTGCCCACCCGAGCTACATCTGGGTGATGGCCGTGGTGGTGGCCCTCGATGCTGTGCAGTCTATTCTTTATGCCTATCTGCGTTATCAGCACAAGCCTCTCAAGTTTGCCACCCTCAAGTTCTCGTTCATCATCCTCAACATAGGTCTTAACCTGGTGTATTTCTTGCTGTTGCCGTGGCTCTATGAGAAGTATCCAGCTGCCATAGGCACGATTTATGACCCTAGTGTGGGTGTGGGCTATGCCTTCTACCTCAACCTGGTGTGCACTGGCTTGGTGACACTGCTGTTCTGGAAGGAGATTAAAAGCATAGAGTTCAAGCTCGACCGTCCATTGCTCAAGCGCATGCTTGAATACACATGGCCGTTGCTGGTGCTGGGAGTTGTGGGCATTCTCAACCAGACTGCCGACAAGATTCTCTACCCCTTCATCGACGACAGTGCCAACGGTCGCGCTCAGCTAGGCATCTATGGCGCGGCATGCAAGATAGCGATGATAATGGCAATTATCACTAATGCCTTCCGCTGGGCCTACGAGCCGTTTGTCTTCGGCAAGAGCCGCGACAAGGACAACCGCGAGGCCTATGCCGCCGCGATGAAGTATTTTCTCATCTTCACGCTGCTGGCGTTCCTGATGGTGGTGGCATGGATTGATGTGCTCAAGTACCTGATAGGGCGCGACTACTGGGAGGGCCTGAAGGTGGTGCCCATAGTGATGGCTGCCGAGATAATGATGGGCGTGTATTTCAACCTGTCGTTCTGGTACAAACTGGTGGATAAGACCATCTGGGGAGCGTGGTTCTCGCTCATAGGCTGCGTGGTCTTGGTGGCTATCAACTTCTTGTTTGTGCCGCATTTTGGCTACATGGCATGTGCGTGGGGAGGCTTTGCGGGCTATGGCGTGGCGATGGTGCTGTGCTACATAGTGGGCCGCAAATATTATCCCATCGATTATCCGTTGAAGGAGATAGGCCTCTACGTAGGGCTCACGGCAGTGCTCTATGCAGCAAGCGTGCTGGTTGACTGGGGTGGCAGCTTCGAGAATGTGACCTACCGCACCCTGCTGCTTCTGGTCTTTGTTGCAGTGCTTGTGAAGAAGGAGCATGTAATGGAGAAGGTAATAGAATTCAAGCGCCGCCGCCAGTAAAGATTGGGTGCTGGCTGGTGTGTGTGTTGTTGCGATGGCATCGCAACAAACGTGACAAGAAAAGAAGAGACTCGAGGTTTGTGCCTCGAGCCTCTTTTCTATTTACATCTTAGAGTTAGTGTTATTTAGATCCGAGGATGATGTTGTAAACAACGGTGACATCGGCGGTGGTGATTTCGCCGTCGCCGCTCTGGTCGCCGTTGACGATGGCACTGTCGTCGCCAGTGAGGATGTAGCTGTAGAGTGCTGTCACGTCAACAGTAGTCACCTCTCCGTCGCCGTTGACGTCGCCAGGAATGGTCTGCTGCTGTTGTTGCTCACCAGGCAGCATGATGCTCTCGTGGCTGTCGAGTGCGGCAATCTCCTTGAAGAAGGCGCGGAATGGTGCCACATAGGTGTTGCCCCATTGTGCGGCTGCTCCAGCTTCGTTCACGCTATAGATGTCCTCGAGAGTCTCGCCGGCAAATGTTCCGGCCATCAAGTAGTTCTCACCGCTGGTGTAGGCGATGGGCTCAGCCTTGAGCTGCACGCCAGTAGCGCTCCAGGTGATGGGAGTGCCAGTGAGATTGGCAGCCTTGTTGATGGCGATGATATAGGGCACGTTGGCCTCGATGTTCTCAACCTGGGCAAATGTTGCCACGCCGTCGGCCTCTTGAGCGAAGCGCTCAATCCACATGTAGCTGCTGCTTGCCGAGCAAGTGGCAGGGGTGAATGGCAGCACGATGGTGCTCCAGTTCTCGTCCACGCCGTCCTGGCGAGCTTTGTCGAAGGTGCGCTCATAGCTGATGCTCTGTGCGGTGAAGCTCTGTGGTGTGAAGTAGGGGTATCCGTCCTTGAGCACGATGCTCTGTGCAGCATTGCCTGCCACGATGTTGCTGCCATTGAGGCTTGCTGGTGCCGCTGCCCCTTCGTCGATGAAATACAGCGTGTTGGGGTTAGTGTTAGGAAGGATGTTGTTGAGGGTGAGACCCAGGAGGCTAACGGCAGCCACGCTAGGCTCAACTTGGAATCCCTCTTCGGGCTTGTAGCTGTTGCGTGTGCCTTGTGCGTTCCAGGTGATGATGCCAGGGAGGATGTCGTAGTAAACCGACTCGCCAGGCTTAACAATGTTATCGACGTGCGAAGCGTCCTCGCTGTCGGGCACGTTGTTGCGGGCATAGATGTTCATAGCATAGGTAGAGCCGTAGGCAAGATTGTCGAAGTCGAAGTAAAGAGTCTTCGACTCGCCAGCGGCAAGCGAGAGCTGGCTCTGCTTGTAGGTCACCATTGAGCCCTTGCCGTCCTCGACGATGAACAGTGGAGCGAGCACATACTTGCTGTAGGCGCCGTTGCTATGGTTAGTGATAGTGGCGCTGAAGCGAGCGTGACTGTCGTAAATCACGTCGTGGCTATTGGGGTCGTCGGCAGGCACCGAGTTCTCGGCCTTGATTACTACCGAGAGGTCAATTTCCTCGGCTTCCTCGCTTTGAGCGATGGTTACTGAGCCTGTGCCAATGGTGATGTATTCGCCATACTGATTAATGCGCATGAGCCTAACTGCTTTGGTTCCTGCCGAAGCTGGGGTGACGTTGAAGGTCACTACCGACTCTTGGCCAGGAAGCACCTCGGCTTGCACTACGGTGGTGTATTGTGAGTACTCGTCGATTTGCTGTCCTCCAAAGTCGAGATATAGGTCGCCAAAGAAGCGGTCAACACTGTTGTTCTTGACAGTGACATTCACTTGCTCCTTCACGCCCACGCGCTCACCGCCGGTGAACTCCCAGTTGGTGGCCTGCAGGTCGATGGTGGGATGTGCGCTGGCCTGGCAATAGGTGTTGCTCATGTTCACCTCGATGTAGTGGCGGTCAGTTTCCTTCATGAGTTTCCACTCGCTAGAGCCTTCCACTTGGTAAACGCCCACGAGGTGGTAAGTGCCAGTGAGGCCGGCTCCGAAGGGGATGACTTGGTCAGAGTTAGAAGTCACGCCGCTACCGAAGCTGTGAGTTTGTCCCAGTGCCGAGGTAGTGACTTGCATGTAGATATTGTCGGCCGAGTTGGCGAGCACTTCGAAGGTGCCGTCGGCGGGATTCAGGAGAGCCAGAGCGGTCTTGAACTTCTTGCCCGAGCCCGAGTGGTCGCTGTAGCTCACCTTCACAATCTTAGACTTGTAAATCTTGAAAGGATTAGCCTTCGAGTCACGGTCCCATCCGGTAGGTCCGCTAGTGGCGGTAGCGGTGAGTGCCGGTTCCTCTTCGTCCTCGTGAGGAGGAGTGCCACCGGGGATGATGTTATACACGATGTTCTGCTTCATGTTGTAGCCCTCGGCACTCGACGAGCCGCCAATGCCGCTGGCGTAGGGGTTGAGCACGGCGAGCTGGAAGAAGCCGTTGCCCATGCCTCCCCATCCCCAGTTGATGTGGAAGTAGTTGCCATATTCATAGCCGTCGCAGATGAACGAGTGGCCGCCGCCACTGCCTGCTGTGCCGTTGTAAATCATGGGTCGGCCGGCAGCGAGCTCTTGATAAACCATCTCGTCCCACACCTCTTGAGTGTAGTCGTTGCGATAGGCGAGTTTAGAGCCGTAGCCAAAGATGCCGAAAGCCTTGGGGATGTCGTCGGTGTAGGCACCAGTTGCCGAGACGCCATATTGCGACTTCAACGCGCATCCCACATAGAACATGAGGTGAGCCACAGCCGAGGTATATACTTCGTCTTCGGCACCAGTGTAGGTGTCGCGCATGTGAGCCCAGTCAAATGTGGTGATGGGCAGCTCATCCATCTGCACGGTGGCGTAGTTGTAGTTGCCATCGCTATAGGTGAAAGAGTAAGCCGGAATCACCTGTGTGGTCTGCTCAGGGAATTTGTAGAAATTCATCAGCTGCGACATTGAAGTGGCCACGCAGCCGGTGTAGGCCAGCTCATAGCCGTCCTCCTCGTTGTCGCTGTTCATGAATTGTGGGCACTCGTTCCAGTAGGGGGTAGCCTGGTCCCACTTGGTGGTGATCATTGGGGCGATAGAGTTGCGAGTGTCAACCACATTTTGTGCTTTAGGCGCAGCAATGGCACCCTTGATGCCAGCCACTTTGTCGAGCAGTGCTATTTGCTGTGCATACTCGTTGAGCCATGCCTTCATGTTGGCAGGGGCTTTTTTCTCATCGTAGTAGCCCTGGTCGCTATATCCCAGGATGGGGTTGATGCGGTCGTCTCCAGCGACGATTACGAATCCCTGGTTGTTGCCAATGTTAAACACGTAGTAGGCTGCATTGCTGTTTGTTGCCGCCTGTACTGTGGGGTTGCCTTTAGCAGCAAATTTCAGGCCATTGTTAGCTTTCTGCTTGCTGCGCAAGAAGTTGGATGCTTCCTGCTGTGCCTGTTGTTGGGTGATTGGAGCAGCTTGCGCAAGCAATCCAATACTCATGCAGAGCATAAGCAGAAAAAAGAATCGGTTTTTTGCCATTTTAATTGGTTTAAGATGTTAATGAATAGTTGTTTATAATAAGTTTGGTTATGTGCTTTTTTCAAAAAAGCAAGCAAAGATACATTAAATAATTTAATTGAGAAAAAATATTATGTGTTCCATGCAAAAAAATGGTTATAGCGAGGGTCAGAGCGATTGCTCTCTTGTGGTTTTTCAATTGTGAATAGTTTACAATGCCAAAATATTTGGCAAAATAAAGAGTGTTTTGATAGTCAGCACATTAAGAAGTTATCAACAGGCTTGTTGATAAGTTTTTTGTAAATAAATGAAAATTCCTTTGTTTGGATTTGTAAATTCCAGTTTTTGTTTGTAATTTTACACCCTCAAAACGAAATCGACGAAATTGCGCCAAAAAACGAGTGAAATGACCCCTACCGATTATCATATTCCCGCTCTCTTGGAGGAGACTATTAACGGGCTGAATATCACCGCCAGTGGTACCTATGTGGATGTTACCTTCGGTGGTGGTGGTCACAGCCGTGCCATCATGGCGAGGTTGGGTGACGAAGGTCGTCTTTTCTCGCTCGACCAGGATATGGATGCATGGGCTAACAGGCTGGATGACAATCGATTTACTTTTGTACACAGCAATTTCTCTTTTTTAAAGAATTTTTTGCGCTATTATGGTGTGGATGAGGTAGATGGCATTGTCGCCGACCTGGGCGTGTCGTTCCACCACTTTGACGATGGAGAGCGTGGTTTCTCGTTCAGGCACGACAGCCGCCTCGACATGCGCATGAACCGCGACAGCAAGGTCGATGCAGCGGCAATAGTCAACACCTATAGCGAGGAGCAGCTAGCGACGGTGCTCTACCTCTACGGAGAGCTCAAGCAGTCGCGCCGCCTGGCCAGTGCCATTGTCAAGGCTCGCGCCGCAAGCGAGATAACGACTACCGGTCGCCTGGTGGAGGTGGTGTCGCCACTGATAGGGCGCCGCCAGGAGAAGAAAGAGCTGGCGCAGGTGTTCCAGGCGTTGCGCATCGAGGTGAACCATGAGATTGACGCCCTCAAGCGGTTGCTCACTCAGTCGCTGGCAGTGCTCAAGCCTGGCGGCCGCCTCGTGGTTATCACTTATCACTCGCTTGAGGATCGATTGGTGAAGAACTTCATGCGCAGCGGCAATGTTGAGGGCAAGGTCGATAAAGACTTCTATGGCAGGGTCACCACCCCGTGGCGGCTCGTCAACAACAAGGTGATCACCGCCAGTGAGGCCGAGGTGGAGCGCAACCCTCGCTCGCGCAGTGCTAAGTTGCGCATAGCAGAGAAAGTTAATAGTTAAGAGTTTGTTGTTCATAACTTTTTAGTTTTTAAGTATTTAGTTGTTATAATTTAAGATTGTAAACGATAGTAAATCTCATCACCGACTATGGCAAAGAGGAGTAATAGAAAACACGAAGTAGAGAGGGAGGAGGAAACTTTCACCCTCAATCCTATTGTGCTGATACAGCGCTTGTTGCAGGGTCGCTCTTTTCTCTCGTTGGGATTTTTCAAGCGCTACTGGATATATGTGGTAGCCGGCACGGTGATGATGCTGATGTATATTTCTAACAAGTATGTCTATCAGAGCGACAAAGCTAAGCTCGGCACGATGAAAGTGATGCTCAACAATGCCAGCACCGACTTTGTGGATGCCAGCTCTCGCTACAATTCTCGCATCTTGGAGAGCCAGATGAAGGCCCGCGTTGACTCGATGGGATTAGATTTAAATTTATCGAAGGAACCACCATTTAAACTCACAGAACGATGAAAACCTCTAACAAACAACACATCCTTTTTCGCTATCTGGTAGTGATAGCAGTTATATTGCTGTTCTCGGCTGCGATAATCTACAACATGTTAAAAATCTCGATAGTTGAAGCCAAGACCTGGAACGACAAGGCCGATGGTCTGCTCAAGAAGGAGACTGTCTTGCCTCCAGAGCGCGGCCGATTACTCTCGGACAATGGCAGTGTGCTCGCCGCCAACCTTAACTATTATACCGCTCGCATCGACTGGTCGTGCGAGGGTTTTGCTAACAACGACTTCAAGGACAGTGTGGATGTGTTGTGCGACAGCCTTCAGGTATTCTGCGAGAACAAGAAGAGTGCTGAGGACTGGAAGAAAGAACTAATGGCTCAGTTTAAAGCCCACAAAAATAAAGTCTATCCATTGTTTACCGGATTAACACATGCACAGTTTGTGCGCCTTAAATCATTTCCTTTCCTTAACTTGCCAAAGAATAAGAACGGCTTCTATTCCGACCCAGTAGTAAAGCGAGTAAAACCTTATGGTCAGATGGCATCACGAAGCATTGGCATTGTGGGTGAGGTAGAAAACATGGAAGGACAGCATGGCCGGTCGGGGCTGGAGATGGCCCTCGACTCACTGCTCTATGGTGTGCCAGGCGTGAAACGCCGCATCCAGCTCACCAACCGCATTGTTGACTGGGAGAGCACACCGGCAGTGCCCGGCTATGACATCACCACCACTATCAACGTGCAGCTTCAAGACATAGTGGAGAATGAGCTGTATAAGGTGTGCAAAGAAACCGATGCTGTGTGGGGCACCTGTGTGCTGATGGAGGTTGCCACTGGCGAGATCAAGGCCATCTCCAACCTGGAGTGGAACGACAAAATACAAGACTACTACGAGGGCCGCAACAATGCCGTGCTGGGCTATGAGCCAGGCTCGGTGATGAAGCCCATCTCGATGATGGTAGCCCTCGAAGACGGCATCGTCACCGACATCAACGCCCCATGGGCCACTGGCTCGGTGTTCAATTATGGTGGTAGCGAGATTAGGGACTCACATGGCGGCAGCTCATTGTCGGCGCGCCAGATTATAGAGATGTCGAGTAATGTGGGCATGTCGAAGATTATCCTCAAGAAATATGAGAAAAATCCCGATGGCTTCCGCCAGCGGCTGGAGCAGATGGGCTTCTTTGAGCCCTTCTACTCAGGCATTGGTGGCGAGCAGGAGCCCAAGATCGCAAAACTCGGTCATGCCAACTGGGACCGCGTGGCCCTTACTCGCATGGCCTATGGCTATGCCACCCTCATCCCGCCATTGCACACCCTTGCCATGTATAATGCCATTGCCAACGACGGCAAGTATGTGCGCCCTCACCTGGTGAAGAAGCTCACGCGTCCAGGCAGCGACCACGACTCTATCGTGCCCATCACCTATGTGCGCAAGCAGGTGTGCAGTCCCGAGAATGCCGAGAAACTGCGCATCATGCTTCACGATGTGGTGTGGGGCAACAATGGCACGGCGCGGCGCTGGGTGCAGGACGAGAATGTGGAGATTGCTGGCAAGACGGGCACCGCCTACACCGTCAGGAGCGATGGCACCTACAGCGACGAGAAGCGCTTGGCCTTTTGTGGCTTTTTCCCTTATAACGCTCCGAAATACAGCTGCATTGTGCTGATGCTTCGTGCCAACCGTGGTGCTGCTGCCAGCAGTGGCGTTGTGCTTCGCAACATTGCCGCCAAGATGTATGCTTGCGGCTTGCTTGGTAACAACCACAATTACGACACTGCTTCGGCTTCTAAACACACCACTTCGAGCAAGACTCAGTATCAAAAGGAACCCACGCTGTTCTATCAGAGCAACAGCACCTTGCTTGGTGAGCTGCGCAGCTTCCTCGGAGCCGTCAACGCAAAGTTTTCTAGTGCCCCGTCGCGCCCAGTATCGGGTGTGCCCAATGTGTGCGGGATGACCATTCGCGAGGCCTTGGCGTGCCTCGAGAAGCAGGGGCTTAACGTGCGCTTCTCGGGCGCTGGCCGTGTGGTGAGCCAGAGCCTGCCAGCGGGCACAGGATTTAACAGGGGCGCAGTGATAAATTTGACCTTAGAAATGTAATTAAAAAATAAAAAAGAGTAAGAAGAAGATATGAAGGCTAAGACAATAGAGAAACTGATAAGTGATATAGAGGTGTTGCAGGTTACTGGCGACACCAGCAAGATGGTGACCGACGTGGTGTGCGACTCCAGGCTCGTGACCAGCGGTGCCCTCTTTGTGGCAGTGCGTGGCGTGGCAGTCGATGCCCATCAGTTCCTGCCACAAGTGGCACGCGATGGTGCCACAGCAGTGGTGTGCGAGACTCTGCCCGAGGTGCTCTCGCCGCAGGTGACATATATCCAGGTGCCCGACAGCACCGTGGCGCTGGCTCACCTTGCCAGCGCATGGTATGACCACCCGTCGTCGAGGCTGCGCCTGGTGGGCGTCACTGGCACCAATGGCAAGACCACCATCGCCACCTTGCTCTATGAGCTGGCGCGCCTGCTGGGCTATAAGGCTGGCTTGCTATCGACAGTGCAGAACATCATCGACGAGCGTGTGGAGCCTGCCAAGCAGACTACCCCCGACCACCTCACGCTCAACCGCTTGCTTCACGACATGGTGGAGGCTGGTTGCGACTATGCCTTCATGGAGGTGAGCTCACATGCCTGCTCGCAGCACCGCATCGACGGCCTGCGCTTTGCCGGTGGCATCTTCACCAACCTCACTCGCGACCACCTCGACTATCATGGCACTGTCGATAACTACATCGCTGCCAAGAAGATGTTCTTTGACGCACTGGACAGCGACGCCTTTGCCGTGGTCAATGCCGACGACAAAGTGGGCGCGGTGATGGTGCAGAACACCAAGGCCAAGAAATATACCTACTCGCTGCGGTCGCTTGCCGACTTCAAGTGCCGGGTAGTGGAAGACCGCCTCGACGGCACCTCGCTCATTATCAACGACACCGAGCTCGAGACCATGTTCACTGGGCGCTTCAATGCCTATAACCTCACCGCCGTCTTTGCCACAGGGCTGCTGCTGGGATGGAGCCGCGACGAGGTGCTCGTGGCCATGAGCCGCCTCGTGCCAGTGGCTGGCCGTTTCCAGACGCTGCGCTCGCCACGTGGCTACACTGCCATCGTTGATTATGCCCACACCCCCGACGCTCTGGTCAATGTGCTCGACGCGGTGAACGAGGTGCTCAAGGGCAAGGGTCAGCTCATCACGGTGTGTGGCTGTGGCGGCAATCGCGACAAGGGCAAGCGTCCCATCATGGCTCGCGAGGCAGTGCTGCGCAGCGACCGTGTGATACTCACCAGCGACAACCCTCGCAACGAGGACCCCGACGAGATACTGCGCGAGATGCAGGCTGGCGTGCCAGCCGAGAAGCTCCCCACCACGCTCACTATCACCGACCGGCGCCAGGCCATCAAGGTGGCATGCCAGCTCGCCCAGAGTGGTGATGTGGTGATGGTTGCCGGCAAGGGTCACGAAGACTATCAGGAAATCAAGGGTGTGAAGCACCACTTCGACGACCGCGAGGAGATAATTAAGATATTTGAGACCGAGAAATAAAATCTAGAAATTCTAGAACTTATAGAACAAAACCTAAAAAACTAGAGGCTATGCTTTACTACTTATTTAGATTTTTAGAGCAATACAATATTCCTGGGGCGCACATGTGGCAGTATATCTCGTTTCGTGCGCTGCTCACGCTCATCCTCTCGCTAGTGCTCTCGGCATGGCTAGGCGAGAAGTTCATTCACTACATGCGCAAGCGCAAGATTGGTGAGACCCAGCGCGATGCCTCGATCGACCCCTTTGGCGAGAAGAAGGTGGGCACTCCATCGATGGGTGGACTGGTGATTATCACCGCCATCTTGCTGCCAGTGCTGCTGCTGGGCCGCATGCGCAACATCTACATCATCTTGATGATTATCACCACGGTGTGGCTGGGCTTCCTGGGATTTTGCGACGATTACATCAAAATCTACCGCAAGCACAAAGAGGGCTTGAAGGGTAAATACAAGATTGTGGGTCAGGTGAGTATAGGCCTCATTGTGGGCCTGGTGCTGTGGCTTAGCCCCGATGTGGTGATGCACGAGAACATAGAGCGCGTGACAGTATCCACCCAGAAGGAGGCTGTGGTGGCACCAAGCACTCAGCCTGAGGCGCAGGTGGCCGCAGGAGCACACGATGCTGGCAGTAACGAGCAGAAAACTGTTGTGGTACACAAAGACAAAGCCGAGAAGTCGCTCAAGACCACTATCCCCTTTGTGAAGAACCATAATCTGGACTATGGCTACTTCACCAAGTGGATGGGCAAGTGGGGAGGCGCCGCTGGATGGGCCTTGTTTGTGCTGATGGTGATACTGGTGGTGACTGCCGTGAGCAACGGTGCCAACCTCAACGACGGCATGGACGGCATGTGTGCCGGCAACTCGGCAATTATGGGTGTGGCACTGGGCATACTCGCCTATGTGAGCTCCAACTTTGAGTATGCCTCCTACCTCAACATCATGTATATCCCCGACAGCCAGGAGCTGGTGGTGTTTATGTGCGCCTTTGTGGGGGCCTTGATAGGTTTCCTGTGGTATAACGCCTATCCCGCCCAGATGTTTATGGGCGACACCGGTTCGCTCACCATTGGTGGCATCATTGGCGTGTGTGCTGTCATTATCCACAAGGAGCTGCTGGTGCCCATCTTGTGTGGCGTGTTCCTGATGGAGAGCCTCACGGTGATTATCCAGACACAGGTCTTCAAGTACTACAAGCACAAGGGCAAGAAGGTGAGAGTGTTTCGCTCCACCCCGATTCATGACAACTTTCGCAAGCTCGACAAGGACCTCGACCCGGAGTGCAAGTATGTGTTCCGCAACTGGCCCCGCAACCGGTTTCATGAGTCGAAAATCACGCTGCGTTTCTGGATCTTCACCATCATCCTGGCAGCATTGACGATAATCACGCTTAAAGTGAGATAAAAAACGAGATATTAAAAAATTGAGTCATCATAGTAAAAACGAGTATTTTAAAAAAACCAACAAAAGGAAATGAAAAGTTTAGTAGTTATAGGAGGCGGAGAGAGCGGCGTTGGAGCTGCTGTGCTAGGCAAAGTTAAGGGTATGGAGGTGTGGCTCACCGACATGGGAACCATAGCTCCACGCTACAAGGAAATTCTTGACAAGTGGGATATCGCTTGGGAAGAAGGGCACCACACCGAGCAAAAGGTGCTGGCAGCCGACGAGATAGTGAAAAGTCCGGGTGTGCCCCTTACCGCGCCGCTCATCGTCAAAGCGATGGCTAAGAACATTCCTGTGATCTCTGAGATAGAGTTTGCAGGCCGCTACACCGATGCTAAGATGGTGTGCATCACCGGCAGTAACGGCAAGACCACCACCACCTTGCTCACCTATCACATCCTTAAGGAAGCAGGGCTTGATGTGGGTCTTGCCGGTAATGTCGGCAAGAGCTTGGCGATGCAGGTGGCCACCGAGCAGCACGAGGTGTATGTGATAGAGTTGAGCAGTTTCCAGCTCGACAACATGTATGACTTCCGTGCTAACATTGCCGTGATGCTCAATATCACCCCCGACCACCTCGACCGCTATGATTACAAGATGGAGAACTATGCCGCTGCCAAGTTCCGCATCATGCAGAACCAGACCAGCGAGGACGCCTTCATCTACTGGGAGGACGACCCCATCATCTCGGCACAGCTCAAGAACATCAAGAGCGAGGCTCGCTTCTTCCCCTTCAGTGCCCGCGACGACAAGTCGTGTACTGCCTTCTTGAGCGATGGCACGCTGTGCTTCAATGTGGAGGGCGATGAGTGGCACATGCCCAGCAGCGAGCTGGCATTGAAAGGCCTTCACAACATCTACAACTCTATGGCGGCCGGTATCAGTGCCACATTGCTCGATATCAAGAAAGAGAACATACGCCGTGCGCTTGCCAATTTTGAGGCTGTGGAGCACCGCCTCGAGTATGTGCGCACGCTGCACGGTGTGAGATATATCAACGACTCTAAGGCCACTAATGTCAACTCCACCTGGTATGCTCTAGAAAGCATGACCGACCCCGTGGTGCTCATCCTCGGTGGCAAGGACAAGGGCAACGACTACAGCGAGATAGAAGACTTTGTGAAGGAAAAGGTGGTAGCCCTAGTGTGCCTGGGTGTGGACAACAGCAAGCTGCATGCTTTCTTCGATGGCAAGGTGCCCGTGATAGAAGATGCCCGCAGCATGAAGGAATGTGTGGAGAAATGCCGCGCTCTGGCCCAGGAGGGCAGCACGGTGCTGCTGTCGCCCTGCTGCGCCAGCTTCGACCTGTTCAAGAGCTACGAAGACCGCGGCGAGCAGTTCAAGGAGTGTGTAAACGGTTTAGAATAATGATGGCGCAATGAGCGAGAAGGAGAAAATATCAAGATATAAGGAGATGACCATCCGCTATGGCGACCCGTGGATATGGGGTATTTACCTCACGCTGGTGGTGCTGTCGATAGTGGAGTCTTACTCGGCATCGAGCCGCGACGTGGCTATGATGGGCGTGTATGAGCCCATTATCAAGCAGGTGTCCTATCTGTTTATAGGAGCACTCTTTGTCGTGGGCTTGAGTCGTGTCAACTACAACAACAAGATGCTGCTGCTGGTGCTCATCCCCTTGCTATGGATCTTTACCATGGTGGCGCTGGTCTATGTGCTGCTGGCCGGTGAGGTGGTCAATGGCGCGCAGCGAGCCTTCACGATACCGATTATCAACCTGTCGGTGCAGCCGTCGGAGCTGGCGAAGCTCTCGGCGGTAACAGCTCTGGCCTATATCATGGCTAAGAACCAGGAAGACCGCGATGTGTCAACCAAGGGTGTGGCCATCTCGGCAGCCCTGGTGGCTTTCTTTGGCGGCCTGATGATTAACAGTGGCTTGACTAACACGCTGCTGCTCATGTGCATCAGTGCCACAATGTTTGTCGTGGGTGGTGCTCGCATCAAGAAGTTGCTTGCGGTGCTGGCAATCTATGCCGTGGTGGGTGGCCTGTTCTGGGTGTGGAAAGACCTCAGCGAGAAGCGCGAGGAAAACATGCGCCAGGTGACTGCTGTTCAAGATGACAAAGCCAAGTCGGTAGATAAGAGCAAGGTTGTAGAACGCCACGGCATGCGCAAAGACCGCATCTACAACTGGCTTCACCGCGATGAGCTCATTAAGGACTCGGTCAATAGCGAGAACTCCCAGGAGATGTTCTCGATTATGGCTCAGGCCCACGGCGGGCTGTGGGGCGTGGGCATAGGTAACTCGCGCGAGTGCAGCCGCTTGCCGCTGGCCTTCAGCGACTATATCTTCTCGATTATCTTGGAGGAGATAGGCCTTGTGGGCGGCATCTTTGTGATGATACTATACTTGTGGCTGCTCTCGCGAGCGGCGATGATAGCGCGGCGCTGCCATCGCGTGCTGCCGGCACTGCTCATCATTGGCATGGCGTCGATGATCACCTTTGAGGCGCTGTTTCACATGGCCATTAACACGGGTGTGTTCCCGGTGTCGGGCCAGCCGCTGCCGTTCATCTCTAAGGGTGGCACGTCGATACTCGTCAATAGCATCGCCATTGGCGTGATGCTCAGTGTGAGCCGCACCATCGCCAACACTGACAACGGAAAGAACAAGGATGACGGCATAGCGCTGCCTAGCGGCCTTGATGCCCGTAATCCATCAGAAATACCAGTAAAAAATGAGTGGAAATAACAACAAACTAAGTGTGCTGATAAGTGGCGGAGGCACCGGGGGGCACATCTTCCCCGCCTTGTCGATAGCCAACGAAATAAAGCGTCGCGTGCCTCAGGCCAACATCCTGTTTGTGGGCGCCGAGGGACGCATGGAAATGGAGCGCGTGCCGGCGGCAGGCTATGAAATTAAGGGCTTGCCAGTGGTTGGCTTCGACCGCAAGCACCTGTGGCGCAACTTCAAGGTGCTCTATCAGCTCAAGAAGAGCATGACGATGGCACGCGCCATCCTCGATGAGTTCCAGCCTAATGTGGCAGTGGGTGTGGGAGGCTATGCCAGCGGACCCATGCTGCGCGAGTGCCAGCGTCACGACATCCCCACCTTGCTGCAAGAGCAGAACTCCTATGCCGGCGTTGCCAATAAGCTCCTGGCCAAGAAAGCTAAGTACATCTGCGTGGCCTACGACGGCATGGAGCGCTACTTTCCTGCCGAGAAGATAGTGCTCACGGGAAATCCTGTGAGGCGCTCGTTGCTTGAGTGTGAGGCCACTGTGGAGGAAGCCCGCAAGGCTTTTGACCTCGATCCTGATAAACGCACTATCCTGATAGTGGGCGGCAGCCTGGGTGCGCGCACCATTAACGACAGCATCATCGCTGGGCTGCGCACCATAGGCAAGCATGAGAGTGAGGTGCAGGTGATATGGCAGTCGGGACGCATCTATGATGAGCGTTGCCGCGAGGCTCTTATCTCGTCGCAAGTTGCCAACATCAAGCAGATGCCGTTCATCAGCAATATGGACCTGGCCTACCGTGCCGCCGACCTGGTGGTTTCGCGCGCTGGCGCCAGCTCCATCAGCGAGCTGCAGCTGCTTGGCAAGGCGTCGTTGCTCATCCCGTCGCCTAATGTTGCCGAGGACCATCAGACCAAGAACGCCATGGCCCTTGTTAACCGCAATGCCGCCCTGATGATTCCCGACAAAGATGCTGGCTTCAAGCTGGTTGACGTGATGCTGAGCACCATAGGGGAGGAGCGTGTGCTGCACATGCTTAGCGAGAACGTGTCGAAGATGGCGCTGCGCGACTCGGCCGAGAAGATAGTAGATAAAGTGCTGCAAATCGCAAAATAAGAATGAAAATAAGTGTTAAGTGTTAAGTGTTAAGTAGGGACAAGGCGTGCCTTGTAGGCGAAGTGCGACGGCTTCTATTGCCTTGTCAGCTTGTTAGCTCGTCGGCGCTTGTTAGCTATTAAATATAAACTCTCAACTGTGAATTACAAATGAACGATTACAAGTCATTATATTTTGTTGGTGCTGGAGGCATTGGTATGGCAGCGCTCGAGCGCTATTTCCTGGCTCTTGGCAAGAAGGTGGCTGGCTATGACCGCACACCCAGTGAATTGACTCACGCCCTCGTTGAGGAAGGGGTGGAAATCGCCTTTGACGAGAGTCCCGAACTCATTCCCGACTACTGCCGTGACCCCGAGACCACGCTTGTGGTATATACCCCTGCCGTCCCCGACAGCCATGCCGGACTGCGCTATTTCCGTGACAACGGCTTTGAGGTGGTTAAGCGCGCTAAGGTGCTGGGGCTGGTCACCGAGAGCAGCAAGGGAATGTGCTTTGCTGGCACTCATGGCAAGACCACTACTTCGAGCATGGCGGCTCACATCCTCACGGTGGCTGGTGTGGGTTGCAACGCCTTCCTGGGCGGTGTGCTGCGCAACTACAACAGCAACTTCTTGCTTGCCCCCGAGAGCCCGTATTCGGTTATCGAGGCCGATGAGTTTGACCGCTCGTTTCATCACTTGCGGCCTTACATCGCCGTTGTTACCAGCACCGACCCCGACCACCTCGACATCTATGGCAACTACGAGAATTATCTCGAGGGGTTTGCGCATTTCACAGAGCTGGTGCGCAACGATGGCGCTTTGATAGTACACACAGGCCTTGCGCTGAAACCACGTGTGGCCGAGGGTGTTAAGGTCTATACCTATTCTAAAGAGGAGGGCGACTTTCATGCAGCCCATGTGCGCAAGGGCAATGGCGAGATAGTCTTCGACCTGGTCACCCCCTGGGAGACCATTGCGGGCATCAAGCTTGGTGTGCCAGTAGATATCAACATCGAGAATGCCATAGCCGCAATGGCGGCGTGCCGCCTCGAGGGCATCGACCCCGAGGCGATGCGTGAGGCGATGGCCACGTTTCAGGGTGCCAAGCGTCGCTTTGAGTTTTGGCTCAAGGAGCCTGGCGAGCATGGCAAGGTGGTGATTGACGACTATGCGCATCATCCTAGCGAATTGCTGGCTAGCATCAATAGCGTGCGCGACCTCTATGCTGGTCGCCGTCTCACGGTGATGTTCCAGCCGCACCTCTACACCCGCACCCGTGATTTCGCCCCAGAGTTTGCTGCAGCACTCTCTCATGCCGACGAGGTGATACTCTTGCCCATCTATCCCGCCCGCGAGCTTCCAATAGAGGGAATAACGAGCGAAATTATATTAAAAGATGTGAAATGTGCGAAAAAATCTATTTATTCCAAGGAAAATTTGATTAACTCGATACATTTGCTTAACTTTGATATTTTATTAGTGCTTGGGGCAGGCGACATCATTGATTTGTTGCCCCAGATTTGCGAAGAAGTTAAAAAGCAGTCACGGTGAAATATGCACGCTACATATTGCTTTTAGTGCTCTTGTCATTGCTCATAGGTGGCGCCATCTGGGCAAGGAACAAGAGCCGTGATGAGGTGTGCACCGAGATCAAGGTAGAGATTGAGAACAACGAAGGTGTGAACTTTGTCACGCCCTCCTATGTCATCGAGGAGCTAGAGCGCAAGCACATTATCGTTAAGGACATGCCCGTGTGGCAAATCAATGTGGAAGATATAGAGAATGTGCTCTCGCAGTCGCAATATATCGAGGCTGTGGAGTGCATGTTTGTAAATGGTGGAGTGCTCAAGATAAAAGTGTCGCAGATAGTGCCCGTGATGCGCGTCTTCGACGGCGACCAGTCCTACTATGTGAACCGGCAAGGCAAGCGCATGACGGCTGTTGCTGCGTGTAACATTGATGTGCCCATCGTGAAGGGGCATTTCAGTAACCGCTTCACACCCCAGCGACTGCTGCCACTGGTGCAATATGTGGAGAATGACTCGGCACTGAAGGCACTGGTGACGATGTATTGCATTAGCGACACTAACAACATCATAATTGTGCCCTCAATAAAGGGTCATGTGATAAACATAGGCAACTGCCGCGATTTTGAGTCGAAATTCAAGAAACTCAAGTTGTTCTATAACAAGGTGATGCCAGTGAAGGGATGGATGTATTATGACACCATCTCGGTAAAATGGGACCACCAGGTGGTGGCTACGCGTCGCGACAAGATAGTGGAGGTTGAGAAGGTTTATGACCCCAATGAGGATGAGATTCCCGATGACCCAGGCACCATGCGGGTGAGCAGCGACAGCAAGGCCCCGGTCAACAAGATGACGACCGAGAAGACGGCTTCTAAACCTCTCACGGCCTCACCTGGCGCCACTGGTGGCGAGAACAAGGAGGATGTGAAGAAGCCTCCCGAGCAGCCTTCGGCCAAGGAAAAGCCCAAGGAGAAGCCCAAGGAGAAACCCAATGAGAAGCCCAAGGAGACTCCCAAGTCTAAGAAATGAGCCCCCTTCTCTCTCCTCCCTTGACAAGGCGCCATGTCGCCGCAGTAAATAATTGAAACTAAAACACACTTAACACTCACTTATATTTAATATGAGCAAGTCACAATACATAGCAGCTTTAGAGATTGGCAGTTCGAAGATTGTGGGTGCCATAGCCGAGAAGACTAACGCCGGATATGTGCAAATCAATCATCTCGAAGTGGAGAAACTCACCAATAGCGTTAGGCATGGATGCGTGCAAAACGTGGAAAACACCAAGGGGTGCATCAACAGCATCATCCGTAAACTAGAAAACCGCATCGATGGCAATATCGATGAGGTGTTTGTGGGACTGAGCGGGCGGTCGCTGCACAGCGAGCCCACCGAGGTGAACCACACCCTCGATGCCACAGTTCCCATTACCGACGAGGTGCTCGACCGCATCGTCAACGAGGCCGGCCGTGACCCCATCAAGAACTATGAGACTATCAAGGTGGTGCCCCGCACCTACTATGTAGATAAGAACGAGACCAAGAGCCCGAGCGGGCAGTTTGGCTCAAACATCAACATCAAGCTCAACCTGATAGTTGCCAAGCCCAACTTGAAACTCAATCTCGACCGAGTGATGAGTGGTTCCACGCGAGTGCGCGAGTATCTGGTGACTCCGCTTGTGGTGGCCGACGAGATACTCGAGCCCTCGGAGAAGTCGCTAGGCTGCATGCTGGTGGATATGGGCGCCGAGACTACCACGGTGTCGATTTACAAAGACGGCTCGCTGGTGTATCTCACCACGTTGCCTCTGGGAGGGCGCAATATCACTCGCGACATCACTGTGGGTCTCAATGTGCTTGAAGACACTGCCGAGCGCGTGAAGAAGAACATCAGCAACCCTCTCGACAAGAACGTGGATCACATCTCCATTGAGGGGGTGAACTCTACCGATGCCGCTAACTATATAGCTGCCCGCACGGGTGAGATTATTGCCAACATCAAGCAGCAGATTTCTTATGCTGGCGTGAAGATTGTAGATTTACACAACATTGTGCTCATAGGCGGTGGCGCGCAACTTCAGGGCATGGCGCGACGCATCGAGGACGAGATAAAGCTCAAGGTGCGCCTGGGATCCTATCCCAAGAGCCTCAACATCCTGGACCACAACATCAACCGTGCCGAGTATGTGCAGCTGTTCTCGCTGCTCTCGAGTGCGGCACAGAAGATGCCCTACAACCAGTCGTGCGTGCGCCTAAACACCTATGGCAACAGCGATGACGACTTTGTGGCCCCCGACTATGGCAGCCGAGGCAATGACGATAACGCCGACGACTATAACGGCGGCTATGGCCGCTTCCGCGAGGAAGAACCCGTGCGTCCGAGCAAGCCCTCTAGGAGTGAACCTAGTGAACTACGCCCCGAGCCTAAGCGTCGCAAGGGCATGTCGTGGCTCGAAAAGGCTCGTAAGAAGATGGAGAACTTGATGAATGAGCCCGAAGATGAAGAATAGACTCCACACCAACAAGAACAGGCATAGTCATTAATAGATTTTTTCACTAGTAAACAACATCAACACATATATGGAAAACAATGTTAAAGACGGCAATGCAGGCAATACCAAGGCCCCAGTGATGCCCGAGCAGAAAGACATCTTTGGAGAAATAGAGGCCGACCCCGGGTTTGGCAACCGTGACACTACCGATGCAGAGCGAGAGCCTTGTTTGATAAAGGTGATAGGTATAGGTGGCGGTGGCAACAATGCCATCAACCACATGTATAAGCAAAACATAAATGGCGTGTCGTTTGTGGTGATGAACACCGACCGGCAGGCCCTTAACAACTCGCCAGTGCCTAACCGTGTGCTCATAGGCCCCAATACCACCTTTGGACTGGGTGCCGGCAACAAGCCAGAGCTTGCCAAGCAGGCTGCCGAGGAGAGCGAGGCCGACATCGCGGCCCTCTTCGACGACGAGACCAAGATGGTGTTTATCACCGCTGGTATGGGTGGTGGCACCGGAACTGGTGCCGCTCCGGTGGTGGCACGCATCGCCCGTGAGAAGGGGGTGCTCACCATAGGCATCGTCACTATCCCCTTCCTCTTTGAGGGAAAGAAGAAAATCATCAAGGCGCTCAGTGGTGCCGACGAGATGCAGAAGTATGTCGATGCCCTGCTCATCATCAACAATGAGCGGTTGAGCGAGATATATCCCGACCTGAATTTTATGAACGCCTTTGGCAAGGCCGACGACACGCTATCGGTGGCAGCGCGCAGCATCAGCGACCTGATAAATGTTGATGGCTACATAAACCTCGACTTCAACGATGTGAACACCACCCTGCGCGAGGGCGGCGTGGCAATCATCAGTTCGGGCTACGGCGAGGGCGAGCAGCGCGTCACCAAGGCTATTCAAGACGCTCTCAACTCCCCATTGCTCAAAAACCGCGACATCTATGGCTCGCAGCGCATATTGATGAACATCTACTACTCTCGCACTGCTAAGGATGAGTTCAAGATGAGCGAGATTGATGAGATGAAGAACTTCATGGCACAGTTCACGCTCGACCACGACATGATTTGGGGTGTGGCCTACGACGACACCCTTGGCGACAAGATCAAGATTACAATGCTCGCCTCGGGCTTCAATGTGTCGCTCGATGCCGAGACGGCAATGGCCGAGGGCGAGAAGAAGGGCGGCGAGGCGAAGGCCACGTCGGCAACCAGCCGCATAGAGCAGGAATATGGTCCCAAATTCTATGACCTCGACCTGGAGCGTGCCATGGCACAATATATTGTGCTGCGTCCCGAGGACATCGACAACGACGAGATAGTTGACCTGCTCGAGAAGAACCCCGCCTTCAAGCGCGACCAGCAGGTGAAGAACGAGTTCCGCGAGTTGCAGAGCGCTCCCCCCAAGCCCGCTCCCTCTAAACCCGTCTCGCCCATCGCCAAGAAAAAAGGCAGCACCACGGGAACAATATCTTTTGGAGACTGAGAAAAAAGTGTTAAGGAACTAGACAATCTGGAAAACTAAAATTAAAAACTTTATATGCTAACTCTACAAGTAATCAACGAAAATCCTGAGCATGTGATAGAGAGGCTTGCTGTGAAGCATTTTGATGCGCGCGAGCCCATAATGAGAATCGTGGAACTCGACAAGCAGCGCCGTGCTGCGCAGAAGCAGCGCGACGACAACGCTTCGCAACTGAACAAGATGGCGGCGCAGATAGGTGCCCTCATGAAGCAGGGCAAGCGCGACGAGGCCGAGCAGGCCAAGGCTGCCGTGGCGCAGCTCAAGGCTACCAACAAGGAGATTGACGACACCATGACCGCTGCCGCCAGCGAGATCACCGAGCTGCTGCTCTCCATCCCTAACCTGCCCTGCGATGCAGTGCCCGAGGGGCGCACCGCCGAGGACAACGTGGTGGAGAAGACCGGTGGCCCCGAGCCTCACCTGGGTGATGACGCACTGCCTCACTGGGAGCTCGCTAAGAAATATAACCTCATCGATTTTGACCTGGGCGTGAAAATCACTGGCGCAGGATTCCCGGTGTATGTGGGCAAGGGTGCCAAGCTGCAACGTGCCCTCATCCAGTTCTTCCTCGACGAGGCTGGCAAGGCTGGCTATGTGGAGATTGAGCCGCCACTGGTGGTGAACGAGGCTTCAGGACTGGGCACTGGTCAGCTCCCCGACAAGGAGGGACAGATGTATCACTGCCAGGTCGATAACTTCTATCTCATTCCCACCGCCGAGGTGCCTGTCACCAATATCTATCGCGACGTGATCATCAACCAGGAAGACCTGCCCAAGAAGAACTGTGCCTATAGCGCATGCTTCCGCCGCGAGGCCGGCTCCTATGGCAAGGACGTGCGAGGCCTTAACCGCCTGCACCAGTTCGACAAGGTGGAGATAGTGCGCATTGAGCGCCCCGAGGACAGCTATGCCGCACTAGAGCAGATGAAAGACCATGTGCAGGGACTGCTCGAGAAACTCGAGCTGCCGTGGCACATCCTCAGGCTCTGTGGTGGCGACATGAGCTTCACCAGTGCCATCACCTTCGACTTCGAGGTGTGGAGCGCAGCCCAGAAGCGCTGGCTCGAGGTGAGCTCGGTGTCAAATTTCGAGACCTATCAGGCCAACCGCCTCAAGTGCCGCTATCGTGGCGACGACAAGAAGACACACCTGTGCCACACCCTCAACGGCTCGGCGCTGGCGCTGCCTCGCATCGTGGCCGCACTGCTCGAGAACAACCAGACTCCCGAGGGCATACGCATCCCCAAGGCCCTGCAGCCCTACACAGGATTTGACATCATCGACTAGCCACCAGCCAATTAAGGCGTAGATAGCGCCAAGTCGGAGACTTGGTGGTGGGCGAAAATGCGATTGAGTGAGAAAAATGTAGGGACAAGGCGTGCCTTGTCAGTGCTCAATGCCTTGCGAGCGTAAGCATTTTATTCAAACACACAGTGCGTTCCAGCTAGCTGGAACGCACTGTGTGTAGGCCTATGCCTCATGGCTGCACATCGCGAGATGTGCCGTAGTGGTTGCGCCTTAGCAAATTTTCCTTTATTTTCACCAGCTAAAAATTAGTTTAGTTTGCCGTTTCTTTTTTTTGAAGTGGACTCAATAACTAAAAAACCATCCCTTGAGATATTCTCGGGATGGTTAATAATAATTATACCATGATGATTTTGTCGTGAACATCAATCTAGGTCAATTAATTTAAATCTGTAAGCCTTACCAATTAGTTCGGCAACGTTGCGCGAGTCAGTCTTGTGCAACAATTGCTTGCGGTGATACTGAACAGTATTTATTGAGATATATAGCTTTTCGGCAATCTCTCGGCTGCTCAAACCCTCGACAAGAAACTTTAGAACTTCACGTTCTCGCACCGTTAAATCTTTAGTGGTGTGTGTCATTTGGATGTTTCTTTAAAAATTTAATATTTGCATCGCAAAATAAAAACATAAAGACATAATTTCCAAATAATTATGATTCTTTTTATTGTTTTTTTGATAAAACTACCCCTTTTAGTAGCAGAATTATGATAGTAACCTCTTTAGAATGTAAAATATAGCTGTATAATGTATTTTTATAAGCTATAATTTATGATAGTGTAATGCCAAAACGTTCAAAAAAGGGTGAAAATGCACTTTTTTTGAAAAAAAGTTGCCAAAAAATTTGCCAGTTCAAAAAATGTGCGTAACTTTGCACCGCAATTCCAAACTGGTGCGTTAGTTCAGTTGGTTAGAATGCCTGCCTGTCACGCAGGAGGTCGCTGGTTCGAGTCCTGTACGCACCGCAGTGGAGAGAGGAGAAGAGCGAAGATGTGCTTCGGCACTATTCGCTCTTTCTTTTTTTGTGTTTTCTCCCGTCACCTCCCTCTTTCGGCTCTATCGGGATGAAAGAAGTGCATATACTCTTCGATTGTTATGCCTGCCTGTGTGGTGGCTTCTTCTATAGGGCGTTTCTCCACTTGAAATGCGAATTTTGCTTGCCAGTACTTTCCCTCTGCGGGGTCGTCGAGCAGAAAATCCCAGGCCGCACCCTCATCGCCATTGACGCGATGAATCATCTGTTGTGCGGCACAGTGTTTCGCCACTTGCTTAAGGTGGTCGCCTGCGCGTCCACGGGTTTATTACTAAAAACAATATTCGAATTCTTCTCTTGCTATTGTATATATGTGCTTATTAACGTCCGATAAAAGACTACTTTTGCCCAAGATTGAGATGTTTGTTTACTCGCAACAGAGTATATCAAAAGGTCTGAAACCACAAAAATCTAGTTCAGCCCTAATTTTCTACCGCCTCTCATTTTTTTATCGGGCACTAATGATTTAATTTATTCCAATTGCTTTCTATATACAGCATCCAGTGTTTGACCATCCTTGTCTTTCCAGACGAGCCAGCCGTTATTGCTACTGCCTATGCAGAAATCGGCAGCTGTGCTGGGGCTTGGGAAAGTCTTGTCAGACTCCAATTCCAACTTGTCACCATTGCTGACGGTATAATCCTTGAGAAGATTCTCACGTTTCTCTTTCCATGTAAACGATGGAACAGAAGACTTGGCGATAATACTACCTTTCAATACGGTGAAGCCATTAGCATCATAGAAGCCTCTTGCATCACAACCACGCCCCTTTGTATAAAACAGATGCTTTTCTTTTGGTTTGAAAGATTAGGAGCCTTAGGTGTCTGTTTGTTCTCGTTCAAAACAAAAGTGTTTGAAGCCTTAGCTTCTGCGATGGCACGATGTTCCAAATATTGCACATCAGCCTTTGTCATAGCAGCATCTTTCGAGATAAAGAGCAATGCCTTTTGCCAAAACGCTTTCTTGCTGTCATGGTCTTTCACCCGTTCACGAAAGTTCTCCGTCTCTCCAATGTATGCCTTTGGCTTAGTTGCCTCATCCTCACCCAACAATATATAGAAAGCAGGTGTCTGCAACTCCTGTCGTTCGTTCAGAATAGAGAGATTAGAACGAGGAATCACATACATCTGGCAAATCTTATTGCTAATGAACACATATTGTGTCCCTTTAGGATCTCCGTCTATCAAATATGTTGTTACTGTTTTACCCATAATGTGCATATTATATTTAATCTCATTGAAAGTTATTCTCAGAATATAGATTTTATATAATTCAAGAGTTCCACATTATTACAATTAGGAACTTCAAGACTTTTTCCACCAGAGAAGCCATGCGAATATAAAACAGGCTCATTAAGTTCTGTTCCTGTGTATTCCTCTAATAATTCAAGTTTGTAAGTTATGTCATTGGGAGCAGTTTCAACCCAGTATTTCTGATCTTCTCTTTGACAGTTTTCCGCAGTGACAATCATTTTAAAACGGATACAACGTTCATCTGACATGAAAAGATACACAATGTCTCCAATGGAAAAATGTGCTCTTCCCATTCTCCAACTGATGAATCCAAGATTATGTATTGCATCAGCATGCCTACACCTTTTTCTGTTGGCAAAGGCAAGCCAAGTTCTATTATTTGACATATTAATCTTTTATTTGGGCTGGGATTTCAGAAAAAATGACTCCAAGTTATCTATCATATGGTCTGTTACTAGGAAATGATGTAAACCCCGGCCATTAATTCTTTTTATTTTTCAGCATCTTCTTCTGTTCGCTTGCCAGGCGGCGCTCTACTTTTTTTACATCCTCAGCAGGAGGAAGGTTTTCGGGGATGATACCGCGTTCTGTGAGCATTTTTCGCACCGCGGCATTATTGTCAACATGCTCACGTGTGATGGATGCTTCGCCTTGAAGGTCTTTGGTTTGCACATTGACACTTGTCATTTCGGCTGCGAAGTCTTTTGCCTTGATGCTTATAGTGGGAAGGAAATCAGCAAGAGGACGGCCTTGTGGCATCCCTAACTTGCGCTTCATCATGTTGGTGCTAAGACGGAATAATGCTTGGTCGCCTTTTGAGCGTATAACGGCAAAAGTCTTATCATTTACTCCACGCTCATACAGGATGCCTGAAAGTTTGCGTTCCGTCTCTTGCAGTTTGGCACGAGCCTTAACACGCTCAACTTCCAGGAGTCGTTGCTCAATCAGCTCGGCACGGCGTGTCTGCACGGCAAAATAAGTCTGTGCAAAAGCAATCTGAGGCTTTCTTGGATCGCCGTTCTGTGCGATTAGATAACAAGCATAGCGAGTGAGCATAATGTCATCCACTTCTCGCTGAGCACCACTACCCAAAGTGACCATTTTGCTGACGTCAGCAAAATGGTCTGTTAATGACTGCCCCGCATTGTTGCATGCTTCTTTTGCCTTATCAATTACATTGATGAAATTGCGCCATTGAGTGTAGCCCAACAACGAACAAAGTTCGCGAGCGCTCCAGCATTCAGTCTCATCAATCATGCATGCTGCATCTTCATAGCTCTGAAACAGGGTCAATATTTCTTCTCTTTTCATTAAAAAAATCGTCAGTTGTTGTGGACGGGTTGCGAGGTATCGGTACAAAGATACTTATTTTTCCTTAATCCTAAAACAAAAACAATAAAAAAAGCTGGCCGCTGTAACCATTGCTTCACCATCGCCGCCAGCCTCGCCCATCCACCTGCCCCTATAATTTCATCTTTAGAAAGAGGTGTTACAGGTTAAAGTGGTTGCTGCGGTCGAGGTTGCGGCGCGGTCGATGGCTTGCGTGATGTGGTGCGTGGACACGGTATTCTTGTTGCCATTAAGACAAGAAATGCCAGAAGTTTTCCTTGTTGATGACGTTGAATTCGGAGTTTGGATAATTCTGGGAAAAAATCGCTGGCATTACTGTTTTTTTCCTCTCGTTCCACTTGAACTCAAAAGCGGTCAACCGACCATCCATATCTTCAATAAGGTCAATCTCCTTTTGGTCATGAGTGCGCCAGAAGTACAATTGCGCATAGCTCCTGTTATAGGCATTGCGTTTTATGCGCTCCAAAACCATAAGGTTCTCCCACAACATGCCGCAGTCGTTGCGCATATCAAGAGGGGCGAAATGGGACAAGAGAGCATTGCGCACACCATTATCCACAAAATAAATTTTCTTGCCCTTCTTTATTTCGTTGCGAGCGTTGCGGCTGAAGGAGTTAAGCCTAAAGATGATAAAGCACTTTTCCAAGAGATTGATGTAATTCTCAATAGTGTTTTTATCAACACCAATAGTCAATGCCAACTCGTTATAGGAAACCTCACTGCCAATCTGTAGTGCCAAAGCTCTGACGAGTTTCATTAGGGTATCAGGTTTTCTCATGCCTTGGAATGACAGTGCATCACGATATAAGTAATTGTTGGTTAAGTTCATCAAGGTGTCACGAGCATACTCAGGAGCGGTAACCACCTCAGGATATAAGCCATATATCATTCTTGTTTCCAGCATCCGCTGCTCCTCATGCTGCGAAGTGTTTTGGGCCAATTCGGACAACGAAAGCGGGTAAAGGTTATATTCTATTAGGCGACCTGTTGCCGGTTCATTTATCTCATCGGCAAGGTCGAATGATGAAGAGCCAGTCACTATCACATGTGATTCTAAATGAAGGTCGCCAATCATTTTGAGTGTCAGGCCAATATTCCTGACTCGTTGCGCTTCATCAATAAGGAAATAATCATGAGGCTCAATAAGACTCTTCAGTTCTGTTGAGGTTTTGTCAATCAACAATCTGCGGTCATCCTCATTGTCGCAGTTAAGAATGCGCACCTTTGTGCCATGCCTTGACACTTCTCCAAGCAGGGTGCTTTTGCCCACCTGCCTCGGACCTAAAATGGTTATTACTTTGCGACGTTTAAATGCGTGCTCTAACTCTTGATGAAGAATTCGATGTATCATAACTGTTGAGTTTTGTCTCTGCAAAAATAGACAAAATAATCCTAATCACCAAATTTCACATAAAATTGGTGAATGTAATCACTAAATTTAATATAATCTTGTGAAGAAGTCTTCGTCCATAGATTAAAACATTACAGGTTAAAGTGGTTGCTGCGGTCAAGGCTGCCCTCTAGGCGATGCCTTCAATGATGTGGGGCTGGCGCATCAGGACGCTGCCGGCGAGGCCAGGGCGATGTAGCGGGCGCCGCCTGCGTTTAAATCACTTTATTGCTCCAGATGCGTTTCAAGAACTGCTCCACAGGCCACACTTCGATGTTGTTGAGTTTGCGTGGTCGTTCTTCCATTGAGAGCAGATAAAGTTTTGCATTGGGATATTCTTCGCCAAATGCTTTAAGTCCCTTGGTGTCACTTGAAGAGATGTTTTTTGACGATTTCACCTCAATACCCACTTCGGCTTGGCCTATTACAACATCCACCTCATATTTGTTATCCAATGTGTGCCAGAATGAAAGAGATTTATCAGGGTGGCGGTAAGAGAGATACGCTCTTAATTCCTGGACCACAAAATGCTCCAGAGCGTGTCCATAAAGGTCGGTTCCCTGCTGCAATGTGCCATGATGCAACAGGTGGTTGGGAATTGCGACGTCAAAATAGTAGAACTTAGGCGACTGAATGACTCGGCGCTTGATAACTTTAGTGAAAGATGGCAAATAGAATCCAAGCAAGGTTTCTTCGAGAATGGAAAAGTACTCCTTCACTGTTTTGGACGAGATGCCGCAATCTTGAGCGATATTGGAGTAGTTGACAATCTCACTGTTGCTCAGCGCCGCAACCTGCAAAAACCGAGTGAATGAATCCAATCTTCTCACTATTGCCTCCTCAACAATCTCCTGCTGCAAATAATCTCCAATATAGGATTGTATTCGCATAGCGGGGTTGGCCATCAGGTAATGATGCGGCAACATGCCATGATTTAATGCTCTATTGAGGTCGAAGTCGGGGATTTCGGCACTTACAAGAGGAAACAAGGTCTTTCGCAAAGCTCTGCCTCCAAGCAGATTTGCGCCACTGCGACGTAATTTACGTGCGCTTGAACCGCTCAAGATAAATTTCAGCCCCTTGTTCTCTATCAACCAGTGCACTTCATCAAGCAGAGCTGGTACCTTCTGAACCTCATCTATAATTACCAGCTCTCCTTCGTCTAAGAGTTCACATTCTTCACGTAGCAAGGCAGGACGCAGTTGAAGCGACATGCGCACATCGCTTTTGAGCAAGTCATAAACTGTTGCTTCAGGAAAAAGCATTTTTAATAGCGTGCTTTTCCCAGTCTGCCTTGAACCCCACAAGAACAGGCTCTCATCTTTGACTTCTTCTAACTTTAATATCCTTTCAAGCATAATCATTTGGCGTTTATGTTGTGGCAAAGTTACTACCGATTGTTCAGATATCCAAGAAAAATGCACAAAATCTGAAGTGATACTCCAAAATTTCAGCGAAAATTTGAAGTGCCACTCCCAAATTTCATCTTTTGAAAGAGGCGTTACATGTTGAAGTAGTTGCTGCGGTCGAGGTTGCGGCATGGTTGATGGCTTGCGTGATGTGGGGGGGAGCGGACCAGGACGCTGCCGGCGAGGTCAGGGCGATGGTGCGTCAAGAAAAAAGCACGCCGTTGTGAGCCAGCGAAATCTCTCCTGGCGTGGGATAAGTGCCGCCACCCACCAGGGCTACGGCACAACTACACGATTATGTGGTGGGATTGTTGAACATCGATTTAGACTAAATTGATTTTAAAACTCAGTCAATTTTGATAAAAAAGTCTCTTTTTCGATGATTTTTAAAGCCGGTGATGTGCAATCAACTGAAACAAATGTTTGCGCATTGTTTACGCAGAATTTTGGGGTATATTAAACGATTTATAGCAATATACTGTAATCTTGAGGTCACAAATAACCGAGTTTATCCCAAATCACCGAACAACACTTTGCCAAATAGCCAAGCAGAATAAAGCCAAATAACCAAACAAAAACAAGCCAAATAACCAAATTGTGCGAAATATATTCTCTCGCTTCAAGAAAAAATACTACCTTTGTACCGAAAATCATACAAGGTTATTATTATGGCTGAAAACACTTTCAATTATCGGAAGAGGATTGCAGACATTCTCCTGGAAGAGAAATTAGAAGCAATGGCAGCAGTTCTTATTGAAGGACCTAAAGCTTGCGGAAAAACAACAACAGCAGAACAGCAAGCTAAGAGTGTCCTTTATATGGATGACCCTGCAAACATAAGGCAAAACCTCCAGTTGGCAGAAACAAACATCAAACGACTGCTTCAAGGTGACACACCGAGACTTATTGACGAATGGCAGATAGCTCCTCAAATATGGGATGCCGTAAGGTTTGAAGCAGACCACAGAAAGGATGATGGTTTGTTCATACTTACAGGCTCGGCCGTTCCTGCAGATAAATCAAAAATTCGCCATACTGGTGCTGGTCGTTTCGCATGGCTTACTATGCGCCCCATGACGCTGTGGGAATCGGGAGAATCTTCAGGAGATGTGAGTGTCAGGGCTCTCTTTGCTGAACCAGAAAAGGTTGATGGAGAAAGTGTGCTGAAGATGGAAGACGTTGCTTTTGCCATTTGCCGAGGTGGTTGGCCTAAATCTCTAAACAAGAAAAGTCAGAAGGCATCACTTCGTCAAGTCACAGAGTATTTTGAAGCCATAACACGCTCTGACATTTCAAGAGTTGACGGAGTTGAAAGAGATGAGCTCCGTGCCAAGAGGCTTATGCGCTCCTATGCACGATTACAAGGAGCGATGGCCAGTATTCCTACTATCATAGAAGACATGAAAACGAATGAGCCTGAAAACATGAGCGACGAAACGGTCTCGTCATATATCAAGGCTCTGAAAAAGATTTTCGTGATAGAGGACATGCCAGCCTGGAACCCCAATCTGCGTTCAAAAACCGCCATACGAACCAGCGACACACGCTATTTTGTGGATCCATCTTTGGCTATTGCGGCTTTAGGCATAGGACCCGATGACTTGCTGAACGACCTGAACACTTTGGGCTTGTTTTTTGAAACGCTCTGTGTGCGAGACCTTCGTGTGTATGCCGAAGCTAACGATGGAGATGTGTTTCACTACAGAGACAAGAGTGGTCTTGAATGTGACACTGTTATGCATCTGAGAAACGGAAGCTATGGTCTCATTGAGATAAAACTGGGTGGTGATACACTTATTGCTGAAGGGGCTGCCAATCTAAACAATTTGGCTGAAAAGATAGACACAACAAGAATGAAGAAACCATCATTTAAGATGGTTTTAACTGCCGTAGGACAATATGCGTACATGAGAACAGATGGCGTAATGGTTGTGCCTATCGGTTGTTTGAAAGATTAACGACACAAAATGCTTAAATTTATCCGCTGGTGGAATTAAGCGGGCGCACACTTGATTCAGCCAATGGGTCGGATATTAACTTTGTTAAAGTGTTGTGTAACAGCAAGTGCGCTCACCCTACTGATAATGATAGTGAAGAACCATAGCCAATTCTTCGCGTAGTTTGGCATGACCACAAGCTCATAGAGTTGGGCAATAGCAGTGGGTAAATTCATTAAACTCAAACCACTGATAATCCATATAATCATCCTCAAGCGGCTGCCGCATTACCTCAAGAACCGAGCGATTAAATTCGGGCAACTCGTCAAGAAAGAGCACACCGTTGTGCGCCAGTGAGATTTTCCCCGGCGTGGGATAAGTGCCGCCACCCACCAGGGCCACGGCACAAGTATACGATTATGTGGTGGGATAAATTGTGTTTTTATTGTGGAAAACCAATTTTAAAACTCAGCTAAATTCAATAGAAAATCTTCGTTTTGGCTGATTTTTAAAGTCTGTAATATTAGATTTTTTCTTAAAAAACATCATATATATTGTATATACAAAATATATTTTATACCTTTGCAGTGCTATAACAAAACAAAGAAGATATGGAAACGATTATTAAACGGAAAAACATTGATTTGCCTATTGAAGTGCTGCAAAAACTTTCGCTGATGGCTGTGGCTCAAGGTCATAGCTTGAAAGCCTATATTGAGCAGATTCTGATAAATAAAGCCAATAGCATATCAATCGAAGTGCATGAGAACCCATCGCCCTCGGGTGATGAGTGGTTTGAAAACGCCGACAACATGGAATCTGTCAACCGTGGCATCCAGGAAATGAAAGAAGGGCAAGGCAGAGCTTACACAATGGATGAGATAAGAAAAAGCTTAGGCGTATGAGATACAAACTGATTCTCATGCCTGAGGCAGAGCGCCATCTGCAAGAGTGGCGCAAGTCGGGTCAAAAGAAAACACTTATAAAGATTGCCAATCTTTTTGAGGAATTGTGCCAACATCCCACTACCGGCACAGGAAAGGTCGAACAGCTAAAAGGTGACCTTGAAGGTTTCTGGAGCCGAAGAATAAACAAGGAGTCGCGATTAATCTACAAAATTGAGGAAGAAATCATAACCGTCTTTGTCGTCTCACTAAAGGGTCACTACGGTGATAAATGACATACGTTATTTTAGAAAGATATATAGTTGCCAAATAAGCATGTTTTTTTGTGCTTATTTGGCAATCGCTATATATTGTATTGACATCCAACAGCATACACATGGAAATTAAGAGGAAGGAGCATTGTTTTTTCGAAATGCACGAAGTTATGAAGTCGAATTGTGACAAGCTAATCAAAGTACACGAACAGTTGTCGGAGCTAAAGAGAAACGTTGCAAACAAGAGCTATTACAAAACATCTCATCCTTAGAGTACATTAAAAAGTGACATTATTGACAGATTTTTAATGTGTATTACAAATTAAAGTAGTTCGAGTGGTCGAGGTTGCCCTCTGTGATGGCATTTTTCATGGTATAATTAGGCCTGTTTCATTGAATCAAACAAAATAAACAAACCCAAACAAGAACAACAAAATATTTGTTGCTTTTGTCTGTAAAACGCCGATGGCTTCTATGATGTTTTATATTTTTAGTATTACCATTTTAGATACTTGGTGGTGGCTTTGTTATTATTTAAGTCTATAACTACGTCTAAATGTAATTCTTTGTCAAATATTAGTTCATTGTAATAATATTTACTCCCAGATTTCATCCATCTTTCATCTTTTTGGCATAATTGCTCTAATTGATCAATGTCCTGTTTTGATGGAGAATATAAAAACTTTATGGTTTTGTTCACACAAAAATCATCAGCATCATTACTTTCTGGAGGGTAATAAACATTTGTAGCAAAATAGCATGGTAGCGACAGGTTAGATCTCTCCATTGCTATATCTAAAGCCCAGTCGCACCTATAAGGCTCTAAATAAATATAAAGACCCGCAATTAAAGATAAAACGACATTTCCCAAAATGGCAATCCAAATTCGCTTTTTTTTAGGTAGTGAAATTTTATCACTTCTATCATCTATTATCTTGAGAATGAATAATAAAACGGGAATTCCTATAATCATAAAGCATAGGAAAATAAAGCTTATTTCGATAAAGATTCCCAAATAATAAAAAGATAGTGCCATATTATGTCCAGCTAGATTTTACCGTCTTTTGCCAGTAATGCAACTGATGCATTGTCATCGGCAATGCGGTAGATTATGATATTTCTTTCTTGATCGTGAACTATGAACTTTAAAAGTTGACTTCTATATTAACCAAAGAAACAGTCGAGGTCGCAGGTCTTCGCCCCGTGATTGTGTTATGCACAATGTCGTGAAGGAAGCTTCTCGTCCGTTATGCCGTGTTATACTTAGCTGATGCGTCAGAACCTTACTGGCAGTGTGTATTTCACATTCACTGGATTGCCATTTGCATCACGGCCAGGGTTGAAATTAGGTAACATTTTGCACACTCGCAGTGCCTCTTGGTCATGTTCCGGACTCATCGACTTGACGATTTTGAAATTAGACAAACTGCCGTTTTTGTTTACTACAAATTGAACTACAACAAATCCTGATTCACCTGTGGGATTGTGCTTGTGGCTATTAATGAATCCCTGGATTTTGTTGTCACCTTTAGGGAACGAAGGCATAACAGGGGCTAAATCAAGGACTTTGTCGGAGGTTGGTTGTTGCTTCTTTTGTTCAGCTTTAAGTCTTTTTTCTTCCTCTGCTTTGCGCTTTTTCTCCGCTTCTCTTGCCTGAACCTCCTTAGCAGCAGCGTCGTCATAGTTGTCTTTTATATCATTTGTTGGTTCAATGGCTACATCATTTGCAGGCTCTTCATTTGCTACAGAATTAGAGTTTTGAGCAATATCAGTACTTGTTTCGGAGGCAGAGTTCTCTGCTTTGGAGCTTAAAGAAGCATCACTGGTATTCTCGATTTTGTCGGTAGTTTTTTCTCCCTTTGGCCATAGCATAACAGCAGCGCCAGCAATGGCGGCCAATATCAGCACACCACCTAGAATGAAAAGCCCTAAGCGGCTGCTCTTTTTCTTCTCATCGTCAACACGGCCATAATCATAACCTGCAGGCGGTTGCTGTTGCTGAGGCGGCATTGCAGGAGCGGCAGGAATAGGTCGGGTTGCGGGTGACTGTTGGGGCACATTAGGTGCAGTTGGAGCAGGCTGTGGTATGTTTGGCACTGGAGGAGCCACAGGAATTGGTTGTGGCGCTGGTGCTGGCTGGGGAACATTAGGCATGGCCGGAGGAGCAGACTGCGGTATATTAGGCACCGAAGGTGTGGGTTGTGGTATATTGGGCACAGTTGCAGGAGCCTGAGGGGCACTGCCTGGCTGCTCGTCATTGGCAAGGTTGCTTATCAGTTGCCATACATCACTCACCGACTGTGGCCGTTGCTTGCGACTTGGCGACATCATCTTGACGATGAGCTGTTGCATCATTCCGCTCACTCCAGCAAAGTCAAACGCATTGTTGCCCGCCGATATGATGTCATCGGTCTCGGGTGGCTGTTTCCCGGTGAGCATATTGTAAAGCGTGGCACCTGCGCCATAGATGTCGCTCCATGGGCCTTGCGCAGCGGCGTTTGCGGTCATCACTTCTAAGGGCGTATAGCCGGGATTGAAACTGTCGCCATCTTTTCTTGGATTTATCAGTCCAATCATGCCATTACTGTCAACCACCACATTAGATGGAGCAATATTTAAGTGCAGCTTGCCGTTGGTGTGCTCAAACTGCAATGCGTCGAGCATCCGCACAAAGTAGTCCATTGCCTGTGGCTCACTCATAGCTCCACCGAGTCTTATCATTTCGCTCAACAACTCACTATTTGCCCCTTGAGCAGTAGGGGATATTCCATTATTCTGTGCCATAGCAAATTATCATTAGGTGATTATTTATTTTGCAAATATAGTGACAACAACTTTAACTGCCAACTATAAATGCAACAAAAATTAAAAATAATTTTAATGCTGCGTATAATTTTATACAAAAAACATTCAAATCCTTACATGGTCACAACTCACAAGGCAAAACTCTTGCATATATCATAGTTTGATATTATATTTGCATTTAAATTGAATTTTAAAGTTAAAAACATGTTAGGAGTTACTTGAAAAGTAATCCTTCAAACTCGTTGATAAACACTTATGGAACAATACGCCGAAATACTATCAGCCGAGAAAATCCATGAAGCCGTTACCCAGAATCGCTACACACATTTGATGCAGGCTGTGGTAGTGGCTGTGACGCGCTGCCAGGCGTGGCGCATTGAGAATAACGCGCACAGTCCTTACAGCATAGAGCAACTCTCACAATATGCTATCGCTACCGACAAGGACCATCCTCTCACTGGCGACAGTTTTTACGTCGTTTCGATTGAGGGTGCCATAGGGTACTGCCCGGGTTTTGAGTATCAAACCATGTGGATGTTTGTGCCCATGGAACCATGCCCCTTGCGTGACTTCATGCACAAGCGCTTTAACGAGATGAGCAAGGCTATCGCCGATACCTACAACACCTATCAGGCACAAGTGCAACAAAACACTAACCAGTAAAACATTCCAACTACTATGGCCATAATCTTTATTAAGAGCTTGTCAACACAGTCAAGCCTCACACGCAGGTTTTTTAGTTCGGTGCGCACGTTAGGCGTGGCATTAATTGTGATTGCAACACTATTGTCGAGTGTCGATGCCGATGCTCTCACGCGCAGCAAGTCCACAAAATATGGCACGCTCAGATACACCATCCACAATTTGGACGGCAAATATAAGCCTGGTGAGCATTACAGTATTGTTGCGTCATTTGCAGCTAACGATAATGTTTATGGCACGCAAAAAAGTTTTATGATTGTCAAGGCGGGAAGTCGAACGCTTTGCCGTAAAAAGGTTGTTGTGAAAAAGGAAGAAACGACTTCAGCCTCAGCAAGTTTTACCGCACCCAGCGATGGTAGTCCACTGAAAATCTTCTTTGGTAATGACGGCAATGATGTGTTTGAGTCAATTACCATCACCGCCATGAAAGAAGAGGTGGTGAAACAAGAAGAGAAGGAAGTGCCGTCGTTAACAACTGATGATAACTCCAATAACAACACGGATAAGGGTAGCGATAACGCCAGCAATGATAATGACAACTCCAGCAATGATAGCGAAAGCACAGATGACGGCGAGGGTGCCAGCGATGCTGAGGAAGAGAATTCAACCGATGATATCAGTTCTCAGGACGAAGGCTTTTTAGCTGGTCTTGCCGATAATGATGTGATAAAAGCGATTCAGGATTTTTGGGCCAATGACCCGCTGGGGCTTGACCGCGAGGCGACTCCCGAAGAGGCGGTAGGCATAGGTGCTGTAGCCGCAATCCTCTCCTTGTTGGCTGGCGGCGTTGGTGCGATAGGAGGCGGAATTGGAGGCATAGCTGGCGGAATAGGTGGCGGAGCTGGTGCAATGGGTGGTGGCATCCCCTCGGACTTGCCTCCCAACTTGCCCGAAGAATACGCTTTCGTCGATGATTACGATTGGGATAAAGAAAACGAAGAAGGTGGTTACGATGGTGAGGACACCGAAGAAATCTATGATGACCCTCCACAGGAGCCGGAAGAGGAACAGGATCCTGCCGATGATATCAACTCGCTAATTGACCAAAAGTATGTGCAGCACAACCCCGATGGCTCTATCACTGTCACCGACCCTGTAGTAGGCAGCAAAAACACTTATGAGCCCGATGGCAATGGCGGATGGGACAACCCGTTGACGGGTGCTGGTTTTAACAGCGACTCCGAACTCTTGTCACACCTCGCGTCGCGCGACGAAAACCATGACGTTCTATTGAAAGACGCGCAACAAGCGATCAAGAACCTTGAAGATCATCGCAAAGAGTGGGAGGAGAAAGTCAAGCAAGAGTATGACCAGAAAGCAAGCAAGGAAATGAAAGAATATAGCAAGTGGAAGGATGAGCAAGAACATGAAATGAAAGTGGAAAGCCGCATTGAGGAACTGTCGAGCAAATTCCACGTCGAGCCCACAAAGGATGCCGTGATGAAAGCACTCGCCGAACAACAGTCGAAGGACATGCTTGAGAGTTACGAACAACAGGCATACGCCGAAGAGTACGGCAAGAGTGAGCAATATTCCAAGACTGTCAAGACTGCAGCGGCGGTTGGCATGGTGGCTGTGCCGCTTGTCGCTGCCACCGGAGGAGCGGTACTGGGTACCGGCGCGCTCACCGCCGCCGAGATAGGAAAGGCAAAGTTAGTCTATGACGTTTACACTGTCTCTAAATCGGTGACAGAATTCAACGGAGAGGCCTTGCTGCACAACGGCGGCCTCAAGGATCATGCCTCGGCAACATTGTTAGGGCTCGTTCATGGCGGTTTTGGCGTGGTACAAAACCATGTGGGTGTCATTGCCAGCAACAACACGATAGTCAATAACACCGTTGGCAAGTTCATCTTTAACACGTCTGTAGAAGGTGGGCTATATGTGGGCTCCGAAGTAAGCAAGGGCGCGCTATATAAGGGGTACTCTGAATATGAGAAGACAGGTGATTTTTACAAAGCACAGGAAGCGGCGCTCAACAGTATCCCCGATAGTGCTAAATCGGGAGCCAAGAGTTTCTTGATACAAAAGAGCTTAGAAGGTGTTGTCAAGACAGGGTCGGCTTTAAAGGAGAAAATTTCGCCTTCAGGCACCCCCTCTCAACTACAGAGCAAAATTAATTCGGCGAAAACCGATCTCAAATACAAACAAGCACGCGTAGAAGGTGCCAAGACCCATCTTAATGACACACGAAACATGGCTGCCAAGCTAAAGGATGAGGCGGCCAAGAAGGCCGACATAGCCAAGACAGCAGCTGAAAAGTCGGACTTACAAGCCAAAGAAACTGCTAAGACTTTAAATAAATATAATGCTGCCAAGGAAAAAGTCAATGTCGCAAAGGAGAGTTTAAAAGCCGCTAAGACTGACGAAGCAAGAGCCGCGGCACAGAAGCATCTTGATAACATGGAGAAACAGGCAAAAGTCATTGAGCAGGAAGCACACAATGCGCAAAAACAAGCCGAAATAGCAAGAAATGAAGCAGAAAAGGCTGCCAAGGTGGCCACGGAAGCACGGGCAGCATCAAAGGTTGCCGATTCCAGTGTGAAAGAAGCGCAGCACAATGTGAGCAAGGCTTCGGCCGACGAGCGTATAGCACAAGGCAAAGTCACTGCCGCTGAGAACAAAGCCAAAATGTATAATGCCCAAAGAGAAGAGCGCGTTGACTACGTCGCCGGTCTAGCCGGTTCCACTGTTGACAATGCCGAGCAGAATCTTAATAATAATGACAACAATTCTAAATAACAACGACCAAAGATGGAGGACAATAGCAATAATAATAAGATGACATTTGAGGAATTCAAATTCAGGCACGGGCACTACGACACCATTATGAAAGCCTTGCTGGTATCGCTCGACATGGGAAACCTGGTGTGGGTTTCTAATGATGACGATAATAAGGCTTATGACCTGCTCGACATGTATCAATTTGCCCTTGCTCAAGACAGCGAGAGGCCCCTGTTAGGCACACAGTTCTATATGGTCTCACGTGAGGGGGCTATTGGCTTGAGCGACGGACTTGAGTATAGGGTGAAATGGATCTTGATTCCCATGGAGCCAAGCAAGGAACGCACCTATCGCATCTTGCGATTGCAGGAGAAGATTGAGGAGATGCGTGTCGTGGAGCAGACCATCAATGTCTCTCTCAAGAAACACATGGCCATTGCGGCGCTTAAGGCAAGAGCACAGGCGGCGCATGCTCCCGCTATGCCCGGAACAACACCTCCACCCACACCAAATATGTATTAAACCAGATTGTCCACACCACTAAGATAATAACACATCATGCAGACAAATATGCAACCGCCCATCACACAACAAGAAAAAGGAGGCGTAGGCCAATTCCTCAAGAACTATTTAAAGCAAAGTCTGGAAATTGTCAAGCATCCTCTCAAACTGCTGCCCACCATCGTGCTGGGTGCAATTTGGATAGTGCTGGGATGGTTCTCCAGCAAGATGAAACTATCTATGCCGCTTGAGGTGGTAAGCTTTCTCACGTTCACGCAAGGAGGACTCTTTGGCGGCGTAATCGGCGCTGTGGGTGGAATTCTGGGAAAGGTGGTGGTAGCGGCTTTCCTCAATGCCGCCATTCTGCCACTCTTTGAAAAGAAGCCGCCATTCAGTGGCATTCAAGGCAGCATGCGGCACATTGTCGGCAGCATGAAGATAAATAGCGCAAGTGCAATGGCACCGCTGTTCTACGGCCTAGGCATTGCTTTATTGATATACGGATTCATGAACATCACCCAATCAGGAAAAAATGCCATGGTGGGTCTGGTTTCGGCGGTGTTGCTGATTCAGGGAATAGGAAACAGAGGTGGTTTTGTGTGGGGATTGCTATTCAGCATCGCAAACTCTTCATCCAAGGGCAAGGTGCCACAGTTCGCCTCAATCACGCGATTCCTGCTGGGCATGTCATTAGGATTTACCTTAAGCGCAGGACTCAGCCTCGCCGGATTGCATTGGTGCTTTTGGCTAGCGATACCAATGCTCATAATTGGATTCATCTTCAGCATCTTTAAGAAAAAAGTGAATAATAGCATGTAAAACCCATCTGTGAGTTACTTATATCCTTAGAACTTCGATTTAATAAGTCCTTAGACTCATTTTAACCTGATTCATAACATAGCTGGTTAACAAGAGCTGGGTTATATCTTTACTATAAATTTGCTGTCAATAACTATTAATGTATAACTATGGCAAAGAACCTATTTGCTCGCTACTTGTGGGAAATTAACACGTTGTATGACCGTGGGCATGTCACGCTCAGGGAGTTGAACCAGTTGTATCGCGACAGTTACCTCTATGACGAGGCCGACGAGGAGGCACGCTTGGAGCGACGCACCAGCGCTAACGATGACGATGGAGCCATTCCACGACGCACGTGGGATAACCACCGCCATGAGATAGAGACTATATTTGACGTTAACATTGAGTGCCGCAAGAGCGACAACACCTATTATATAGATGATGACGAGGGCTACATGGCAAGCAAGATGACGCACATGGTGTGCAACCACTTTGCCGTGAAAAACATGCTGGGCGAGGCTAAAAACCTCAAGCAGCGAGTGCTCTATGAGGACATACCTTCGGGCTTCAACCACTTGACAACCATAATACAAGCCATGCGCGAGAACAAAGTGCTCAACATCACCTATCAAAGTTTCGTGCGCGATGATGTCACGCAATTCTGTCTGCATCCTTATTGCCTCAAGGTGTTCAAACAACGCTGGTATGTGGTGGGATGGCATGAACCCACGAGCGACATTCGCATCTATAGCCTTGATCGCATTAGCAACATAGATATTTTAAAGAAAAAATTCAAGATGCCAATCGACTTTGATGCTCAAGAATATTTTGAAGACAGCTATGGCGCTTTCCGCAACGATGGCGTGTCGCCAACAACGGTTAGAATCAAAGCTAATGCCGAGGAACGGGAATACCTGCGCACCTTGCCATTGCATCACTCACAGCAAGAGGTGGAAACAGAGCAGGACTTCTCGGTGTTTGAACTGCACATCAGACCATCGTTCGACTTCAAGCAGGCGATCCTTGCCATGGGAGCCAACGTGGAAGTGCTTGAACCACAAACGTTGCGTGACGAAATAAAATCCATTCTTACCGATATGTTGCAGAAATATGTGTGATTTCTTGTCACTGCACCATGATTTGGCACAGTATTCACCTTATTTTGCAATCACAAAATGACCTCTAACGATTTTTTTAAGAATACACTATGACACTAAAAGAATTAAAAGAGTTAATTAAAGGCAAGCGTATTGACCGCATTTCTGGATTTTGCGACAGCTATGAGCAGATGCTTGACCGCTGTAGCATTGATGTGCATAATGGCTCCATCATGATCGACACTAGTGATGATGGTGACAATAGTGATCAGTTTGAGCCTGTGCCCAAAGTGATTGACCAATTGCTAGCAATGCCCAGCGAGTATGATGACTATCCTGTATTGAAATCTGGTTTCGACAATAACAATGACAATGAACTACTTGTGCGTCAAGTAATTTGCGTCAGGTTTGAGCACTCACAAAGTGATGGAGTGGGACTTTGTCTGCTTGGTCGCGAGCCTTTGAGATTTATCGATGATGTTGATGACGATGAATTTCTCTATTATGAAAGTGTATATAATGTGGAATTTATCATTGAAGACCCCAGAGCCCAGAATCTGAATGAGAAGTTCATGGATTTTATCTATGCCAACTGCAATTGCCCTCCTTCTTGCAAGCGACTCAACGAGGACGCAATGTATTTCTTCTATGGCGATGATGCCACTTTCTTGTCATTTGTCACCGATGAAGGCACTAGCGCTAATCTTATTGCTCTGATTGTGGGCGCTTTTGATGGCGCCTATTTCACCCGCACGCCACTAACACCTGATTCCGAGGTGGAACGCTTGAGCAACGACCGTAATGGCAAGTACTTTGGCCCTTGCCAGGCTGTGGTATATCCGGCATATCTCCCCGATGATAACGCTCCACACTTAACAGAGATAGCCAGCTCCACTTGCTATGCCAAGGAGTGCGCCAGCAAGGATGAAATGGAGCAGTTCATTGCCAGTCTAAACCCCGATGAGGCTGTGGGCGACCTGGTGTGCCGCGTCACCACACGCTACATCGACGACCCAATTGACTTAATTATTGAAGCGATAACAATCCAATAAAAAACATACAAGAGACCGCCGAAACGCTTGAAAGGGAGTAGGCGAAAGTTACAAAAGTAATACATTATGACACAAGAAATGGGCGAATCCCTTATTTATTCCTGGCTACGCCATGTGAAAGGATGCCAAATCGTTCAAACTAATTGGACAGCCTCTCCCACATGGGACATGAGATACTTTATGGAAGCTCAAGACCTCTATTCTCGTTTTCTCAAAGATACTAGTACCGAGGATCTTGTTGAAGATGAATGCAAAATATCTTTCAAGCAATCGTTATATCAAACAGAGATTGATGTAATAGGCTTAAACAAGACAAGTCTTAGTCACAATGGGAAAATTTATGCTGCTGAAGTGGCTTTCCACAGTGATGGACTACATTACAATAAGAACGGCAAGAACAACTCTACTGGAAAAGTGATATCTAAGCTTATTAAGAATGCCGTTGCAGTTTATGCTATTTGGGGTAACATAGAAGCTGAGGTATTATTTGTAACGCCTGTTATCTCCCACGAATTTAATCAAAGCATCCAGAGTTACATCACATTTTTAAATCAACTTGCGTCTAATTACGGCTTAAAATATAACTTCAGGTTTGTCGCTGGCGATGACTTCAAGTTAAGAATCATCGACCCTGTTTATATCATGAGTCAGGGTGTGAACGACTCCTCTGAGATGTTTTTAAGAGCCCAAAAGTTACTTGATATTTCAGGAGTCCTTTCTGTGAAAAACAATTTGAAAAATCCTGATTCGTTTGAAGAGTTTGGTGCCATTGGTGAGATTGCTAATAAAGCTTTAAGGGCTTGTCTGAGCAACTTAAATATCACCCAAAAGATAATTACTGGATTAAAACCTTTGATGAATTCTTCTAAACTTGCCCCTATAGTAAATATTGTTCCCCAGGGCTTATCAAATAGATATTATAAGACACCTATAATGGCCAAGAATGGTGAATTTTATCTTTGCAACCACTGGTTTGTGAATAAAAAGACAGATTTAATCAATTATATTATAAGCTTATTGTAGACAAGAGTTCTTCACACTAATTGAAAACATAAAAAGAGACCGCCGAAACGCTTGGCCAAGAAATCGTTTTGGCAGAAACAAAATAAAATATTGTGCTAATTAAATAAGTTTTATAAAATGAATATAGAAAAAAAGAAATTTAGTATTGAAAAATTAAAATATCCTGCTTCGGACAAGATACAATCAAGAACTTCAACAGTAGCAAGGTCCATGGCATCAACCTTGATGCCACGAATTGGCGCATCGAAAACTGATATCGATACATTAAAAGAATTTTTGGGAGAATTAGATAAATGTGTTTATTGTGGCAACGATGCAACACATCTTGATCATCTTTTCCCATTAATAGTAGACCAATTCCCTACAGGCTATTGTACGGATCCTGCAAATCTTGTACCTTGTTGTAGTGAATGTAATGGAAGCAAAGGTTCTAAAAATTGGTGGGAATATATGAATATTGATAACTATGACCAAAGTGATGAAAAACAAAGAAAAATAATAAACCGTTTAAAAAATAATAGTGATAATTGTAATTTAGACCAAAGAAAAGAGAATTTAAAACTATATTGCAAAAAATTTGGTCTTCCTTATGAAAACTCAGTGGAAAGTAATCATAAAAAACTGTTTTTTGATGATGAGATAAAAAGCTGGTGGGATGCAATGTATAATAACATTAAGAAAGCCCTTGATACTGCTCAAATTCAAATAGATGCATTTAATGCTGGTATTAAAACTAATATTTTAGGAATGAATAAAGACTTTAACACATACATTTATGGCTTAAGAGATATTGCTCTTCAGAAAAAAAAGCAACCCCCATATATTACTAATGAACTATTAGAAGAATCCAATGAATTGCATGGTGTGGCTAGAAAAGCATATGAGCTTGGTTATAATAAGGCGTCTTCAATAGTTAATGATAATTGTGATCTCAAGAATTATTACAGTGATGATAATGACTGGCTTAAATATGTAAAAATCAAATGATAAAACAATTAGTGTATTTGTTAACTGTGGTAGTGCCTAGCGAATTAGGCACTACAACAGATTTTTCACCCATTCAGCGATAGGCGAGGTTTTAAGTCTCGCTCGCGGTCAAGGAGGTTCATGCTTTGGATTAGGATGCTGGTGCTGCGAGGATTGTGCTTGAAATCTTCGCATTCTTTAATAATTGAGATTCGTCTCTTCTTTTTTCCATTACTGCGCAAGGTTTTGGCACAGTTGTTGCTGTAATTTGCATCAGAAACATTAACTAAATCATTTTGAAAACTATGGCAACAACGTTATTACAAAAACTTAAAGACGCTCTTAAGGATGACGATTTGAATGCAGACGTCAAGGGCGATGTGTTGGTTGAAATAATTACAATAATTACAACCAACAACTGCTGCAGTATGGGACTTGGATATGAGAACAAACTTGATGCAGCCGAGCGCGCGTTAAAGTTGTTTATCGCTGGCTGGAAAAGTCTAGTAGAGCAAACTGATAGCATGGATGCACTGCATCGCAAACTGAAAGTTCTGTGCCTCAATGCATGCCAGATTGAGAGGCGCAGAACACGAGGCATCAGTGATGCCCCTATGGGAGTGAGAATGGGAGACAACTTTCCTGATACATGGGAAATATAAAAAGATAAGGCTATGTTCTCGGTGTTATTTGGATTCATAATTGGCTTTGTCGTGACCATCATAGTGGGTGGCGCAATTGTGCTCGCTATAGCCGGCATAGGATGGTTGCTGATAAAGCTGCTAGAGTGGTTCTTTTTCGACTACCTCAAAATATAATTGTCGCCATACTGGGGCTGCTATATACCTTGGTGCACATTATCGTGACAAACTTAAAATATAATACTTTGAATTATGGAGAATGATATTACTTACACCACCAAAGATTTGCTCCGCGATTATGAGCAATGGCTAAAAGGGTTCAGATTTTTAACCTATGCTAGAATTGAAACATATAAGGATTATGTGAAATTGTTTATCCGTGATGCCGCAGACTTTCTCTATGCCGAGAATATAATCGACTCGCTGGCGTCGATAGCAAGATATGACCATTTGCACAACACTCGCTACGCCAAACTGACGCAGAAGATTCTGTTTTCAGTGCATTACGACAAGACTCTTTCGCACATTGCTGAACCCGAATTATTTTATTTTGAGAGACGAAAAGCGTTGGCTAAACTTGAAGAACTCATCCGCTCCGAGTCATTTCAGAAGAAAATCAAAGACGTGAAACCCGCAAGCGAAACGCTTATCAGCGACATCAGGATGTGGCGAATCGTGCATGAGACTGTAAAGAATGAAATCTGGCATTTGAAGAATAACATAATCGCTGAGATTCAAGAAGAAGTGGATAACTTCTTCTCACGAGAAGATCCTCTTGATGATACCAAGACTCAAAACAAGGATAACAACACTGAGGTGTAATTGAGGCGCTATTGCATTTATCTATTTATCACTTGTGAATAAAAAAGATATTAACTAAATTTGCGGATGAGATAAAAAAGAGAGCGCCGAAACGCTTGAAAGGGAGTAGGTAAAAAATCAATATTAAAAAAATGAAAACAGAACAAAAACTTTTAGTCATTGATGATCCTCAAGATGATTGGGATTTATTAGAAAATCGAGAAATCAAGAAATATATTGATGACGGTTTTGTGGTCAAGCAAATTTCTACAGCTGGATCTCGTGGTGATTTTATCTGCATAGTACTTCTTGAGCGCACAGTTGAAGAGTAAATAGTTCAGCAGAGCGATTCTTTCTTATATGTCTCTAAAGGAGTTTTCATTGTCCGAGTATTGCCTTGATGGGGAGAATGTGCTTGACCATCTTGGAGAGGTGGTGGCGATGGATCTTGCCTTGGAAACCGACTATGCAGCGACTATAGTGGAGTTGCTGCGTTGTCGACCCATTGGCAAGTTCATGACACCTAATGAGTGGCAGGCGAGCAACAGGGCTTTGCAATTGCTGCGCGAGCGCATCACAAGCGAGTCATATCGCCAATGTGCCGCCACTCTTGAGCCGTGCTCTCTTGAGCAGGCACAGCGCTGGATTACATTCCTGCATGGCGTGACCGATTGCAAGTTGTACAACATGCATATGCTGCGCCCGTTGTTGCTGAAACGCGCCAAGGAGCAAGTGCTGCTTCTCCCCGAGGCACCCCAGAGCATCAGCCACTTGAACATGAGCAAACTGGACTCAGCCTTTGCCAGTGATATGCTGCTGCAAGAGCGCTGGCATGCATTGCTCAACGAGATGATTGCTGGCGCCATGCTTGAATGCAAGACGGAACATGACGCCGAGAAAATCACATTTGCCGACATTTCTTACTTTGCCATCGACCATTATGGCAATGTGGCAGTGAAACGTGCCGGCTCAAATGGCTACGAAGAACTCGTGCGCGGTGAATATGACTCCTGGGGCCTTATCAGTGACGAAAAGCTAAAGGCAAAATCGCTTCAAGAAATAGAATTCGCCCCTCGCACCACCGAGAAAGCTCCACATAGCACTTATCCCACCCTTGAGACCTTTGCAAGTGGCAATGTGGAAATTAACAACAATCAGCTCCTGAGCGAGGTGGAATCCCTGTTCAAAGATTACACCCACCCATGGCAACTTACTACTCCCAATGTCAAGAACATGGAGCTAATCAAGGCTTTTCGAGATGTTGGCGACTCCATTGATAGCATGGAGAGTGGCTAAAAAACAGTTATTTGATGCATTCATTTTGAGGATGAAAAAAGGATTTGTGATTTAGGTAGAGCAAATTGTTACCTGTCCACAAATCCTGATTTTGTTTATACCTAACGGATAGACGTTGGCAGTATTATTTGAGCATATCTTCGGTGACAACCTTGATGGCGGCAAACTTTTTCCAGATGGCTTTTTTCTTGTAAGCCGAAATGCTCTTCTTATCGGGGACATATAGCGTGGCTTGATGCCCATCTAGTTTTGAGCCAAGTGCACCTATAATTTCTGGCGGCTCAGTAGCTAGGATGATTATTTCTTTCAAATTGCTGCATTCCATGAAAATTTCGTCGTGCATCTCTTTAACCGAATCGGGGATTACAACTTTAGTAAGCCCAGTGCAACCCTTGAATGGAGCAAACCAGAGCATCTTTACAGAGTTGGGAATGACAATGCTGGTTAAACCAGTGCAATCTTCAAAAACAAAATCTCTTATCCCTTTCACTGAATTGGGAATAACAACCTCGGTAAGAGATGTACACCCTGCGAAAACACTTCCAGATAACTCAACAAGTGATTTGCTTAAAATAATGCTTTTAAGTGCAGTGCAATTGGCTAAAGCAGCACCGCCTAGTTTTTTCACTTTGTCAGGAATAACGATGCTAGTTAGGCCCTTGCAATTAATGAATGCTCTATTCCCTATCTCTTTTAAAGATAGGCCCAAGTCAACTTTTGTCAATGCTGAGCAATTCTCAAAAGCCATGTCTCCAATCGAGGTCACTGAGTTGGGGATGACAATTTCGGTTAGGCTCGTACAATTTCTAAAAGCACTATGTTCAATCTTTTTTACTGAATTACCTATCTTGACGCTCTTAAGGGCCGTGCAGTCGAAGAAGGCGTAGAAGCCAATCTTTGTTACCTGGTCGGGGATGACGATGCTGGTCAAACTAGTGCAACCTTTGAAAGCCCCAGCTCCAATTATGGTTACTGAGTCGGGAATAATAATACTCTCTAGATTCTTGAAGCGATTGAAAGCCCCATCTCCAATTTTGGTTACTGAGTTGGGAATGACAAAACTTGTCAAATCTTTGCAACCAGTTAAACTGTTTATTTCAGTTACTGAATCAGGGATAATGGAGGTAGCAATAGCCAAAACTAGAGAGTTTGTTTTAGTCTCAATGATAGCATTGCAGTTGTCTCGGGAGTCATATTTTTGATTTCCTTCTTCAACAACTATACTCTTAAGATTAGGACAATTATCAAAAGAATTAGAATTAATCTTATCCACCGATTTAGGAATAAAGATGCTTGTCAGATTGCGGCAATGTGCAAAGGCTTCCTCTCCAATCTTTTTCAATGAGTTTGGCAAGGCGATGTTAGTCAATCCAGAACATAAATCGAAGGCATCTTCGCCTATCTCTTTAACAGAGTTACCTAAAATGATTTCTTTCATTTCGGTGCAACCATTGAAAGCATACTTTTCTATCACTTTAACCGAGTCGGGGATTAGAATACTTGTCAAACTTTTACGGAACCTGAAAGCACATTGGCCTATCTTTTTAACTGAGTTAGGGATGACTGTGCTTGCACAACCAAGTACAAGACAATTTTTCTTTTTCTCAATTATTGCGTTGCAGTTGTTGCGTGAATCATACTTCTTATTTCCTTCAGCGACAACTATGTTGTTCAAGCTATAGCATTCATTGAAAGAGTTTTTGAAATAATCAAAATAAATTTCAGATACCGAAGAGCCTATAACGACGCTTTTTAATGATGTACATCCAGAGAATGCCTCTTTATCAATTATTTCTACCGAGTCGGGGATTACAATGCTCTCCAGGCTAGAGCAAGACCCAAACAAATGTGGTGTTAGTATGGATAGTGAATTGCTAAGAGCTGCACTTTTCAAACTTGTACAGCAACTAAAGGCTCCACTTTCAATAGTCTCGACCGAATTGGGGATGGTGATGCTTGTCAAGTTGGAGCAGTGATTGAAAGCCGTCAGCTTTATTGTTTTAACAGAGTTGCCTAAGACAATATTTTTCAGCCCCGAGTTCCTAAAGGCATTCTCTTCTATTACTTTAACCGAGTTGGGGACAACAATGCTTTCCAAATTAGTGCAGCCTGAGAAAGCACTTTTACCAATCTTTTTAACCGAATCGGGAATGAATGTAGTGGCACAACCCGCTACAAGGATATTCTGATCCCTTTTTTTGTAGATAATAGCATTACAATTCTCTCTGCTGTCATAAGTCCTATTCAATTCATGAACAACGATGCTTCTCAGGTTGGGGCAGTTATTGAATGCTGTAGGAGAAATATCATCTGCATAGGCTCCAATAACAACACTTTTCAAACCAGTGCAACCATAGAAAGCTTCGTCATATATATATTCCAACTGGTTGGGAATAATGACGCTTGTTAGGCTTGTGCAATTCTTGAAAGCGCTATAACCTATCTCTTGCAAAGAGTCGGGGAATTCAATATTCTTCAAGTTCGTGCAATCATCGAAAGCATAATGACCAATAATTTTCACCGAGTTGGGGATGGTGACGCTCGTCAAGTTGGAGCAGTGATTGAAAGCATAATTGCAAATCTTAGTAACCGAGTCGGGGATGACAACGCTTTTTAAGTCTTCACGCCCTTTAAAAGCACTGTCCTTTACGGTCTTTACACCCTGTGGTATAATGCCAACCCCATCCTTGATTTCATATTCTGTCATAGCATTAATATCGATTTTCCTGCATATCGAGAGGTTTTAAGTGCAAAATTTCTTTTTAAATACTAATTTGGTCATTAGATTTCCTCATTGAGAGTGAAATCCGTCTCCTTGTGAACTTACTTGTTCAACAAAAGGTCATGTGTTAATACTGCAAATTTAGTAATTATTCTCAATAATCTCCATTTTTACTCTTAAAATTTATAATTCCCCCTAAAAGAAATGCTTTGCAAATCTCTTTGCTCATTTTGGTTCTTGTTATGGTGATATTTAAGTTCAAGTTAAAGTAATTGCATTGGTTGTAGGCTCGGGATCTCAGGGAAAAATCATTTTAGTGATAAATTTGTGCCTTAAAAATTTGCATATTTCAAAGATTATTCTTAACTTGGGTTTACAATCTTTTAGAAAAAGCAAATGGTAGTAAGAATTATTACATATAAGGGCTATGAAATGTTTAAGAGCGACTACATTGAGTTCCGTTTAGGTGGTGTAATTGTAGCTTTAGAGGGTTTACACTCCTCAACATTTTGTCTTTGTAGTCCAGAGAGTTATTTGACCATAAAGTTCTATCCCGAGAACGAAGATGAACGAAGGGTAATGGAGAATTTCAGCTGGCAAGACAAGGACAACATTAGCGACAGTTATATTATATATACTGGGTACAATATGGTGTTTGGGGCTTATGACACGTCTATACCAGAAGCGTGCATCAATGAGGTGTGTGACAGGATCTTTAAAGACCAACTTGAGTTTCGCCTTGGCATGAAGGATTTAGGCTATAAGTATGATAGCGAAAAGGAGATTTTTTACAAACCAGAGAAGTAAGCTCTATATATATAAATAATGTGTAAAAAAAAGTTTCGTGCTGTTAACATTTGTTATGTTAAAATATTTTGCCGTTTCAAATATATTGTTTTACTTTGCATTACGTTTATGAAATGGCCATAGACAAGAGTTCTTTGCAATTGTTGCAATCCTTGAATTCTTCAATCTTTCGGGATTGAGAATTTTCGCTTAGCGTTCAGAGACAGTTTAAATACTGGTCCAACCGAGCACAGCACTTAGTCCGATAGTTGTCAAAGTGTGGAATGAGCGATCCCTATTGCTAGTTAGCAGTAGTGTGCCACGGTGGGAAAATTGACGCGGTTTGATATTAATTCTTAATAATCACTCAAAAAAACGATTCATTATGAGAAATTTCTTTTTAACACTTTCAAGTATCTTTGGACACGTTCCACAAGAAGTTGTTGTCGTCACTAAGACCTCAACTGGTAATGTATTGCCTCTCGTGAAAAGCGAGAGTGAAGTTCTCAACCCGGCCAAGTAACGGCTAGGTCTCTATCTTAATCCCTTTTTGACAGCGGGAGCATTGCGCTCAGTGCGTAACGTTCTCGAGGGCACACTAGCGCTGTCAACAGTTTTAAAAAATAACATTAACATTCTAAAAAACAAGAAAATAATGAATGATTTCTACTCAACTTTCGACGAGAGTTTCAACAATGATTATGACAATGATTTCTTCGATTTGGTCGAAGAAAAGCGCTGTGAGGGTCATTATGCAGAGGACGATTATGAACTTTATGACGACAGCGACGTCGTGGCTAACGACAACACCCCACGCGGCAATTCAAGTTGCGCCTTTGCAACTTCTTCGCGCCGTCATTTTGACAACTTCTACTACTTTTTGCGCATTCACGGCTTTAACATTATGAAGTCGAGCGAGGCGTTCCCTTACAAAGTGGACGTTTTCGAACTCACTAAGTTTCAGGCCGATATGCTCACAGAGTTGTTCAATGACAACCTCCACTTAGCAACTAGTAACAACTGCGGTCAAGCGGCCTAAGATCCTATCGTTGTGACGTAACGGTCCACAGTGTCTGGACTATCCTTCAATTGCGGTGAGAATTTCCTTGGGGGGGCGGCAGCGTTCCACCCCCCTAGGAGTGAATACCGGTTTTGGTTTAGAGAATGTATTTATTTTGTTTATGTTTTGACTCACACATTTAAAACGCTGAAAACGAATGAAAAAGACTAAGAAGAACAACAAATTGGAAGACATTGAAATTGTACAGAAGGGTTTGATCGATATGGAGGTTATAGAAGAAGAGGAAAGAGGCCGCATTAGGGGCTTTTCTCCCGCCCCCACCTCGCTGCTGCAAGCCATTGAACGCATTGATATGGTCGCCGAGGACAGTGGACTTGAAAAGGAAGAACTTGAGGGTGCTGCACCCGAGATTGATTATCTGGCCGAGAGGGTTGGGATCAATGCAATTCAGGCCATTCTGTTCTCGGTTGTGGTGAATCGAGGAGAAGAGGTGTCGATATCTTCATTGTCGGATAGGCTGTCGATCTCTACGGCCCAAGTGCTGTCGCTCCTCACCGAGTTCAAGAAACTCGACCGCCTACATCTAATTAAGATTGAGGACAACTATCGTGGCATCAGTTTTTCGGTTCCTACCAAGGTCCTCATTCAGTTGTCGCGCAACAAGGACTTCAAGCACAAGCCCACTACCGGTCTTGATACTGGCGAGCTTCTTTCTCATAGCCACAAGATCTTTTGCAAGGCCTTTGACAATGAGATTGACCGTGAAGAGTTTGGCGAGGAGATACAGAACTTGTTTAACGACAATAAGAAGTGCAGCCTCGTGAAAGCTCTCAAGAAGCTTAAACTCGCTGAACCTTATGAACTTGTGCTGCTGGAGCTGTGCGACGCGCTCTACATCGAAGAACGTGAAGCCATAGGCACCCATCTGCTTTGGACTTGCGCCTTAGATACTACTCAGTTCAAAATGTGGAAACGCGAACTCCGTGCAGGCACTCACGACTTAATGAGGGAGGGGCTCATAGAGTTCGGCAGCGAAAACGGCATTGTCAACACCAATAAGATTGGCCTCACCCAAAAAGCACGAACACTGCTGCTCAAGGACGTTGAATTTGCTAACAGCAGCGAGCCTCTCAGTGGTGTGATACACTCGTCAAAGATTAAGCCTAAGGAGCTTTTCTATGACAGTGAAGTTGCCAAGCAAGTCGAAGAGCTGACCAAGTTCTTTGATCAAGAGAACTACAAGAGCATTCTTGAGCGCATGGAGAAGAGCAACTTTCGCAGCGCATTCACATGTTTGTTCTATGGCAGTCCGGGCACAGGCAAGACCGAGACAGTGAATCAGCTCGCTCGCCTAACGGGAAGAGACATCATGCTCGTTGACGTGCCCAACCTCAAGGACAAGTGGGTGGGCGAGAGCGAGAAGAACGTGAAGGCTGTCTTCGACAAGTATCGCGATCTGGTCAAGCGCTCAAAGGTGGCTCCTATTCTGCTCTTCAACGAGGCCGACTCTATCTTTGGCAAGCGTTTGACCCAAGTGCAACACTCGGTGGACCAAATGCTCAACACCATGCAGAACATCATTCTGCAGGAAATGGAGACCCTCGAGGGCATCTTGATTGCCACCACCAACCTCACCGAGAACCTTGACGCTGCTTTCGAGCGCCGATTCTTGTATAAGATCAAGTTTGAGCGACCTGGAGTGGAGGCTCGTGTCCACATCTGGCACACAATGATACCGGAGCTCACCAATGAGGAGGTGGAGAAGCTGGCAAGCCGCTACGAGTTCAGCGGTGGCCAAATCGAGAATGTGGCACGCAAGTTCTCCATCAATAACATCCTCTATGGCGACAAGGAGGACAGCCGCATGGAGTCGATCTTCGGCTTCTGCGACAAAGAGCTGATACAGGATTCCAATGCCCAAGTGCGTCGAGTGGGATTCTAGTC
>Ga0247611_10000906_pt1 | contig 56564 bp, 56 predicted proteins | sample 177DNAGHGhighgp2_FD_192422 | JGI IMG/M metagenome (GOLD analysis project Ga0247611, IMG submission 192422) | Sheep rumen microbial communities from Palmerston North, Manawatu-Wanganui, New Zealand - 1770 DNA GHGhigh gp2 | ecosystem: Host-associated > Mammals > Digestive system > Stomach > Rumen... | reverse complement strand
TTAATGAATTATAAGAAATTATATAAAACAGCACAAGAACCAAAAAGGGGAAGTAAATATGCGGCGGGATATGACTTGCGGGCCTGCGGTTATGAAGGACAAAAATGCGATGCGGCATCTTGGAGTGTCTATATTGCTCCTGGAGATAGCATTAAAATTAATACAGGTATTGCAGTTGCTATTCCACCAGGATACTTTGGAGCAATTTATGCACGGAGCGGGCTTGCGTGTAAATCAGGACTCGCGCCTGCAAATAAAGTTGGGGTAATCGACGAGGATTATCGTGGAGAGCTTATTGTTTGTTTATATAATCAATCAAATGTTCCTCAAATTATTTCAAAAGGTGACAGAATAGCTCAACTTATTTTACAACCTTACCATACTGAAGAATGGAATGAAGTAGAAGATTTAGATGAAACACAACGAGGAGATGGTGGCTTTGGCTCAACAGGACAAAACTAGACCTTTTCTTAGTGTAATTATATCTTGTTATAATTCTAAGAAAACTATTGGTAGAGCATTACAGAATTTAACTAATCAATTATCTTATGATGATTTAGAAGTAATTATTTCTGATGATTGTTCTACTGAACCTTATGATGATATTATAGAAGAATATAAAGAACAACTAAATATAGTTACAGTAAAAACAGATTATAATCGTTGTCCAAGTAATACGCGGCAAGCAGGTCTGCGAGCCGCAACAGGACAATGGGTATGTTTCTCTGACCACGATGATATATTTATTCCTGGTTCATTACAAATCTTAAAAGATAAAATTGAAAACGAATTAGATGAAAGGTATTATATTATCACTGGTTTTGTAAATGAAAATCAATACAGAGATAACAAAGAAGCAAAAAATGTTAAAGCAACTGAAACAAGCGGATGGACTCACGGGAAGTTTTATAATTTAGATAATCTTATTAAAAAATTCAATTTACATTTTAAAGAAGATTTATTAAGTCACGAAGATGTTTATTTTACTACTTCGGTAAATTGTGCACTTGAGTTCTTACGTAGTAAGCATATAGATGCAGGTATCTATCTTAATGATTTATTTACTTATGTATGGTATAGTCATCCAGACTCATTAAGTCACACGTATGAAAATTATGATTATTTAGAAGAACATTTTATAGAGTATGGACAAGCAACGGGGGAAGTTTATTTAGATAATTATTTTCGTCAAAGAATAACTTGGACAAGAGCAAAAGAATGTTTAATTGATACTTTTCTATTGTATTATTTTTATAATATGAGTTTTCTTTATTATAATCCATCAGGATATAAAAAGACTAATTTTACTTATGTACAAGATTTTTATAAACGAATTAAAGATATATTTAATTTAAGTGCTGAAGAAATTTGGATGAAAGCAAGCGAAAATAATTGTTATAGTTATAAACAAGCTGAAAAATATTCTGAAATAGGTACAGGTAATATTATTCCTCCTTTAAGTCTACAACACTGGCTAGATATAATAACACATCCAGACGAAGAACCAAAAATATTTCCATTATATTCACCCTATTGTAATAAAAAATAAGCCGGCGCGAGTCCGGCTTTTTTATTTTGTATTGTCGTTTATTTGCTAACTTTTAATGCAAAAATAGAGAAAATGAGGATTTTATCGAATCGTTCTAAAATCGTTGACAAGAATTTCCGCTTGACAAAAATGAAAATTTTTGATATACTATATTTAGTATAGGAGGTATTAAATGATAACAATAGCAATAGATGCAAGTACTAAATCTACAGGAATAGCGATATTCAAAGACTATGAATTAGTTGATTATAAAAATTTAACCAGTAATGATAAAAATGTTTTAAAACGAATAAAATATATGACAGATGGAATAGAAGATATTTATGTAAGACTTATGAATCATTGTTTTACACGCAGTTTAATAAATGCTATAACTGATCAAAATATTGAATCACATAATGTTCAAATAGTTATGGAACAAGTTATTCCAGATAATTTAAATGATGCTAAATGGACACGAAATCAAGCCACTTTTAAAGCATTATTTTATTTACAAGCAGCAATAGTACTTATGTTTGACCATTATGATTTAGAAGTTGAATTAATTGGCGCGAGTACTTGGCGCAAATGGTGTGGTATAAAACAAGGCGGGGCAAATAGAGATACGTTAAAATTTAGAGATATACAATTTGTAAGAGATCATTATGATGATTTAGATGTAAATGATGATGTGGCAGATGCAATATGTTTAGGACACGGTAAAATACATCACGAACCAGAACCCGCAGCGTTTAATTGGGAGGATTAAAAATGACAGAAGTGGAAATGTTAAAACAAGAGAACAAATTATTGAAAGAACAAATTGAATTATATAAAAAACTCTTAGAAGAAAAAGATAAGAAAAAAGAAAAGGAATATATACCATATCCATATTATCCTAATCCATATCAGTTTCCAAGCGTCACTTGGAGTGACCACACAGATTTATTAAGTGATTGGGTTATAAAATATTAAAAAGGGAGATGCTAATTGCATCTCCCTTATATTTTTTCTATAATCTTTTGTAAACTTAAACTCATTGTTCCCATATTACCAAGACTATAAGATATTGAATTTATAATGTAATCACCATAGATACCAGATTCAGGATCATCTAAGTGAACTCTAGTATTTGGCTCTAAATGATATATAGGTAAACAAGTAATTGAAATACTTTCGTTGTAATCTGTATAATCATTTAAAATTTGTTTAACGTGTTCATAACAAGAGTTCATAGTTCCTCCAAGTGCGGTTGACCTAGAAATAGGAGGATCAACTTGAATAGGAATTAAACCAAGTTCCTGCAATTCTACACGAGTATACCCGCCTCTCATATCTACAACCTGTCCACTATCATCAAGAGAAACTAATACTATATCTGGAATAGATGGTTCAAATACACAATTACATTGAGAATCTGTTTTTGCATAACTACGTCTACCAATATTCTTAACGCTAAACTTAGTTAATTCAGAATCATTATCTATAATATCTAACCACCAATCAACAGAAGAAGGATTATCTATAACATCTTGATAATAAACTCCATTCTCTACATCAAATATCTTCGGCCATTCATTATAAAGTTCAGCAAAATAATATCCAGTATCAGTTCCAGTCGCAGAAGCTATAATTCCTTGCCAATACAATATATTTCTCCAATCAGTGTTACTTGCTACTATAAAAGAATTATCACCTTTATAGTAAGTCGCAAGCGGCAAACGCACATAATCAGATTTTATATTAGAAGAACTATAAGTATTTTGAGTATTTTCTGAATCAGAAACAGGACGTCCCGCAGTTAAATAATTATTAACTGCATTTGTATAGCTATCAACGTCTGTTACCCAAGAATATATACCTCGTTCTTCTGCAGAACCACCTATAATTAAATAATATTTACCAACAATTCCTTCTGGTAGAGTTGCTTTTAAAGCAGATAAACTATCATAGGTATCATTAATAGGGAAAGCTCGTCTAATATGGTCATTCATATCTGTATCAAAACAAATACCATTTGGAAAAGCGGAAGTTATATTCCAATTACTTTCCAAATGTGGTCTTTCGTCAATAGCCAAATGATAGCGGCAAGGCAACTTATAACCAGCATCAGATTTCTTTTCTCCCCAAACAATAAAATCATTTTTAATCATTTCATATTTAGGACTATTGTTATAACTTATAACAAAATTATTTTTACTAAAATCATAAACCGCACTATTTAAAACTCTGTTATAAGCATAAGGTAATGCTATATCTGAACCAGGCTGATAATTATTAAATGCATCGCGCCATTCAGTTGTATTTACATAGTTCTTTATCTCTTGAAAAATAAATGAACCAAATACATCATAGTAATATTCATAATTACCTAATGTTTGTTTTATTTTATCTAAAACTGTACACACTGAATCACCCGCGTTTGCACCGAGTTCATCAGGATATACAAATTCAACATAAGAATATCCACAATCATACCCGTAAGTAAAAGTTGTTCTAGTATAATTTGCAACTTCGCCTTTACTTTTAATTGTAGTATAAAAACTATTTTTTATATTATTTCTATTTCTAAATAAATATAATGGATTACGACCTATCCATCTTAAAACTTGTTTTATACGATTAGGTATATCATTAACAATAATATTGTTTAAATCTTCTCCACCAAAATGATTGACTAATTCTGGTATAATTTGATTAATTCTAATTTTTTCAGTATGTAAATCGCCATCTGGACCTAATGTATCATATGAATCGAAGTTTGTAGATGCGGGAATCACCCCTCCCGCACTACCATTTAATAAACACATTTTATCACTTAAACTTAAATTAAGTGTAACACCAGATAAATCGTGATTAACAGAACAATTAGTAATTACAAATACTCCGCTAGGAAACCAAATTACCGGATAATTAGGATAATAGTCATCTCCTAAATGAGCATAATTATTTCTTAATCCTGTTTCAACAAAAATCTTTTTATTTATAGAAAATAAACTTTCTATATTATTATATAATTCTTCACTTTTAAGAATCTTAACTGTTAAATTACCAGTTCTACGAACGGATGAATCTCCATTTAACGACATTGAGGCACTTAAGACCTTGCCTTCTATATCCTGGAGCGGGCGCTCCGCCCAATCTAAAACAGTGATTTTTGCATAAGTAGTTTGATTATGTTGTCCATAAATCAAATCTAAAAAAGGTATATCTTTTAAATAAGGATAGCTTCGTTTCATTCAAACCTCCTTATGCATCACCAAAATCTTGTACTTTATATAACTTATAATTCTCTATTGAAGCTTCTCCTATTTCAGTTGCAGTACAAGAGAAATCATAAATCATTCTTGCTAACTCTTGTTTAGGAGTTAAATTAACATCAGTAATTCTAACTAACACATTACCTTCAGGTGTAGACCTAAATAACTTAGGTATGTCATCATAAAGATAGTCCATAACTAATTCACGGAACTTTCTTTGTGTTACTCTATCATTCTGTTGATTTATATATCTATTAACAAAATAAGTACCATACACATTAATCCATTCACCATAAATACCGCTTCTTGTAGCAAATTGATGTTCTGCATCCATTTCATAGGCAATGGTACCAGATAAAGCAAATGTACGATAATACATATTACCATTTCTATTTATAATAGGATATTGTCCACCTATTGTGTTAACAATATTATCAGATACATTAACCTTCATACTTGTGATATTAGGATTAAATTTAACGCATAATTGAGTTCCTTCGCCTGTTAAAAAGGCGTGGTCAAATACTGATAACACAGGCCCTTCTACAATAGAATAAGTTACATTGTTGTAAATAAAACTAATAGCATATTTATAAATAGTTCCACTTTCAATAGTAAAATCATCATAAGAAATAACATCTGTTTCAGTAAGCGCTGGAACTGAATTATACTGCCAAATAGTTTCCCAATATAAGAAATTATCATCTTCACAACTTCTGCGAATAATTAACTTTCCACCTGCGGGAGTTGTTGAACCTGTTGGTGCTTCAAAGCTTATATTAACTTTACCAATAACACTATCTAATGAAGTATATTCATTGATATATGATTGACTACCCCAATTGCTTTCACTATGATTAGACTTTACTTTATATACATAAGTTTGTTCATATAAGTTTGCGGTAGTTATAAATAAAACTATTCTATAATCTATGTTCTCTGTAAAGAAGAATGGTACATTATATAAAAATTCATTCATTTTTGCACCACGAATATTTACTCTTTGAATTCCGCTATCTATAAGTACATTTTCTTCCATATCTTGAACTTGAATTTTCCAAGTTGATAAATATTCATTATCTTGAGTATTATCAAAACTTCTATTTAAAACTGTAACTGTTCCTTCTTTTGTATAACGTCCAGATAACTCTAAATAATTACTATCAATTTGATAAGAATTTGTGTTTCCCGCAATCATTTCATTAGACTCGCCTTCAATATTTCCTATAACAGAAATAGTAGGTTCTGCTATAAATCTAATTAATCCAACTGAAGACCACTCTGAAAATTGAGCTAAATAAGTTTCATTTAATAAATAATCTGATAAAGCGGATCCTGTCAATCCGTGACCGTGAGTATCTTTAGAAAATCTAATCTGCATTTTATAATACTCATTAAAATTTAATTGGTCTGGATTTAAAATGCTTGATGGAATAGTGAATTCCTTATTTGTTAAAATAGTTGAAGTTGCAGTAAATACATATATTCCTAAAGGATAATTATTATTAAATAATGAATTATAATTAGTTTGACGAGTTACAAGAACGTGAATCTCTTTAATATCTTCTAAACTGTTTAAAGCATTTATTTCAAAAGGAATTGTAATACCTGATGAAACTGATGTAATAGTTTTCGCTGGAAGATAAGGAGACACTATTGGCGGGAACAGCCTTGATTCACTTACAGTTGCCATTAAGAATTACCTCCTTTTTTCTCTACATAAAAATAATAAGGAGAGTAATAAATTACTCTCCTTTATCTATTGGCTTTTTAGGTAAAGCCCGTATTTCACCCATTAATTGTTCTATGAAACTATTTCCGTGTTCTTCTACATAATGATCAAAACGTTTTTCAATACAATCAAGAGTATAATCATCAATCCATTTTTGTTCATAACAAAGATGATGATGTTGATTTGTTATAAATGCTTTTATGGCATCTCTATCTGATGAAATAAGTAAATCTACATTTTCAGATAAGCTATCTACATTATTTGTTAAATTAGAGATTGCAGTAAGCACTTCTGTTTGACCTGTTTCTAATTTAGTAACACGTTTTTCCATTTTATCTTTTTCATCTTGTTCTTCTTTTATATTAGTATCTCTTTTTCGAAGTTTACCTATAGCCCAATCTACAAATCCCCAAACTTCTTTAATTGCTAGAAAAATAAGAATACCAATAATTAAAATTTGAACAAGTGAAAAATTCTCTAATAATTCTAACATAAAAATACACCTCCAAACCCTTTAATTCCTAAAAGATTTAAAAAGTTGGAAGTGTAGATTTGATTTAATTGTCCTTATTTTCTAAAGCTTCTTCTACGACTTCAGCCACTGTATCCTTAATAGGGTCTCCTTGCTGTTCCTGAGCGGCTGCCGCTTCTGCTTTTTTCTGTTCTTCTATTCTATCATTTATATACATTTGATATTCACTTGAAATATCTGCATATACATCTTTAAATACATAATAAATCATTCCTATTGGAAGACCGCTTCTACGAGCGGTTTCCAATAGATTATATTTAAATTGTTCCATAACGATATTAATATCTTGTTCCATTCCTTTTATCTCCTTTTATTTTATGTTATAAGAACTTGTAAGCCAGAAAGTCCAACTGTTGGAGATGGACTACTCTTAATAACTGATACTGTATTACCACTTGTATCCTTGACATTAATAGGAGTACTACTAAATGATGCAACACCAGTAATAGAAGAATTACTATTAATATAAGTTTTAACTACATTAATAATCCAGTTCTTAATTTCATCACTTTTAATAATTCCTTTAATATATGCATCAATATTATAACCATTAACTTGTAATGATGTAGTTTTCATTGTATTGGCATTAATCGTTCCAGAAGAACTAATATTACCTACTCCGGTAATAGCATATGAACCCATTGCTAAATTACCACTTAATGTAGTTGAAGGTAATGAAGCTGAGCTTCCGCTCAATGAAGTGGAACCAATAGTTAAACTACTACTTCCTAAAGTTGCTCCACTAGTAGCAAAAGAACTAGCATTAAGTGAACCAGATGTAGTTATACTACCTCCGAAACTTGCGCCGCCACTAAAACTAACTGAACCGCCGCTACCACTCATGCTAGCACCGCCAACACTAACAGTACCAGAAGTAGAAATACCAGATGATGAAATTGAAGTTCCTCCGCTAGTTGAAGTTTTAAAACTCTTTCCGATATATTCTGAATCTAAGTTAGTAAAATGTGCTTCACCATCAGAAGTAATCCACCAAGTTGCAGTGCTCTTTGGTAATGTTCCATATTGATACCTTGCGGGGTCTTGTCCAGATGGTACTGAACAACCGCCATATATAGAACCATCACCATATAATGTCATATTACCACAATTAATCCATCCAGAATCTGGCTCTCCTTGCACAAGAGCAGGATGCATTTTAATAGTATCATAAGGGTCTCTAAATAAATCGTGATTAGAATCACATATCCAATCGCCTAAACGACCACCAGTAGCATATATTCTTCCTAAGAAACAAGTATCACCGGCTTTATAACTAAAGTCTTCAGTTCCATTATATTTATAATTCTTTGCTCCATTAGGATCATCTATAATTGAAAAATATGGATGCCATAAAGCGTATTTAACAATAGCTCCTTGAGTAGTATCCCACACTGGTTTTCTATAATTAACACCTTCTGTATTTCTATCACCCCAACGAATATCGTCATCAGGTAACTTACGTGGATACCAATTATATTCCATAAATACAGTGTGATTATCATTACCATCTGCAGTTTCATCAGTATTTCCTATCTTTCCGCGGCGAGCAGTAATTTCACCATCTACAAATACAGCAGAATCCATACCTGTTGCAGAATCTTCATAACTTACTTTGAAAGCCTTATTCCAAAGTAAATAATATTGAGAACCACCCGAAGGTCTATCTTTATGAACTCCAATCTCAATTTTATTACTACCTTCTCCAATTTCTCCTGTTAGTGCGGTAATCTTACCTCTAACATCCGCGTGACTACAATATAAATGTCCACCATAAGTTACGGCAAAATTAGATTTTAATTTTTCTGTATTGTCACTATTATAAGTAACTATATGTCCTTTAGTAGTATCCCAAGTACTCTTCCAAGTTTCATATAAAGTATGATATTGAGCATAATTACTAAATAAAGCATTTACATCTGTTATATAAGTTTGTGCGGTTGATGATGCTAAATAAGCAGCTCGCGCATAGTCAGCGGTTAATTCTGATATATTAGTAATAGTAACTGTATCTGAATCAATAATAGGCACTACAGCAGTACCTGTATCCCAATCACTAACACTCTTTTCACGTTTAGTAAATGTTAAATCTTCAAAATGGCTCTTAATTAAAGATGTAGCATCTTGTAATGCCTGAATAGCAAAATCAATATCTTCATAACCGCCAGGGTTATTAGCCAAATCATTTCTATATCTTTCATAATTATTAATTGCAGTATTCAAAGATGCTAAATCTGTAGACTGTGCAGTAACACTAGGTTCATTAGAATTCAAATACCACTTCTTTAAATCTTCAATATTAGAAATAGTTAATGGATTACTTAAATCTGGTTTAACCTGTGCTCCATCTCTAATTACAACAGGGAAAGTACTTGCATTAATTATATTCTGAATTGAAAGTATAGTTGTATTTAATTCCTCTATTAATCCTGCGGCGTCTTGCCCGGTTGCCATTTGGAAGTTAGTAAATGCTGTATTATAAGTACTAATTAAATCTAATAAAGTACTATCATCACTGTAAACATTTGCTAATTCATTTATATTTGCAATCATAAAAGTCCTATCAATATTAGGTTCAACATAAACATAACGTGGTCTTAAACCTGAATAATAAAAAGGAAAATCAGATTGATTAAACTTATCTTGTATATCTGTAACAATTTTCTTTAAACCATCAAAAGCACCATTATCATTAAAGTCAACTGTATTCATACCAGCTGCGGAAGCCCATAGAAAGACCGTCTCAGGTCCAAGCGTTCCCGCATCGGTACTAGGCACATATATACCAACTGAACCAGGAATTTGTGCACCATTTGCATCTGGTGGACTAATATCATAATAATCTTTGGTTGATGTATTTGTTGCAACCATATTACCTGTGCTTGTATCTATATATGAACCAGTTCCATCATAAGTATCATCTGCAAATAATGGTTTATATAAATAATTATTACTAAAATACCAACCCGCAAGTCTAGACCAACTTTCCTCTGTTGTACCTTGTTTTGGTATTCTAGGATTTAATATAATTTGTGTTGAACCTCTTGGTCCAAATGCGGCGAGGCCGGTCTTGGCATCTAGGAATAAGGTCTGTCCATATCCAACCCTTCCCGCACTTAAATTAGAATCAGTGTATTTACCATATCCAAAAAGTCCACATTGTATATTTTCTTCATTATTAGATGCTGGATTAACTCCATTAGTAATCATCTTTGTACCAATAGTTACACCAATAAAAGCATTACTTTTATCTTTATAACCTGCGGCAACTTTATTACTAATAATATATCCATCATCTACAACTGTTTTCTTACCATCCCAACCATTTATTTCATCAGAACCATAAACGTTCTGTAAAATATTTATAGGTAAAAGTGCTGCTGCCTCGTACTTCTCATTATCATTTAAAATATAAGAAATTTTAACTGATACCCAAGAACTAAATAAACTGTCAGCCGCACAAGCTTCATAAGTTGGCGGTGGTGCAAAATTCATAGTATTTTTAGCAACATTAGGAGATACCTTTTCCCAATATGGAGTTACAAAATCATAAGGTGTAGTTCCATTTGCATTATATACTTTCATAATTACGCCATCAGCATCCTTAACTTCCACTTTTTGGTCTGGCGTATGATTTTTAACACAGTAATAAGTTTGTCCATTATATGTACAATATTTATGTAATAAACTTTGCCCAGCCGCAAAAGAAGAATATGCAGGGATGCTATTTGTAATAGGAAAATGTCTTAAACCATAAGAGCATTTCCAAGTTACATTTGTTTGAACTCCAGATAATGCTGCTTCAGTAATGTCATTTCCTTCAAGGTCAAATAATTTAAACGTAAATGGATTTTGTCTATTGTATTGTGGATTTATTCCATCTGCATCATAAAGAACTTCGTCATATCCGCCAAAAACAACAAAGTGTCTCGCGGGATCAAGTCCAGATGGAGTTAAGTTAACATAAGCTCCGCCATTTTCACGTTTATAATAAGCATAATAAAAGAAAGGTATTTTAAAATAACCATAATTAGTTCTTTCAATTGGACTATCATTAATTGGATTAATTTGCTCTTGTACAATACGTTTAGCTTCGCATTGAACTACATTATAAGCCGTCCATTCATAATCTAAATTATCCTTAACATAAGTAACTTCCATAGGTTTATAATAATAAGTAAATTCATTTTCATAACCTACAGGAGGGACTAATGTAATAACAGTAGAACTACCAGAAGTAGGGTTAATTTGAAAAGAGGCTCTATCATAAACTCTTGCTCTACCAAGTTTAGTTTGATCTCTTAACTCTTGCATATTACCATTAGACGTAGACCATTTAGAAGTAGAATCAACTATTGTAGTAGTATTATTTTCAGTCCAATAACCACGTAAAGTCGCACTGCTTGAACCATTTAAAGTAATATGCATTGGGTCTGAAGGATCAACTATAATATCAGATTCAGAACCAGATTGTGCAAATTGTAAATTACAAAATGAACCATTATCAAAACCTTCTTGTTCTAGCCATTCTCCAGTGCTATTATCATAAATATGTGTTGCATATAAATAAGTGTCTTTTAAATGTCTTTCATTAGGATAATAAGTATCAAGAATAGCGCTATTTTCTCCATTATATTTTTTAAATTGAGAAAACATATCCATAGCAAGAACATCTGAACGATACTGTTCATATTTATTATCTTCAATAGACAAAATAGTATTCGTACCATTCGTACCTAATTCACCCTGTTTAGAAAAAGTAAAATTAGTTTCTGCGGTATAATTACTACCTTCATAGCTTACTATTAATTCTACATTACTTCGTTCTTTATAATTTATATTATAATCATCTGCAATATCAAAATAAAATATTGGTTCTCGATTAATTACATATCTATTTAATACATCTGTATCAGGGACACAATAATTAGTACCGACATATTTAGTAACTAATAAAGTACTACCTACATAAAATTTCCATTTTGGCTTTAATATTTCAATCCAAGAATTTCTATTTTCTTCTTTAGAACTATCAAATACTAAACTGCCATCTTCACTAAATAATTTAAAACTAAGTGGTTTTAAAGATATTTGAGGTTTTTGTCCACTTGCATTATAAACGATATTTTGAACGCCATTTTCAATTTGTAAATCATATTTTAATCCACTACCTTCTTGATTAGTTAAATAAATATCTTTAGTCTCAAGAGGGGTATATACTGTTTGTCCACTAACAGTTTCAACAAGAGAAGCAGTAACTGACACTTTCATTTGACCAGCTATATCTGCCGCACGTAATTTATATAAAGTATTTCGTTGATAATCACTATATGTTGAATTATTAGTATTGTATGTATGTTCAATATGGTCAATTGCAGCATAACTAAATGGATCTTCTCGATTCATAAACATCTGTTGTAAAGTATCTGGATCTACTGTCCATTTTGGATATACTTTACTTGGACCAAGTATATAAAAACCTTCAGGATTCTGAAAACTCTCAGCATAATATTTATCTAATTGTGCTTGCCAAGAGGTAAGAATAGTATCAGCTCTTGATTTTGCAGTTATGTAAACTGCATCAGTTTCTTCGCCTTCGTAGTTTTGATAAAATCTTGTATAATACTCCCATCTTTGATAACAATTTTCTAATAAAATTTTATCAATACCTCTAAGTGCGGCAAGGTTAATTAAATAAGTATTTACATTAACTGCTGTTTCATCTGGAGTATCAGAATAATCTATACCTTGAGTTTGTGAACTCCAATCTGGCTCACTAACTAGAAATTCATTTTTAGAATTACTTGGTATATTATATTTAACATTATTGTTTTCTATTTGCCATTTAAAAACTATATTACTAACTGGTTGAAATGGATTTGGTACAGGTGTAGAACCATAAGTTGTAAGCGCAGATTGCGTTCTAAAAACACCTGCAGTAAGAGTCGTTGAACCTTTACCATTATAAAATTTTATACCATTATCTGAATCTAATAATAAATAATAACCAGTTGTATTATAGACAATATATTCTCTACTAAAATAAGAATTATTTTGATATCTTACACAACATTTAATTATCGTTTCGCGCCCTGGACATAGAGATTTAGGTAATGTATAACTTTCCATACTATCCCACTTGATAACACCCCTATACCCTGGTCTAGTATCTTCCGGTAATATAGTATAATTTTGTAAATCAGCAAGAGAATTAGTTGGCGCTTCTGTTGCTTGACTTTCATTGATACACTGCCAGCCTTCACCAAAATAACTCAAATATTTTGTATTACCAACTGAATCAATATTAAGATTTTTCTTTGCCCAGAAGAATTCTACTTGTTGTTCTTTTGTGTCAACAGGATTACCATTTATAGTAAACTGACCTTCAAGTCTTAAAGAAGTAGTTTCTTCTTCACCATCAGCAGGAAGGTTAAAACTAAAGCCTTGAGGCCCATATATATTTACTTTAAATGTATAATCTTCAACTGCATCATATAATTTAATTGCAGAATAAAGGTTAATATCTTTAATAAAAATATCAATAGGTTCAGGTCTTACTGAACTCTGCGGGAACCCCTCAACAAAACCAGAAATAGATTCAATTCTAACAAAATTATCTTTATCTATTTGCCAATAATTATATCGTTCTGAATATTCATTAAATTCAAATGGTGAACCCGCCATACTAAATGTGTCTAATTGATAAGTTTGTTTATATTCTTCAGTTTCAACGCCATTAGTTCTATTGAATACTAAAACAACTCTAATACCATAATTACCTTGTACTTTTCTATCATCTGTTAAATTAGTTTTAAACTTTGCGCCAAGTCTAAAATAACCATCACCATTTCTTATACTAGAAATAATTTCACCATCTAAAAGTAAATTAATACGATTATTTATATTTTGACTTGCATCGTGTGTATAGTAAAAAACCTCTCTACCTTTAGGCATATCCCAGTGACTAGATAAATCTAAACCAGAAGAAGATACTGATTTAATTAAGTTTTGACCATAAGTTGCAAACTGTTGGTCTCCTTCAAGGTTTGTTAAATATGTTCTTTGACTATTATCATTTGTAGCCAAGTCTTGAATAAATAAACGATTATTTAAATCATTTTGAGGTACAGTTACATATACTGATGAACCGTCACTATAACGCTTTGTCTTATCTAAAGAATAAGCAGTATAATAACCATTTTGATATTGAATTTTATACTGACCTAAAGTTGCATCAGTACAATATTGTATTTTCGCTAAAATTGTTCTGTCATATTTGCCTTCTGCAGTGGCTTTTTGCACAGTTTTGCTTATCAAATTTGTTAAAGCTTCTTTAACCTGCTCAGGGGACATTCCTTGCGAATTATCAATATGTGTCATTTAACAGAACCTCCTTTTCTCTCAATATTTCATTTATAAATAATATGAAATTGTATTAAATAAAATTGGACAATTTTGCCCTAAAAAAGAAATGCGGAAGTTGCTTAATTTTAAGCAACTTCCCGCATTATTAGTATCTTTTAATAGCAGTAGGTGAATTAGAATATGCTTGTTGTGAACCATAATTATCAAGTTCCATAAGTGCTTGATAAATAGCATCCGCACTTCTAACGCCACTAAAGTCTGCATTGACTGTCATATTTCTATAATTTTGAACTTCTGAATTATTACTATTAACCATTGAAGATATAGCAGATAACATACCAGTTCCAATCTGTGAAAGGACTCCTGCTGTCATACGGGCGGAAGCAGTAATAGAATCTGCTAAACTATTAAACTCTAAGTTATTATGTCCAGTTCCAACTATATCACGCATAGTATCCACAGCATTGAGGATATTTGTGGTGTCTGCTTCATTAAGAACAAGTTCTTTTTGATGCAAAATAGCAAGACGACCATTATCAGCATCTGGAAGGCCTTTCATCCATTCACCAGTATATCCACCTGTTTTAAGACCTTCTACATTATTTGAAGTCCAACCTAATTTTTTAAGATAATCTTTTGTTCCTATAACAATATATTTATTATTAGATGAACCTTTCTTACGAACAGCATAATTTCCAGCAACGCCATATGGATCAGGAACAGCCTCATACTCTTTTGATGTAGTAGTAGTTGAACTGGTTCCATTACTTCCTGTTCCATTACTTCCTCCAGATCTTACTGAATCTGCTGCACTATTAGCAGTAGTAACCGCTTTACTAACTTCTTCAACAGTAGTTATAGCAGTTTCAGCAAGAGTAGTTAAAGCTGTGTTTGCCGCTTCTAATGCACTAACCGCAGCATCTTCCAAGTCATTATAAGCATCAACCGCATCTCTAATAGAATCTTCTAAATCACCAAATAAATCATTCTGTTCTTCAAGATAATCATTAAGTTCTTCATTAGTGTCATTTAATTCTTCAAGAGCTTCAGTAGTTGGATCAATACCTGTTTTAACAAGTTCGTCATAAGCAACACCAGCAGTATTTAATAAAGTAGTCGTATCATTAGAGAATTTTTCTTGTTCTGCTTCTAATTCATTAATTGCTGCAGTAGTTGAACCAATAAAACTACTTTCACCGCCACCTGACCATTGGTCAATCAAATGTTCAACAGTAGTATTCCACATAGGTAACATAGTATTATTTTCAACATCACTAAAGAAATCTGCTGTACCTTTAAAGAAATCTTGTTTTGCCTTCTCTGCATCACCCATATATTCTTTCATTCTATCTTGTAAAGTAATATATGTATCATGCGCTTTGTTCCAAGCATCTTCATCATGCGCGAGGGTGGCATCCGCCATATCCTGTTCTGCTTGGGCCATACGAGAACGAATATCCATAACCGCTTCTGTAGTTTCAACATTTCTCTTCTTAACTAACTCATACCAATCTTTCTTTGCAGTAAGAACATTATTTTCAGCATCCTCAATATCATCTTCATTGGCAACATACTGATAATTATAATTACCTTGACTATCTCTACGAAGTCTTAAATTACTCTTATTTTGTTGAGCCTCCTCTAATGCAAGTTCTTGTTTCTTAATCTCAAGTCTCGCTTTTAATTCATCAATGTCATATTGAGTTAATCTTTCTCTTTGATTAAGTTTATCTATCTCTTCATCTTGGAACTTTAAGAACTCTTGTTGTAAATCATTTCTACCCTCCATACTATCAAGTATATCAGTAAAAATATCATCAAGTTCATCCATATTAAATGAACGTTCAACATTATCTAAATAATGTTCTTGATCTTCAACAGCAAGATCCCATTCATTCTTTATACGGTCGAGACCCATACCACCAGATAAAGCTTTATCAAGAGCATCAGATATGCTCGCTGCACTGTTCTTAAATTGCTCTTCTCTACTTTTTAAAGAATCAATTAAATCACTATCTAATCTATTAATTGCATCTCGTAAATTATCTTCTGCTTTATCAAGAGCATCAGAATAAAGTTGATACATTTCTGTACCTTCTTGCTCAGTAGCAAGCATCTCTTGATAGTATTTAACTTTACTCTCCCATTCTTCTTTAGCTCGTCTATCCGCATCAAGAATAGTAAGATTATTTTGATATAACTGTTCATATTGTTTAGCGATACCTTCATACTCTTTTTCGCCAGATACCATTTTAATTAATTCAACATTATGTTCAATATGGTCTCCAACATCTTTCCAACCATCAATATGATCGTTTATCTTATCATTCATATCATCAAGAGCATCAAGATAAGTGTCTTGCATATTATCAATCTCTTCTTTTGCGGAGCGGACAGCATCCATTAAGTCATCACGGTAGGTCTCTAATGTTTCTTTAGCGAGTGCGCTATCGTCTTTAAACATACTGTCTTCGCCACCACGATCTGCAGAAGCTATCTGTTTATTTACTTCATCAGTAAGTAATGATAGATGCTCTGTTAAAGTAGAAACTTCACTAGAGCTCTGATTACCAACAGTACCGATTAATGTATCAAGCTTACCGAGGCTTTGAGCGATCTTTCCACCAAAATCGGTATCTTCAACATCTTCAATAACTTCATACCAAAAATCATTCCACTCTTCTTTAGCATCATCTAATTCGAGTTGAACATCTATACTAGCATTAAATGAATTAACTTCATTTTCAATTAACTCATAATGAGCATCGAGCAATTCATCTAAAGTATCATTATAATTATCATAAGCATCATTATAATCATCTATGGCATCTTCTATTTCATCGATAACATCTTTCTTTGCTTCAAGAGTGTCTTCATAAGTATCTTGCTCATCTTTGGTCATAGCATTATATGTATCAACCATAGAGTTATATTCATCATATAATTCATCAAGAACTGCTTGCTGATTTGTTATGCTAGAACCGCTTTCATTAAATGTAAATCCTTGACTTTCAAGCTCTGAACGTTGATTAGACAAATCAGATTCATAAGTATCTTTCTTCTCTTCAAGTAATTCAATTTGATCTTTAAGCAAATCATTTTGAGTCTTTAAATTATTTGCATAATTAATTCCCCAAGTATGACTTTGAATCGTGTCGATTCTACCTAATTTATCTTCAATTTCATCTAATAAATCATTTATTTCTTGATATAAATCTTCTTCACGCTCTAAATATTCTTCTTCATCTGGTTCATTTGAAGAACTACTAGAAGATGAAGAACTACTAGTATCGCCTAAAATAGCTGAGGCTGATTGTGAACCTAAACTATCGATTAAAGATAATTTAGTTTCATAGGCTTTTACTGTTGTTTCAAGATCTTCTGAACTAATAACCGCACTATCTAATCCAAGAGATTCTACATAAGCAGTTCCAAATTCTATAAGCGCAGTAGTACCTTCTTTAGCCTTATCAATTACAGCTTGAATACTATCTGCATTTGAATAGTTTGCCGCTTCTGCTTCTTGAGCAGCATTAGCAACGCCTTCTTGTGCAAGCGCAACGAGTTCTGACATAAATTGTTCAGTAGCTTCTACTTTTAGCATCTGTAATTTAGTATCTATTATGCTATCATAAGTAGAATCATTAATTTGAAGTTGACCATTTACAAGTTCAAGAGATGCAACATAACTACTATCCATAGTCATAATATCTTGTAAAGTATCAAGATTAATATACCCTTGACTATTATATTCTTCAACAGCATCTTGTAAAGTTTGATAAGACTCTTGTAAATCATCTAAAGCATCATTAACCTGTTCTATCTCTTCTGCCCAAACATCTAACTCTTTATAAGCATCCCTTTCATACGGTGGAATTTCTTCAAGTTCAGCTTGATAATTACTAATACTATTAGTAAAATCATCAATATCATCTTGAATATTATCTACTTCTCCCCAGCCTTTAAGAAATTGATCTATTCCGCCGCTATCATCAACCTCTTGTTGAAGTAATTGTTGAACAGATTCAGAAGCGCTTTTAGCAATTTCTTCAGCTGCTTTTACACCATCTTTACCTTCTTCAAGAGCTTTATTGTAAGCCTCTCCCATAGACTGTGCAATATCTTCATACTCATTCAGGATACTTTGTTTTTCTTCTGGAGTTAAATCAAAGTTTTCTTGTAAAGTTGTTTTTGCTGAATCGATAAATACTTGAGTATGTTCTGCCAATGATTTATTTGCATCATCTAACAAAGCAGTTTCATTTTCAATAGCTTTTTGAATATCTTCTTCTCTCTTTTTAAAATCTTCAATTTGCTGATTTGTTAATGAATTAATAGTATTGATTTCAGACATTAATTGATCGCCCAATAACATAGCCTGAGTATCAGTACCAAGATGTTCAAATGTTTCTTGAGATATACCTATATCAAAAGTTTCATCTGCAAATAAAGCTTCTATCTTTTCATTAATTTTCTTACTATCAAAACCTTCATCAAAAATGGCCTGTATTTTTACAGTGTGGTCTTCAGCAGTCATTCTATCGATATCACTTTGGATATTTTCAAAAATTTCATCTACTGTCCAGCCTTGTTCGCTTAAAGCTTGAAATAAAGCAATATTATCAGCAACATAAGCTTTTCCTGCATCAGATAAGTTTTCAATATGTTCAGTCGCCACGTCTGAAATAAAAATACTATAATCATCATAATTTGAATCATTTAACTCGTGTAATGCTTCGTGTAATTCATGATATGCAGTTGCCGCAGCATCTGCTTCTTCGATAGTCCCAAAAGCACTACCTATTTGAAGATTATTATAATCAGTACCGGTTCCTTCTATAATTTTATTAACATAATCATCTAAGCCATCTGGCGTCATTACATCAACAAACTTACCGGTTTCTGGATCAACTATAATAGGAGTAAAATTAAGATATGTACCATTACCCATATCATAACTTTTGGTATATAGGGTAGCATAGTCACCTTCTGCGCCATCCCAACCAGCATCTCTAAGAAGTTGAGTATCTATCTCAGGTCTGTTATTAAGATCAACATTTCCGCCTTCTGAATATTCAGATAATACTTTAGATATATGAGTTTTCCTTTGAGCAATAGCTTCATCAAATTCTTCATTAGTTGGAATAATAGCATCTAACAAAGCATCCGAAATATAAGATTCTTGTTCATACTCTGCAAATTCATCAGATATTCCACCAAGAAATTCTTTCGCCCACTGTGCACCATCTTCATATTCATCAACAAGACCTTTTTTAAGAGCTTCTTCTGCGAGCATATCAACCTGTGCGGTAAAACTACCAAGATCTTGTATTCCTTCTTTAACTTCATCTAAATGCGCAAAACCAATTTTATCTAATTCAGCTTTATTTAATTCATCTTTATAATCTTTTAAAGCTTGGATTGCTTCTGAATTACTACTAACTAATTCACGTAATTGAGTTGCCGCATCTAAATCTTGATATTTATTTAAAAGGTCATTAAGATTTTCAGAATCTGAAGTTAAAATATCTTCTAAATTTTCATAAGCTATATGACCAGATTCATCGATTATATCTTGACCAGTTTTTCCAATTAAATCAGCTAAGTCTTCTTCAAAATCTGCATAAGCATCATCAGTATCTTTATCTAATGGAGTATTAATAAAAGTATCAATAAGTACGCCTGATAATAGACCTGTTCCCATTCCTATAGAAGAAAGAACATTATATTTTAAATGTCTGTCATTATACCCTTTTAAATCAAAAGCATTTTTATCTCTTTCTGTCGTTCCTGCGTTAGCAATAATGCCACTTTGTAAACTTAATTGAGTAGAAGCAATACCTCTCTGTAAATCACTAATAAGTTGACTATTTGCTAATTCTTGAACTTTTTGTATTGACTCAGCAAGTTTATCATAATCTCCAGATAAAGCCTGAACTATTAACTCTTCATCGCCATAAGCTTTAACAAGTTCATAAACTTCATTTTGCTGTTCTTCAGATAATTTACCATTTTCATCTCTTTGGTCAAGTAAAGTATTATAACTATTAGCTAAATCATCTATTGCTTGTTTTTCTTCTTTAGACTTATCTACAAGTTTACCTACAACCGCAGCATTATCTTTTGCAGCATTTGCTACATTTTCTAATTGCTGTTGATGAACTTTATATGCAGCAGTTGCTGCAGTAATTGCAACAGTTAAAGCAATTAGAACAATACTTACTGTATTAACTGTTTTTGCTGCTATTGTAAGTTCTAAAAGTTTTCTTCTTAAAGTTGTAATACCTGAAATAACCATAGGTAAACTTATTAAAATTGCAGATAAAGATTGACTAAATTTTTCTGTTCCAGATAATTCATCATCTGAAATAATAGAACCTAAATTAGATAAAGAATTAATACCGAAGTATAAACTAGAGATTGTTCCTGCTAATTGAGCTATTAAATCTATATTAGAACGCTGCTGATATTCTTGTTCTTTTAAACTTCTTGTATTTCCTTGAATTGCAATATCACAATCTTGATAAACTGAAGCTCCTGTCTTTAATGTATTTAAATATTGTTGAGTTCTACCATCTGCAACAGTCACCATATTAGATAAGTTTTGTAAGTCATCAGTCATTGCTAAGGTAAAACTATTCGTTCTATTATTAGTAGGATCTTGTCTAATAACTTCGATTTTTTGTTGAATTCTATTTAATAAATTTTCAGATTGTTGTAACTGATTGTCATCTATTAATCCTTGTCGATATAATCTATCTCTCGCACCAATTATTTGATTAATTTTCTTTTGTACGTTGTTTAGACTAGTCTCAAGGGTCCTACCAGTTATGCCAATGCCTGTGTTTTCGTTTACTTTAGCCATATTAACGCCTAAAGTTTTTACATTTTGGTTTAATATAGTAACTGATTTATTGGCTTTCTCTAGTCTTTGAATTAAATATTGAGCATCAGTACTACTTGAGCTTAAATCTACTATATTTCTTAAACCATTTTGATTATTTGCATCAGTTACAATATTTTGACTTCGTTGGTCTCCATATTGTAAAAAGTAATTTTCCATCGCCTCAGTTGCTTCAACGATAGCTTCACGTTTATCAACCCAATTTCCTATTTCTCTAATAGTTTCTTGACTTGCATTAAACTCTTCTTCTGACATAAGACTCCAATATCTACTCATTTGATTTTGAAGCCTACTCATCTCATCCGCTGCAGCCCCTGTAATAGCGCCCGTATCTTGTTGATATTTAACATTAGCTAATAATTGTTCAAGAATTTGAGTCCTTTCCGTTGCAGCATTAATATTAGCTATCATTGGGGCAAAAGAGTTTGCAATTTGTTTACTAAACACAGTGCCTAATATACCAACAAAACCAGTTATAATACCTTTTAAATTACCTGTTGCATCAATAATATCTGTAATTTTATCTAAAATAGATGTTAAACCTTTTAATACTGAATTAATAGTATCTGTATCTAAAACGGAATCATATAAATCTTCCCATTCAGTTTCAAGTTGTTGAATATGGGCTGCAGTTGATTCCATATATATGTCTTGTTGTTTTTGTAAAGTACCAACAGAATTTTTAGATGTTTCAAGAGCATCTGTATACATATCCCAGTTATCAAATAAAGCAAGTAAATTATTATATTGACGTTTACCTGCCATAGCTTGAGCTATTGCACTTTGTTGAGCATCTGTCCAAGTATTCCATTTTTCAGCAATTTCTTCAATAACTTCACCTAAATCACGAAGATTTCCTTGAGCATCCAAAATATGCACTCCAACTTCATCAAGAGTACTAGATACATCACCTAATTTTACTCCAGATTCATCTTCTCCACCAATTTTTAAATCTTCAATACGTGCATAAATAGTTTTAAGTGCAGTACCAGCTGTTTCTGGGGCTTGTTTAGTAACAGAAATAATAGTTGCTAACTGAGCATTTAATTGATCAACATCCACACCCATATTATTTGCGGCAGATGCAACTTTACTCATACCAACTGATAATTCTTCTAGATCTGCTGCTGTTGTAGCAGCAACAGCAGCTAATTTATCAACATATAATTCAGTCTCTTCAGCAGTAACTTTATAACCATTCCAAACAGCTGTTAATTCCTCTGAAACTTGCTGTCCAGTTTGCCCAGTAACATTTGCTGCTTTAATAGTAGTTTCTGCACGAGCTTGAGCTTCATCATCAGTTAAACCCTGTTGATAATAAATTAATGCTGCTTCAGTATATTCAGTTGTAGAACTTCCTAAAGCTTTTGCTGCGTCATTTGCTTTCACAGCAAATTTTTCCATTTCTTCAGCAGATTTACCAGTTACTATACGAATATCGTTTAAAGAAGTATCTAAGTGTTGCACATATCCATAAGCCTGTTGTATAGCACCTGTAAAACTATTAATTGCTTTTGAAGAAATTGACCATTTAATAGTATTAACAAAAGTTTGTCCCATTTTATCCAATATACTATTAGTTTGACGTAATTGTATATTTGAAGTTAAAGCAGCTTTTGAGATACCTAAAAAGGCTTGTCTTCCTACATCTCCAGCTTGATTAAAACTTGTTTGAATTTGTTGTAAATTTAATTGATTTAAACTTGTATGCAAACGTTCTAAGTTCATAACTCTTGTTGTCGGATCAAAAGCATTATCAAGAGCTCTTCCTACTTGTGCTACCGAATCTCTAATATTTAATAGAGATGCTCTAGCTTCATTTAAATTTAAAGTAGGATTTGCCTTTTGGATTTGTGTTGCTGACATAGAACCGAGTTCAGTTAATTGCTGTCTAATTTTTGCAATACCAGCTTCATCAAGTTTATAACCAACGGTAAATTGAATATTTCCACCGTTAATAGCCATTCCTTTTTCCTCCTTATTCGAATTTGAGTTTTTTATCTTGCGCAAAATAAAAAAAATGCTCTTATTACATATAGTAATAAGAGCATCTATTTTAATTAATATTGTCCTTAATCAATAGGCTGATTAGTATTAATATTCCTTCCTCCATTTGCGGCAGTTGCAAAATCTACTATTGCTTGATATTTAGATGGATCAAAATTATTTATAATCTCACTAACTTTATCCATTTGATTAGGAAGTTCATTAATAAATTGTCCAATTAAATAGGCAGCAGATTGTTTATAAGTAACATTATTTCTTTGCTGCATATTTAGCATTTCACCTAATTCTTGTATCTCTTCTTGAGGAATTAAATTAATTACAGAATCAATTATATTTTCACTCCAAAGTAAATCATATAAATCTAAAACGTTTTGTTTTTCTTCATCTGTAAATTCTAAATCAGTATAAAACATTATAACGTAAGTATGAAAATATGCAGTAATTAAACCTTCATTATAAACACCATTCTCCATACTTTGTTGCAAAGCAATTTGAACTAAAGTGATTTTTTTATCTATTGGAAGATATTGTTTTACTTTAATTTCTTTATCTTGAAATTTAAAAGCTCTAGTTTTTTCGTTAAGTTTTAAACCTAAATCTGAAAAATTCATTCCTTTTTTCTCCTTTTTATAATTTATATATAATAATTATATCAAAATATTTTTATTTTGTCAAATGGCTTTATTAGCTATGTAATTAGCAAATCCTAAAACGTCTAAATGAGCTGATATTTTTGCACTTGTTATTTTATTATTAATACCCTTTGTTCTCTCTTTAAAATTATATGTATCTGCAAAATATACATTAAGTTTTGTAATTCCTTCAATACCAAAAGATACATATTTATCTCTAATACTTCTAATACCTAAATTTGTATTTTCAATATATTGAATAATATCCCATATACTAATTAACTTTCCATTTGCTAAAATAAACATAGCAAAATCATCAGTTGGACTATCCTTATTTGCTAAACCTCTACTACTAAAAGTATATATTAATGATCTAGTAAAAATACTATCTTGTAAGTTTTGCAATCTTTTAGACGCATTTTTTAAACTTCCTTTTTCTCCCTCATGTGCAAATATATTATACGCAATATATTTATTATAATTTACATTAGTTATTAAATTAATTGCATCAGATAATGTTAAAGTATCTCCAGATTCAATTTTAAATTTTTTATTATTTTCTGCGCCATCATCATTAAAAACTCCTAATTTATAAGTTTTTACTGAAAAACCAAAACCTAAAGTAATTAATGTTGAATTATCTTGTTTTAATTCTTGAGCTAAATCTATTTGAAAATTATCAAACCTAACATCTGTTTTACCTGATGCTAAAGTTTTATTAATAAATTCATTAGGTTCAAATTCTCCTTTTATATTAGTTTGAACTATTGAATAAGTATTTTTACCCACTCCTTGAATACTTTTAAAAGGATCTTCTATAAAAACCTTTTGAGACTCCTGAAGAGCTGTCATATTAATACTTTGAGCCAATAATTCACCCATTATAGTTGAAAAAAAGTGTTTGTCAATATAATTTTTAATTATTTCACCTGTTAAAGGAGATTCGTTTTCGTGTTGAGTTCCACCCTTAGTTTTATATTCAAATCGTTTAGCAATTTTTTTAAGTTCTCCAACAGCTTTTAATAACTGTTTTCCTTCTATCGTTTTACCATCTAATGTATCTTCTGCTTTGTCTAAAGCTAACCATAATTCTTTTCCATACTCAGATAAACCAATACCTTCTTTTCTTTCATTAATTAATAAATCAGCAATTGTTGCCCCTTGTTTTGAATCAATTAATTTAACAGCATCTCCTAAACTAGTTAAAATATTATCTAAAGCTTGTAAATCTTTATCAGTTTTTATATCATCTATTAAATGTTGTAAAGAAGTTGTATTCCATTGAGTTTCATTTTTTATTTTTGCTAAATCATTAGGTAATTCTATATTTATAAGTCTATTTAATTCTTGACTCATAGAATTATTAATTGTTTTTAATATTTTATCAACACTATTATCTCTAAAAACTTCAGATACTAATTCTCTTTCTTGAGAATCTATAATTTGTCGTAAAAATAAATCTTTATATTGTTGTTTTATCGCTTTAACAGCTTTCTTTTTTTGATTAAACATTTGTATAATTTTTTCATCTTCTAAAGTAAAATTCTCGCCTTTACTCATCATTCCTATATGTTCTTGATGTTTATGAATATAATAATAATTATCCCATAAAGAATCATTTACTTTATGAGAATAAAAATTTTTACTCATTTAAAATCACTACCTTTCAGGTAAAAAAATAGCGGGAACCCGTGTTACCACGAGCCCCCGCACCATTTTTAAAATTAGCCAACTGAAATTGTAATTGTCTTCTCTGCTACTACTTCATCACTAACTTTAGCTTGAAGTTTTACAGTTGCTGCTGCCTCACCAGCTGTAACAGTAACACCTGTTACGCTACCACCAGAAGTTGTAGCTGCTGTTGAAGTTTCACCTGTTGTAGCATCAACAATTGACCAAGTAACTGCTCCTGGAAGAGTACTTGAAACAAGTGAATAAATTCCACTAGCCTCAGCCGCAATTCCATCATTACCATAGATTCTATAAGAATCTGTTGAACCAGAACCGTTACCACCAGTTGAAGATGTTCCATCGCCATAACCAATGTATCTAGAATCATCAATCTCATCTTTCTTATGCTCTAATGTTGTATTATGAGGCATAACTGGATTGATTTCCTTATCAGCATTAGATTGATCTTCAATAACCTGAATTACACAAAGAACTTCTCTAGTCTTATCAAAGTATGTATAACCTGGAAGAGCATCCATTGTGAATGTGAATGTTGAAGGATCACCTGTTCCAGATAACTGGAATGTAAGGTTAGACTGAATCTTAACATTAGGGAATGTTAAGTTAGCAGGCATATCAACACCATCACTCTTACGTCTGAATAATGTGTCAGCTTCTACATAGTAGTTACCAGCAAAGTTATCAGCTGCAATCTGAAGTTCATCAACCTTAGATGCAATCTTATCAAGATAATAATCTACGAATACAGCATAATCGCCATCTTTGATATTACCTTCTGCATCTGCATACTCACTAGTTACAAAACTCTGTAAACCATCATCTTTAGGCTGAGTAATCTCAATTATCTGATATTTACCGTCTGAATTAGCCTTAACTTGAATAGTATTTGTTCCACTAATAACCATCTCACCTGTTAAGTCACCTGAACCATCAGTAAAGATAACATAAATTGGAGAATCATTAGTTGCACAAATATTCTCTTCAGCACCTAAGAAAGCAGATAAATCAATAGTACCTTTATTATTTGCTACTCTTAAAGTTGCTCCTGCTGTTGTTGTATGGAAGTGAACCTTCTCTACAGTCTGGCTACCTTGGAAAAGATCAGCACCAGAAAGCATTGCAAGAGAAATAGGTGAAAGTAAAGCATCTTCAACAGTAAATGTTAAAGTTTTCTCACCTTCCCAAGAGATAAGACGAACATTACCTCTACCACCCTGTGCATAAACAGTAGTAGTAGCCTGCTCAACAGATGAAGTTGTTGCTGTATCAATGTATAATACAGGTTGTCCAGCCTTAAACTTATACTTACCAATATTAGTAGGAGTTTTAGCTCTGAACACTATGTTAGCACACTCGCGAACACCAAATTTCATTTGTTTTTTCCTCCTTAATTAATCTTCTTTTTCTACGCCAAGCGTAATGTCTTGCATCCAATCCTTGGCGTCTTTTACATTTTTTGCACCAGCCATACGAGCCTGGCATGTATAGTCAAAAGTTTCCTTCATTTGGAAACGTTTAAACTCTTCAATAAGTTGATAAACTGAATATTGACTTAATTGATTTTTATCTTTTTGTTCTCCGACTGCAAGAATATTTATATACCTACCAAAAATACTAGCTGTAGCAGTATCTTCTCCTCTTTCTTTTTTAAATTGTGCTAAGTATTCTTGTCTCTTTTTAAACTTTTCAACTATCGCACGAGCGCGGTCTCCAGCCGGATTATAGTCGTAAGCATTTCCGCTTCCTTCCATACTTGCAACCCCAAACATTTCCCAAATAATCTGTGATAAAGTATCAAAATTATTTTTATCAATAATATGCGGTTGCGGCTTTGCACCTTCTTCTATATCTTTATCTTGTAAAATAATAGAAGAAGGAGTTAAACCTATTTTATAATTTGGTAAAATCAATTCTAATAATTGTAATATACTTACAAAAATTAGTTTGCCACTTTCAGATTTTTCTCTCGTTATTGACATTAATATATCAAAATTCGTTAAACTATCTAAATCAGAATTGTCCTGAAGATTAATGCTTTTATAATCTTTTGTTAAAGCATTTATTGCAACAAAGAAATTCGATTCTCCTAATAAAGCAACCTCCGCAATAGAAGGTTGATATATAATTAATTGAGCAGATGGAAAAGGTATATTTGCTTTAGTGTCTAAAAATAATTTGTGAACTATTCGTTCTCTTTTATTCATTCTGTAGTTCATCTAATTTAGCGGTATCTTCTGAAAAATGAACCACTTCATAAGATAAAGTATATCCCGCTAAATTCTGGTCTAAAATTAATTCATTACACCCAAGAAAATATGTCTCTCCCACTCCAGATAATTTACCTAAATTTAATATACCATCTATATATCCTGCAATCATAAGCGGGCGGACGCGCAACCCATCAAGCGCCCACTGCTTTGTATTACAGATTATATCAAAATTAATCATACAATCTCTAAATTGCTTATTTTTGGAATTAGTTGTAAAATTATCAAAACTTAACAAAATATAAGACTGAACATCTTCGTGTTCATTTAACTCTAATCTAGGAGTAGTTCGAATATACTGTTTTTCAACTAAATCCGCAACAGTATATCCCTTAACTATATCATCATATTTTGTAATACGTTTATCTAAACAATCTTTAGTATTGATAATTAAAAGTCTTTTTAACCATTGACTATGTCTTTGACTATCCACAAACAATTTATTTAATATCAATTCTGCATCTTTTTCGCAAGATAAGAATGAAGATTGTATATCTGGTAGTGCATTTCTTTGCATTTTATCCTGCTCCTTTTATCTCTAAAATGGTTCAACTACTACGTGATTAATTAACTGATCATTATAATAAACATCAAATTCACCAGTTTTACTATTCATTAACTGAATATACAAAGTAGTTTTTTCATCTTTTACAATAGCATCATCAACTTTAGGATATAAACCATCAGTTTTATTTCTGATTTCCCATTCTGCATTTTCAACATAATCCGCAACAAATTTAATTTTATCATAGGCGCGGCAAACAAAATCTCCTTCAAGTTGATGTTCTTGTTCTATTTTCTCTTGCTCTTCATCGCTTACTTCTTGATATTGATTTTCAAAATATTCTTTTACGTGAACAATAAGAATATCATCAACAGCATTGTGATTAACCGCCTGAACTTCCCAAGACTCTAAATCACCATTAATATTAGGAATTTGAACTATTTTAAATCTTTTAAAATAATCTAAAGTATTATCATCACGCTCTATATAAAGAGTACGTGTATAATTCATTTTATTCCAATCTTCATGATTTCTACGAGTCCATTCAAGAATTTCTTCTTTTTCTCCAACAGAAGCAAAATAGTAATTTTGTCCATTTACATCAAGCGGAAATTCAAAACATTTCCTCACATCTGCACGAAAGTAAGCATATTCCTCAATATATTGTAAAACTACAATCCATCTAGTATCCGTCTGTTTCCATATAAAAGTTTTTCCTGGTTTAATAGGAACTGTTACAACTTCAGTAGACATAGGAACATTTACACATATATCTTCAAAAGGAACAGATAACATCATTTTATCAGTATCAAAGGTTCTTTTATCTGGATTCATAAGACAACGAAATTCTAATGTTTGTAATTCACTATCTTCATCTGGATTATCTATTACCATAACAGCAGCTTGATAAGAATATAAATAAGCCTTCTTTAAAGTCTTTAATTTATCCTTAATCATTCGGCTTTGCTGCGGGGTCCCGCCACGGTAATCTAATCTCTTTTGCATATTACTTAATGCTGTCATAATCTATTTTGCTTAAAAGTGACAGACATTCAAAAATAGTTCTTCTAAATAAAGCCATATCTTCAATTTCTGTCAAACTAAAAAGCCCTTCTAATTTACAAATTATTGGAAAAAGAGCGGGTTGCAAGCCGATTAACAACCTATTCATACCAACTAACTCTTCTAAAATAGTTTCTAAAGGCTTCTCCCAATCTGAACCTTCTTCCCGCATAGGAAGTAATTTATATACTAAATTAATGTTCCTTTTTAAATTAGAAGAAAAAGTATCTTTAGAAATTTCTAAACCATACTTATTCATCCCAGCTACCTCCTTGTCCATCATAAGGACTATTAAGAGCTTCATTACCTAAAGTAGCTGGATAAACAGGTTTTTCCATTAAGGTATGCATTGTAGGACGATAAACACCATCATCATCCTTTTTCCTACGTTTATATAATCTTTGTAAATGAAAGCCTTTTCTTTCATATTCTTTTTGTAAACTTTGAAGTTTACCCATATGAGCAGCTTGTGAAGTTAATTTAAAATCAGAACCACTATATTTTTGTCTAACTAATTCAATACTTGCTAATTGTTGACCAAGCCATTCAACAGTCATATACTTAGCAAGAATACTAATTTCTTCTTTAGTTAAATCATTTACAAAGTTATTATCATCTCCAAAAGGTTTATCAGGGTCTTCCCTTTCTAAACTTTGTCTAGGAAATTCAAACCAAGGAATCGCACTTTCTAATAATTCCTCTAATAAAGCGGCGGTATCCTCTGGAGTTAATTCCATATACATATCATCTGTAATTTGACTGAGGAATTCATCATATACTTGTTGAGCTGTTGTCATTTTAATTCCTCCTTATTACATTATTTTTGTGTACTAGGCTTAACAACCTTTCTTACTGGAGCGGCCTGCTCTCCTATCTTTGGCACAGGTGCCTTTCTCTTAGGAGCTTCCGCAACTTCTACATCATCAACCTTTGCTAATTCAATAGCATTAGCAACATTAAAACCAAGTTTCTTCTGAATCATATCACGTTTTGCTACATCATTGAGCGGCAACTCAACAGCAATATGTTTAATTAAATCAAGAACACCACTTGGCGCAAAATTTAAACAATCTTCAAATTCATCTAAAGAGCCATTCTGTAAAAGATTAATAACTTCTCTTTCAGTATAAAAATACTCTGGTTCAATCATACCTAAAAGTTCTTTAATAGCTTCCTCGTCCTGAACAATTAGATAATTTGCTATAATGTAAGTACCGCCTGGAACTTGAGAAAGTTTAAATAATTCATCAAAAGTAATTATTTTAGTTTCATTAGGCTGAAATTCTCTATGTAAATTATTTAAATCTGGAATAGTATATCCAACTGAACCAAAATCTCTATTTTGAACCTTGATTCTTCTTGTTTCTTCTATCATTATTTTATTCTCCTTTTATCTCTCTTATATAAATAAGGGGAGATTTATATAAATCTCCCCTTTATTCACTTTTAATCAATTATTTTATTGATAAACTGGACTTAATCCAGGAGCAGCGTTCTTAACTAATGTCTGAGCTGCTGGAGCAAGAGTTGTATTCTGATAGATGCAGATACCGTTGTTAAGACCTACGATACCAACACCAAACTTCTTATAAGTCTGGATTTCTCTTGACCAATCTTTATTCTCCCACTCTCTAACGAGTGCATCACCTTCAAAAGCGATCTTGATAGGCTTATCAGCACCTGTTGGGATGATATAAGCATATGAAGGATCCATAACTTTCTGAGTATTAGCTGTATCTTCGAATGAGTTAGGAAGAATAACTACATTATGTCCCTTGTAGTTAGCTAAGTAACCTGTATTCCACATTGTATTCTTCTGCTCGTTTGAAATCCAGTTATTATCTGGAACCATTGTAGCAGCGAATTCAAATGTACAGTAAATAGTAGCCTTGCCATAAGCATCAGCAATCTGAAGGAGTTGATCCATCTTAGACTGAACAAATGTTGTATCAGCTTTCTTATTTGACTGTTGAATCTGTGCAATTACAGACTTAAGAGCCTTAGCGATCTCACGGAATACACACTCATTAAGACCATCATTGATAATCTCAACAACGTCTGCCATATCAATTCTACCATCAAGATATTCCTCGATACCGATCTGAGCAGCTCCACCCCAAGCCTCTGTAGGAACTTCTAATGAATATCCATCAAGCTTGAATACTTCATAAACGCCTGCAAGACCAACTTTTGTTACGAACTTCTTTGCTCTCTGCTTAGAAGCATTTGAAGTCTTAACTGTGAAGATAGGTTTGTCGCCTTGTCCAAATACACGAATATCTGCAAAAGAACCATACTGCTCGATAACTCTTGCTGGAAGAACTTCATTTACAACTTCCTCGATAAGTTCGAAGAGGATATTCTTATTCTCTCTATAAAGAGCATATGTTCCTGCGATTTCCTTTAACTCTGCACGAAGTGTTTCGTCGAGTTCTGAATAATTATACTTTTTATCACCAAAACTATAAGCTACAGCTGCAGAAGGATTTGCTTTTGCAACTATTTTAGCTAAAGTGATAAGACTTTTCTTTTCTAATGCCATTGCTTTAATCCTCCTCTATTATTGTACTCTCTGTAACTTAACGCCCTGATATTTGATATCGGCGTCAGGCATTGTTGTAATTGCTACTACCTTAAATGCAGGTGCAGTTGCAGTTGCACTAGCTCCAAGTACTTCAAGATAACCTGTACTTCCAACAACAAGAGTATCTCCCTCATTGACAGTTACAGCTGTTGTTTCAGCATCTTCTGATGTATTAGCACCTAAAGTATTTGTTGTAAAAATATCACCAATATTTGTCTTATATAATCTAGGAACCATTTCACCATCAACATAATCAGTCTTCTTCATAGCAAAATCTTTATGAGACTGTCTACGAGGATCATATAATTTTTCTTCATTATAAACTAAAAGCCATTCGCCTGGAACAGAAGCATTAGCGACAGCTTTTCTGTTTTCATAATCATACTTTAAGAACATACCGTTCTCAATAATATTAAGGTTTGAATCGGCGATTAACTGTGCATAAATCTGTCCAGTTCTTTGAGCTGAAAGATGATTAGGCTCTACCTGACCGAAACCTTTTCTTTTTAAACTAGCCATTTCGACTTTTCCTCCTTATAATTATTGGTTTTTGTGATTTTCTACTGCTTGAAGATAATCTGGTAAAGTTTCTTCTACAGTGTCAATTATAACAGTCATATCAGTTTCATCATTAGAATTATCTTTGATATAACTTACTTTTTTATCATAACATAAAACAGCTAACTTAGATTTAATTTCATCTAAACTATACTCTGCTTTATGATCAATAACATCTTTCTTATCTTCATCACTAAGCATATAGAATTCAGCAATTAAAGCATCTTTCTTCTCATTCTCTACTTCAAGAGCATAAGTCTTAAACTCTGCTAATTGCTTTTCTGTTTCTGCGGCTTTTGCTTGAAGATCATTAAATGACTGCTGAAGTTCTTCAAACTGAACTAATAATAAAGAGTACTTCTTCTTTGTATCGTCCTCTTCATCATCTTCTTTCTCAGTTTCTTTATCTTCCTCTCCATCATTATCTTTCTTATCATCTTCTTCATCATCCTTCTTTACATATTCAGAAGAACCACCATCGCCATCAGAAGAATCTCCACCTTCAGAAGAACCACCCTCTGTAGCACCTTCAACGGCATCAGCGCCCTCTTCAGCACCACTATTTTGTGCACCCTCATCAGCGCTAGAGTCTTCAGCGCCTGGTGTATTTGTATTCTCCTCTGGAGTATTTGATTCCTCAGTATTAGCTACTGAATTATCAATTTCAGGTGTATCAGCTGATGAATTATCTACAACAGGCTCTTCAACCTGTTCTACACCAACAGCCTCAGATGAATCAACTGATTGTCTTTTAATTTCATCTGCCACTTTATATTTACCTCCTTGTAGAGTTTCTTGTAACTCTTTCATCATTGTGTATAGCGTTTGTTTAAAATCATCGTTCAATGAGAAAGTTTTACTAATATTAGGAGCTGTAATAGATGCACCTTCAAAACAAGGTTCTACATCATCCCCTAATATACATAATTTAGAAAATACTGCGTCATTTATTATGAAAAATTCCATATCTGAATTTTCTTCTTTTGACCAAAATCCTTGTAAAGAATTTTCGTCTAATTCCATTGATTGCGGCTTCCCGCCCTCATTAAATAATTGTTGAGCTTCTTTATATTGACCCGTCCAAAGATAACCTGTAGTCATCATATATACACGAGTTATACTTTCACCAGACTCATTAAACTCTTCAAATTCTTGAAACCATACTTCTGCATCCGGAGAAACAAAACCATAAGGTTTAGTTAAAGTATTAAAATGAACTCCTTCTCCATCATAAATAACTTGCTCACCGTGATCAAAAAAGTCTTGTTTATTATCTTTATAATATCCAACAATAGGTGCACCACGAAGAGTTTTAGCCATTTGTGAAGCAGCTTGTTTATTGATACTTGTACCATTTCTATTTTGTCCTAAATATAATACTTTAATATCACATTTTGACATCATAGGGTTTATATCAAGAGGTTCTAAGTTAATGAATTCAGGTGCATTAATCGTAGCAATAGACTGATAATTATTCACTAATCCTTCCTCCTTTTATATATTTAATTTTTACTCTCAAGGTTTTGAAGAGTTTTGGTTGATTTTTCATCATCACTCTTTTCAGGTCTACCGACTTGTGTATCTCCAGAGTTAGTATCTCTAATTTCTGAAATTCCTGTATTTCTTCTTCCAGTTTGTTGTTGCGCGAGCGCGTCCGCATTCATAGTGTTAGAAGTAAGCGGTGGAACAAATACTGTTACTAAGTTAAGTAAATCATTCTCAAAGAACGCATTTGCAAGAATTGAACTTTGTGATAACCCAAGTGCAATCTGCGGAAGCATTTTTGAATAACCCATTTGAGTTTGCTCTTTATATAATTTAGACAATTCTTTATAATTATAAATTGTAGTAGGTAATATTTGAACTTGATAAAAAATCTTTTTAGGAGTTTTATTAAAATTAACAACTAATCTTTGCATTAAATCTTCAAACTGGTCACAAAGAACACTCATCATAGCAGCATCATTTTCAATTGATTTCTCTAAAGCAATATTACCATCTGTGTTAAATTGCATTTGAGAAATACCTGCTTCGTTAAATACTGTTCTTTCAACCTTTTGTAATTCATCTACTGTTGTTGTAGTATTGCGGTCTGCCATATCCGCAACATCAACATCCGCGTAAGTTGTTAAAACATCAAGACCAATTGCTTTACCTAACATTCTTACTGCATTATTATGTAATTGAGCAGCTTCCTCTGGATCAAAAATTAAATCACCATTTTTATCCATAGGCATTTTTTGAATAATGATCTTTAATAACTTTTGCGCCATCTTTTTTCTATCCAACTCTTGCGCTTCATTCAAATCTATAATAGCAGGAATTACAGATGCCATTATAGGAACATCATTTGGAGTTAAACTTAATTTAACTCCAAAGTTTGGATCAAGTAAATACCAACCATCAGTATCACCGCTAAAATCAGGTTTTAACTTTTTCTGTAAATAAAGTCTATATCCTTTTTGAATATCCTCTGGAAAAATCTTTAAAACTCTAGCACGATATGCAGGGTCTTTATAGTAGACATCAAAATATTTCATATTTAATTCTACTGTTGGAATATTATTTTTCTTATAGCGTGAACGACAATATTCTGATGGAAGACTTTGTAATACAGGGCCAGTAGGTGTATGTTCAATATAACCATAATAACAACCTTCAACTATAATCTGTAAAGCAATTTCTTTTAAAACTTTTTTAGCTTTAAAATTATCTAAATATCTCATAGTTTTAAAAAAATTATCTAAAATTTTATTTACATCTTTTGCACTGATATCTCCTTTTTCAGTATCAGTAGGGTAAGTATCTCCGCCCGTAACATAAGGAACTATATACCAATCATATCTGTACATATAAGATAAATATCTACATAATCTAGCATATATACCGCTCGTTCTATAAAAGAATTTAGATGCTTGCTTTAAAGTTAAAGTATCACATCTTGATAAAGCATTTAACATAAATTCTTTATCTGCAAAGTTTTTATGAACTTTCTTTAAAGGAAAATCAATGGTTGCATCAGTTAATGGTTTTACACCGACTTTGATTTTAGAATAATCAACCAACTTAGTATCGGGATCAATAGGAAGATTCATATTGTCATCGGATAAACGCATATCTAAATTGCGAGTTTCATAACTTACTGGTTTATGACCTCTAACACGCATTTATAATCCTCCTTTAATATCCAGCCTTAGTCATAATATAATCATAACTTAATAAACATTCATCAGTATAAGGGATTGCAACTAATTTTAAATTATGTTTTCTACAATATTCCCTTTTTTTCATATCATTAAACTGTTGTTTTCTAAGTCCTGATATACCACCAAACTTTTCTTTAGGCTTGTAATGTTGTATTCCTTGATATTCGATTAAAAAATCAATATCACCTTCATCATCAAAAACAGCAAAATCAAATCTTAAAGGGCGACCTGTATTAGAAACTAAATCTGGAAAGCTATATTCTTCTTTAAAATCTAATCCTGCTTCTATTAAAATTTCTTCTATTGTTATTTCTCCTCTACTCGCTCTCATTGAATTCTTGCCTTTCTTGACTTATATAATATATAGAAAAGAAAATAATAAGTTTAATTAAAAATACCCAGACTAATTAAATAACATAAAATCTGAAATATCAAATCGTTTTCTTTTCTTATTTCTTTCCTCTTCCCGCTTAATAAATAACATTCCATACTCAAAAGCAGAAAACTTATCTTTAGGAGTTCCTCTTGAAGACTGTTTTAATATAATATTAACACCTTCATTATCTTCTACAAGATTTAACATTTGTTCTCTCAAAGAAGTAGTTAAAGTAAAAGGCATTAAATATTCTGCTCTCTTTTCTGGAGTCATAGACTGTCCCATTTTTGTTTCCATAAGTTTTAGTTTTGCAGTAGTTTCATCTATTAAGAATTTTATTTTACCACTTGATAATTGAGTTTGAACAAAAGAGTGGGCTTCTGTATTAATTGGCGCATTTGCCTTAATTAACCACATAGCATCTTTTTCAGTATCTGGAGTTTTATATTTTTTATATTCCGGATAATCTGCAATATTATCAACGCCAAATGGCGGCAATGCATCACCTGTAAGCGGATCAATTTGTGTTTTAATCATATAATCTATTAAACCAATACCAAGACCGTTTGCATCAATAGCACAAGTTCTTGCTTTGTATTTATAATAAAGTCGTTTAATATTTATTGCTTGTTGTTCAAAATGTTCTTCTTCCCAAGAATAAATATTTACAATAGACTTTAATGAGGTTCCTTGCGGCTGCGGTGTTACTTTAATAATAACTGCTTCAGTTGAGCATCCTTTTCTACCAACATCAACTCCTATTACATAATAAGCAGATTTACTACTTCTTCCACTGAATTCATACTCTGGCTGAAGAAGAATTCGATATTTGTCAAAAATCTCGGACGAGAAATAAGCATTTTCCGCATCTCCGCTCCACTCAGACTCATATTCGCGCCCAAATGAGCTGTCGTTATAAGTTCCATCAAGTTTTAACTGTTGAACAAAGTTCTTAGCAAGAAGTCCTTCCGCCACGGGAACGCGCCAGGTTCCGCCCATTACACAAGCACTCTCACTTTGAGTAATTTGTTCCAACAATATCATCATAAGTTTTTCATAAGCGAAGGTGTTTTTCCAGCCAGCTGTTGTCACGTATATCTGACTCTTGTTTACAATTTCTTCATCATTTCTACTCCCATCTGGAAGTAATCTTGATACGTTCATTGTAGGGATTATTACTTCATTAAGAATTTGTCCATCAACAAGAATAACCTCCTCGATAAGACCGCCTGTAGCTCTTCGTCCTCTTGAACGTTGAGTTGAAGCCATTACGTCAAGTACACTACCATTTTTAAAAAGAAAAGTAAATTCTTCTTTTGAAGATTTAGATTTACCTCTATCAAAGTTTACCTCATTAGCAAGACCCGGAACTAATTTACATAATTCTTCAGCCTTCTCTCTAACAATACCTGTTGCTTGTTCCTTACCTCCAGTAGTAACAAATAAATGACAACCAGGGTAAAAAATACATCTAAGCATTAAAACAAGCACAGATAAAAATGATTTAGAATAAGCACGGGGAAATACAGCATAAATATGTCTATATCTCATTGCTTGTCGAAGAAATATTCTTTGATAAGTATATAATTTAAGTACTTTCTGTTTTTCACCTGCACAAGAGTTACAAAAATCAATATATAAATCTGGATATTTTCTATAAAAAGCAATAGCCTTCCTTAATTCAGGAAGGCAGGCTTTTATTCTTTCTTCAGAGATACCTATTTTTTGATTACTTTTATTAACAGAAAGTTCTAATAAATCAGCCAAAGCCATTAATTATCATCCTTTCTATCATAAGCATTAGAATCTTGTGTAATTTGGGCATCTTCTTCTTTTTCTTCTTCTATTCTTTCATAATATTCTGCTATATTTTCATCTGTTATTTCTTCTACTTCATCATTTTCACTTGCCGCAATATTATCGTGCTCTAATTGGATTTTCTTTAAATAGTTCTCAATTTGCTGACCGAATCCTAAATCTTTAGTAACAAGATTATATAAATATTTTTGAGTATCTTTAATACTTACATCAATCATATCTTCTTTTACGTCAGCTAATTCTGGTGGAATAAAACCGCCTATTCTTTCACAAACTGCAACTAAAACTCCTGTACAATCAATTTGTTCATTATCTTTATCTTTATTCTGTGCAGCTGTAAATTTTGCAGATTTTCTTAAATTATCACTTACTCTTGAAAGTTTTTGATATCCATCAACATCCCCACAGTCAATAGCTTGATTCATTTTTAAATCTGTTTTACATAAAAGAATCAAAGTGTTTCTGCTGTCCGCATCTTGAATATCAAATGAATTCATCATTTCTTCATATTTTTGTTCAAGAGTAACCCATTCATTGGGTTTATATAATCTGCCCCATTTCATAGCAAGATAAATCTTATCTTCTGTTGTTAATTCTGCCGCAGGGTCAGGTAATTCATCTTCAGACATATACTGTGAATCAAAATTAAAAGGGTCTTCTGGCGCGGCTGTCGCTCCAGGAAACATTATATCTTGTTCAACTTGAGTTTCAGTTGAAGTTAATGTTCTATACTCAGCTTCAGAAATTTCACCTTTGGTATACATTTCTTGTATTTCTTTTTGGCGAGCCTCTTCTTCAGCTTTATCTTCTTCACTTAGTTCTGTTGGCTGACCTAATTCTTGTTGTAATCGTTCTGAATCTTCCCAAGTATAAGGTTTTCCAGTTTCTTTATCATACCATTGTTTAAGTTTCATCTTAGCAAGATATTTACCCATTACCGCAGGACCGCCCACGCCTTTAACAGGATCTTCTTGATACTTTCTATCTCTTAATGTATTCCATTCCCAAGGAATATATGGAACATCCATTTTTTGAAGTATCCATAAGAAAGTATCTGGTTCAAAATTATTTATATGAGCGCATAAACAATCTTTACATAATTCAACTTTTGAACCGTCTTTATAAGTATAAAACTTTGTTTCCGATAAAGTTTTCTTACACCTGGAACAATGATATTTCTTTTTTGGTTCTGTTGTTCCAGCCATTTATTCACACTCCTTTTTTCTTATTTCTGCAATCTTTGCATATAGAATAAAATCCGTCTTTACTGCTTTTATTCTTTGAAAAAAACTTATTATGAGCTAATTTAATCTGACCACATTTTGAACAACGTTTCCATTGACCTTTTTCTTCTTCAGTATAATGCCAAACAAGCCATCTTTTTTCTGCTGTTTCCGCAATTAGTTTTGGTATCTTGTTACGCCATAAAGAAGATATATATTCTACTGAATATCTAATATCATATTTTTCACTTAATTTAGTTTGTATATCTGCATTTTGTAATCCATCTATTTTATAAATTAATAAATCTTTATAAAGTGGATAATCTTTTAAAGCTTCTTCAACTAAATCATCTAAAGCTAACATCATATAATAAATATCAGAAGTAAACTTACTATATGCTTCTTCTTTTAATTTAGAATAATTACACAAGAGCAAAGATACGTGTTTAGGTAATAATAAACTTAAATTACAATCAATTTCTAAATCGCCATCTTTATTTATTGTAACATTTTCATATATATCTAATTTGCTTGCCGCTTTAACAGTATTGATACAATTAATAGAGCCTCTAAACGAAGTGCGCAAAACATAAGCATCTTTATATAAGGCGATAATATTTTGTTTAACTGAATATTTTGCTTTACCTTTTGCAACTGGAAATACTTCATTTTCAAGTCTATGAATTTCATTAAAAAGTTCTTTTAATCCAGGAACTTCATCAATATCTTTTTGAGTAATTTTATCTTTAGGAGTTAAAATTACATTTTTATCATTTTCAACAACTAAATTATAAATATAATCTTCTGCTGAACTATTAACTCCGCCATCACCATATTTACTTTCAAAAGATGCTGATAAACCTTCTAAACTAATTTCTCGTTCCCGCACTGTATTCTTTAATCTACTATCTGTCATAATTTTACGCTCTTTAATTTCTGATTTACAAGCAAGTAATATATAATCAGACATAGCTGTTAAATATTTTTTTGTAAGTCTGTCAGGAGGAGTATTTTCAATAATTTTTTTAATAAGTTCATTTCTTTCTTCGGGTGTTTCAAGAGTATAATCAAATTTGATGTGATTATCTTCTTGGGCTACTCCCGCTTGTTTATCTTTTGTTTCCATTATTATTCCTTTCTCAACCTTATATATACATTATACTAAAAATTTTTCTTTTTGTCAACTCTCATTTAATAATTTTGACAAAATAAAAAATTTTTGATATAATAATTATAGAAAATAAGAAAAGGAAAAAATAAATGTATGATAAAGTGGTTGAAAATAGTATAATGATGAATGAACTTCCAGAGCATAGGATTGAAGGTGGTCAAATAAATGAGACGCCAGGTAATTTATTTGACTATGAAAATGATTATGCTCTTGCTCATTGTATATCTGCGGATTTCGCCTTAAAGACGGGTATAGCCAAGGTTTTTCAGGATAGATACTCAACCCGTGATGAGTTAATGCGACTGTTTCCGCATCGACAATGGACAGGAAAAGGCTATTGTTTATTAACTAATAATGAAAAAATATTTAATTTAGTTGTTAAAGGTGCTTACTTCGAGAAACCATCGTTGATCACCGTCAAGGCCGCCCTCGCGCATATGAAGGAGATTGCAGAAGAAGAAGGAATTTGGAAGATTGCAATGCCGCGCATTGGATACGGATATGATGGATTAGAGTGGCAAGATATTAAAGATGAAATTATGGATATGTTTGCGGGAACAGATTTTGATATTCGCATAGTTTATTTAGAAGAATATTTACAAGGTTCAATTATTGATCCAGATATGGAAAAAATGAATTTTGGTAAAGATAGAAAACATATAGACGGAAACTTAGAAAAGAAATATTATTAAAAGAGGTGAGATTATGAGTTGGTTAGATGATAGAAAAGATGTAAATGTACATATTAAAGACGGTAATGCTAGTAGTGGCGGTATTGGTGTTTTAGGGTTACTTCAAGTTGCTTTTATAATTTTAAAGGTATTAGGTAAGATTAATTGGAGTTGGTGGTTAGTATTTATTCCAACTTGGATTGGTTTAGGCTTGTTTGTAATTATTATGTTAGTTTTAATTGGAATTTTAATTTGGAGTTCAAAATGATAAAATATAAATATAATGTTGGTGATAAAGTCACTCGTTTTAGAGGAATTACAATTTATACTATTATAGAACGTTATAATTTAAATACTATAAATTATTATAAATGTCAAGATTCTAAAGGTTTAGAATATACGTTTAAAGGAGCGGAAATCTTGGGTCCGTGCGGAGTGGAGGCCGCGGTTGCCGCACCAAAAAAATTATTGCGCTCAGGTGATATTGTAAAGACTGTAGGTAATCAATTTTATATAGTTTTTTTAAATCATTTTCTTGACGAAGAAGGAGTGCTTGCAAATCATTTTGGTGAATGGGTACGATTAAATGACTATAATAATAATTTAGAGATGATAGCTCCTTTTACTTCACGAGAATTAGATGTACAAAAAGTTTATCGTCCATTGTTCATAGATTCAATGATGAATATTGTAAGATCAAAAGCTTATGAAGTTATTTGGGAGAGGTCGGTTTCCGAATAATAGTTTTAGTTATTCGATTTTCAAGTTCATTTTTCGTTATTCGATTTTGAAGTTCATTTTCTCTGGGAGTTGGGGTGCTATTTTGATTTTATCAAATTAAAATATTTTTTATCCCAAAACCCTACCCCCGGTTGCTTTAAGTCGAAAAATATTTTAAGTACGTGCTGGATCAAGTAATATTTAAAAACCATTGATAAATAAACAATAGGGTGGATTACTTTATGATATAATAAAATCAAAACAATAGAATACATAATTAAACTAAATAACAAAATAAAGAATCAATAAAAAGTTTTACTTATTTACATTTAAGTAAAACTTTTTTTATTTTACTTATTTTAAATAATAATAAAATATTATCAAACAATTATAAAAAATATAAAGAAGAAGTTTTTTATTTGTATGAGCTCGGCGCGCTGACAATCGTACAATTATAGAAAAAGTCAATGCGCGCCGTTAGACACGTCTAACCAGGGTTAGAGATATTTAACTCGAGTTTTAGGCGACTAACCACAGTTAGTCAAGCCTAAAATTAGTTAGAGGCCTATAACATAAGTTAGTCAAGCCTAATGTTTGTTATACATGACTAACCGGAGTTAGTCAAGTATAATTATGGTTAAGCGTTTCTAACTCCGATTAAATAGCCTTAACATGAGTTAGTCAAGACTAATCTTTGTTAAGCATAACTAACTATAATTTGTCAATACAAACTTTAATTAAACACATTTAACTTTAATTAAATATATTTAATTTAAATTAAAATAAAACACAAAGTTTTAACTATAATTAACATTATTAAACTAATGTTAAATGTATTTAACTAAAGTTAAAAAGTTTTATTTTCATTCGATAAATCTAATTTTAATTCAAAAGACTAATATTTGTTTAATAGCTTAAATGTTAGTTAAATACATTTAACATTAGTTTAATAATGTTAACAAAAATTAAGGAAAACAAATTGTTACAAAACTATTACAATTTTATTACAAAAGATTCAATAATTTTGTAATAATTTGAAATAAAATTATTGTAACAATTTTGTAACAAAATGTTTCACGTGAAACATTGATTAAAAAATATTAAAAAAATAACAAATAAATAATACAAAAAACAGAATATTATTACTTTTTAATAATGTTGAATGTTTCACGTGAAACATTTTGTTACAAAATTGTTACAATTAAAATAAAAATAAATGTTACAAAAATATTACAAATGTAACAAATTATAATTATTAACAATAAATAAAAAAATAATATTATTAAAATACTTTTTATTAAAAATATAATATTTTAAAATAAAAAAGATTATTTAAAAAACAAAAGAAACAAAGTAAAAAAAAAGAAATAAAAAAAGTTTTAAAAAAAATTAAAAAAAGTTGTTGACAAATGTTTTTCTTTTTGCTAAGATGTAATCAGTTCAAGGGAACAGCCACTTGAACGACCTAGAGAGTTGGCTGTATTGAAGAAAGGTAGGATTTAATTATGAAGAAGAGAGTAGCAATGTTTTGTATCAGAGAGCTTAAGAGAGACTTGTATCGTTGGGCAAGAAGTCCTTATCTTAAGACAAAGTTACAGAAAACTGAAGCGATGGAGAGAGAGCTTGTTTTTTACCAGGGTTATGCATGTGCTATGATGGTCAATGATGACATAACACATAAGCAGTACGAAATATTGAATAACATGATGAGGTCCATCTACCACAACGTGAGAGATAACGTAAAATAGTTAAATAAGCTGTGCTAACGGCTATACGGGCGGAAAGGAGAATATTATGTATAGTGTTTATAATAATTTTGGTTTTGGAAATAACGTTAATGAGGTTAGATTTAATAGTCTTTATCTTGCTCTTGCAGAGATGAATAGACGCAAGGATAATAATCCAGATGCAATAATCTGTATCTCTAATGAGGTTACTGGTAAGGTCATAAAAGTTGCGTAGGGTTCAAACCCTACGCAATATAAAAAGAAAGAGAGGATATAAATATGAAGATTTTTTATGGCGGTATGTATATAGGTACAATAGAGGCAAATGAATATACAGTGCGTGAGCTTGAGTCTGCAGGGTTCACAGTAGTCATCGATTAGTATAGAGGCGGCAATCCAAATAATATATAAAATGAATGGAGCGGCTTATAGCCGCTCCTAAATAATATAAAAAAATGCTTGACACATAACGTCAGATATGCTATAATTATAATAGAATTGCTGCGGCGCCGGCCCGCTCTCACTTGCCCATCTTCGAAGCGGGCCGTTCGAGGCATCTAACGTGAGTTAGAGACCTTTAACTCTGGTTAGTCAAGACTAACAGTTGTTAGTCAACTCCTAAAATAGTTAGGTTTGACTAACCGGAGTTATATATGCCTAACTCCAGTTAGTTGTCTCTTATAAAGATTATACTTGACTAACTCGAGTTATACATCTCTAACTCCGGTTCTACATGACTAACGTCGAAGTGTCCACAAACCATTATAACACACGAGAGCCGGCTTGTCAATAGTAAATTTCTGTCATTTGTATCAAAATTCTGGCATCCTAAAATTTCGTCGTTTTGCACAAAAACAGTGATGAAATTTCGTCACTTTGTACAAATGTTATAAAAAAATACAAAAATATAACTTTTTGCCGGAAAGACAGAAATTTGATATAAATGACAGAAATTTCTCAAAAAAAATTAAAATGTAACACTTTTGTAACAGATTTGATGCTTTTTTGATGCTTTTCTATGTTATGATTGTATCATCAAAAGGAAAGGAACTACTCAAAGAGTAGTAAGGTGGAAATTATGAGAAATAAGATTTATCAGAAGGTGCAGGCGGTTCTTGGTGGTCTTACAGTGCGTGACTTTAAGGTTGTTGATGGCGGTTATTATAGTGCATATAGCAATGGTAGGTGGGTGCGCCCTACTTTTTATGCAACCATTACTAATCCGGATTATGATTATGACTGTGGCCGTGTTTATATTCGTCGTATCAATAGTTATTCTAGAATAGTCGCCGTATATATGAATTCATCTGATCTTGATGTATATGTAGTCCTTAATGGAGATGATATTTGGTCATCTAAAAAGATTACTCTTGATATCGTAGACCAGTATATAGCGATTTTTGAGAATACCATTCGTGGACGTGGTAGTAAAAGAGTTGTCCAGGAAATCATAGAGGCCCTTGATATCGATGAGACTACACTTGCTAGTAAGTATGAAATTTGGGATTTTCTCAATGATATTGAAAATGATGACTGTCCACAGAATCCTGAGGAGCTGATAGAATATCTTACATCCGATATGGAAAAGGACTTTACGTACAGATGGTAAAATATAGGGCGGCATAGCCGCCCTACTAAAAGAAAGGAGATAATATTATGAAAAAAGAGGTTTATGTAGTAACTTTTAGTCATACGCCAAATGTTGAATATTGCGTTGGTGGTAATAATATAGCGGAAGCCATAGAAAGAGCCTGGTATATGTATATCTGTGATAATGGTGAGGTTAACTCGTGTCTTGAGATAGATGTTAAAGTAAGAAAAGGGACGCTATAGCGTCCCTTCAAAGAAAGAGGTGATTATATGATTAACATTAGAACACTTAGAAAGATTCATGATAATGGCGGATTAACTTTGAAGAACGGTAAACCTATTGTATATAAGAGCGGTTGGCAGGTTGCAACCGAAGGCATAGAGACAACTGATATACAAGAGGCTATGAAAATGGTTAGAACATACGGCGGCAACTGTGGAATCTGGTTTTCCGGTGGTATCTGGTATATTGACAAGAGCCATAGAGTAAATACAAAACGCGAGGCGCTCGATATCGGAAAGGCCTGTAATCAAATTAGTGTCCTGAGATGGCGTGATATGGGACTAGTATATTGCTAGTCCCATATTTTTTGAAAAAAATACTTGACACCCTTCTTTTTTTATGGTATAATTATAATAACTAGTCAACTCGGCGGGCGGGTGACGAGCGCAGAGAGCGCGGCCGCCCGCTAGTTGTTTAGATCCTTGGGTTAGAGACTTTTAACTCCAGTTATTTGACTCTAACTCACACCATAGTCTTCCCAAAACACAGAATTTTAATATAAATAACAGAAATTTAGTATTGCATTTTTCTGTATCGTATGGTATACTCTAATTACAGTAAGGAAAGGAACAGGCAGAGCCTACAGTCCGAGGTGGCGTAAGAGTCTAGAGAAACCTCACCTATCAACTAATAGCATGGACTAACAAATCTGCGGTCCCCGTCCATAGGGAACTCGCCTAAAATGATATGTGGAATCGTTTTGAGGAAAGCCTCAGTATATCGTAGAAACTGGGATGCCATGAGGGATGACTCCGTCCGAAAGAGGATACAAAAATAACCAGGTATACGCCCTGGTTTTTTTGGTTGATTTGGCGGCTGGTCAGCGCGCGCCCAAATCGCTGACCAGCCGCCAAGGCTATACGCGTTATGAGTTAGACGTTTCTAACCCGAGTTAAAGATCTTTAACCTCAGTTAGATACTCCCGAAATAAATGACAGAAATTTGATATAAATACCATAAATTTAGTATTGCAATATTACTAGACCTATGATATACTGTATTCAGAGTTAAGGAAGAACTCCTACCGGCTAGCCGCTCGGCGGTAGTAAAAGAAACAAAGAGGTCTGAGGTAGCAAGGTTCAGCTCAGAGTAAAACTTGCCTTTCTAGATATAATTAAATCAGAAAAAAGGAAAGAGAGGATAAAGATATGATGATGACAAAGAATGAGATTAACGAGAAGATTAAGGCACTTGAGGCACAGTTATTCTTCCTCAGAATGAAGGATACTTGGACTTACCAGGATAGCCAGATGGAGCGTAGTCTTGATGGTCTGATTGATAAGTACAAGGTGATGCTTCAGAGGGCTCCAAAGTAGCCCTCTATATGGCAACCATAGCAGAATGAAAGGAGATTGTTTTATGAAGTATATCATTACATTTATGAAGAAGAACGGTAAGGTTAAGGGTCGCGTGGGCTGTAATACAGAGGAGACCGGAAGATATATTGTTAACGAGTGGCTCAAGAACACAGAGAAGAAGGGCATCTGTATCGTTTATAACACAGAGACCAAGAAAGAGCACGTTTGGACAAAATAGTTCTTGACAAATATAAAAATATTTGTTATAATAATTATAGAAAATGAAAGAGAGGATATAATATGAACGAAATTATCATTTTGGCTATGATTATGGGCGCTTATACAATCTGTGGTATCTGGGCAATGATTGATGAGAAAATTGATCGAGTCAAGAGAGAAAGACGTAGGCAGCGCAAAGAGTTTGTAAAGGCTCATCCAAACTATGGTCTTGATTACGAGGGTAACCTTGTAAAAATAAAATAATATGCGCGCCGTGGGCAGGGCGGTTATGCACTTGACTTTTAATCAAGGTTAGGCGGGTTCAACTCCCGTGCGGCGTATTTAACAGATAATTTTTCGTAAAATCCTCCTTTCCTGAAGGGCACCGGTATAAAAACCGGTGCCCGATTAAATTGAGCGGCACAGTTGCGGGCGCTCTATGCGCAACTGTGCCGCAACATTATACCACACGAGGTCCGGGTTTGTCAATAGGCAATTTGCACAAATTTTAGCACCTTGCCGCATCCTAAAATTGTGCATTTTTTTGCTTGACTTTTAGCAAATATTTTAGTATAATTGTATCAACAAATGAGGAAAGAAGAGGTAGGAAATATGAAGTACAGAGTAACTAATTATACAACCCTTGAGATTCTTGAGACAGATAATATCGCAACCGCATACGAGTGGACAAGCGACTGGGCATCTATGAACCATGATGTAGAGATGGTTGATAATACATCAGGTGAAGTCATAGTCGATACAAGAAAGGGGGACTAGATTATGAAAACAATCAATGAGATGATCACCGAAATATCTAATAAATACGGAGAGAATAGCCGTGAGGCTCTTGTAATGAAGTTAATGGTTATTAGTTATAGAAGTCATCAGAAGTACACAGCAAATGATATTATAAAAACTTATAAAAAACTTATAAAAAATGCTTGACAACCACTTGAAAGGGTGCTATAATATAATCAAGAAAAAGGAAAGAGAGGTTCACATTATGAATAGACTTTGGAAGGTTACAACAAATAAGGATAACACATACTACATCGTTGCGGCTACTGACTATATCGCAAAGGGGCTCGCTAGAGCATTTTACCTCGAGAATAATGAGTGGATTGTCAAGGTCGAGAGACCTTGACATAGGGCAATAGAAAGGGGATAAAGATATGTTTATTAACTCACTTCAGAGAACTAGAAAGCATTTGCTCAAAGAAATGGATATTTATATTTGGAAACTTGGTGACGAAGATCTTCGGCTTCAGTGGAATGAAAAGGGCGTGCCGGATAAACCAACAGAAGAAGATTATAACTCCATAGCTTGGAATGATGCTATCTGGCGCGAGACTTGCACTCTGTTTGGAAAATTAGTTAATGATTACGAGCAGTAAAGGGCGGGAACGCCCTTTATTTTTATTTGGCGGCACATTTGCGTACGCTTCATCGCGCAAATGTGCCGCTATTCTCATCCAGAGTCTAGCCGGATATTTGTCAAGCACTTTTTTTCGTCATTTTGTACAAAGATCATCCCAAAACTTTGTGCATTTTGTCTATTGCAATTTCTGTGATTTGTGATATACTATAATTAAGAAAAGGGAATAAAGAAAACGGCAGACAGCCAACAGTATTGAAACCTTTTCAAAAAAAGTCAAAAAACCCTTGACAATCTCTTAAAAATAGTGTATAATAAATATAGAAAGTGAGGGATAGATATGATGAAGTGTAAACTCAAAGCGCGCTAATCCTCGCGCAAACATAAGTAAAAGGATAAATACATCGAAAGATGGGCGGTTCAACCCGAGGACTCTAGGTCGCCTGAAAAAGCGGGTTTGGGAGATTGCCAAGTCCTCAGCACTCCTGTAAAAAAGTTAAAAAAAAGTGTTGACAAACACAAAAAAATCTGTTATAATAAAAGTGTAAAAAATAAAGAATATAAAAAAAGAAAGAGGTGTATATTATGACAAAGCGTGAGTTCCTTGTAGCTGTTAAGAATCTTGAGGGTTGCACAGATGAGATGAAGGCTGTTGCAGATAAGATAATTGCTGGTCTTGACAAGAAGGCTTCAAAGCCTACCAAGGCACAGATTGAGAACGAGGCTGTTAAGAATGATATTCTGGCAGTTCTTGAGGACGGTGAGGCTAGAACCGCCCGTGAGATTGCAGAGGCAATCGGTGTTACTACTAACAAGGCGGCGGCTCTGCTCCGTCAGATTGAGGGAGTTGAGAAGATTCCTGGTGAGAAGACCAAGGACGCTCCTAAGTATAGAAAGGCATAGCCTTTCAAGGTTGTCCCCCTCTCCAATGGGAGAGGGGTTGGAAAAAATATATTATGGTGGTTGCAAGGGCGAGAGCGAGTCGACACTCTCACGCACAAATGACGATTTGGACAGGTGCAAATCCTGTTGCCACCCATCAACAAGTTGAAAATTGAAAAATCCTCCTTTCCTTGCAGAGCCGGTTCCTCCTCCGGCTCTGCTTTCATTTGGTGGCGCGGTGGCGTGCGCTTCACTTCGCCACCGCGCCAAAATTCCATTATACCACGCTCAGCGATATTTGTCAAGCACTTTTTGCCGGCATTTTGCACAAAAATAATCCTGTAATTTTGTACAATTTGCTACTTGACATTATGCAATTTTTTTGATATACTTAACTCAAGAAAAAGGAAAGGAGAAAAGGATATGTATACTTGGGAGATTCAGAATTGGCTTAGAGCAAATAATAACGTATTTATGACCGCTAGACTTTTCTTCGAGATGATGGAGAACAGCCCACAAGTTACTTATATGAAGCTTGGTCAGGTTTATACCGATACATTTGAGATGTATATCGGAACTAATGACGGTCTCAATGAGAAGGTTCTGGTTGTAAAAAATGTTTAGAAAGTGCTTGACAAAGCACTTTCTAAGTGATATAATAAGTATAACAAAAGGAAAGAGAGGAAATGCTTATGAAGAGATTTTTCAAGATTGAAGAGCCGTTCAAATTTGAGTATAACGACCTGCGCGCACTTATTACTGTTATAAATGTTGTGCTGATTATGATTTTTGGTCTGTCTATTGCTTGGTTTGGACTTGCGGTTGCCGCAATCGGAGTCATAAAGGACTTAACAAAAGATAGACATATAAACGGTTTAGTAATGCACCTTGCAAGCGTAGCGTTAAATATTTATTTCTTAATTTTGCTATATTGCGGTTGACAAACAACCGCTAATGTAGTATAATAAATGTATCAAAAGAAAAAGGAGTGATGAAATATGAAACCAATATTTGCAAAGACAGTAACAAATATTAAAATTACGAAAGAAGAAAAAGAAACATTATTAAAAGCTGACAAAATACTTGATGATATATATAACACATTATATCAAAATGACCTTGAAAATGATCTTGATAATGAAATGAAAGAACTTCTTGAGGCTTTAGAAGAGATAAACTCTATTGAAGAAATTGTAAATGTTTATTTAACATGGGATTGACAAATAGTCAATCCTATGATATAATAATATCATCAAAAGGAAAGAGGTAAAAGGTATGAAAGAGATGTGTTTTCAGATGATAAAGTTTACTTTTATACTTGCTATAATCATAGTTATTATGGTATGTGTATGTTTACTTGCAAAAAAGAATAATGAAAAAGTTTATAATAATGGTATCTGTACCGAATGTGGTGGTGACTATATCTTTTCAAGCGCTGTGCATGTTCGTAATTGTGGAGATGACTATTATTATACTTGTAATAGATGCGGTCATACAATTAAAACAGGTGAATTGATGAAATAAAAAAGAGTTGACAAATAGTCAATCCTATGATATAATAAAGAAAAAAGTAAAGGAGTGATAAAAATGTGGTACTACATTGATTTTGAAGGATGGTTTCAGATAGAGGCTGATTCAGATGTAGAAGCAACAGACAAAGCATACGACAAACTCTATAAAGCCTTGTTGAACATAGAGGGCACAAGAAAAAGGAACGTTATAATTACCGGAGTGGAAGGAGATGAGGAAAATGACTAAGAAAATCGGTTGGTATCCTTGGTAAAAAATAGGCTGAAAAGCCTATTTTTTTATTGACACGGGCGGGCGGCTGGCGGTTGCTTTATGCGCCAGCCGCCCGAAATCACCATTATATCACAAGCCGGACAAAAAGTCAAGCACTTTTTTCAAAAATCTTGCACAAATCCGCATCCCGAAATTTGTGCATTTTGCTAGTTGACATTTTTGTTATTTTTTGATATAATTTACTCAAGAAAAAGGAAAGGAGCAAACAGTATGAGGCTCAAGGGGATTAAGAAAATTGATAACATTATCAACGGTTTCACACAGCAGTTTGGTGTTACCGCAAGGTTTGATACAGAGTTCGAAGCGTTCTGTGACCACGGTAGAAGGCTTATCGGTTATACTCTTGTAGGCACAGAGGATGGAGCCGGACAATTCATAGAGGACGCTGTTCGAAGGTATCCGGACATCACCGCAGACATTTTCCTTTGGGCGCTAATGCACGAAATCGGTCATTGTATGACTGAAGATATGTGGACTCCCGAAGAGAGAGAATACTTCTATTATCAAAAAGATATGATCGCAGAAATGGAAGTAGAGGAAGAGGGTATGAATGCTTGGTATCACGCTTGCCCTGATGAGTTCTTTGCTACAAAGTGGGCGGGCGATTATATGAGAAAACACCCAAAGCAGATGGCTAGATTTTGGAGAAAGTTGCAAGCCGCAATACTTGAAATGTACAAGAAAAATAATTTAATCTAGGGGTTGACAAACAACCCCTAGTGTGATATAATAAATACAGAAATAAAGAAAGAGAGGATTAAAAAAATGACAGTAAAAGAACTTTATGAGTGGTGTCGTCAAAATAATATTGAAAATTATCAAATCTATACGATAGTTGACGGGGGATATATAAATTATGATGTTAGAGTAGGAGAAATACAGACTTTAAATGATGGGTGTAAAAGAGGTGGAACTATTGAAATAGATACTCAAAAAAAGGAAGTTTATTTATAGCGCAAACGCATCCTCGTGATGCATCAAGGCGCCGGCCGCCGCAGAATATTAACATAAAAACAATAAACTTAGTATTGCATTTTACTCTTGGCTGTGATATAATTTAATTACAATAAAGGAAGGGAGATAAGAAAATGAAATACCTTGATGCTTATGGAAATGAATTTAATACAGTAGAAGAAATTAAAGCTTACGCTATTCAGAACTTGTATGAAGATGATGGAGATTTTGTTGATACTCTTGACTATTTTGTTACTGGTGCAGAACTTCTAAATTGGATAATTGAAAATCCAACTGTTCTTAAAAAATTCAAAGAAGATTATGCACAAGTAATTAGAACTGCTGAAAATAATTATGCAGAAGATTATCTTTGTAACTGTGAAAAAATTGAAGATTGGGGTTGACAAATAGTCAACCCTATGATATAATAAATATAGAAAATGACAAGGAAAAGTCATTAAAACCCCTTAGTTACTTAGGTAAATAGCCGCTCACTCTGGCGAAGAAGGGTTGACTTTAGAGCAGTCCAATGTTCACTCTTAGTTCAATAGGAAGCTAAAAAAATGGTTGATTGGCGGATTTCAAGGCGGGATATTCTTCCTCAGGTTATACGAAAACCAAACCGAAACGAAAGATTGCGCAATCGAGGGAAAGAGCCGGAAGGCTCTTTTTCTTTTTGGTGGCGCGCGTCCGACCGACGCGCGCCAAACTTCCATTATAACACACGAGCCGGATTTTGTCAAGTAGAAAATGCAAAAAAGTTGCACAAATCTCATTCCTGAAATTTGTGCAACTTTACTATTGACTTTTTAGGATAGTACTACTCCTCGTAAGGAGTAGAGTTCTCGTCTCCGAAATACTTTGGAGCATCCTTTGACTTCTCTCCGGCAACCTTTACAACCTTACCATCAAGAACCATCTGGCGAAGCAGAGCAGAAACCTTGGCTGTCGTGTAGCCATCAATGTCAGCAACCTCTCTTGCAGTTCTAGCACGACCATCCGCAAGGATAGCAAGAATATCATTCTTAATCTTGACATTCTCCAACTGTGTCTTAGTTGGCTTGCTAGACTTCTTGTCCAACTGGTCAATCATCTTCTGAGCGACCTCACGCTCCTCGTCTGTGAAAACATCAACAAGTGAAACAACCTTTGTAAGAACATCTCTCTTCTTTGTCATAATAAAGCACCTCTTTCTTTCTTTATTTCTTATTTTTTACAATTATATTGTAACAAAAACTTTCAGATTTTGCAAGTAGTAAAATTATACAAAAATAAAAATATTTTTTGTACAAATTGCCTATTGACAAGTAGTGCAAAAAGTGATAAAATGGTGGCGCGCTGGCGTTAGCAGCGCGCCAAAACTCCATTATACACCCCGCCGCAGATTTTGTCAAGCACTTTTTTCAAAAAAAATGCACAAAAACTTTTCCTAAAAATCTATTATTTTTGTGCAAAATGCCGGCTTGACTTTTCGCTTTGCAGGGTGTATAATTAACTCAAGAAATGAGAAAGAGAGGTGTAAAAATGGATAACAAAACATTAGTTTTCGATATGGATGGCACACTTGCTGATTTTTATGGTGTCGCTAACTGGCTTGATTATTTACTTGCTGAAGATACCACTCCCTATGAGGTCGCAAGTCCTTTATATAATATGGAATATCTAAGCGCACTTTTAAAGATTCTGAAGTTTCAGGGATGGTATATCGTTGTTACAACGTGGCTTGCAAAAGGTGGATCAAAAGAGTATAACGAGCGTACTAGGATTGCAAAACTTGATTGGCTTGCAAAGTACAACTTTCCTTACGATGAAATCCACCTTGTAAAGTATGGAACTACAAAAGCAAATTGTACAAGAAAAATTGGCGGCTATCAGATTTTAGTAGACGATAACGAAACCATAAGAAAGGGCTGGAGTTTAGGAAAGACCATAGACGCAAATAAAAATATTTTAAAAGATTTAGAAAAACTTGTAGATTTTGCTTGACATATCTTTTAAAATATGTTAATATATAAGAGAAGTAAAGGCAAGGCAGAGTGGACAAACTTGTAAAAACACTCGATAAAAAATGCAAAAAAGGAGAAAAAAATAAAATGAAAATAGATAGAAGAAAGCATTATATCGTAGTTCTTGATACAGAAACTTGTCCACTTGATAGAGAGTTTAATGGAGTCATCCCACAGAATATGTTTGTATATGATATCGGATGGGCGGTAGTTGACAAGTCCGGTAATGTATATGAAACAAAGTCTTATGTTAATAGAGATATCTTCTTTGATGAAAAGAAATTGATGGAATCTTCATATTACGCTGAAAAGTTACCACAGTATTATGAGGATATCAGAACTGGCAAGCGTAAAGTTGCTAATTGGTACACTATAAAAAAAGACCTTGCCGATACTCTTGAAAAGTATAACACTAATATAGTATGCGCCCATAATGCAAGGTTTGATGATGGGGCTATAAAAAATACTCAAAGGTGGCTTACAAAATCAAAGTATAGATATTTTCTACCAAAAGGTACTGTTATCTGGGATACAATGAAAATGGCAAATGATGTAATTGCTAAAACTCCAACTTATAAAGCCTTTTGTAAAGAAAACGGATATATGACAAGTCATAAAACACCAAGACCACAAGTCAAGGCTGAAGTCATTTATAGATATATCACAGGAGATAACAACTTTATCGAAAGTCATACAGGACTTGAAGATGTACTTATAGAAAAAGAGATTATGGCATATTGTTTTAGAAAACATAAGAAAATGAGAAAAGAATTATATGCAAAGGCTTGCTAGACAAGCCTTTGCAGACATAAGAGAAAGGAGATACAAAATGAAGTATAAAGGATTTGAAATTGATGATAACAAGATAGACGAGTATGTAGAGAGCCTTGATATCTCTATCGCAGAGGCTTGTGACTTGATACTTGAGGAGTCCGGTAAGATAGACGAGCCGGAAGAAGTCACCGAAGCCATAAAGAACGCTGAGAAGAACGTCAAGCGCAGATATGAAAAGAGTGAGACCAAGCGCAAGGTAACAACCAAGGAGCGCAAGGTTGACGAGGTCAAGGGCTATCTTCTGGGGTGTACAAAGACACTTCTCGAAGAACTCGGAGCAACAGAAACCGCAGTCAAGACTGAGACCGAGATTAGTTTTCAGTATCAGGGCGCGAGCTACACGTTTAAGCTCACTAAGCACAGACCCCCTAAAAAATAGGGGGTTTTTTTAATTGGTCAAGGGCACGCTGGCAAGCGCGAGACGCGCCAGCGTGCCCGAATTTCCATTATATCACGTGTAGCACCTTTTTGTCAAGAGAAAAAATATACAAATTTCCAGTTTCCGCATCCCATAATTTTGTTCAATATTACCTGTTGACTTTTCGAAAAATTTTTGATATAATATATATAGAAAGTGAGAGAAAAAGAACTCGCGAGTATGTTAAATATTGTCAATACACCCACCATCCATTTTGGTGGTTTGTATCCTCCACCCTCTAGAATCAATGCCGTCGGTTTTAGAGGGCTTTTCGTTTCCGGAAACCTGTTTTCCACTGCTCTTTATTTGCTAACTTTTATAGCAAAAGGTAGACATAACGTAACTTTTATCATCTGAAAAAAATATCTTGACAAATACTGTTGATGGTGCTATAATATAATTGAAAATAAGAAAGGAGATACCGCCTATGAAGTGGAATGGATTTGATGTACCCGATAATGAAATTGATAAGTTAGTAGATGCCCTTGGAATCTCTATGGCGGAAGCCGCAGAGTTGTGGCTGACTGATAATGGTAAGATGGTCAACGAAGACCAGGAGAAAGCCAATGCGGAAGCCGCTCATAACAAGAGAAGATACGAACAGGCTGAAAAGCCCCGTAAAAAGGCTGTAAAAGAGCACAAAGTAGATGAAAACAAGCGAGATTTGCTTGAAATCATACAAAAAGCCCTTGAAAACAGCGGAAATTGTACAGATTTTGTGCAAAATAACGAAGTTGACCTTCATTTTAAGGCATTTGGGGACGATTTTACCGTCAAATTGACCAGACATCGCAAGAAAAAGTAAGAAAATGCGCGAATTTGCTAAAAAATAAGCAGATTCGCGCTATTTTTTGTATATTTTGACGAATTTTTAAAAAATACTTGACAGATAAGTGCTAAATGTGCTATAATGGCGGGCCGCGCACGAAGGAGCAGGCCCGATTCTACCATATTCCCGCTCGATTGTCAAGTTTTTTTCGAAAAAAATTATACAAAAATTTGCTAAAAAATCCCAAAAAGTTTGTGCAAATTGCACAGTTTACTGTAAAAATCTTATGTAAACCTGGCGGTTCCAGTTAGTTGCCTCTAACTGTAGTTAGCCATCTCTAACCGCGCATTTCCCATCCTCCAGGTGGTATTAAACGTCAACCGCGCTCCATAGGCCTTCATAGCGCAGTTGATTGAGGTTGTTCAAGGTACCGGCCGGCCGACGGCCGCGCACGTGAATCCAATCAAGTCTCAGTTGTTTTGCTCTTGCATACCGGGGAGCGGAGCGACCCATAGGCTTCCCGGAACTGGTTCTTTGCTCTATTGGACAAAAGACAAAATCTAAGGTAGACTTTTTGCTGGAAGCGCGAAGCGCTG
>Ga0247611_10000905_pt1 | contig 56618 bp, 69 predicted proteins | sample 177DNAGHGhighgp2_FD_192422 | JGI IMG/M metagenome (GOLD analysis project Ga0247611, IMG submission 192422) | Sheep rumen microbial communities from Palmerston North, Manawatu-Wanganui, New Zealand - 1770 DNA GHGhigh gp2 | ecosystem: Host-associated > Mammals > Digestive system > Stomach > Rumen... | reverse complement strand
CTTAAAAAAATCCCCGGGGGAATTATATTTGAAAAGGTTTTCAGGTTTGCTTATCCCAATATGGCAAAAACCAACAATCAACAAGTAGGAGATCTAATATGGAAGCAATCTATGTTCAAGATGCTGGATCAGTAAGTGATGGGTATCACACATTTGATCAATTATATCATCAACGAGCAATACTTTTTGCAGCTCTTGTAAATCTTAATAAAAATATTTCATGGAAATCACTAAAACATGAAGATGGAAAATATTGCTTTGATAAAAATGGCGATTGGTTCATAGTTGGAATTGATACTCCAGAAGGTTCTTATACTTATCACTATGAGACAGATAAATATTGGGAGATATTTAATTGCAAAGTTCTTCCAGTTGGTAAACATTGGGATGGACATACTGAAAAAGACGTAACAAGATTACTAAGTTTAAAGGAGAATTTAAAAAATGGATAATAAAAATTTTAAAAAGACATATACAAATTATTCAAATGCAAGACCTGTAGAAAAACCTATGAGTCCGGTTTCAAATGAATCAATTGTTGAAGAGGCTTCTCAGATTGCTGATGAGAAGATCGAAGAGCCGATTGCTGTCGCTGAAGCTCCAATCGAGAATGTTAATGATATAGCTCAAGTTGTTGACAAAAGAATTGTTATTCCAGCACTTTTGAATGTAAGGGTAGCGCCTAATGCCAGTGCAAACATTGTAAGAACAGTTCCTTCTGGAGCAGAGGTGAATGTTCTTGAGTATGTAGATGGTTATGCTAAGATTGGGGATAACGAGTACGTGAATGTAGATTTCTTGAAGTAGTAATTTATGAGGTATTAATATATGGCAGAATTAGATGATAATATTTTAAGAAGTGTCAAAGCATACTGCGGTATTTCCGCAGATTCAGAAGTTACGGCATATGATGACCAATTAATGTCACATATTAATACTGTACTTATGATGCTTAACCAAATGGGTATTGGTGATCCAGCACGTGAGTTTAGATTAGTTGACGGTTCCGAAACATGGGATCAAATAATTCAAAATAATAATTATTCAGGAATTAAAGACTATGTAAAAATTAAAACTCGTATGCTTTTTGATCCAGCATCATTTACACCAAATGCCATGCAAGCTTCTGAAAATTTATTAAAGGAAATAGAATGGCGTTTAAATTATAAAGCAGATGCAGATGCTGCTGGCATTCCAACATAATCTGCATTTACTTTTTCTTGAAAGGAGTACACTATGGACTTATATCCTGCAAATTCAATTAACACCGGCTTTCTTACAGATCTTCAAAAAGTTTCTGGAATGAGTGGAGCTAGAGCAGTTCTAACAAGAGCTAATTCTAGAATGGCAGTATTTGATGATAGTGATGATTTGTTCTATATTATTTCTACAGATATTAACAATAATAAAACAATAGTACGGTATAGATTTTATGAAGAACCTGAACCGAAACCTGAAGATGTATTTGCTAGTAAAGAAGAAATAAGAGAACTGAAAGGAGAAATAGAAAATGTCCAGCAGTCTATTCGGGACCTCACCAATGCAATCACAAATTCCCTCAACAACTCCTCAAATGCCCAATCTTACACAGGATCAAATAACTATGCTAAGAAACATGTACAACGGCCTAACGGGGACTCAAGATCCAATGAGTATGCTCAAAAGTCAAATGAATCAGAATCCAATAATTAAACAGACATATGATCAGATTATGTCTGCTGGAGGAGATCCTAAGAAAGCTTTCATGGATGTAGCTTTTAATCATGGCTACAATCAATTAGGGATTGGACAGTTTATTAACCAATTAAAATCCCAAATGAAGATTATGTAGAGCCATTATTAAGGCCTATATAAAATTTTTATGAAAGGAGGAAACCTTCAGATGGATGAGAGAGGTCTTACAGGATCTGATGCTCTTGCAGTATCTGCTATGACAGACGGCAACCGTGGAAATGGTGGCTGGGGATTTGGAGGAAGCGGCGGAGAGTTTGCTTTCTTTATCCTTGCCCTCATGATGATGAACGGCGGCTGGGGTGGAATGGGTAGATTCCCTGGCGGAGTATCAGAAGGAGATCTTGCTGCTAGTCAGGCAGCACAGACAACTCAGTTACAGATGAGTAATCTTCTTTCTGGACAGCAGAGTAATCTCTTTGAGATTGCTAACATGTTTAGTAACCAGAACCTGTCTATGATGTCACAGAATAATGCTAATCTGATTAATGCTATTCAGGGCTTTAATAGCCTTGGTATGCAGATTACCAATCAGACTAACACTCTTAGCACTCAGATGCAGCAGATGTCTGCACAGCTTAGTCAGTGCTGCTGTGATATCAAGACTCAGATGCTTCAGGATCGTCTTAATGAGGCTGAGAGACGTAATGTTGTATATCAGAATACAATTGATAATACTAATCAGACTCAGACAATTCTTGGGCAGCTTGGAAGATGGGTTGCTTGGGCTGGCACCGGTACACCGGCAGTCGGAACTGCAGCAACTGCTACTGTAGTTGGTTGAGCATGATCGCCTAACTAAAATGGAGAGGTAGGTTTCAAAGCTTACCTCTCTTTTTCCATTTTAATACTCTTGAAGGTGAAAGTTTTATGCTATCAAATACTGCAACCCCAAAGTATTATGGTGAATTTCGAAGAAAAGTTTTAAGAAACGAAATCCAAGTATGTGAAGAGATTTCTATGCAAATGAATCGTATAGATAATCTTATAGCTGATCCAAGATACTACTACGATGATGAAGCTATTAATGGATGGGTTTCCTTCTGTGAAAAAGAAATGACACTTACCGATGGATCTGATGTTGAATTATTAGATTCATTTAAACTTTGGGGAGAACAAATATTTGGTTGGTATTACTTTACGGATGTTCAAGTATATATACCAAATGAACATCGTGCTGGTGGAAGATTTATAAAAAGAAAAAAGAAGAAAAGACTTATTAATAAGTTTTATCTTATAGTAGCCAGAGGTGCTGCTAAATCATTATTTTTATCTTTCATACAAGCATATTATTTAGTTTGTGATACCAAAACAACGAGCCAAATCACTACGGCTCCAACAATGAAACAAGCAGAAGAAGTCATGGCTCCTATTAGGACAGCTATAACTCGTGCAAGAGGACCATTTTTTAGTTTCTTAACTGAAGGTTCTCTTCAAAATACAACTGGAAATAGAAATGATCGAATTAAGTTAGCAAGCACTAAAAAAGGCATTCAAAACTTTTTAACAGGGTCTATACTTGAAGTTAGACCTATGACAATTGACAAATTACAGGGTTTAAGATGTAAAATAGCTACAGTTGATGAGTGGCTTTCTGGCGATACAAGAGAAGATGTTATTGGTGCCATTGAGCAAGGTGCTGCTAAGATTTCAAATTATTTAATAGTAGCTGCTAGTTCTGAAGGTACAGTTCGAAATGGTGTTGGCGATACAATCAAACTCGAATTAAAGCAAATCCTTAATCCAGATGAACCATATGATCCATATAATGTAGCAATTTTCTATTATAAATTAGATGATATTAAAGAAGTTGCTAATCAGGATATGTGGGAGAAAGCAAATCCTAATATAGCAGCTTTAGACGCATGGGAAGCTTATCAATTAGATGTTGAAAGAGCTGAAAATGCTCCAGCATCAAGAAATGATATTCTTGCTAAAAGATTTGGAATTCCTATGGAGGGATTTACATATTTCTTTACCTATGCTGAAACACAACCTCATAAAAAGAGATATTATAGAGGAATGTCTTGTGCTTTAGGTGCTGACTTATCGCAAGGAGATGACTTCTGTGCATTTACATTTTTATTTCCATTAAATGGCGATGCATTCGGTATAAAGACAAGAAGTTATATTTCATCTATTACATATGGACGACTTCCAGGTGCTGCTAAAATTAAATACAATGAATTCATTAAAGAAGGAACTTTAGTTGTCATGGATACACCAGTTCTTGATATGATGGACGTATATGACGATCTTGATGAATACATAGAAGATAATGATTATGATATTAGATGCTTTGGATATGACCCATATAATGCAGAAGCATTTGTGGATAGATGGTGTAGGGAGAATTCTCCTTATGGAGTTGAGAAAGTTATTCAAGGTGCAAAAACAGAATCAGTTCCTCTTGGAGAGTTAAAGATTTTATCAGAGGAAAGGCTTCTTAGATTTGATGAAGCTCTTATGTCTTATGCCATGACTAACTGTATAACTCTTGAAGATACAAATGGTAATAGAAAACTTTATAAAAGAAGACATGAACAAAAAATTGATAATGTTGCAGCTATGATGGATGCATATATATCATATAAGTTACATAAGGAGGACTTCTAATATGGAATCAAAAAAACATTTATATGGTCCGCCGTATCCTATAGAAATAGATTTAAGTGACGAATACAAAATAATTGAAAATTTTAAATAATGAAGAGGAGCAAAAATATGAATTATAAATATGTATATACTCAACCGTCTAAATTAAGAGCTCTTAAACATGACGATTTAGGATTTTCAGATACATTATGTCATGCTAAAAAAGGCGAAGAAGTAGCAGGTCATAAGTATACATCGAGAGAATGGAAAAATGGTTCTTGGGTTTATAATTATGGCGATGAAGGGTCAGCTGATAAACAGAAAGATACTTCATCTAATCGTTCAGAATCTGCTCAGGAAGCTAAAAATAGAAATTTTAATGCTTCAATGGATAAGTCTATAGATAAAGCAAAACAAATTCAAGACAATGCACAATTTACTAGAGATATAACATATGAAAAACTTCAGAAAGAATATAAAAATGGATACATAGATTCAAAAAAAGGTGAAGTTAGTTATAATCATGTAAAATTTGAATTAATGACAGCTGTAAAAACAGTTTGGCATGAAGTTCAAATAAAAGCCGAAAATTTAAAAAATAATAGGCCTGGCAATTTAAATAGTCCTCAAGGAGCTCAATGGCTTAAAGATTATAATGATTATAGAAAAATGGTAGAAGAAGCAGAAGATTTTCAAAAATTTGCAGATGATATGTTTGCAGAGGTAGCAAATTTACAAAATCGAAATGGATCTAAAGTTTTGGGATCTTTTGACCGGGACAGTGCGAGTTTCAATTTTAATGATAATAATGACATTCCAATGGATGAATTTGAATTTAATTATATAACAGAAATTAAGAAATATTCACCACTGAATTCAGAATATAAACATATATTTTCTAGGCAATAAATAATCAAGAACATTATTACTATGATGATCCGTTAACAGACGAGTAAAAGGTTCAATTAACGAATGAATTAAATGCCGCTAAGAAATGGTATAATCAACATAAAAATGAAATAGAATATTAATAGAACATTAATAACACAATTAAAGAAAAGGAGAAACGAAAATGGATCTTATGCCAAACAATCAAAATGGGAATCAGCAAAATATTCCCGGTAATAATCAAAATAATCCAAATAATCCAAATAGAAACCTAAATTCCAATTATGAACAGCCTCCATATTATGGAATTCCAGTTATGCCTGTAATAGATCCTAGCAAAGGTCCGGACGATCAACAAATGGTTATGTATATGCCAGTTTATGATCCTAGATATTATTGGCCTGAGAATTCAGAGTATTCAAGATATACACCACCTACTGATAAGACACCATTTCCAAATAATCCTGATAATATAGTACCTTATTATAAATTTAGACCTCGTATGACTACAAATCCTATAGGATTTAGAACAAGTGATGCAGACTCTGATACTTATAATAGAATGCTCAAAAATTCTATTTATATGAATGATAATGTTTCAGAACCTGAATATTTAGTAGATCATATAACAGAAGAACTTGAAGGTGCTAATGACTATATGGCTAAAGCATTAGAATGGAAAGGAAAAGATCCTACAATTTCCAAGAAATTCTATAAAATGGCTGAAACAGAAGTTGAACATGCAAATTGTTTAACAAAAATGTTCACTTCTATGAAGCAGTCTAAAGATATTAGCGAAGAGGAGTATAATAAGATGTATAAAGAAATTCTTAGAGCTTATGAAGATGAAATGAACAAACTTGAAAGCGCTAAGAAACTTTATAGATCTTGATTTATTAAGTACTTTTGATGCTCTTTATATGAGGTCTAGGTGCTTTTTAAAAAATCTGGCGTGGTGAACCAGAGCTCCTTTCAAGAGGTATTGCATTTTAATGTGATATAAAGTTATACAAAAGTTACTTAGACTTCATATAAAGAGCATCAAAAGTATATTGAAAGGAGTAAAAACATGGCAAGATCACCGAAAAACATGCCTAATAATGGACCAAAAGTTATGCCAGCACCTACATCACCAGAAGATGCTGAAAAAACTTGTATAGCATTAGCTATGAATTTAGCAATGCAAAGATTACGAGATGGCAGTGCTACTTCACAAGAAGTATGCTATTTTCTTAAGTTAGGTTCACAAAAAGAACAAAATGAAAATGAATATGTCAGAGCTAAAATAGCATCTGAACATGTTAAGGCAGAGCAAATGCAGAAAGCTCAAAATAGCGGTAATACTGCAGAAGAAGCTTTAGCTGCTTTTAGAGGATATTCTATGGGCCTTAATGATGAGGATGAATATTATGATTAAGACATATTCAGAATTAATTAAACTTCCTACATTTGAAGAACGATTTGAATACTTAAAACTTAAAGGAAAAGTGGGTTTTGAAACTTTTGGATATGACAGATATTTAAATCAAAACTTTTACAAATCGAGTTTGTGGCGAAGTGTAAGGAATAGAGTTATTAATCGAGATATGGGCCGAGACCTTGGAGTAGAAGGTTATGAGATATATGGTAAAATCATAATCCATCATATGAATCCTATAACTGTAGATGATATAGAAGAATCATCTATATATTTAATGAATCCTGAATATCTAATATGCGTTAGTAATGATACACATCAAGCTATACATTATGGTGATAGAAATCTTTTAGCTGAAAGAAGTATAGTTGAGAGATTTCCAAATGATACATGCCCATGGAAGCAATAATACAAAACTTAATGGGATTAAGATAAAGAGGTAATTCAAAATGGCTAATAAAAATTGGACTTGGGATGATCATAAGTATAAGTCTCGTGAATGGGTAAAAGGTAAATGGCAATATACATATAATACGATTAAAAATGCTGCTAATAAAGTTAAAGAAACAGCAGAAGAAGCTAGCTCTAAAGTTTCTAATTTAAAAAATAACTCTAAGGAAAATTTTCAAAAATCAAAAGAGTATATCTCTGATAAAATATCTAATTCTAAAGATGACATTCAAAATAAAATAGAACAAAATTCTAAACAATTAGATAAGATAAGAAACGAAACTGATAAAAAAGTAAAAGAGCAATATAATAAATTATTTAACTTAACACCAAAAGAGGTATTAAGTAATTCAGATAAAGAATCTATAATTACTGAGACAATACAAAATCGTTATACACTTACACCATCACAAACTGAAGCTACTAATAATAGAATTAGAGATGTTGTTGTAGAAGATGAAATTCAGTATTGGCAAGCCGATAATTTTCTGCGAGATTTAAATGATAATTGGGATGGCATACCTTCAATTGTGAGTATTATAACTGGAACTTGGCCGGCATATTTATTGGGTATGTACCTTATAGATAAGCATAATGAACCTATCAATGAAGAAGAAAGAAGAAAAGCTATCGAAGAATCTTATGAATCTAACAGAAGTAAAGTTGATGATAAAATAGAAGAAGAAATTCAAAAATTAATAGAAGAAGATAGACAGCGAGCAGAAGAAGAGAGAAAAGCTTATGAACGGCGAAAAAGAAGAACAGAAGCATTAAAAGATATCGAGTCATTTTTAGATAATTTGCCGTTTGATTATGATAAAGTAAGTTATCGTATTGGTGGACAAACTAGAGAGTATGATTTAAGAACTTTGATAGAAGACGCTTTTCTTGATCAAAATGATACATATGCTGTAGAACCAATACAGAATAGAAATGAAATACAAGAACAAGTAAATCCAAATTATGATCCAAATGATAGTGATATAAATTATGAAATAAATTGTGCATCATGTAGTTTAACTTTTGATCTATTAAATCGCGGATATAGTAGTGCTGATGCTAAGCATTTAAATGGTGGTGCTACAGATGAAACAATATTAAGTTGGTATAAAGATCCAAAAATAGTAGATTTTACGAATATTACTGCTAAACATAAAAGTTATAGCGAACAAGATATTTATAACATAGAAGATACATTGGCTACTATATATCCGGAGGGATCATATGGTCATGTAGGCGTTTCTTGGAACCCACAACTAGGATACGGTGGTGGACACAGTATGATATTTGAAATAATAGACGGCGAAGTAGTGATTAGAGATACTCAATCGAACGATATATATTATTCAAATAGATCTTCCAAATACACACCACCAACTTATAATTTTTGGACTGGCGAACAGGTAGGCGGAGACACTTATAGTGTAGAAAGTTTGTTAATGCTAACAGCTCAATTATATGTTTTCAGATCTGATAATCTAGAATTAAATACTACAAATATAAATAAATTTTATTTAGATGATGATAATCCATGGAGGCCTATATGATAATAACACCAAAAGATGCATATAAAATTTTAAAGAAAAAGTTTCCAAATTTAGAAGCAAATAGATGCACTGAAAATAAAGAATATTATCTATTTAGTACAATTCCATTGGATAAAGATCTAAAATCAAAAGCCACTATATATTTTGATTCTTCTTTTTTAATATCAAAATTAGATGGTTCTATAAAAGTATTTAAACCTAATTTTATAAGATTAAACGATAACAAATTTACAGAAGTTAATGTATGGAAATAGTTAAATATTTTTAAATAATGAAGAGGAACAAAATTATGAATTATAAATACATATATACTCAGCCATCTAAATTAAGAGCTCTTAAACATGATGATTTGGGGTTTTCAGATACATTATGTCATGCTAAAAAAGGCGAAGAAGTAGCGGGTCATAAGTATACATCGAGAGAATGGAAAAATGGTTCTTGGCAATATATTTATGATCATACTTTGGGAAGAGGAAAGAAAAAAGAAGATTTACAAAGTAAAATAAATTACTACAATGAATTAATAAATAATACATTGCAAGAAAAAATAGATGTTTACTCACGAAAAGTGGATAATATTCTTAAAGAATATCCAGATGCAAAATCAGCTTATTCAGACAACCATTGGTATTATAAACAATATGCCGATAAATTGAAAGAATTGCAAGATGAACAACAGCAAGCTAAATGGGAATTAGAAGATTTAGAAAAAGAATTTAAATCATATTAAATAAGGAGAAATTCAAAATGGCTAATATAACAAGAAAAGATGGCCGCCTCCAGGACGATAAAGGTAACTGGGTTTGGGGCGGAGAATCTTATGAAGAAGTACTGAAACATCCTGACTGGTTACCATTGGTTTTCCAAAATAATGAATCTGCTGAAAAGTTCAAAAAACTTGAAAAGATTTGGAAAGCCGAACAAATAGTTAAAACTTCTAAAAATAAACAAGAGGTTGCAGCTGCTAAAGGATGGCTGAAAAATAATATACAGCATTCCGACGGTAATTTTATTTATATTCCTCAGAATGATTTTGACTTCCTAATGCACCATGGTATTAGAGGCCAGAAATGGGGTGTAGAAAATGGACCTCCTTATCCACTCTCACCTTCTAAGGATTATACAGCTGCTGAAAAGAAAGCTAACAAAATTTTAAATAAAGTTAGTAAAAAGTATGATAATTCAAAGGTAAAAAATACTGTATATGAAACAGTTAAAGATAACTTTAATAAAGAAGGTAAAGTTGCATACGGTTCAGCATCAGCAATAGGATCAAAAAAATTGACCGACGATGCAACATACAAGTCTATTGAAAAAAGTAAAAAACAATTACAAAAATTAATGGACAAGTACAGCGATGACAAAGATATTTTAAAGAATATTAATACAGTTGAAAAACAGATAGATTCAATTGCTAAAAGTATGGATAACATAAAATTAGGGGACGAATTAGGAAAAGTTGCTAAACAATATGCTGGTGCAGTAAATGCTGCTGGATCATATAGTGGAATTTTAATCGGTCCTTTAGGTGCAATGATCGGAACTTTAGTAGCAGAAGGTGCCACGACAGCAGATTTAAATAAACGTCTGAAAACTGGCGAATTACATTTATGATAAAAATAGGAGGAAAAAGAAATGATATATAAATCATATCTTTCCCATCATGGTGTTAAAGGCCAGAAATGGGGCGTAGAAAATGGACCTCCTTATCCATTAAATGACACTGTAAAAGCCATTGCTTATAGAGGCGGTAAATTAAAAGACGGCCGAGAAGCAACCAATTTTACTTTAAAAGATGTAAAAAGAGCTAGAAAAATCGTCAACAAAAACATGAAAATGATGACTGAAGATGATATAAGGGAATATAAAGCTCGATTACTTCTTGAAAATGAAATGGGTAATATTCTTGGTACAGATACTACAGATAAATTGATCCGAAAATTAAAAGATAATGCTGTAGATGCCGCTGCTACATCGGTTAAAAATGCTGGAACTAAAGTGCTTACTAATATAGAAGTTAATGCTATAGGTAAAGCAGTAGAAGCGGTATTTGGTTCAGATGTTGCAGCAATGGTAACTAATGGATTAAGTGCTTATGATCTTAAAGAGAAAGCAGAAGCTAAAAAGAAATCTGATAGAGAAGCAAAGCTTAATGAACGTAAGCAAGCTCATGATGAAAAAGTTCAGGCATTTAATGAAGAGAAATGGCGTGCAATGCGGGCCGATAAAAATAAATCAACAGATAAATCTGATGATACCAAAAAATATGAAACTGTTGACGGCGAAATAATAGATGATAAATATGACAATTCTGATAATTCAGAATCATCAAATAATGGAAATTATACATACTATTACAATCCAAATAACACAAGGTATGAGAGCTGGAATAGCGAGTATTTACTTCCCGGACCGCAAGGAACAAATTCATCTAAAAAAAGTAAAAAATCTAAAAAGAGGAAATAAACATGTCATTTACAGATAGGTTATCACATGCCTGGAATGCATTTTTAGGAAGAGACCCGACTCATATAGGATACCAAAATTATGGACCAAGTTCTTATGTTCATCCAGATAGACCAATATTAACAGGTGGTAATGATCGATCAATAGTTAATTCATTATATAATAAAATCGCTATTGATGTAGCAGCAAGACCAATAGTACATGCTAAAGTAGATGCAAACGGACGATATATTGAAGAAGTTGATTCATCATTAAATAAATGTTTAAAAGTTTCAGCTAATATCGACCAAACTGGTAGAGGTTTTATTCAAGATGCTGTACTAACAATGCTGGATAAAGGTCATGTTGTTTTGGCACCTATAGAAACTGATTTTGATCCAAAGAATGGGTCTTTTGATATTAAAGATATGCGATGCGGAACAGTTATTGAATGGTTTCCAGAACATGTACGAATTAAAGTTTATAATCAAAAGAGTGGCCAAAAAGAAGAAGTTACGGTGCCCAAATCAACAGTTGCAATAATAGAAAATCCATTATATTCAATTATGAATGATAGAAATTCTATATTGCAAAGGCTTATTAAAAAACTAAATATATTAGATGCGATCGACGAACAATCAGGAGCTGGTAAGTTAGACATTATAATTCAGCTTCCGTATATAGTTAAGTCTGATTCGCGAAAAGCACAAGCGGAAGCAAGACGTAAAGATATTGAAAAACAGTTAACGGGTTCCAAATATGGAATTGCATATACAGATGGTACTGAAAAGATAACTCAATTAAATCGACCTGTAGAAAACAACATAATGTCACAAGTTGAATATTTGACGAGTATGCTATACAGCCAGTTAGGTATAAACTCAAGTGTATTTGATTGTTCAGCTACAGAGCAGGTTATGTTGAATTATATTAATGGTACTGTAGAACCAATTTTATCAGCAATAACGAATGAAATGACACGAAAATTCATATCGCAAAATGCTCGAACCCGTGGTCAAACAATAATGTTCTTTGAAGAACCTTTCCGTTTGATGACAGCAACGAATCTTGCTAATATAGCTGATACGTTGACTAGAAATGAGATTCTATCTTCTAATGAACTTAGATCTCTACTTGGATTTAGACCAGTTAATGATCCTAGAGCAGATGAACTTAGAAATAAGAATTTAAATGCATCAGATCAGCAATTGGAGAATCCTGTAATGACTACTAATGATGAAGGAGATACAAATAATTCAGAGTCATTAGATCAGCCATTAAGTAATTACAAATAATTAAGGAGGAAAAATTCAAAATGGCTACAAAAAGATTTGATTTTAGTGGATACGCCACAAAGAATGATGTCTTATGTGCAGATGGTAGAGTCATTAAACGGAATGCATTCATCGGAAACGATGGAACAACTGTTCCTCTTGTTTACATGCATAGTCATGATAATGTGGAACAGGTTCTTGGTCATGCTTTACTTGAAAACCGAGACGATGGAGTATATGCATATTGTGCATTTAACAATACTCCTCAGGGACAGTCTGCAAAAGAAGAAGTTCTTCATGGCGATCTAAAGCACCTTTCAATTTATGCTAATCATTTAAAGCATAATGGTAATGAGGTTATTCATGGTAATATAAGAGAACTTAGTTTAGTTCTTGCTGGAGCTAATCCCGGTGCACTTATTGATACCATTAATATTGCTCATGGTGAAGGTGAAGACGAAGAGGCTGTTATTTATAATGAAAGCATTATTAATAGCATGCCTTGCTGGGTTTCTTCAGAGATCAAGCATTCTGATGAGGATCCTGATAAAAAGAAAGAGGATCCTAAGACAGAAGATAAACCTAATGAAGAAGATTCTGAGAAAGAGCTTCCTAAGGCTGAAGATAAACCTAAGGAAGAAGATCCTAAGACTGAAGACAAGCCTAAGGAAGAGGATTCTGAGAAAGAGCCCCATAAGGATGAAGACAAACCTAAGGAAGAGGATCTTGAACATGCAGATACTGACGAATCTGTAAAAGATGTATGGGAATCTTTTAACAATGACCAGAAGGATGCCGTGTATGCTATCATTGCAATTGCGCAGGCAAATCCGAGTGAACTTGAAAAGTTGCAGCATTCTGACGATTTCGAGGAAACTTTGTCACATGAAGAATCTGATAATGGAAAAACTATTAAAGAAGTTTGGGATACTTTTAACGACAAGCAGAAGAAAGTTGCAGCTTTCATAATTGCAGATACTATTAAAAATTTAAACGATAAAGAAGACGTCAAACATTCAGACGATTTTGAAGGAGGAAACAAAATGGCTAGAAATTTATTTGAGAACAATGGTGTAGAAGACGAGCAGGTTCTTTCTCACGACGACATGGTTGCTGTACTCGAAGATATGAAGAGAGGCACCAGTCTTAAGACAGCATGCTTACAGCATGGAATTACCAACATCGACGTAATGTTCCCTGAGGAGCAGACTGTCGGAAATCAGCCTATTATGGTTGAAAGAGATCGTGCATGGGTAGATGAGGTACTCAACTCAGTATCTAAGAGTCTCTTTGCAAGAATTAAGTGCATCTATGCAGATATTACTGCAGATGAGGCAAGAGCAAAAGGTTTCCTTGGTGGATCTCAGTACAAGGATCAGAATGGCAAGCTTCGTAGAGATGCTAAGGGTAACTTTGTAGACGCTGAAGGAAATAGAGTTTATAAGGAAGACGAGGTTATCGCTCTTACTAAGAGAACTGTATCTCCTACTACTGTTTACAAGAAGCAGAGACTTGATCGTAATGATATCATCGATATTACTGATTTCGATGTAGTTGTATGGCTTAAGGCTGAAATGAAGGCTATGCTTAATGAGGAAGTAGCAAGAGCTATTCTTGTTGGTGATGGACGTTCTGCATCTGCTTCCGATAAGATTGATGAAGCTTGCATTAAGCCTATTTGGACCGATGAAGATTTCTTCACCATTAAGGCTAAGGTTACCAAGGGCGCTACTGATACTGATGCTACAGTTGCTGATAAGCTTATCGACAAGTCTGTACTTGCTAAGAAGACCTATAAGGGATCTGGTGCTACTGTATTTTATGCTAATGAGGATTACCTCACTCAGATGCTTCTTCTTAAGGATGGCATGGGTCATAGACTTTATGAGACCGAGCAGGAACTTGCTGCTGCTATGCGTGTAACTAAGATTGTTTCTGTTCCTATATTCCAGGGTCTTACTAGACGTGATGCTGACGAGAACACTGTTGAGCTTGCAGGTATTATTGTAAACCTTAAGGACTACAGAGTAGGCACTGATCGTAAGGGTCAGGTTACCATGTTCGATGATTTCGACATCGATGTAAACCAGGAGAAGTATCTTATCGAGACTCGTCTTTCTGGTATGACAACCGTTCCTTACTCAGCAATTGCTCTTGAAGTAGTTACTGCTCAGGGATGATAATTGATTTTTTCAAAATGGTGAGGTTTTCAAATGAAATGGTATGGTAAAATAGGTTTTATAGTTACTGAAGAAACAAGTCCTGGTATTTGGGATGACATCGCTGTAGAAAGAAATTACTATGGTGAGATGAATAAAGTTTCAAGACGTTGGGAAAGAGGTAATGATCTTAATGACGATATATCAATTTCTAATGAACTGTCTATAGTAACAGATCCATATATTTTAGAGAACCTCACCAATATTAAATATGTTATCTATATGAATGTAAAATGGAAAATAACTAACATATCTGTTGAGCATCCAAGGTTAACATTATCATTGGGAGGTATATATAATGGGCACACGTCTTGAATTTCATGAGAAATTGACTAGCTTCATGGGTAATAGAAATGTTTATTATCAACCGCCGCAGTCAATAAAAATGCAGTATCCCTGTATTATATATACCTTGTCAAAAATACAAGCAAAATATGCTAACAATAAAATTTATGAACATATGAAATGTTACGAAATAACTATAGTTGATCAAAATAAGGATAGCGAATTGCCAGATAGATTCTTAACATATCTACCGCTTACTAGCTTTTCGCGAGTATATCCTTCTGATGGATTATGGCATTTTGTATTCACAGTATATTTCTAACAATTATCAAGGAGGAAAAATAAATGGCTGATAATTTTTTAATTGACTGGGATAAAACTGGTGAGCGTTATTATGAGAACGGTGTAGACCATGGTATCCTTTTCATTTACGATCCTGTTGGTGTAAAGGTTGGCGACAAGACTTATAACTATGCACATGGTGTAGCATGGAATGGCCTTACAGCAGTTAACCACTCTCCCGAAGGTGCCGATGCTAACGACACTTATGCTGATAACATCAAGTATATTTCGCTTCGTGCAGCAGAGACTTTCGGATATACCATTGAGGCACTTTACTCTCCTGCAGAGTTTGACGAGTGTGATGGTACTATCGAGGCTGTTCCTGGTGTAACTGTTGGACAGCAGCAGAGAAAGACCTTTGGATTCTATCACAGATCAAATGTTGGTACTGATACTGAAGGTATGGAGAAATATCATAAGCATCACTTCATTTTCGGAAGTACTGCAGCTCCTTCTGAGCACAACTATGAGACTGTTAATGATAGTCCCGAACCTGCTTCTCTTAGCTGGGAGGTAGATACCATTCCTGTAAATGTTGGTACTCTTACCATTGGTGGTAAGCAGGTTGAATTCAAACCTACTGCTAAGGTTACCATTGATGAGTCAAGACTTGATACTGCTGGAATGACTAAGCTTAATGCTATTCTTGCACTTCTTAGAGGAACTAAGGGTGAGACAGCTGAGACTGACGTTCAGGGTGTAATGCCTCTTCCTGCTGATATTATTTCTATGATGGCAGCACAGGGTTGATAATTTATTAAGAGTTATGAGGAGCTCTCTAAAAAAAGCTCCTCAAATTTTTCAAAATAATATTAATATATTTTTTATCTTGAAAGGAGATATTTATTATGTACACTACAAAAGTTACTTACAATGACGAATTTACCGGAAATCAGGTTACTAGAGATTTATATTTTAATTTAACAAAAGCAGAAATCACAAAACTTCAGCTTAGCTATAAAGATGGATTTGATAAGTATGTAAGAAGCGTTATTGATTCAGAAGATCCTGCTAAGATAATGGATATGTTTGAGATGCTTATTCTTAAGGCATATGGTGTTAGAACTCCTGAAGGAGATTTTCTTAAGTCTAAAGAAAGATCAGAAGCATTTGCTACAACTGAAGCTTATTCAGAGCTCTTCATGAGACTTATCCAGAGTCAGGAAGAGCAGGAGAAATTCTTCATGGGCGTAATTCCTAAGGATCTTGCTGAAGCTGCTTCTGCTGAAATGAAAAAGATCGAAAATCATGAAAATAAAGTTGTTGCAATAGATGAAGTAAAAGCAACACCTACGGTATAATTATCTGGGGAGGTAAATTATGCTAACTATAAAAATACCTCCTTGTGATATTTTTGACGAAAAAACTTCTAAGTTTATAACAATAAAAGGTACAACTCTTCAATTAGAGCATTCGTTAGTTTCGGTTTCAAAATGGGAATCAAAATGGCATAAAGTATTTCTTGACTCAAATACTCATAAAACATCGGAAGAAACTATTGATTATATTAAATGCATGACATTAACTCAAAATGTTGATCCAATGGTTTACTATGCAATACCATCTTCTGAAATGAATAAAATAAAGGAATACATCGATAATCCAATGACTGCTACAACTTTTAATGAGGAAAACATCAAAAAGATGTCAATTGGTCAAACAAAAAATAATGAAAAAATGACCAGTGAACTTATATATTATTGGATGGTTGCAGCTCAAATACCATTTGAATGTCAAAAATGGCATTTAAACAGACTGATTACATTAATCCGAATATGTGGATTAAAGAATCAATCTCCGAAAAAGATGAGTAAAAAAGATCTAAATGCCAAGTATAGAGCTGCGAATGCTGCAAGAAGAGCCAAATATGGACATTAAGGAGTCATAGCAATGGTAACTATCGCCTGTTCTCCGAAATTTAAAAAAACGACCTCATATTTAGAGAAAATTAAAGAGGTATTCAAATCGGGATTACTTGATAAATATGGACGAATGGGCGTAGATGCCCTTGCTGAAGCTACTCCTAAAGATACTGGTAAAACAGCATCTTCATGGTATTATACCATTGACAGAAATAAGGATGTAATTAGCATAACATGGTCCAATTCTAATTTTAATGATGGTGTGCCTATAGCTGTTGTTTTACAATATGGTCACGCGACAAGAAATGGCGGTTTTGTAAAAGGAATTGATTATATTAATCCAACTATGAAACCGATATTTGAAGAAATAGCAAAGGAAGCATGGAAGGAGGTCAATAAGTAATGGCTTATGATGTAGAAGACAAAGTCGTTCAAATGCGGTTTGATAACCGAGAATTTGACCCCAATATTGATGCCTCAATAGAAAGTCTTAAAAAACTTGAAAAGTCCCTCCAGTTAGCAAATGGAACAAAGGGATTAGAAAATATTGAAAAAAGTTCCAAAAATTTCAATTTAAATCCTGCTCTAACGGCAGTTGAGAGTCTTAAACATGGTTTCTCAACGATGGAAGTTGTTGCTATAACAGCAATATCTAACATTACTAATAGAGCCATGGCTATGGGCCGAAATATTCTAAATGCATTCACAATATCTCCAATAAGAAGTGGTTTCGGGGAATATAGTGAGCAAATGAATTCTACACAGGTAATATTATCAAACTTATCAAATGAAACATTACCTGGTGTAACAGATGCATTAAACAACTTAAATGAATATGCAGATAGAACTATTTATAGTTTCGGTCAGATGACCCAAGCTATTGGTAAATTTGCAGCAGCTGGCGTAGAATTGAAACCGGCTACAGCAGCTATTAAAGGTTTATCATCTGCTGCAGCAACAGTTGGTGCAAATAATCAGCAGTTATTTAGTGCATATTATAATTTGGCTCAGTCATTGCAGTTGGGATATTTGCAACTTATTGACTGGAAGTCATTAGAGAACTCCACAATTGGTAACCGAACAATGAAGAAAGCATTCATTGAAACGGCTATCCAAATGGGTAAATTTACAAAAGAATCTGAAATAGCACAAAAAGCATATTCAGATTTTAGAGGAAGTTTATCTGAAAAATGGCTTACTTCAGATGTTATAATTGAGACATTAAATAAGTATTCTAGATCAATAAAAGAGATTGATGGTGCTTTATATGAAGTAAGTGCAACAGGTGAAAAACTTCATGGCGATTTAACTAAGCCATTGGAGGCCACTAAAGATGCTGTAACAGGTGTTGTAACATATACACTTGAAAGTGGCGAAAAAATAGAAGAGTGGGAAGCTCAATTAGCATCAACAGCATTTAAAGCTGCAACAGAGATTAAGTCATTTTCTCAGATGTGGGACACTTTGACCGAAGCTGCTGGTACTGGATGGGCTGATACTTGGAAAATTATATTTGGCGATCTTGAAAAAGCCAAGGAATTATGGACAAATATAGCTAAGCCATTAGACAAAACAATAAGTACTTTTAATGATTTAAGAAATAAAGCACTTGAATGGTGGGCAGCTATTGGCGGTCGTCAAGATTTATTAGATTCATTAGTAAATTTCTCAAAAGCTTTTGGACAGAATGCTTCTATAATATCAAAAACATTTGATAAACTTATCGGATATACTGTTATAGAAGGTAAAGAGATAAGTAATGCTTCTATAGCTTTTAGAAAAGCTACTGGAACTTTAAAGATATTCTCAGAATATTTATTAAAATCTGATGAAGAAGTTGAAGCTGTTTCTGATAGTTTAGCAAACTTATTAAGACCATTAAAGGTTGTTGCAAAAGCTGTCGGATTTATATTTAAAATTGCTTTATCTGGATTAGTTCTTGGCGTAGCAATAATCAGAACTATTTTCAAAATAATAACCAATCTGTCATTAATTCCACAGATGATAGATGAGATATTTGGACATGGTACATGGGAAAAAGTTGCTAATGTATTAACTCAAATTGTTAATGGATTTATGACATTGGCATCTATAGTAGTTCAGTCTATTGGATTATTAAAAGATGTAATTGTTTCAGCACTAAGTCCAGTTATTGAATTTATAAAAAATTTAGGTATATTTGAAAATATTGGTACAACTTTACCAGCAGTTATACAATTTATTGCTGAAAAAGTATTATATTTATTAGATTGCTTAAATAAAGGAATAAAAGTTGTACGTTCATTTATACAAGGAAATCCTTTAAATATTGCTTCTATACTTGGATTAAATGGTGAAGATGGTGGAAAATCATTTATTCAAGGTATTACTAAAGGCCTTAGACAAGGCGGCGCAGTAGTAGAGAAAGCTGCTTCTAGACTTGGAAGTATATTAGTTGGCGGATTTAGAGGTAAGCATGGAATAGATGCTCATTCACCTGCTAAAACTGGTATTGAAGGTGGCGAAGACTTTGATGATGGAGTTGTAGTCGGACTTAAAAGAAGTTTGAAAAAAGTTCGAGCTGCATCTAGAGAAGTTGGAAGAACCGTTGCTGGTGAAACTACTGCAGAACTTCAAAATAACAGTAATATATGGCTTGAAATGGCACAGCATGAGAAAATGCTTAAAGATGCCCAAGAAGACATAGACCCTAGCGGCGCTATGGATTTAACATTCCATACTGTTAATAAGATTGATGATTCATTAAGCAAAACTTCAAATACTGCTGAATCAGCTCTTGGAGTATTTGGTAAAGTTTTAAGTATTACCAAAATGGTTGGTGAATCAATATTAAATTTTGCTAAATCTATAAGTTTAGCGGATGTTATTATAGTTGCTTTTAGTGCAGCAATAGTAAGCCTTATATTTAATATATCGAGAACTATTGGTGAAGCTAAGGAAGTTCTTGAAGGATTCGGTCAATTTTTAAAAGCTACATCAGCTAGAATATGGGCTGAAGCATTTGATCAAATAGGTCAAGCAATATTTAATATCGCTAAATCTTTAGCTTTGTTGACATTATTAGGATCGTTTAATCCTGAAGGTTTAAAACAATCGGCTATTATTCTCGGAATATTTACAGCTGGAATCGTAGCTATGATAATTGCTTTCTCAAAACTTGTCACAGTTACTGACAAATTGAAAGCTTTAAAAAGTAAAGCGGAAGCACTTGGTGCATTAGTTGGCGCATTTAAGAAAGTTTTAAGTTTTACTACAGTAGCTGTATCAATCGCTGCTTTTAGCTTTGCATTAATTGCTTTATCAAAATCTATGAAGATATTATCTGAAATAGATGGTAAGCAAATTGCTAAATCATTAATTACATTAACTTTATTAATGGGAACTATTATTGGCTTCTCATGGGTTGTTAGTAAGTTTACAACTAAATTGGGTGCCGCTACATTATTAACATTTGCTTTCGCATATGCTCTTAAATTATTTATAAAAGCTGTTGGTAATGTTGGCGAAGGTGGTCTTACTGACGGACTAGCAAAGATTACTCAATTAAGTATAAAAGATATCACGGTTCTTGTTGCATTAATTGCTGCATTGACAATTGTAAGTGGTTATATAAATAAAGCTTCATTCGCTTTGTCGAAAGTTATATTGAGTTTAACCCTCCTTTCAGTTGGCATCGGTCTGATGGTAGTTCTTTTAGGAATTATTAAAGATAATGAATTAGCCAGAAATTTACTTGATAGTATAACAAACTGGAAATTTGTTTCAGCAGTTATATTAACTTTAGTTGTATCTGTAGCAGCGTTTACGATAGCATCAAGTGTGTTAGCAAAAGTTGTTCAGAAAACTAGAACAAATCTTAATAAATTGTATACTGGCTTAGCTGGTTTAAAGATTATATTCACTACTTTAGCTACATCTATAGCTGTAATTGTTGGATCTATGATAGCTTTAATGGCTACACTAGCAATTATAAACAAACAGCTCGGTGGTCCAGGTCAAATGGCAATAGTTCTTGGATCAGTTGTAGGTGTAATGATGTTTATATCAAGCATGTTAGTAGAATTAATAATTTCATTAGCAGCTGTCGGTGGATATATTAATAAAAATAAAATACAAGAAGATTCTTTCAATACTGTTGCATCAGTTTTAAAGAAAGTTACCAGATCATTACTTGTTATAACTGTTATAATGGTGGTTCTTCTTGGAGCTTTCTCATTATTCTGGAAACAATACCAGGATAATATTGGTATGGGTGTTGGAGTATTAATTTCAGCATTAGTAAGTATAGGCCTTATTATGGGCGGTCTTGCCGGAATGCTTAAACTTATATCCAGTGAATTTAATTATAATAAAAATATTACAAATGGCATAGCAATGCTGATTCCCATCGTAGTGATGATTGGTGAATTGGTTGGCGCCATGATGATATTCTCTACATATAAGAATCCTTGGGATAGATTAGCTCCTGGAATGGCGGCTATATCTTTAATTATGCTCAATGTATCACTACTTATTAGTCAAATAGCTAAGATAAGTAAAGATACGTCTAAGAGTCTTACACAAGTAAGTGGGGATTCCGGAACTCTTATTAATGAAGAATCGTCATTTAAAAATGTTATATTTGCTATAACTTCCATAATGGGAAGTATTGCTGTATTTATGGCTGAAGTTTCAGTTCTTGGTGGTATGATTACATCAGGAAAAGTAAGCTGGAAGGCATTAGCAGCATCAGTTGTAGCATTTTCACTTTTAATTGCTCAAGTAACAGCTAGTATAAGGCTTATATTTGCATCAGCCAATGCAGTAAATAAAGAAAACGTTGGTGGTGTATTTGTAAGCTTAATGGGTATATTTGGAGCATTAACTACATTATTAGGAATGCTTGGTGGTGTCGTTTGGTTAATCAGTAGAAGCATAAATGCTGATTTTAATTCTGGTGATGTAGTATTTGTGATAGCAAGTTTAACTACTGCTATATTAGTTATAGCTAATTTAGCAATGGCTATGACAAAGAAACTTGGAGTACTAACATATTTCCCTACAGCATTAAACTCATTTTTAACAGTTCTTGGATCATTATCATTGGTTATAGCTGAGTTAGCAGGAGTTATATTCTTGCTTAAAGGCGTTAACACATTGGATATGGCCGCTAAATTGATATCTTTGACATTTGTCGCAGCAGCATTATCATTCTTAGCATATCAGTTAACGAAATTTGTTAAAGAATCATCTGGTGTTAAAACGGCTATAGTATTATTAGCAAATGTATCTGGTATTATAGCACTTCTTGGTGGTATATCGTTCTTACTGAAAGATATAGATACAGAAGATTTTGCTAATAAATTATGGACATTAACTGCTATTGTAGCAGCATTAGCTGTTGTAACTGCTGGATTAGCCTATGTATCTAAATTAGTTTCAAGTGCTGGAAAAATGCTTGCCATTGCTCCAGTATTTCTTTCAATAGGACTTGCTATGGTATCCTTAGCAGGTTCATTAATGATGATAGCATCAATACCGGTTGATAAAATCAATCTTGCTATTAATGCCCTTGCTCAAGTAGCTATAATGTTCGGTATGATGTCATTATTATCAGTTGTAATGGGCGCTGCATTTACTGCTATGGGTGGCTATTCAGCTATTGTAATAGCCGTTATAGGTGCATTGACATTAGGTATCTTAGCATTTGCAAAAGCCGTTACAATGATATCAGAATCAAAGCCTGAAGTGTTTGTTGATCTTTTAAAGCAGTTATATGAAATTGGTGGTCCTATAGCGGCTGTTGGAGCAGCATTATTAGCATTAGGTATAGGTACATTAGTATTTGGTGCTGGCGCTATGTTAGCAGCCCCTGCAATATTACTATTTGCAACCAGTTTATATGTAGCAGCACAAGCAACCTCAATATTATCTCAAAATGTTAAAGGATTCTTATTATTTGTTGAAGCTCTACGTATATTTATTTCATTAACTGGTCCAATGATAGGCATGTTAACTGTGCTAACGATATTTGGACCTACATTATTAATATTATCAGCAGCTTTATTTGCTTTTGCATTAGCATCACAAGCTATAAATCTAATAGCTTCTAATATTGACAATATGGCTATGAAATTAGCAACTGCTGGTACAATTATATTAAAGAATCAAATGGCATTTGCAATGCTTGGTGGTGCTTTATTAGCTTTAGGAACTATTCTACTAATTACTGCACCTGGATTCTTATTATTAAGCATAGCTATAAGTACAGTTGCTGTTTCAATAGGTGTTCTTCTTGGTTTAGCTGCTCCGTTTGCATTAGCTATCGGTATAGTCTTAAATGGCTTAGCAGCTATTATATTAAGAATGAAAGATGCCTTTATAAGTCTATTTGATGCTATAATTGATCGTCTTCCTAAAATTATAGGCATGTTGCAATCCGTAGCAGGTGATGCACAGAGCATAATGATAATAAGTCAAGCCTTAGTTATATTTGGTGTGGCTTTAGTGTCAATTGGTGTTGGCGGCTTATTAGCTTCTGTAGCTATATTAGCATTAGCTGGTGCTATCAAAGTTATGGATTTGGCCCTTAAGAGTGTAGGCGGTCCAATGGCTAACATAAAGTCTATATTTGAGACAATTGTTAGCAAACGACAAGATATAGAAGACCTTAGTTTAACATTTGGCTTAGCTGGATTAATGCTTGTTGGATTTGCAGCTGGTTTATTAACTACTGTTTTGGGAATATTAGCATTAGCTGGTGCTATAGCTGTGTTAAATAATGCAATAAAAGCTTCATTACCGACTATAGATGAGTTATTTGCTAGAGGTGGTAAGATAGCAGCTATAGGCGCCGCATTAATTGCTCTTGGTGCTGGTATAGCAGTTTTAGGTACTGGATTATTAGTTCTTTCAGTTCCTATATTATTGATAGTAACAGTTCTATCAGTATTAGCCATAGTTCTAACATTAGTAGCTACAATATGTGTTACTGTTTTAGCTCCTGCTATATCTATGATAGCTATAGCGCTTGTTCCGTTAGCAGCTGTGATTTCTATTATAGTTATGTCAATTAATAATATATTACAATCATTATTGGCATTAGCTCAAAATGGAAATCTTTTAGGATTAAGTATTGGATTAGTTGCTGTTGCATCGGCATTTGCCTTTATGGCAGTAATTAGTACATTAATAGCTCCATTAATACCATTATTATTACTTATGGTTAATGTAATGGAATTATTTGGTAAAGCATTATCGAAAGTTGGAGTTGCTTTAGCAAAATTCGGAGCAGGATTAAAATTAGCAGTTATTTCAATTGCTAATTCATTAAATCTTTTAAGTGCTGTTTTCATAAGAACATGCCGAAATATTAAAAATGGAATAGAAACTATAAAGAATCTGTTCTCATTTTCAAAATCGGCAGGAACTAATTTTGTTAAAGGATTTACTAATAGCATAACTGATGGATTGAAATCAGTCAAGTATGTTGTTGGCACTATGGCCTCAACTGCTATGAAAGGATTAACAGGTCCATTAGAGATTCACTCACCTTCAGAATTTACTGCTTGGGTTGGAAGAATGTTTTCATCAGGCTTCAATAAAGAAGTTGCTGGTGAAATGCCTAATTTCTTTGATTCAGGAAGTGACGCTGGTAAAGCAGCTGGAGATGGTCTTTTTTCTGGACTTACTAATAAATTAAAAGGATCAAAAATCGGCAAATTTGCTACAACTGTTGGGGATGTTATAAAAGGCAACATAAACCTTGGAGATGCAGTCACATCAGTAGTTGGAAAAGATTCTGATTTAGCAAAAGGAATTGAAACTGTAAAAAGTATATTTAGCGGTGATTTTGATCTTTCAACATTACTCGGCGAAAATGGTGATGCTGCTGAGAAAGGTTCTGAAGGATTAGACGATTATGCTTCGTCATTAGGTGATGTTTCTTCTTCATCTGCTGGAGCAAAAGGAACTATTGAATCTTTAACTGATACTTTAAAGAATCAGATGAAGATATTCGATAGATTCACTTATGATGAAGAAATCATGAATCCAAAAGAACTTATCAATAACATGAAATCTCAGCTTCGCGGTATGCAAAACTGGGCTAATGGAATTGATCAGCTTGCCGTAAGAGGTATGTCAGGTCCTCTTCTTCAGTATTTATCGGAGATGGGCCCCGAGGGATACAAGTATGTTGAAGCATTCCTTGAAATGACTGAATCTGAATTTGCAGAAGCTAATAAGTTGTATTCTGATAGTCTTGAAATGCCTAGTTCAGTAGCTAATCAGATCGGTGATTCTTATAGAAGAGCTGGTGTTGAAATAGTTGAATCTATGGCATCTGGAATGGGAAGTAGCGGCGCTATTTCTAGTGCTAATGCTGACATAAAGGATAGTATTACAGACAATGCCAAAGATACAGGTGATGAAGTATATAAAATTGCCGGTACAGAAGCAAAAGCTACTGCAAGTCAGCTTGAAACCATGGCTTCAAAATCAGGAGAAACAACTGGATGGTCTTATTTCACAGCTCTTGATAAATGGATGGATTCGGCAGAAGCTGCTAAGTATATAGCTAGTGTTCAAGGTAAGATCTCTGGACAGGTATTCAACTTTAGTAATTATGATATTGCTAAATCAGCTGCACAAGCAGGATCAAGTGGATATCAATATATAGCATCAAACTGGGATTATAGAAACCAAAAGAATCTTAAGCAACTTGGTAATACAAGCGCTAAATTCTTAGTTGAAGGTTATACAGAAGCTTTAACAGCTGGACAGTATATAGCAGCTTGTCAGAAAGCTATGACTGGATTAGCAGCAGTTATTATCGATGCTGGTAATGAGAAATTTGATATCCATTCACCGTCCAAAGTTACAGAAGAACAAGGTATGTATCTTGTTTTAGGATTGGCTAATGGTATCAGAAAGTATACAGCAGACGCTACAAAAGCTTCTAACGAACTCGGTACATCTACAGTTGATTCAATATCTTCAACAATACAAGCTATATCAGACCAATTTACAGATGATCTTGATACAACACCGACTATTAGACCCGTTCTTGATTTAACAGATGTATATGCCGGAGCTCAAGGAATCGATGCTTTATTTAGTACACAGCAAGCTTCTATTGCGGCTAAAGCATATGCAATACCTAAGAGGGATACTGTTAAAGATATGGCTGATGCTATGAGCAATCAGAATGATAAGCAAATGAAACAACTTGCTGACATCATTATGGCATCTGACAAACCTGTCACAGTCAACGTAACACTTCAGGGAGGAGCTGAGCAGTTCTTCGATTTCGTAGTAGATCAGAACCGTCAAGAAGTCCTTACAAAAGGATCAAGCCCTCTTATGATTATGAGACGTAACTCAATTAACGCTAGTTTAGCGTAAAAAGCATTAAAGAAATACATCATGAATTTAAGGAGTAAAGGATTATGGCTAGTTTATTCAAAATGGGTAATATTGATTATACTCGCTTTATTACTATGTCAAGTTATAAGGTTAATTCAAAGCCTATAACTAAAGAGTATGTAGACATAAATCAGGTTACTCACAAAGAGTTTATAAGAAATAAAGTAAGCGGATCCTTTACTCTTAAGTTCTATGATGACAAATCATATCCTGATGTTCTCACAACTAAAACAGCTGTTGAGAATTATCAGGATTTCTTTGATGCTTACAACTCTCTAAGAAGTCCAAATGGATTAATAGAGATAGAAGTATATTTAAATAATAGAAACGAAACAAAGAAAATAAAAGCTTATATGGAAATGGAGCCAAGCAATACTTTACCCTACATGAATGATGGGTCTAAATCTTATGACGGATTTGATGTAACTATAACAGAGAGGTGATACTATGGCTATAGTAAAACAATATAGAGATGATCCATCAGGATTTAAATCAGCTTGGCTAGATGAAAATAATCCTAAATCTATAAGAATTGACTTTATAGATTTTAAACAAAAAGTTCGACCAGTTGGAAATGAAAATCCAAAGACCAATGGCTGGTATGAACATAGCATTAAAAAGAAAAAATTTGTCTTAACAGAAGACACAGCAGTAGTAGCTGGAAAAAAATACTACACCTTAGGAACTTTAACCTATACAGATGAAGATATAGCAGATGACAATTTCAGTATCAAGCGATCAATTCAAAATGGCGATAAAGTTGATTTTATTGGATGCATCGCTACAACTGTAGAGTTTAAAGTTGCTAATGATTTCAAACTACTTTTAGATCAAAAACTTTCAGTTACATTAATTGTGTATGAAGGTGATACAGACTGGGAAATAAAAATGTTTACCGGCTTTGTAGATGAAGTAAAAAGAGATAAAAGTAGAGATTTAGTCCGTACTGTAACATGCCATGATTTCTTATATAGATTATCAGATGACTATGATGTTACCGACTGGTATGTATGGCAGTATGGAGATTCAGAAGAAAAAACAGATTTAAAACATACTGTAAAAGAATTAAGAGACAGTTTTTGGGAATACATATCGACCTCTGGAACAGTCTATGCTCCAAATGGAACAGCTATTCAAAAGAAAAATGAAGGCTGGGGTCAAACTGATACTACATGCATAAATGACAGCTTACAAATCCCTAAAACTTTAAATGTTTCGCCAGTTGATTTCGACGAATATATAAGCGGCGAATTAGTTGGTGGACCATTTAAACGAAATCCTAAAGTTAAAACTGAAGGCTCTGATGAAACACAGTATGATGTTTATGAAAATGGAATAATCAGTGGATGGCCGATTGAAAATTTAGTAGCTCGCAAACAAATAATAGAACTTGGTGCTGTTGGAACTTTATTTACGTATACCTTTTCTGGAGTATCCCATGTAGATACTAATTTTAGAGAATACATGGATCATTGTGATACAAATGGTAGCGGTATACAAGCTACAATAAAGATTCCAAGAGAAGAGCAAGAGAAATTAAGAGAGACCCAGATAAGTGCTTTAACAGTTTTACAAGCATTTTGCCAAATTAATGGTGTCTTTGGACAGTTTAATGGCGATGGTGTCTTTGAGTATATTAAATTAGATACGAGCAATCCAGATGAAATATTAGAAGATTACCAACAAGAGGTTGGATATTCAGATATAGCTATGCCTAATATTACTGGTGTTGTTATATTTGATAAAACATCTGAAGAGTATAGTGCAGATCAAGTACATACTGAATACGGTGATGTTAAAAATGGTAAAAAAGGAAGTGCATTAGCATATTATCCAGACGATAGAACTAAAATTGATGGAGATGATGCTCATGTATTTACTATAGAAGATAACTTCCTTATGAATAGTCTAAGCCAGACAGATGCTATCGGAATAGCTAAGAATCTGTATGATCAAATTAAAAACTTAAATATTCGAAATTGCTCTTTAGATATAAAGGCAATGCCATGGTTTAAATGTGGTGAAACAATATGCTATTATGCTCCAACAGAAGATACATTATATCCTTCTGAGGATTTATATCCTTCAGAGAATTTATACCCCTCTGGAGAGCAGAAGATCACCACAGTTATAATGAGTTACGATATAAGTAGTACCGGGTTATTTAAAGGTAACATAACTTGTGAAGTAGAAGATATTAGTAGCTCTGTAGCATCTTTAAATGAAATTATATCTAGCGAGATATTTTTCCGAAAGATAGGAAATGAACAAGTATATTCAGCTATAGAACAAACTGCTCAAAGAATACAGCTTCAAGTTGTAGACGAAGTTAATGGCGTTAAAAGCTCTATAACTCAGTTATCAGATAGCATTGATTTACGAATCGATGGCCCTGATGGAATTATATCCAGACTTACATTGGCTGAAGATTCTATATCACTGCAATCTGAAGCAATTTTAGCTGAAGCACAGCGAATTGAGTTTATAGCTAACGAACAAGTCGATATTAAAACTAGATTACTTAATATTGAAACCGACGAGTTATTAATTAAATCCACAAAGGTATCTTTTGAAGATTTGTCCACAGCAAACAGAACAACTATCAATGGTGCAAATATTAAGACTGGAACGTTATCAGCTGATAGGATAGCATTAGGAAGTGTCACGCTCGATGGAGAAACTTATGATATGCAATGGCGTAAAGCATTATTGGTTGACACAAAATATGGTATGCAAGCTCATAAATTAGGCGTCACTGTAAAACCTGATAACAAGACTACAACACTATATTTAAATTATAGTAAAAATGCTGACGGATATGTTACCGATATATGGATAAATGAAAATAATACTGGAGCATATAATCAAGCTATTGGAAACTTTGTATTAGGATCTAATTTATTAGTTAGTGGAACATCTTCTGAAAGCGGTTATTGCGCTTGGGGCACTACATCTTCAGCAGATTCGCATCTTAATGCATATTGGTATGGCTTAGGCTCGGATTCAACAATAGGATACCGTTTAATATTAGCATCTGAAAATAGAGCTCATTAAAAGGAGAAAAAATCAAAATGGGTATAAATTTACAAATTAGAAATCTTGAAAATAGTATTGTTAGTTCTTTGAATGCTTATTCAGAAGTACCCATTGAAGCTAAACGAGTTATTCTTCAAGGTATATTAGACAAAATAACTGTAGATGCTGATAAAGTAGCACAAAAAGAATTACTTGAGTATCAAAAAGAAATAGGAAAGGGGGTAGATGAAGATGTCTGATATTGACTATGAAAAAGTAGATTGGGAAGACGAACCATCTACCCAAACTTCAGTATCTCGAAGAAATCTTGGTAAAATGGATCAAGCTATTTATGATATAGCTAAATATTTAAATAAAGAAGGCGAATTTATCCTTCAAACATCATCTTGGTCTTCTAGTGGAAGTTCCACTTATCCTTATAAATTATTTATCCAAGACGGAAGATATAGTGATGACGATAAGCCATTTGGTCAAGTTTGGGGAATGAATGAAATCGAGACGCAAGATGAAATAGATTGTATAAAATATATAAAGAAAGTTACTGTTGATCATACAGGTATAACTGTATATGCCACATCAGCTCCGACAGTAAACTTAAAATTGATTCTTAAAATGTAATAAATAGTAGAAAGGAGATAATAAAATGGCTGACGTATTTTTAGTAAGTAACAACCAACTATCTCCAATAGATTACGATTGGATAATGGCTTTTAATAATCCAGAATTTATTGATTATATAACTGGAATAGCCATAAAAGATCCATATGAAGATAATATAAACGAATTTATAGAATCATATAAATTTTATAGTAATAATAAATTTAAAAGCATTGTACATTCTGCATATTTTAACTCATGCTATAAATATATTGGATCTCATGCGTTCGAGAGCTGCTATAATTTAGAGGCTTTTTATTTATCATCGAATAAGTATGAAATAGATAATACTAATCATTCAGTAATATATGATATAGGAGAACGAGCATTCACTGATTGTAGCAGCTTGACATTGTTCTCATGTTCTACGATTAAAAAGATAGCTAATCAGGCGTTTCTAAATTGTAGTAAACTGACCACTATATTCTTTAAGGGTATTAATTATTTATATTATTATTCCAGTCAAATATTTGATGTTGGTGATGAAGCATTTAAAAACTGTAGTAGCTTGATTACAGTATCTAATATGTCAAGAATTAATAGGATTGGAAATCGTGCTTTCGAAAATTGTACTGGTCTTGGTGGAAATTATGGTATAGGAGACTCAATATGCTATCAAATAGATAATTATGCCTTTAATAACTGTCGAATGTTGACGAACCTTAAATTTAATTATAACATAACTTATGATTATGCATATTATAAAAGTAGTATGCAATTAAGATTGGGATATAGTATATTCAATAATTGTTCTAATATTAGAACATTGCTATTATATGGCGTAAAAGAAATATTAAGTACTACTTTTGGCGATGGTGTTTCTAATAATTTAACCACAATTTCTAATCCATTGTCAGGTTATAGTGATACTACTTATATATATAATATGTTAACGAATATTGGTTCTCATGCATTTGAAGGATATAGTAAACTGCAAGATGTTAGAATAGTTGGAATAGATACTATAGATGAATACGCATTTAAAGATTGTTCAATGTTCCAAAATATTAATGGATCGTTAGGTTTTGGCGCGTGCACTACAGTTAAGAATCATGCATTTGAGAATTGTATAGCTATGAGTTCTATACTATTAAATGCTGGTGACTGGAATCAAAGTAGTACATATGCCGATGTTCCGCTATTAATATACGGTTCAAACATATTCGATGGATGCACGTCTTTATCGTTAATACAACTATATAAATGTTTTTATATACCGTCTGAATTATTTTACAATAAAAGTATACCATTAACTGAGTTGGATTTTGGAATAAGTATACCGGTTCGTTATAATTTAGGATATAAATATTCAGCAACTATTGGAGAAAAAGCTTTTATGAATTGCTCTGACTTAGTTAGCTGTTCAAATCCGATTATGAATGTTATAGGTTCATATGCTTTTGCAAATTGTTCAAATTTAATATACTCACCTGGATCTTGGGTTTGTCATGAAATAAAAGAATATGCATTTTATAATTGTTATAATTTATCTGATAGTTTCGGACCTGGATATTTAGATCATTCTTTATTTTTTAATATGGCAAATGATATGTCTGCTATTGGAGCAGGCCACGATAGTATTATAATAGGACCCCATGCGTTTGATGGATGCAGTAAAATATCCGTGATGTATGTTAGAAATGTCATGAGCATTGGTGAATATGCATTTAAAGGATGCACGTCATTAATTAGTTTTATTGATACAGCACCTATGTCTAATAGTAATGGATGCTATATAGGATCACATGCCTTTGAAAGTGCGAGTTTATTATGCCAGTTTAACATACCACAGCCAAACTATATAGATGATTATGCGTTTGCTAATTGTACATCATTATCAAACATTGTTGGAAATGGATATATTGGAGTGCATGCATTTGAAAACTGTACTTCTTTATCTGGCTTATATGGTCCACCATATGCTAGTTTTATAGGTGAATATGCATTTTATAATTGTTCGAATTTGAAATGGTTTCCATTTACAACCGGAAGTACTATTTATATAGGATCACATGCCTTTGAAAATTGCATAGGTCTATCTAACATAGTTCTATTTTATAATGAAACCATTGATGAATATGCATTTAAAAATTGCACTTCACTGTCAGCTATAAATATAGCATATAATTTATCATATATTGAATCCATACCAAAATTAATAAATATAAATGCATTTGATGGTATAGTAAGTGATTATGTTATAAATATTACATCGTCACAATATGAGTATATGATAAATGATTCGGTATGGGTATTATTATCTGACCATTTTTCAGTGTATGAATAAATTCGGAGGAATTAAATATGGCTGAAACTTTTTATAAAAACGATTCTGACGAGTTGTTGACAATTGAAGATTATGAAGATGCATACGACAATGGCGCTTTAAAATATTTAGATTACATAAATACTGGCTTATTATCAACTGTTATAAATCAATTATATGGATTAATAAATATTAAAAAATTAGATATGCCGAATGTAAATTACATAAATGGTACATTGTTCGGCGGAGCATATGTAAATTATTTATCTGAAATATATGCACCTAAATTGAAATTTTTAGATATTAATAAAGTGTTCCCAAGTTTGGAATATAGTGCTACATATTATCCAAACTTATCTTATTTATACTTAGAAGACATAGAGGGGATAAGTTTTTCCTTTAGTGGTTATTACTTTAGAGGGTTTGATAATCTTAGTAATATTAACTATTCTAAATTAATATCTATTCAAGGCGATGATATATTTCCTATAAATAGAATGTCCAAACTTGAATATATATATTTACCAGAATTAACGACCATTTATGCTGGATTTCAGCATTTTAGTAATAATAGTAATATAAAATATATAAGCATACCAAAATTAGGATCATATTCAACTTATAATAATGGTTATATATATATCAATAGTTTAACAAATTTGGAATCTATTAATATAAATAATTTATCCAGGGTTGGATTATCAGGAAATCTTAATAAATTAAAATCGGTAACGCTTTCAAATTGGTTTGGACCTGACATATTAATTATGACATTTAATTCTGGTCAATATAATAATTTATCATTAGTAAATCTTCCAGATGCAAAATCTATTAGCGCTTATAGGCTTGGATTAGGCTATATAAATAATAGTGAAACAAAATTATATTTGCCAAAATGTAAACAGTTTGTATTTCCTTCATATAATAGTCGGAACTATGCTACCAATATCAAAATAAGCGAAATAACATTACCAGCTATATCGATTCTTTCTGCTTATAATTTTGGTTATACACTTGGAGACGGATGGCGATGCAGTCATACGTTAAAAATTCCAAACGTTAAAATAATATACTCTGCTAGTAATGAATATGATAAAATTTTATATAATACTGCAATGACTGATATTGCAGGATATGAAATAAACATAGACGCTCCTTTATGTGAATATATAGACTCAGATTTATTCGTAAGGAATAGTTCTCGATGGAATATAGGATTTAATACAGAGTATATAATTAGATATGTTCATTTCAAAACACAACAGTTAAAAAATATAGGGTCAAATGCTTTTAATGGATGCTTCTTTTTGAATGAAATAAATATTCCATTAGTTAGTGTTTTAAACGAAGGCGTTTTTAGAGGTGTGGCCAACTATTTTCCATATATGTCACACGCAACTTATCATTCAGAAGATAGTACATGTACATTTATATTGTCTGTTGGAGATAATTTTAATTTACTAGGATCAACAAACGTTACAGAAGTTAAATCGTTCGCTTTCGATGGCTGTGTGTTAAGCACATCAGATTTTTATTTACCAAATTGTACAAAATTTGATTTTAATCAAAATTATGATGCTTATTTTCATAGTGGTAATGTCCAAAATATGTTTTATTGGTTTAGTTATCCATCTGGAACATATACTATTGAGTCCGTAACTTATAGTCAAATATCCGACTTTATGAAAGAATTTTATACTCATTCCGGCGTTATAAATAACTTTAAATTGCCAAAGTTATCAGAATTAACCTATGACATTAATTTTATTCGATCATCATATAGCCAAACTAGTATATGGGATTTAGGTTTATTATATGTTAAAAGCAATATTGAGCTTAATAATTGTTCTAGAATATATATTTATGATACTAGAGAGTTAGAAAATTGTTTAGAATCAAATGGAAAAATATACTCGAATGCATTTGTATGTAAAAAAATGTATATTCCAGAATGCACATCTATATCGTTTAGTAATAACAAAAGTCATATTCTTGGTATAAAAGCTAATGAATTATATGCTCCAAAGCTATCATATATAAATAATTTGGCGTTAATAAATTGCACAAGTATTGTTAACGATAATGTTTCCAGTTTGTATGGTTCATTATCATATATTATATTTAGAGATATAGCAAATAATGTATTAGATGATATAGATATTCCATATTCAACGTCAGCTAATTTAAGTTTATATATTCAAGCAACAACTTCAGAAACTTCAACTATAATAAATTATATGCGATTTCCAAAATTAACTGGTGAAGTTTCAGTTAATGTATATCATAGTAATGTTTATGGATTATCAACACATATAGCTAGCGGTGCCGAATTAACTTTGGGTGATACTAGAAAAATTTGTATACATGGTTTATGGCATAATGCTAAATTTGATATTGGAACGACTTTGATATCTGGTGATTTTTCCGATTATTGTATAAATGAATATAGCAAATTTACAAACTATATTAGTGACATAGATGTATATTTAAACGATTTAAGTTATATAGACATAACCCATGATAATACTTATTTATCATTGCCAATAGCCTATGACAATGCTAGTTATGTAAGTCCATATGTTATGCCAACACCAATTTTGAATTCATATTATTATAGTAGAGTTAGCAATTGGGGTTACGGTATATATCATTTTGGGGTATATGCTAATAAAGTTTATTTGCCAAATCTTACATCAATAAATATAAATTGGAACGCAAGTATTTCAGTAAATCCTCAAAGTTCATCGCAAGCATATCTTTATAGTAATATTTATGCTAGAATGTTATTAAGAGGATCTGAAATATATGCACCTAATTTAAGTAATATAAATATAAATGCTAATTTTAATGAAGGATTTAATTTTATAAGATTACAGTTAAGATGCGCTACTGGTCTCACAAGTCTTACAATTGGATTGTCTGATATAAATATTTTTGGTGTATATTCAAGTCAATATTACTATGCATTATCATCAGCATTTTCAATGTTAAAATATTTATCAATGAGTAATTTAATTTCTGTTTCTGGACCTGGATTGAGTTATTCTCAATCTGCAATAAGATTTACTAATCTTGAAGAACTTCATATGGAAAAATTAAAATATATTGGATCTTATGCATTTAGTTTTGGATCGAAAATAACCAATCTTACTTTTGAGCAGCTTGAATCTATTGACACATATGGCATAACGGCACCTTATCTAAATGTATTATCATTACCAAAAGTTAAAACGTTATCCCGCGGCGCATTATATCTTTGTACTAATCTATCTTATTTAGAATTACCAGTATGTAGTGTTATAGATGATTCTGCAATACCTTCGAAATTAACACTTCTCAAATTAGGTTATAATGGAATTGTATCTATTGGTTCTAGTTATACATTATATTCTGGTCAACATATTATACAAGTTCCTAATAATTATTATAATCAATATAAAAATAATTCGAAATGGCAGGCATTATTATCAAAATATAGCAATCTGCAGTTAATAGCTTATTAATTTTTCATCTCTTGAAAGGAGTAACACCAACATGAAATTACAAATTTTAGTACCTCAGTACAAAGAGCCTTTTGAGGTTATCAAGCCTCTTCTCGACTCATTACAAATTCAGCAGAACATTGACATGGATGAACTCGGCGTAATTATCTGTAAAGATGGCGAACCTGACATTAATCCTTATACTGTTGAAAAAATTCAAAATGGATATAAAATTAACGATGTACCATATCCATTTAAAATTGAATATTACATTTGCGAGCATCAGGGAGTCTCTGCAACACGTAACGCATGCTTAGACCACTCTGATGCGGACTATGTAATGTTCTGTGATATTGATGACATGTTCATGAATGCATGTGGTCTCTATGTTATATTTAGAGAAATAAACGGAGATGGATTCGATACTCTCATGTCAGCCTTTGTAGAAGAAACAAGACTTCCTGAGATTGATCCACAGACTAAGAAACCCATTATGGATTATCTCCACGGTAGACCTAAAATGGATAAGAATACCCCCGTTTATATTACAAGACCTCAGGACAGCACTTTCGTACATGGCAAAGTTCATAGAAGAAAGTTCCTTATAAATAACAACATTCGTTGGAATCCAGAGCTTACAATTCATGAAGATAGCTACTTCAACTGTCTTTGTCAACGACTCGCTGGACCTGAGAATACTAAGTACTGCCCGACCCCTTTCTATCTCTGGAAGTGGAGGGATGATTCAGTTTGCCGTCATGATCCTGATTATATTCTTAAAACCTATAATAATATGCTTGATTCTAATACTGCTTTGGTAAAAGAATTAAGAGATAGGAATAAGAAAGATGATGCACGATTCTTTATATGTAGTATGATTTACGATGCATATTTCACAATGAATAAAGATGAGTGGATTAATCAGGATCATAGAGATTATAGAGAAGCAGTAGAAAGAAGGTTCCGTGAATATTATGAAGAGTTCGAGAATGAATTCTTAGCAGTAGATGATGATGTTAAACGGCAAATTATCATGGGCATAAAGAATCGTATGTTTGGAGAAGGACTTATGATGGAGTCCATAACATTCAACGATTGGATTAAAGAAATTAAAGAGAAATACAAGCCTTAGGATATAGAAAGGAGAAAATCCTTATGCCAGTATTAATGAGAGAAAATACAATGATAGGCAATTTAGCCATCAAACCCGGTGAAAGAGAAAGTGTCTCTGTTACAGGAGATGGAACAAAAACTGTACAAGATTTACTGTATGAATTAGCTCAGAAGATTGATGTTAGTAAGGTTAAAGATAGTTCTTATATTAATTTTTTTGGTCAATACTATCGACTAAACAGCTTAGTACAAGAAGATACATATTTTATGTTAAATTTTCTTTATACTAGCCTTAGTTCCACTAACAAAATTAAATTTTCTGAAGTGCAAATATCGAGTATTAGCAAAGCAAGTTGTGACTGGGATGAAAAGTCAATTAACTATACTCTTGATCCGTCAACTGTGTCAGTGGATGAAAAATCTAATGACTTAGAAGTTCTTCCATCAGGTTATACTCTAGAAATCTATTATTAACAAAGGAGGAATATTATGTCTTTTTATCAAAATGGAATACTAATAAGTGGCGTTAATACTCTTCCCGAGTTAACCAGAGCCCAATATGAAGCCTTACCAGCAGATAAACGCCCTGAATATTGGGTATGCCTCGACGAGGAGTATGAACCGAGTAGTAGTGGTCACGTAATCGAGAATAGCGCAGGAACAAAGCTCACCCAAAGAGATGTAATGCAAGTTTTAGACGGTCTTGAAGCGGTAGACGACAGCACAAATCAGAAAACAAAAATCAAGATGAATTTACCGATAGTGTCAAGTGCTGATTGGAATGCTATGACCGAGCAAGAGAAAACGGCATACAAAGCGTCACATTACAGATTTGGTGTTGAAGTACCCGACACCGAGGGCGTAATCAATGCTGAGTACATGAAACTGTTGTGGGAAAATCCTAATACCACACAGGCATTTGCGGAACAGACAGTAACATTAAGTAGTGCGGACTATGACTTTTTGCTATTCATATATTCGGTATCAGTAACGACTCCCGAAAGATGTAGTGTTATAGCTCCTAAAGGTTCAAATGCTTGGTTGGATTTAGCAAGTACGCTTAATAGTGGAACCGTAACCGCTAGGAGGTCTGCAACCTATAACAGTGCAACTTCTATATCGTTTGGAACTGCTTATATTGCGCAAGGAGCCTCAACCCACGCAGAAAACACAAGCGTTGATATCCCCATTGCTATCTACGGCATAAAAAAGAACTTCCAATTCAAAGTCAATGCAATAGCAACAGACTTAAGCACAAGCGCAGACCATTGTATGCTTAGTGATGATGCGACAAGTGTTGAGGAAGCATTGGGAGAAAAAATGTCTACTCCCAATTATTCAAACGTAATTGCAACAATAACTACGGCAGGAAGTTCATATACTTGCCCTAAAAATGGCTACCTTATAGGAATGATTTACGGAAGCTCTAACGGGTGGGCTTCTATAAGGTTAAAAACCCAACCGAATTATTTTCTATCCTTAAATACTGATTCGACAGGCAATAATCCTTCAGCAGTATGTATCCCTTTTAAAAAGGACGATGTAATTGTGTTAGGTGGTCAAGGAACTTATAACTTGGCATTTACAGGGTAAGTAGAAAGGAGGGTAACCAATGTCAGATACAATCATAATGTATGAAAACGGCAAAGCAGTAGGTGGTGAAGGTCATCCTATTAGTGGCGGAGGCCACGCTATTCAAGATAATTCCGGAGCAGATATGCCTCAAGAAGACAACCTACAATTCGTAGGCTTAAAAGTAACTGACGATAGTACTAATGGCAAAACTATAGTAGATGCAACAGATAAGGTAACATGGGAAGCAAATGGCATATTAGGAGCGAAGAATCTGCTGTTTTATCCATATCCTTTCACGTTTCCTCAAACAAATCACGGCATCACATTTACAGATAATAATGGAGTGATAGAAATAAGTGGAACACAGGACAATCAAGAGAACTCAATAGCAAATGTTTTTAATGCATGGGGAAAAAGTAATTCTGTTAAACTTGAACCTAATACCAAATATATAATAAACGGTTGCCCGAGTGGTGGTAGCGCAAGTTCTTACGTCTTACAACCTGTATTAACGGATAGCTCTAATAATCATATTTGGTTAAGTGAGTTTGGAGATGGATTAAAATTTACAACCGATAGTACTCATTTATATTTTGGACTTAGAATTGTTATTGTAAAGGGTTATACAGGTTCATCACTTGTATTCAAGCCCATGCTTCGTCTTGCAGAGGATACTGATGATACTTATGAGCCTTATGCAATGACGAACAAGCAACTTACAGACAATAAGGCAAACAAAACCGACATTGCCACAATAGAAAGCGGTACAACGGCAAGCCGAGCATATAGCGTAGGAGAGTTAGTCTACGTCAGCGGTACATTGTATCGTGTAAAAACCGCCATCGCAAGCGGAGCAACCTTTACTGTCGGAACTAATGTTGAGGTGACGAATGTGTCAACAGCAATGCAACTGGAAGTGAATAATTTATCGTTGACAGCAAGCTCTGATAAAATGACTTACACAGGAAATCTTGACACTTCGAAATTTAAGGTAAACGCTGTGGTTTTAGCGAATATTGAAAATGTTGGTTGGATTTCTCTTGTTATCCCTAAAGTAACAGGAACCTTAGCAGTAAATGGCAACATAGGCGATATTACAAGTGCTTTTTATGGGTATGTAGTAGCGGAAATAAGTTCAGCAGGAGTAGTAACAGTAATTTTGACAAAGTATGGAGTGTCATCGACAAAGATTACATCCGCTTTGGTTAATTATTATTGATTAAAAAGGAGAAAAAAAAAACAATGAAGTACAGTATTATCAAAGTATCAAACGGAAACTATTTTATCGAAGCCGAGGGATTCACAGACCTTGACAAAGCAAAGGTATCATTTCACGGAGTTTGTCAGACCTTGTGGAATGAACCTACAGTAATCTCAGCTTGCGTTATGATTGCAGATGAAAACCTTGACGCAGTTGAGGGGTACAAGGAAGTAATCAAGCATGAGGAAGTAACCGAGTAAATAATCTGTGGTGGCGGAATATGTAGACGCTTAACCGTAAGGTGGGATAACAGCCGACTGATAATCGGAATGGGTAAGCTAAGTAATAGAATGTTCGGGTATACCACTATGTAAGGTGTAAATCCTTACACACAGTTATAGAGAGGTAACAGCATGGATATATTAATTTATGCAATTATAGGAGCATTAATTTCTTTTCTAATAAGAAAGTTAATTGTTGAACCAATCGAAAGACATTATACACAGATAGAATACATAGAAAAAGGTTATCCGAAACCCGACGATTTCAAAAAGCATATATGGTTTTAGAGAGGTAACAGCATGAATGAAAGAGAATACGAAAATGCTCTAATCGACGAATATAGAGATAGTAGCATGGACGATATATGGTTTATATTAATACTACTCACCACGGTTTTAGAAAAAGGCGATACCATATTAAAACTCATACAATCAGATGATTTTGATAGGGATTACTCGGAGATAGTAAAGAACCTTATAGCTATAGAACCTATCAAATTAAAAACAAAGATACTCGCTGCTGTTATGGCACAAAAGGATAAAGTAAAAGAACTTAATAGAGCAAATAAGCAAGAGGAGGAAAAGAACATATGAATAACATAGAATTTGCATCAACAATAAGACGATTTCTTAACTATCCTACAGTATATGTCAACGGGGCTTTCGGTGCGGTTGCTTCAGCATATAACAAGAAGCGGTATAAAAATAGTTCAAACGTAACCCGTTGGACGAAGATCGACGCTTGCCCCTCTAATGGCTTCTTCGCAGATTGCTGTGGAATCATCAAAGGTGTTTTATGGGGTTGGGTAGGCGATACAACCAAGATTTACGGTGGTGCACAGTACAAAGCCAATGATGTCCCCGATTTAAACGAGCTGGGACTGATCGAGAGGTGTGTTGGAGTATCAACTGACTTTTCTCACATTGAAATCGGTGAAATGGTCTATATGAAAGGTCATTGTGGAGTATACATCGGAGAGGGCTTAGTAGTAGAGTCCACACCTAAATGGAGTTGTGGTGTACAGATTACAGGCGTAGCTAACTTAGGTAAGGTCTACAACGGCAAGTCAAGAACCTGGACAAAACACGGTAAACTTCCTTGGGTAGATTATGTAAGCGAGCCACAGCCTGAGAAGTATACTATTGAGCTTTTCAGAAAAGACGTTCGAACAATCTTAGGAGTTCAGACCAATCAGGAAGCCTTTGCAAAAACTCCGACTATCTCAGTTAAGAAGAACAAGCATCATGCCCTTGTAACACCTTTGGAGCGATATATGAACTCCTTAGGTTATTATAATGGAAAAGTAGAAGCTGATGAGGGTAAGACACCCGACTTCGGATATGGAATGAAATCTGCTATAATGTCATATCAGGCAGCTAACTTCACATTCAAACCCGATGGTGTATTAGACGCTAAAAAAAGCACATGGAAGAAACTTCTCTTAGGTTAAATATTTAGATGAGCATATATTTTGTTCGTTAATCTTCTTTCGATAAGTACTGATAAAAACCTCCAAGTTTAAGATATTAGTTATAAAATCCGAATATGCTCATCTTTAATATTAAGCATAATTGTAATACGGGATTACTAATTTGGCTATAGACATAATGACCGAACAATAGATGGTTATTAGATTCAAAATGGATACAAGTGTCGAGTCAATTAAGGGTTCAACTCCCTAATTATGCGATCCCAGAAATATACAAACAACAAAAGGAGTCAACACAAATTATGCAAGGGGATGTCATGCAGAAGATTATCACAATTTTATCAATTATGGGAGCATTTGGATTACCAAGTATTGCCGGTATCATTGGTATATTAGTCAAGATGTTTAAATATATCGATGTACTTCAAAGGGCCCAAAAAGCTCAAATGCGATCACAACTATTAAGTCAATACGATAAATATATGGAACAAGGATATATTGAACAAATATATCTTGACGATTGGATGAATCAATACAAAGCGTATCATTTACTTGTCGGAGATAACGAAGTACTTGAGGTTAAGAAGAATAACCTTCTAGCATTGCCTAGTAGACCGGTTGAATAATGACAAAGAAGAAAGTAATAATAATGTGGAAATATGCTAAGAGTACGAACAACCTTTCACTGATGTTGTGGTGCCTTAAGCAGTTTATTAAAAACTGAATATAGACTAAATTTAATAAGATATTTTAAAATGGAGGTAGAGAAATGGTCCGAGTATTGAACATAGAAACAAGTTTTGGAAATGCACAGATATATAACCTCTTTGCAGATTCCAAATCTGAAGTAACTGAGCCAGATAGCATGCAAATTGAGGGTCTCGCTGATACATCACAGCTTACTCAAGGTTGTAGCGTTCTTACTGCTGATGGAGAACTCGCTTTCTTAAAATCTGACAAAACTTGGAATTGGGTATAATAAGGAGGTGACGTAATGAATGCTTCACAAGCTTATGCATTAGCAAGAGCGTTCACCATCGCTACTGCCGAAGAATTCGGAGCGGTTAAAGGTGCTCCATGTACAATTAAAAGCATTGTAAATGAAAACGGACGAAATATTGTAACTTTCGAATGGACTAACAATGCTGGTCAAACTCGTACAAGTCAGATGATAGTACGAGATGGTACTCCTATATACACATGGGAATCTGGTCATGTATATCATGTTGGTGATTTAGTTATTTATTCATCTGGATTTTATAAATGTGTAGTAGGCAATGAAGATATTAAATTTAATCCAAGCAAATGGGAATCTATTGGGTCGCCCGATGGTAACTATGATATAGTAGAGAGAAGTTCTGATCTGCCTCCTATATTCACATCAACTGACAGGAAGGTTTATTATGTTATTGAAGATGGCGACTTCTATGCCTGGGACGGTTATGAATGGACTGAACAGAAGTCTCTAAAGCAATACACGGAATTACCTACACCAGCTGCTTCTCAGAATGGAAAGATTGTGCAGTATGTTGGAGCCTCCACAGACTTGTACGGACGTGGAATGTTTTATGAGTGTGTGTGGGATGAAACAGAAGCCGATTACGTATGGCGAGCAATATCTCAAGATGTGGCTGAGCTTACTAATCAGCAAATAGATAACTTAGTTAACATGCTTACTTAAAAAATAGGAGGAAATTCAAAATGGGTAATTTTGTATCTTATAACAACGCTGAAGTACTTATGAGAGGAATTAAGGAGAAGTTTGATTCTCTTGCGGGTGCATATATTTTCAAAGGAAATAAGACATTCGCTGAACTTCCCGCAGTACTGACTTCTGATATGACTGGCTTTACATATAATATGTCAGAAGAGTTTACCACAGATGCTCGATTTGTTGAGGGCGCTGGTAAAACATATTCTGCAGGAACCAATGTATCAGTAGCAGACTTGTCTACAACAACTTATCAGGCTGTAACTCCAGTTGGAACTGAGAATCCTGTAGAGGAAGGCTGGTATGAGTTAAGTGGAAGCAATTATATTCTGAGCGAAGATACTACTGTTGATAGTGGTAAGACATATTATGAGAAGGTCGTTACACCTAATTACAAATTTGATGTCAATGGCAATTTTGTAGATGTAAATGATATTTATAACACTATCAAAGAAGTATCAGACATGATAACTGGCGAGTTCAACACCACTACCGCATATCAGGTTGGACAAGTTGTCGTGTATGACGGACATCTTTATAAGTTTGATGTAAGTCATGCTGCTGGAGCTTGGGATGATACCGAGGTTACTGAGACTACTGTTATTGAGTTAATGGGGGCTATAGATAGCAATCTTAAAGCAACTATTGATTCGGTATCTCATATGATAGCACCTGAGTTTGATCCTACTCAGGCATATTCAGTTGATGACATCGTGGCATACGGTCATAATTTATATACTTTCACGTCAGCTCATACAGCTAATACTCCTTGGGATTCCACAGAAGTAACACAAATGCCAGTTTCCGATCTTATAGAAATAATAAACAATTCTATAGATGGTTTAAAGCATTTCATAGCTCCTATATTTAGTTCATCGACAAATTATAAAATAGGTGATCTGGTGTATTATAACAACAGTCTATACACGTTTAACAAAGATCATGCTGCTGGAGCTTGGGATAGTAGGGATGTTGTGACGGCTCCCGATCTTAGTGCTTATGTTAAAGCTATGGTTACATTTGCTTTATCATATGCTATTAGTTCTTTATCAGATTCTATAGCTCCGGCATTTGATAGTACAGAGGCATATGCAGTTGGCGATATAGTCATGCATACAGTATTTTCAGAGAGTGAAGAGAGTGATATTACCGCTACAAAAGCTGAGTTATGCCGTTTTACGTCAGCCCATACTGCTGATACCCCTTGGAATGATAGTGAAGTTGAGAGAATAAGTGTTTTGGATCTTATTCAGGATGCTGACCCAGAAGAGCTTACACAGGCACAGGTTGAAACGTTACTCGGATTCCTTGCCTAAAAATATAGGAGGAAATTCAAAATGGGTAATTTTGTATCTTATGAAAATGCCGAAGATTTAGTTAAAGGCATTAAGCATGATATTGTAAAAGACCTTGTGAATAATAAAGGTGAGTTCGACGACTCAATAGCATATAAAGTTGGTGACGTCGTACAGTATTATTCTGACCCTCAGACTAAATTAGATAGAAGACTATATAAGTTTATATCTGATGATTATGAGAAGAACTTTGCTTCTAAGGCGTGGAGCGGATTAGCATCATTTTATGGTGATAAAATATGGACTGACGGAGAGAATGTTTATTATTCAAGTGGTTCAGAGCAATATGTCTTAGATAAAGCTACTTCTACATGGAACGCTAAAACTTGGAGCGGATTGACGTCATTTTATGGTGTTTCTATCTGGACAGATGGAGAAAATATTTATTATTCAAGCTATTCAGCTCAGTATGTCTTAGATAAAGCTACTTCTACGTGGTCAACTAAGACATGGAGTGGATTATCATCATTTGACGGCAATAGCATCTGGACTGATGGAGAGAATATTTATTACTCAAGCTACTCAGATCAGTACATATTAGACAAAACTACTTCTACGTGGAATGCTAAGACTTGGAATGGGTTAACGAGAATTAGTGGTAGTAACATTTGGACCGATGGCGAAGATATTTATTATTCGGGGGGAGGAAGTTCAGACCAATATGTCTTAGATAAAGCTACTTCTACATGGAATGCTAAGACTTGGAATGGATATGCATCAATTAATGGCATGTATATCTGGACAGACGGAGAGAATACATATTACTCGAATGGCTCAAATCAATATGTCTTAGACAAAGCTACTTCTACGTGGTCAACTAAGACCTGGAGTGGATTAGAATCATTTTATGGCTATTATATCTGGACTGACAGAGATAATATTTATTTTTCCTCCGATTCAACTCAATACATTTTATCCCCCATTACAACCTGGGATCCTTCTCTTGTAGAAGAAGTGACTATCGAGAAGCTTATTAACGATGGCGATAAAGGCCGACCAATGACTAAGGAAGAGTTCAATGCTTTATCTGAGGAAGAAAAAGCTGGACTTATTCATGTTACGGATGAGCCTGATAATGCTGATTATATACAGATTAGTCAAGAAGTTACTCAAAATGACAAGCATGCGGTATCAGGTGATGCAGTGTATACTTATGTTGACACCATGATAACTCAGGCTCTTACTGGATCATACTAAGGAGGTGAAATTATGTCAGCATTAACAGATTATTTTACTTCCTTAGCTGATGCTATACGTTCCAAAACTGGTAAGTCTGATACTCTTACCCCTTCTCAAATGATTGAAGAAGTAGAAAACATTCCTACTGGTTCATCAGAAAAATTACAAAGTGTTCAATCATATACAGTTAAATCTTTAACTGGTAATCTTGAACCTAAGATTTGGAATGGAATAGTCTCATTTTACGGTGATTATGTGTGGACTGATGGAGAGAATATTTATTATTCGTTTAATTCAGATCAATATGTCTTAGATAAAACTACTTCTACGTGGAATACTAAGACATGGAGTGGATTAACGTCATTTAGTGGTTCCGATATTTGGACTGATGGCGAAAATATATATTACTCAAGTGGTTCAACTCAATATGTATTAGATAAAGCTACTTCTACGTGGAGCGCTAAGACTTGGAGTGGATTAACGTCATTTTATACCGATAATGTCTGGACTGATGGCGAAAATATATATTATTCATATTTCCTAATTAACCCAGAACATTATATCTTGGATAAAACAACTTCTACATGGAACAAAAAGACATGGAATGGATCTACATCATTTAGTGGCAGTGGAATTTGGACTGATGGAGAGAATATATATTGTTCAAATAGTTCGAATCAATATGTCTTAGATAAAGCTACTTCTACATGGAACACTAAGACATGGAGCGGATTAACATCATTTAGTGGCGGCAACATTTGGACTGACGGAGATAGTATCTATTATTCAAGGGGTTTAGATCAGTATGTCTTAGATAAAGTTACCTCTACGTGGTCAACTAAGACATGGAGTGGATTGACATCTTTTGACGGTCGAAATACTTGGACGGATGGAGATAACATCTATTATTCAAATAATTCTGCTCATTATGTCTTAGACAAAGCTACCTCTACATGGAATATTAAGACATGGAGTGGGATATCTGCTGCATTTGATGGTTTTAGTATCTGGACCGATGGAGATAACATATATTATTCATATGATACAGATCAATATGTCTTAGATAAAACTACTTCTACGTGGAGCGCTAAGACTTGGAGTGGATTAACGTCATTTAGTGGTTCCGATATTTGGACTGATGGAGATAATATCTATTATTCAAGTGGCAATTATGAACATTATGTCTTGGATAAAACAACTTCTACATGGACTGCTAAGACTTGGAGTGGATTAACACGATTTAGTGGTTCCGGTATTTGGACTGATGGCGAAAATATATATTACTCAAGTGGTTCAACTCAATATGTATTAGATAAAGCTACTTCTACGTGGAGCGCTAAGACTTGGAGTGGATTAACGTCATTTAGTGGTTCCGATATTTGGACTGATGGAGATAATATTTATTACTCATATTCACTATTTAACCAAGAACATTATATCTTGGATAAAACTGCATCTACATGGAACAAAAAGACATGGAATGGATCTACGTCATTTAGTGGTTCCAGTATTTGGACCGATGGAGAGAATATATATTGTTCAAGTGGTTCAAACCAATATGTCTTAGATAAAACTACTTCTACATGGAATACTAAGACATGGAGCGGATTAACGTCATTTTATAGCTGTATTTGGACTGATGGAGAAAATATTTATTATTCAAGGGGTTCCAAACAATACAAATTCACAAAACGTAATTTCTCAGTAAAACTACATTAAAAAAATTCAAAATAATCAAAGGAGAAAAAGCTATGAAAATGAATGACAAACTTTATAACATTCTTAAATGGGTATGTCTTACCGCCCTTCCTGCACTTACTGCTCTGTATGGTGTAATTGGCAGTACTCTGAATATTCCTCATACTCAGGAAGTACTTACCATCGCTACTGCAGTTGATACTTGCCTTGGTACTATGATTGGCGTATCAGCAGTTAAGTATTACCAGTCTCAGGCAGAGAATCCTGATGTTGGTAAAATCATGAAGGCAGTAGAAACATATTTTGCAAAGAATGCTGTAAATGCTTCAGATGTTGATGTACCTGAAGAGTAATTAATAAATACTTTGGTGTGGCCTGTGAGAAGTTCTCCGGGCCATGCCATCGGTTTATTTATCATTACTATATTTTTTATCTTTCGCAAAATTTATATCTTGTATAATAGAAAGGTATATGTTGATAATAAGATATAAAAATATGTATTCGAATTTCGAGTATATATTCTTGTGTCTTATGCCAACTCATTACCCTTTCTTTTGATTAGAGGAATCTGAAATATGGTTCCTCTTTTCTTTTTCGCAGGATTTAATGTTTCTTTAATGAAGTAACTATTAACACATCATGTTATAGAAAGAGAGGTATATAGTATGACTAAATTATCAATTAGGTTTAAGAATGATACAACAGTAGAACACTACGTGTCAGGTGACGACCTGTTTCGATTTAGCGACCTTCCAAGGTTTGCATTTAGAATACAGGACGGATTTGTATTTGTAGAGGATCTTGAGTATAATTCTGTAGCTTACAATGCAGATAATATTGCAGCTATGGAACTTGAAAATGAACAGATAGCAGATGCTGATTAATGTTTAAAAAGTAAAGAGGCTTTAGCAAATGCTAAGGCTTCTTTATTTTTTCCGCAGGATTTAATGCTACTATAATGGATATAATTAACTTATAAAAACGGAGGTTAAATTATGAGACAATTAGAAGACAAAGCAAAAGAACGTAAAGCACAAACTTTAGCAGTTGAAATTCTTGATAAAAAGGGTATTAAGAATCCGACTAGACGTGAAAAGTCCGGCGCATTGTTCGTAGCAAGGAAACTTGTTAATGATTAAAACGATGGATAAACTTATAATCTAATTATATCCGATCAAAGAGGAATCTGAAATATGGTTCCTCTTTTCTTTTTCGCAAAATTTATTCCTTGTATAATAGAAATATATAGATCAGTGGTAGATCACATGACTAATTATCATGAGACGCAGGTTCGAATCCTGCTATATTTTTTTCGCATAATTCATACTTTCTATAATAAGGAGGTAATGGATATGAAATATAAACTTTACATGAATTTTAAGAATTTTAAGGCTGGTGAAGGAGAATATACTAAGGACCTGATCCGTTTTTCGGATGATCTTAATGAATTAGTTAATATATTAAATAAGTATATTAATAAGTTCATGCAGATCAAGAAAGATGGATGGCAGTATTTTAAAGGGGACATTCAAAATTTATCAGTCGAGTCTTATAATTTGGAACGGCATGTTTATGAGATATCTTTAACTAAGAAAGGAATTGGAGCTTAGTGCTCCTTTTCTTTTTCACATTTTAAAAGTTCAAAATAGGTATTTTTAAGTCTTGTACGAACGTAAAATTTATACTTCCTATAATAGATAAAAAGGTAGAGTGACTTTAAGGTTTAAGGTTGCTTTACTTTTTTATCCTTACTATATTTTTTCGCATAAATTACACTTTCTATAATAGGTAATGTAAACTTTATTTAAAAAGAAAGGTAATTTCAATTATGAAAAGAGTAAACAAAAAAGAACTGAAAACTAAGTTTGTTAAAGGTTTTAAAAAAGCTTTACCATGGATGATTGGAACCGGTGTTTCAATTGGTGTTGGTGCAATAAGTTATATAATAGGTAATAAAAACGGTATTCAGAAAGGTAGATGCCAGGAACTCGATGATTTGTATGATAATACGATTGGATTAAGAGCTATTTATAATACAGATCGTGAATTTGAAGGTGTTGCCATCGAAACTGCTGTTCAACCTACAAAGGATGAAGAAAAATTTGTAACAGCATACAAGAAAACGTTAGATCTTAATAACATGGTAACTAAAAACACTGATGATGAAATTAGACGTCAATTCAGAAATTTAATTGAAAAACATAAAGGAGGATTTGTAGAGTAACTTACCAAAAGATCAGTAAGCTGAAATATGCTTACTTTTCTTTTTCGCAGAAATTACACTTTCTATAATAAGAATAAATTTCATTTAAGAAAGTGAGGTATATAGTATGGTAAAATTTATTTTGGCAATGGTTGTAAGGATGTTTGCATCATTTGCAGGTATTACTTTGGTAGAAGATACTGAAGTATATCTTGTTGATGAGGCATATATTGCATCATTCGACGAAATGACTTACCAGGAAACGATCAACTATGAGATTGTTCTTGATGAAGAAGAGGACACAGTATTCGACTTTATGGGTGTTATATATGAGGATGGCTCAGAATACTATGCTTTCTTGTATGATAGTAATGACTTTTATTTACAAGTTATTTCTGATCATACCGGAAAGGTAGTATGCTACAGCATCGAACATTATGATGAATAATAAAGTCGGGGAGCGTAATGCTCCTCTTCTTTTTTTTTCAAAATAGATATATCGTCGCATAATTTATTCCTTCTATAATAAGAAAGAGAGGATAAAAATTATGGTAAACATTATTATAATAGTTGTAATAGCTTTCATTGGTATGGGGGCCATTGACAATTATATAAAAAGAGAAAACATGAAAAATTAAATATTGAAAAGATTAGTAAGCTGAAATATGCTTACTTTTCTTTTTCGCAATAATTACTCCTTGTATAATAGTAGAAAGGAGGTATAATATGATATTAAAAGAGTTATTAAAGACAATACGAACTATTGGCGAGGTATTGACGATAATAGCTTTTGTAGTAGCGGTTATTATATTATCAGTTTAACAAAAGGAGGAAGAACAAATGGGACTTTTGGAATTTTTTGTTATATGTGTTGGATTAACTCTAACTGCGGCGTTTTGTCGATGGTTATGGAAAAAGATAACTAAACAATAAAAAATTTTAAAAGGAGGGTTATTCTTCCTCCTTTTTTATCCTTGCTATATTTTTTCTCATCTTTCGCAAAATTTAATGCTTCTATAATAAGAAAACATTATTTTAAGGAGGATTAAAACATGGGAAAAATTGTTATTGAAAGAATTGAAGGACAAAAAACAGGAATGATCTTCATAATGACAAAGGATTCACATCCAATTCTTGTACAATGGAATTGGCCACTTGGAGATTTTGTAGAACTTATCAAAAAAGATAGGTATTTGCATTTTTACCAGGCGGCATTCATTACAGATTGGAGTGTTTCCGACGGCCGTTATGTAAGTGACTCAGTTGGCTGGACCGAAATGCTTTTTGATAGCACAGAGATCAAGTGGATTGTCCCTGTCGAGTAAATGTTTTTAAAAAGATCAGTAAGCTGAAATATGCTTACTTTTCTTTTTCGCATGTTATATTCTTTCTATAATAGATTAGGAAGGAGGTCAATGATATGACGAAAAATTTTTATTGGTACTTAGTTCGTACATTTAAGAGTTTTAGGAAAGCCTATTTGGTGAGACATTACTTCAAGGTAGCATATGAAATGTTCAATTACCCTGCAGATAATAAAGTCTTTAGAGCTTTCTACACTTTTGTAGAAACACATAAAGGTGTATTAAAAGTAGAGGATGTTGGATTTTTTAATATGTTTTTAATTGCGGTAAATCCCACTTGGCATAATAAGCTCTTGATATTAGCATACGACAAAGTATTAAAAGTCAGACGTCAGTATTGTATTGACTTAGATACTGAGAAAATAGAGAATGTGGAGCTCATTTAGGGCTCCTTTCTCTTTTTTTTCGCATGTTATATGCTTTCTATAATAAGGAGGTGTGTATATGAAAATTTATCAGAAAATTTTATTAGGAACTTTAAGTGTTCTTAGTGCTGGAGCAGCTTATGGTGCTTTTAAACTTGGACAAAAGATAGGTTTCGATGATGGAGCGAAACACGTTGGAGATCAACTCTTCAATGGTGATTTAACTGTTATAGTAACTGATCCTGAAACAGGTTTAGAAAAACTGAAAACTGTTGATCCGGTACTTAAGAATTTAGGAGAAGTTTCAACCGAATTTGAACCTGGTGTTTCAGTTGTACACTTCTAAACTATTGAGGGTAGTCTTAATTATTAAGGCTACTCTTAATTTTTCAAAATAGATACTTTTAAAGCCTTGTACGGACGATTCGCAGAAAATAAACTTTATATAATAGGTGAACATGAAAGGAGAACATGACTATGAAGAAAATGTTTAAAAAGAGTGAATTAAAGGAAAAACTTGTAAAAGGTTTAGACGATCTGGATGAGGCTATTGAAGCCTGTGATAATCCGAAAGATCGAAAGGACTTAATGGATGCTCGCGCTAGATTGCAGGAGCAGCTTGCTAAATTAGAGTCTTCCCGTTGGGAGGGATGGGCTAAAATTGGAGCAGCTGCACTGGCATTGTTAGGCGCAGTATTACCGACAGTTCTGACAATCTTGAATTATAACAGGCAGTACAGGCTGGAGAAAAATCTGGATGAAACTCAGATCGGAATGAGTAGATCCAAATTTGCTCCGGGTAACAACATTCGTAGAGGATGATCCTGGCGTTATACCAAAGGTATAGTAGCATGAAATATTGCTACTATATTTTTTCTCATCTTTCGCAAAATTTATTCTCTGTATAATAAGATAAACGAAACGGAAGTTTATCTTAAATATGAAGGATTAGAAAAACGGAGGAAATTAAAATGGAAAACAATAATGAAAGAAATGAAGAGATTTACGTTGTAGATGGAATTGTATTTCAGAGCAGAGAAGAAGCTCTTGAGTACAAAGAGTCCCAGCGTGAGGGATAATTTCTAGTAATTGTTCTTTGACAAACAAGGAATCTTAATGTTTAAGGTTCCTTCATATTTTTCCATTTTTCGCAAAATTTATTCTCTGTATAATGAAAGGTGCGTATAGATAAAGAAGATATAAGAATATGTATTTGAATTTCGAGTATATATTCTTGTGTCTTGTTTTCCTATATCCTTCCTTTCTTATGATTAGAGGAATCTTGAAATTTAAGGTTCCTCTTTTCTTTTTCCGCAAAATTTATAGTTCCTTTAATAGGTAACTATTAATTATTTTTAGAAAAGGAAAGTGAGGTATATAGTATGGTATTTACACCTATAATAAGACTGATCTGTGCAAAATTTGCTACTTGGATTTTAAAACTTTTCAAAGGTTCGAAAATCAGCAGGAGAATAGTAATTGTTTTGGCATGTATAAGTAATTTATTTACATGGCCATTACAGTTGATTGATCTACTACTGGTAACGATCAGAGGAAAGTGGGACGAGGTATGCGAGAGTGAGCCTGATTGGGACGATTCTATGGAATGTGTAAAATATGTATGGAATACGGATCAGGATGAATATTTAAATCATTAACGTTGCCGGGATTGAGGAATCTTATATATTTAAGGTTCCTCTTATCTTTTTTATTAATAAAGGAGACATATCATGAGTACATATTACGAAAATTTAAATAAGTTAATACACTGCTGCAGCAAATACAATTTATCATGCTTTTTTGATACATACTTTGCAGAACATCACAAATCAAAATGCAGAATAGATATTAAAAATCAAAATGGAGACTATTTATATGCTATATTTGCTGATGAAAATAATACATTTGATCTTGTGGATAAAACTACTTTTAATGGATCAGTCCGTGTTCGTTTAACAATGGATGATATTATTAAATTAATAATGCAACATAATGCTAGTAACTTGGAATTCTCTTGTCCAAAGAAAATTGTCATCTTAGGATCAGTATATTCTGTAGAAATTAAAAAAGTAACTGATGATTACTTATTATCAAAAAATGCTGTTAATGGGTATACAGATTGCTATTCCAAAAAAATTATATTAGCAGATTTAACAGATGAAAAAGAGTTTGCAGTGGCTTCACATTACTCCGAAACCAGGTACGAACGTTATAAGCAAACATTAAGACATGAAATAACCCATGCTTTCATTTATGAATGTGGTCTTGGATGGCAAGCTAAACTTGAACCCGGTGCATGGTATACAAATGAACCGCTGGTCGATTGGATTGCTATACAAGGACCCAAGTTACATGAGATATGGGTTAAAAATAACTTGATATAAGATAGGAGTAAAAACAATGATACAAATGACATGTAAATGTTGTGGAGCACCGTTAAAGCATATAAATCAATTTACATACGGGTGTGATTATTGCAATGTAGAATATATTCTTGAAAAAGATGAACTCAATTACGCTCCTTGGTATGAAGTACAGAAAGTCAATTATAATAGGGCAATTGCAACCAAACCAATAGATAACTGGTGGCTTGAACGTGATCCATCAGGATATCAAGAATGTGTCAAAGAGCAATTAGCTATAGATTTGGCACGTTGTATACTTAAAGAAGGAGCCATCGAATTCACAGAATATATAGATATTGCTAACTATGATAAGCCTTTAAAATGTATTAGAGCTGAATTAAAATACGTTGATGGAAAACAGCATATGGAGTTTATAAGAAAAGAAAGATAGGAGTAAAAATAATGATTTGTGATGATTGTGGATATTGTAAAAAGTGTGTAACAGAAAAAGGGCCAAATATTTCTTGTATTGTATTAGATAAAGAATTTATGGAACGGAGCATCTCTAACAATCGTTGTGTTACATGGACTCCGAAAAAAGTAAAAAAGCGTAGAAAGTGAGGGCAGAAATGAAGCGCTTAATACATAAAATAAGAATGAAGTTTGGTTTATACAATCTACGAAAAGAAGGTGCCAAATAGGTTGCCAAGAATATCGGAGAAGAGTATATCGAGGAATTTTTAGAAAAGCATGATAAACTAAATAGAGGTATTCCTATAGGAGGATTCGCCGAAACTGTTGTTTTTCTTGATATGATAGAAAAAATAAAAAGCGAAATATAAAGTGGAAAGAGAGGAACAAAGAATGTCAGATTGTATTTGTGTTGGATGTGATCATCAATGTTCAGAATATAATGATAGTCTTACTTCTGATAAAGCCTATTATGAATGGACTCTTAAACAAGATGAGTGCCGTGCTGAAAGAGAGGATAATAAATGACATTTAGTGATGCTTTCACAATTGTTTCATTTATATTCTCTATATTATTGCTTCTAAATACAATTATATCAAATATTTTGCTCAAAGAAATTGAAAAAGAATCTAAAGCACTTTTGGAAGATTCTAGGAAGTTCTTGCAGGAGTTAAATTTAGAAAGTGAGGATAATGAATGAAAATTTATGCAGTAACAACAGGTGAATATTCAGAATATCATATATGTGAAGTATTTACTGATAAAAAGAAGGCTGAATTATATTGTGCAGTTAGAGAAGAAAAAGAGTTTTTAGATAATCGAGAGCTTGTGTTTGGTGACGAATATATGATAGAAGAATTCGACACATATGACGATAATATAAAAGGCACAGCGTATTATGGTGTTAGAGCTATGATATATGAAGGTGTTGACGATGACAACTTCAATGATTATGGAGCATTTATATTTGCATCGCCAATAACTGATGGCGTTAAGGAAGCAAGGAGATTTTGTAGAAGTGGAAGTGGCAGAAGAAATTGCAAAATATATACATATGCCATAGATGAATCAACATATAATGATTTAAAAAATGATACCTTTGCCGCTAGAGATTATATTAAAGAGAGGATGAAAAATGGAAGATAGATTATCAGTTACATTTGATGATAATTTAGTTGATGAGTCAGCGATATGCGTTTCAAGAGTAGTAAATGGAAAAACTCATATCTTGAAAATGGAATTAGGCAAGCAGGCAGATATTTTGCATCTCTTATTGACCCAACAAACAGCAAAAGCAGAAATAGACAATACTAATGAAACGCTTGACAAGATGAGATCTGAGATCGAGACAATGAGCGGTGATATTGAAACAATAGCTAATGTACTTACTATATTTAACAAGTATAAGGAAGGAAATGAACAAAAGAGAGAGTGGTTAAATGCTATACTTGATAAAGTGGCAGATGATGTAAATAAACTCAAAAAAGTTAGTGACGGAACTAAAGTTTATGTCTCCATTAATGAAGTGTTTGATATTATAGACAAGTATAGAAAGGAATAAGAAATGAAAAAGGAGGATAAAGATAATGAATAAAGTATTTGAGTGTATTGGTGCACTTGTTTTAGCTATTATAATGCTTGGAATTCCTGTTTTATTAGTATTAACTTTAGTATTTTCGTGGGGAGTATTTATGATGGTTATTTCTTTTTTACTTACTATGGCCGATGTACTTATATTATTTATAGGGTTATGTGCATTTGCAGATTTCTTGAGCGATTAACATCTGAAAGGAGGGTAATATGACACTAACTGAGGCTATAGATATAGCAACTAAAAACCTTGATCGTGTTGGTTATCATATTATAATAGCCAATGACCCTGAAACAACAGCTTACAACAATGACACAGCAACTGCTTTCAACATGATAATCGAAGCAGCAAAAAGATTTGATAAACTTAGTAAATATTCTACAAAACATACTTTTGCTGATGTTCTTAATCTGGTTATGAAGGAGGATAATATTGATAAAGAAAAGTAATCTTTATGCACCAGGAAATAAACCTCATTATATTAATTTATATTGTCCTAATTGTAATCAGGTTATAAAAACAACTGACGAAGAATTAGGACGTTTTAAGAAGAGTGACATAACACATTATATAGTTTGTAAGTATTGTAAACACACATTTGCAATTTAATCATTGGAGGAGAAAAACAAATGTCAAACCTTAACTTAACCATTACCAAAATTCATGAGCTTTCAACTTTTGAACCTGGTCAAGATCAGTCATTGATTCTTTACAATTTAGGACTAATCCATGGTATGTGTCAATCTATACTTGATGAACAACAAGATGCTAAAGAGTATTTAAATAGTAAATATGGCATTGAATCGGCATCTGAGTCTATTATAGCATCTAAAA
>Ga0247611_10000904_pt1 | contig 56628 bp, 47 predicted proteins | sample 177DNAGHGhighgp2_FD_192422 | JGI IMG/M metagenome (GOLD analysis project Ga0247611, IMG submission 192422) | Sheep rumen microbial communities from Palmerston North, Manawatu-Wanganui, New Zealand - 1770 DNA GHGhigh gp2 | ecosystem: Host-associated > Mammals > Digestive system > Stomach > Rumen... | reverse complement strand
TAGCATGTGAAATAGGCTAAAATATGCTGTTAAAACCATAAATGAAAGATTTTACATAGTGCCAAATCCGTAACTCCCTATAAACAAGCAACTTTTAGAATGCATTTTACATAGTGTAAAATTTTAGCATGTAAGAAATTTGTTGTAATTTTGCAGCCGGAAACGAAAACCGTTTTCGGCTATAGTTTTCGTATGAGAATTTTTAGATCAATTATTAAATTTTAACAATCATGAAAGTAAAATGCTTATTCTTAATGTTGTGCGGGAGACACTGATTGACGATTTGAATTATTCATATGCAGGCAACCAACTCAAGGCAATTTCAGACGCTGCAGGGGAACAGGGGTTGTACGACCAAAAGGAGTATTTGGACTACTCAAATGCGGAAAATACGATGAATTATGATGCAAATGGCAATTTATTGGCAGATTTTGACAGAAAAATTTGCACAATCCAATATAATTTACTAAATTTGCCGACAATTATCCAATTATGTAACGGAAACAGTATTGTCAACACCTATAATGCCGAAGGAGTGAAGTTATCTTCCACATATTACACATTACCCGAAGCGGTTGCCGTGCCTGTCGGTGAGATTGTAGAGCCGGATATGCTGCCGCAGGCACCACAGACTATGATTGTGCAGTATCTTGGACATATAGAAAGGACCATTATCGGTGACAGTGTTTCCTACACGCTACATCATCCTGAGGGATATATCACGCTTGATGCGTTGCACCGAGTAGATTCATGGAATTATTTCCGTCGGGACCATTTGGGCAATAATGTGGCAGTGTGGAATGCTTCAGCAGACACCACCGTCCAACGCATGTTCTACTACCCGTCCGGCTTGCCAATCGGCATCAGCACAGGACAAAGCGCGCAGCCGTACAAGTACAACGGCAAGGAGTATGTCGAGATGCACGGCTACGATGTCTATGAGTACGGCTTCCGTGGCTATTATGCCACCATTGCCCGCTTTACCTCTATCGACCCGCTATGCGAACGCACTCCGTGGCAGTCCCCCTACTGCTACGCCTCCAATAACTTTGTTGGTGAGATAGATTGGATGGGGTTATTTGGCAGTACCGGATTTGCAAGTGGCGGTTATGGCACCTACCAATGGACAGCAGTCAATGGTGTCGGCACTGTTATTGACTCCGATATGAGTAGCTCTGATACCGGAGTCTATTTAGTAGACGATGATTGGGACGGTACATATTCCGGACTATCAAATTATTGGCAAATAGGTTGGCAAATTCCAGGAATCATTTATCGCAAAGGAGGCATATATGATTTCTTGTTACTAAATGGTAATATTTTTAGTGCCGAATTTAAATCTGCAATGGCATATAATGGATATACATATCAATTTGGATATTACAAAGATACCCCATCCGCTAACAATAATGATGATATCATTGATATGATAGATTTCTATTCAACCACATTTGATTTGTATCAGTGCAATCCATTTTATTGGGAAGCAAAAAATGGCAATGTATATAATATATTTAATCGATATGGGCATCAACGTTATGTATATAATAGAAGTTATAAATTAGCATGGAAACGTCTTAAATTAGCGCCTGTATCAATAGTGATGAATTTAATTTCTGCTGGAGATATTGTGAATGACATGTATCAAAATGGACTTAATTGGGGTAATACAACGGATGCTATTCTATTAGGTATTAGTCTGATAAATCCATGGTGTGCACTAGGTGTTCTAGGTTTTAGTATTGTAGATATGGCCTTTGAGTATTATACAAATAAATCAATCGTGGATAGGCTATCACAATATCCCATATACGAAAGGAAAAAATAAAATGAATTGTGTAGATTTTCTGTTTTATAGTTATTATTCGTATTTTAATCGTCGAAACAAACGCCACCCTAATATATTTTGGGGAGATAGTCGACTTTATGCACTTTGTGTTATTTATCTATCTTTTGTTATGCCCTGTGCTGCCATATATGCATTGATAGATATTTATATCACGCCTTTGCCTCCTTTGCCTAAAGTAAATACATTTGAAGATAAATTACTTGGGCTTGTATTCGGAATAGTGACAGTGGGACCACTAATATACCGGTACTATTATAATAAAAAAATAACCAAGCAAAAATTCAAGATCTTTAAAACGAAATGGGGAGACGATCCTCGAATGAATAAAAAAGGACGAGTAATTGTTATTATTTATACGATTGTTACTATAATATTCCCATTGTTAGGAGCAATTATTTTGACTTTTATTAGATAATGTTGAAATTGATGCCAATTAGATTGTATTCAACTACTTGAAAAGACTTGGTGATATGTTGGAATGTATGGATTATCTATTCTGGAGTTACTATTGCTTTTGTAATAGGCATCCAAAAATATATTTCGGAGATAACGTCTGGCAAGCTATCGTAATAATGTATGTAACAATTGCAGCACAATGTGGTCTCTATTATGCCCTAATATCAACTTTTCTAACATTTTTGCCAGTATTGCCCAAAGCACATACATTTTATGGGGAATTACTTGCATGGCTTTTTGCTACTCCTATTTTGCTTATATTGAATCACCGATACTGCCATAATAAAACAATTACAGCAGGAAATTTTAAATATTTTAAAACAAAGTGGGGAAATGATCCTCGGAAAAACACTAAGAAAAGGATAGTAGTATTACTGTATACCATTTATTCTACTTTAGGAGTTCTCTTGTTGGCAATTATCATCTAAGAAATAAACAATTGAGTATATTAGTACTGTCTCGTATTAGAAGGAAAAGGCATGCTCGATTTAATAGAACCTGACGGCATGGGATGGAAATTAGAGATAGGTATCCCATATAGATATATCCCTACTGCTGTATTGATACCAAACAATTATTGACAGTTGGCTATGTGTAAATATTCATTCATATCCTTAGTGGTGCGCTGTTTGATATCTATATCATCCATCATTCTATTTATACCACTGGATCAATACATCCATTTAAGCTGTGGATTTAGTTTATATCATCATGAAATATTACCCTTCAACACAAGATTGCGAGGTGATCATGATGTTTATCGTCACTACTACTTTTCTTCCCGTCACGGTTTTTCGGGATATAGTTTGACTCTGGATTTATATGAAACAGGGGACTCCTTAAATCCAGTAGGTTTTGTTAGACAGGATTTTGTTCGTTGCAATGAAAAGAATCCTTGCTATCATGCCTATATCAACTCATATGGATATAATGATAGCGATTTGATTATAGAAGCAATTACTGAAAACCATGACACATTGTATGTCAAGCCTCAGAAAGTGAATAAAGAATACAGATCGACCATAGTTTCACCTTTGAATATAAATTGGAAAGAGTATAGGCGAATATTTTTATGGTCTAATTTTTCAGCATTAATGCTATGGGTGTGGCTTTTCTCATTGGTCTTTATCCCCTTCATCTCTTTCGCTACATTTCTATCTTTTTTTGACAACAGACAAATTGATAAGTCTGATCACGGATTAACAATAATACTCAGCCACGTGCATTATTTTTTCCTTTCGGGTGTGTTCTATTTTGTAGTATATGTCATATTGTTTCAAGTGATAGGTTTTCTCCCGTTTAATGTATCCAACCTTTTTGTGGCAATTTTAATGGTAGTATATTGGATCTTTGCTTTGGCATTATGTGTATTAGGTCATAGACATATTTACAAATGGTATGATAGGGATTCTCTATCACAAATACTATGTCCTCAGTGCGGAGAAGATATTACATTACAAAGACTTGGCGAAGATGCAGAACATTTGGTTTTTCATCATAAAGACATCATATGGGCTCGCTTCTTCCGCCCGCGTCTGTATTTACATTGTCCCCATTGTGGGGTGGAAGAAATAGTTTGTCCCTATTGTAACAAACCAATTTCCGAGGAAGATAAGAAATGTCCGCATTGCGGAAAAAGAGTATTGTAATGTTTATGCTTTGTAAATGTCTATAATGCCGAAGGAGTGAAGTTATCTTCCACATATTACACATTACCCGAAGCGGTTGCCGTGCCTGTCAGCGAGATTGTAGAGCAGATTTCTGTGTGGACGGAGACACCATTTGGAGAAGAGTGAAGTAGGCAGCGATTATAGATTATAGTTTATAGATTATCGATTATAGAGAAAAGCGGCATTTGCTGCCGCTTTTTCATCAATCCATCATTTAGTGCCGCAGGCACGGCTCAATCCATCATTAAGAAAAAGTGCCGCTTTTTTTGACAAAAGTTGCACTTTTTTTGCATATGTGCAATATTTGTAGTACCTTTGCAGCAAATTTGGAAAAGATGGATCATTTTACTCTCCCCGGGCGCATCTGTTCTACTACGCAGATTCGCGAAATCGCTAATAAAACACAGTCAGAATGGACTCTCATTCAACTCAAACCTGAAATCAAATGGGTCTATTTAGGATTGGAACGAATGCTTCAAATCGGCAATGACACCGGCGCCGTGATGGTTTATTCGGACCACTTCAACCCGAATCCGGCTCCCGTCATAGATTATCAGGCAGGGGCATTGCGAGACGACTTTGATTTTGGAAGTGTGCTGCTGATTCGGACTTCAAGTCTGCACCAAGTCACCGCCGAGATGCAAAACGATTTCCAATACGCAGGATTATACGACCTGCGGCTGCGCCTTAGTAGAATAGGAGAACTGGTACATATACCCGAATTTTTATATTACGATATCGAAACAGATTTACGTAAATCCGGAGAGAAGTTATTTGACTATGTTGATCCTAAAAATCGTATGGTTCAGATCGAGATGGAGGCCTGTGTCACAGAACATTTGCGTGCACTCAATGCCATGATTGATCATAAGAAACTTCTCTCTATTCCCCATAATGAAGATAGCAGTTTCGCTGTAACAGCAAGCGTTATCATCCCCTGCAGAAACCGCGTACGAACCATTGGCGATGCCATTCGCAGTGCACTGGCACAAGAAGTAAAACAGCCCTATTCGTACAATGTCATCGTGGTTGACGACAATTCTACAGATGGTACAATAGACGTAATAAAAGAGCTGGAACAAACATCCAACCGCCGCCTTATATATATTCCGCAAGACCCGACATGGCATGCTATTGGCGGCAATTGGAACGTAGCACTACATTGTCCAAAATGTGGAAAATACGCCATCCAATTAGATAGCGATGATACCTATTACGATGAGCATACCGTTCAGAAATTTATCGATACCTTCGAGCAACAAGAATGTGCGATGGTAGTTGGCACCTATCGTATGACGGATATAGATGGGCACGAATTGCCTCCAGGCATCATCGACCATCGCGAATGGACTCCGGAGAACGGAATGAACAATGCCCTTCGTATCAACGGCCTCGGTGCACCTCGCGGCTTCTATACCCCGCTGCTACGCAAAATCAATTTCCCAACCACCAAATACGGTGAAGATTATGCCGTGGGATTGCGCATCTGCAGAGAATATAAATTGGGCAGAATTTACGATGTGGTTTATAACTGCCGGCGCTGGGAAGACAACTCAGATGCCAATTGCGATGTGGTTGCAATGAACCGCAATAACTGGTATAAGGACCGTATTCGTACGTGGGAACTAAAGGCACGAATCAAACAAAATAACTAAAATCATGCATAAGACTCTACTCTCGCTGTTGCTCATATTGTCAACAACTCTTTCAGCACAGACTCAACCGGGCCATGTGCGCACAATAAATCGTCCCGACAGCCCGTCCGAAAACCTTTCCGGAGTAATGCTCCGCGTACGGGGCAATCACAATGCTGTAGTCAGCGGAGAAGATGGCGGCTTTGCGTTGCTGATGCAAGGCCTTGAAGCCGGACAACCCTTTGCGTTGAGTAGCGTTTTCAAAAGCGGCTATGAGTTACGCGAACCCGAAATCATTGGACGCAAACAATCGTTCTCAACCATTGTACCACTGGAAATTGTAATGGTTTCCTCCCAACATCTTTTGCAAGAAAGAATGCGTATCGAGGAAAAAGCACGCCAAAATGTTGAAACGAACTACCAAAATCGTTTGGCAGAATTAGAAAATTCTCTTGCCGCTGCCAAGATAAGCAACACTGAATACGAAGCGCAACTGACCGCTCTGGAAGAACAATACGAACGCTTTGAACCACTCATCCAAACCATGTCCAGATACTATGCATTGATGGATTATGACGGACGAGACACCCTATCTATACGCATCAACCAATGCATCGAAGCAGGGAACTTGGATGAAGCAGAAAGACTTATAAAAGCAAAAGGTGCTATTTCTGACAGGGAAAAACAACTACAGGAATTGCAAGCATTGCAGGATTTTTTACGAAAAGATCTTGCCGAAGACTGCTATCATCTATTTACCATAAATTTCGAACGTTTCCAAAACGATAGTGCCGAATATTACATTTGCCGCCGTGCCGAATTGGATACGAGCAATACAGAATACCAACTGCGCGCAGGACAGTTTCTCATGGTCTATCGCGCAAAATATACTGATGCAGAAAAATACTTTCGCCGTGCATTAAGGCAGGCAGAAGCTCAAAACGGGCATTTATATGGCGATGTCGCAACCGCCCTTAATGAACTTGGACAAAACTATTACTATCAACGCAATTATACTCAAGCACTCCCCTATTTAGAGCAAGCACGCGATTTGCGTGAACAATTGGCAGGCAAACAATCTGTCAGCATGGCAGAAAGCTATAGTAACATAGGCGCACTTTATCTTAAACAAGGCAATAACAAAGACGCCGTAAAAATGCTTCGCAACGCGCTCAAACTTTATGAGCAACTGCTTCCTGCCAGTGACCCGTTGACAGCACAAGCGCGTAATAATCTTGGTAATGCGCTATTCGCTCTAAAACAATACGATGATGCGAAACCTCTTTTCCAACAGGCACTCGAAGACTATACTTCCCGATATGGAAATAAACATTACGAGGTTGCTATAGTTTATAACAACCTCGCTTCCATAGCCTTTATGCAAGGACAACTATCCGATGCGGAACAACTCTTTGAGAAAGCACTGACTATTTTTTCGGAGACGCTGGGGCAACATCATCCTCGGACTCGTCAGACTCAAAAAAATCTGGATCATCTTCGTTCAAAGTAGGGTCATCATCTACCATTTGAATTTGTTGAATGATACCATTAACTCCGCCGATAGCATCTGTCTGTTTCACTATAGCGGCAGTAAAACATCCGACACTAAGTAACCAGCAGATAATTGCGATCCACCAAAAACTGGCTCTTGGTCCTTTGCGCGCACGCATCCAGCAAACAATCGTATAAATAATTGCAACTATTGGCAAACCAAGCGCCACTACGGCAGACAACACAGCCAAAACTCCCATTCCCCAATGACTGCCATAAAACGGCTCATAGATAAACGGAATTGAAGTGAATAATCCTATTCCAACACCTAAACCTGCCATGCAAAGAACAAAAATAACTCCCAAAACAGGCAATAATATTTGAGCCGCAATAATAGCCAAAAGCACATAAAGTGTAATTTTCAATATTCGCCCACAACCACTATTATTTGCTTTTGATGCATGTCGAATCACCGGACGTTTGTTTTCTCCAAAATCAGCCGGCGAACCAATCTGCGCTTTGATGGCATTAATCATGGATATATCAATCACTTGCACATTCTTGGCAAACAATGCCGATTGCAGTAATTCGCACACCCGTGCTTCTACATCAGTCATCACATCTATGCGCTCATCAGCCGGCAGACGAAGTTCAATATCATTAAAATAGTTACTCAATGCCTGATAAGCATCATTATCGATGTGAAAAACTATTCCATTCAAATTTATCGTTCTGGTCTCTTTCATACTGTCAATTGGTTAATAGAATTACTAATCGCTTGCCATTCCATTTTTAATTGTCCCAGCAATATACGTCCTTCTTCCGTCAAACAGAAATACTTGCGCGGAGGCCCTGATGTACTTTCTTTCCATCTATAGGTTAACAAGCCGTTATTTTTCAGCCGTGAGAGCAACGGATACAACGTCCCTTCCACAACAAGCAAGTCTGCTTTTTTAAGATGATCTAATATATCTGACGTATATGCTTCTTTTTGGTCAAGTATAGAAAGAATACAATATTCCAGTATTCCTTTACGCATTTGCGACTTGATATTCTCTACCATTATTCTTGATTGATAATGTCATTAGGCATGAGAAGCATAAGAATCAAATACAATAACAGTCCGGGAAAACCGGCAGAGAACACTGTCAAAGCGGCATAAACAACTCGAACTACAGTAGGATCTACGTTCAAATACTCTGCAATTCCTGCACAAACACCTGCCAACATTTTGTTGCTACTTCTTTTCAATTTCTTTTCCATAATCGTACATTTTTTATAATTATTTACTATTCTGTTGCAAAAATACTACATATTTCAGAACCTTGCAATACATAGTACTATAATTATGCATAATTTAGTAAAGATTTTTCAAAAATGCTATATAGATGTAGCAAAATTAGTGCGCTTCGAGCCAGTTTTTACCGAATCCGGCTTCTGCAACAAGGGGAATGGAGAGATGAACCACATTCTGCATTTCGGTCACCACCATATTCTTAACTTCGGCTATCAAATTCTCCGGCACATTAAAGCATAGTTCATCGTGAATCTGCAGAATCATTTCAGGTTGTTTTTTTATTCCAACCATATCGGATAATTGCCTGTCTATTGCTATCATTGCCATTTTGATAATATCAGCTGCCGTGCCCTGAATGGGCGAATTGACAGCATTTCGCTCCGCAAATGAACGAACATTGGCATTTTGGGAATTGATATCCGGCAAGTATCTTCTGCGCCCGAATAATGTTTCCACATAGCCATGCTCACGTGCAAATTGCTTTTGACGTTCAATAAAATTTATAACCTGTGGGAAAGCCGCAAAATATCCATCAATTAATGCTTTTGCTTCTGCACGCGAACAACCTAATTGCTGGGATAGACCAAAAGCTGAAATGCCATATATAATTCCAAAATTGGCAGTCTTGGCACGACGGCGTTCATCCTTTGTTACCTCTTCGATAGGGACACCGAAAATCTTCGCTGCTGTAGCGGCATGAACATCTTGACCTCTATGGAACGCTTCCAGCAAATGCTCGTCTTGAGAAAAATGTGCCATTAGGCGAAGTTCGATTTGGGAATAATCGGCACTTAAGAACAAACACCCATCATCGGGAATAACTGCTCGCCGGATTAATTGTCCACGTTCCGAACGAATTGGCAAGTTCTGAAGATTCGGATTGGCACTGCTCAATCGCCCTGTCGCAGTTGTAGTTTGGTTATATGTCGTATGAATCTTACCTGTATCTTTATTGATATAAGAAGGCAATGCGGATATATACGTTGATATCAATTTCTTCAATTCCCGCTGTTCAAGAATCTTACTCACAACAGGATGCTTGTCACGCAGTGCCTGCAACACTTCTTCCGACGTGGAATATTGCCCGTTTTTGGATTTCTTTGCTTTCTTATCCAATTCTAAATCGACAAATAGCACTTCACCGACTTGACGTGGGGAATTGATATTGAATGGCTTTCCAACCAAACTATATATATCTTGTTCCAGCAAATTCAGCTCTGCTGTCAGTTCATTTTCCGCTTGTTTCAGTAACTCCAAATCAAAACGCACACCTGCTTGTTCCATTTTTCGCAAAACAGGCACTAAAGGCAGTTCCACTTCATTGTAAAGAGTCCAAAGAGAAGCATTGGCTTTCAAGGCGCCCCAATCCGGTTCACGATTCGGATTGAACGCCAATTCCGGATTTAGCAAATAGGAACAAAGCCGCGCCTCTATGGTATCATATTTGGGGTGTTGCGGAACTGCAATTGACGGATTTTCATTACCTGCCGGTGTATCAAATAAATCCAATTGTCCATCTGTCTTTGCCACAGGAGTTTCTAACGACTGCGGTTTCTTTATCCCTTCTTGAGCAGCCAAAGGTGCATTGCGCAAAAATGAATTGAATTCCAATGCAACATATATTGGTCTCAATCGACTCCAATCCTTGTCTTTCAAACGATAATTTGAAAAATCAATGATTCCATTGTCACCCATTGGCACATCGGTACGAATAGTTGCAAGATACTTGGAGAATCTAATTGCTTCGGTTTGCGTTTCCACTTTTGTCTTCAAAGCACCTTTCAGTTCATTTATATGTACTAACAAATTTTCAACAGTGCTATATTGCGCCAACAGAGACACTGCTGTTTTCTCCCCCACTCCTTTGCAGCCTGGAATATTATCAGACGCATCCCCCATTAATGCGAGCAGGTCAATTATCTGCGAAGTGCTTTGCACACCATATTTCTGACATACTTCGGCGGGTCCCATTTGCTCAAATCCACCTGAATGGCGTGGACGATACATATGAATATGTTCTGTCACCAATTGACCGTAATCTTTGTCCGGAGTTGCCATAAACACTTCAAAACCTTGTTTCTCAGCAATTTTTGCAACTGTACCTATAACATCATCTGCTTCAAAACCGGGTACTTCCAACACGGTAATATTCATCGCTTCAAGAATATCCTGAATAATTGGTACCGCTTTGCGAATATCTTCCGGTGTCTCAGGACGCTGAGCTTTGTATTTTTCATATGCTTCGTGGCGGAAAGTTGGACCATGAGGATCAAATGCCACTGCAATATGACTGGGTTTGACGCGCTTTAGCAAATCTTCCAAAGTTACTACAAATCCATATACAGCGGAGGTATTCTCTCCTTTTGAATTCATTCGCGGCACTTTGATAAACGCGTAGTATGCGCGATATATCATCGCGTAAGCATCTATTAGCAATAATCTATCCATAACTGTAATTTGCGTGCAAAGGTACTACTTTTTTACGAAATATGCAAATTTTTGACAACAAAAAAGTGCGGTTGGCCGCACTTTTGTTGTCACTTGACATGATTTTGTCATGTAAAGGAGATTACTTCTTTGCTTTGTCGCAAATTGCTTTGAACGCTGTCGGCTGATTCATTGCGAGATCGGCGAGGACCTTGCGGTTGATTTCAATACCGGCTTTCTTGAGAGCACCCATTAACTGGCTGTAGCTCAAACCTTCCAGACGAGCGGCTGCGTTGATACGCTGAATCCACAAGGCACGGAAAGTGCGTTTTTTGTTCTTACGATCGCGATAAGCGTATTGGAGACCTTTCTCCCATGTGTTCTTGGCGACTGTCCATACATTAGCACGGCCACCAAAGTTACCTCTCGTGAGGCTCATAATCTTCTTGCGACGAGCGCGGGAAGCTACGTGATTTACTGATCTTGGCATAATTCTGTAAATTTTTGGTGGTTAATACTTAGCGCAGCAACAGCATTTCGCGGAGACTACGCATGTTGGATTGATCGACCATTGCTACGTGCGTCAAATTACGCTTTTGCTTTTTGGTCTTTTTCGTCAAGATGTGACTCTTGTAAGCGTGTTTACGCTTTACTTTACCCGTTCCGGTAAGTGTGAAACGCTTTTTTGCACCGGAATTAGTTTTTACCTTTGGCATTTTGTTGTAATTTTAATTATTATTATATTATTATATAAGGTCTCGGGCAGCCAGTGTGGTAAGGCCCTTTGACCATTTTTCTATCATTTTTTCGGAGCAAGAATCATTATCATTCTTTTGCCCTCTAATTTTGGCATGGATTCTGGTTTTCCGCATTCTTCAAGGTCATTCGCAAAACGAGCCAATAATAATTCTCCTTGCTCTTTGAATACTATCGAACGGCCACGGAAGAATACATAAGCCTTCACCTTATTTCCGTCTTTCAAAAACTCCTGAGCATGACGGAGTTTGAAATTATAATCATGTTCGTCTGTTTGCGGTCCAAAGCGAATCTCTTTTATCTCAATCTTCTTTGAGTTCTGCTTTTGTTCCTTTTCCTTGCGTTTTTTCTGGTACAAGAACTTCTGGTAATCAATCACACGGCATACAGGCGGTACTGCGTTTGCCGAAATCTCTACAAGATCAAGGTTTTGCGAATCGGCAATCCTCATCGCTTCTTGATAGGAATAAATGCCTTGCTCTACGTTGTCACCAACAAGTCTAACCTCATGCACGCCTTTTATTGCGTCATTGATCCGGTTCGGCATTTCCTTTTCTACACGCCCGCGAACGGGACGTTTAACAGGTTGTGTTGCTATAGTTGTGTCCTCCTTATTAAAAAAAAGCCTGCAAAAGTACACTTTTTTATTCATTCCTGCAAATTTTTTTTGAAAAATTATGATTTTTTTTAAAAAAACATATGAAAATAATAAAAATATTTGTGTATATGATAAAATTGTAGTAATTTTGCCGCGAATTATGCCGTGGGAAAGTATGCCCACAAAAAAACGTAACTAAATTAACCTTATTATTATAACCATTAAACACCGTTATTATGAAACTGAAACAATTGATTTTTGCTTGTGCAGCATTTGGCCTGATTGCAACCGGTTGCGAGGAAAAACGTATTATGCCCGGTAACAATGACAACAACCAAGACTCGATTTACGTAGCTCCGCCTATGCCCGATCCCGCAGATGCGCAGATCCCGGAGGGAGCCATTTCCGTAAGTGAAGCCTTGGATATTTGCCGTGCCCTTGAACCGGGAAGTGCAAGCTCTGAAGCATATATTGTAAAAGGATGGATTTGCTCTGCTAACTTGGCGGATAACACCAAAGCTGTGGAAAGTTACGGAAACGTTTACTTCTATATGGGCGTTTCATCGGAATCATCCAACAAAAATGCCTTATATGCCTATCAGGTTATGGGCATGAATGGCAAAAAAGTAGTTGACGCTAATGCCGTCGCAAAAGGTGACTTCGTTGTCATCCAATGCCACTTGACCAACTACAACGGAGTGCTCGAAACTACCGGTCGAGGAGACGCGTTCTTCCTCTATAGCTCAAATCCGCTGATGGACCAAAAGGAAGACCCGACTAAGATTACGCCTGATCCGGAAGGTGCGAATATCCCCGAAGGATGCTTGAACGTTTATCAAGCACGCGAGATTTGTGCAGGATTGGCAAGTGGTGCACAAACGGCTGAATCCTATTTCGTTAAAGGATGGATTCATAAAGTCGCATCAACTGCTTCCGATGTAGAGCAATATGGTAACGGCACATTCTATATCGCTGCAACGAACGATGGATCTACCAATATGTTCGACTTTGAAGCATACCGCATCAAAGGATTGAATGGAGGAAGATTCTCTTCACTTGACCAAATGAAAGTCGGAGACTTCGTGGTTATTGAAGGAAAACTGAAAAACTATTCAGGTACATACGAAACGGGCGATGGTGCTAAATTGTACTACTCGAACAACCCTAACGTGCAATAAATTATTAACTTTATAAAAACAAATGGCAACATTACAACGTATTAGAAACCATGGCGTCATTCTACTCATTATTGTAGGTCTCGCTATGCTTGCTTTTATCCTTGGAGACTTCCTTAATTCTGGAAGCAGTTTCTTCAACCGTAGTCGCGAAAACGTCGGCTCTATTGCCGGACACGATGTACATTACACCGAGTACGAAGCGGCTAAAGATCAATTAACTGAGGTTTACAAAATCGAAACCGGACGAAACGATTTCGACGAGGAAATTTCCGCACAAATCCGTAATCAGGTTTGGCAAATGATGCTGATGGACTACACTCTGCGCGCAGAAGGAAAGAAAATCGGCATGGACATTACTGCTGACGAACTGAGCGAATTATGTATCGGAGAAAACCCGCACGAGATTATTACTGGTCGCAGAGCATTCTATGATGCTACAGGACAATTCAACCGCGACTACCTCGTCCGTTTCCTCGCTTCTCTCGAGCAAGAACCCGAGTCGCAAGAACAAGCCGCTAATCTCAAACAGGCAAAAACATATTGGATGTATTGGGAGAAAGCTGTCAGACTCACCTATATGCAGGAAAAATACACTACACTCCTGCAAAACCTCATCAAAGCCAACTCTATTGACGCTAAATTCGCTTTTGACGCACGCCAAAAGAGCACTACGGTTGACTATGTACAGCAAAATTTCTTCGCTGTTGCGGATTCACTCGTAAACGTAACGAATAGCGACATTAAGAAACTTTATGCAAAGCATAAAAAGGAATACAAGCAAACACCTAATCGTGCCATTGCATACATCTGCTTTGATATTCAGCCTTCTAACGAAGACTATCAGGCTACTGAAAAACTGATGCGCGAACTGGAGCAAGAGTTCAAAACCACAGACGATATCGCCTTGGTAGTTAACATGAACTCCGATGTTATGTATGACGGTCGCGACTATTCCGAAAACACCATTCCGGAACAATACAAAGACTTCGCCTTTGGCAAAAATGCTAAAGCAGGTGCTACTACTGAATTAACTTTCAAAGATGGCACTTACTCAATGGCACGTATTATGCAAGTTGGTTACAATATGCCTGATAGCGTTTGCCTCAAAGCTATTGCCGCACAAGAGGGACAAGAAGACGTCGAACTCGGATGGTTTACAGCGGATGCACTCAACAAAAACATCGCTGAACCGGCTTTCGCAGGAAAACGTGGTACAAGATTTACTGTTGCACAAGGTCTCGGTGAACAAACATTCGAAATTATCGACATTAGCAAAGCTACACCGAAAGCTAAAGTCGCTATTTTGGAGCGCCACGTAACTGCTTCCAGCAAAACCATCTCTATCATTTACAATAACGCTAAACAGTTCATCGTTAACAACAATAACGAAGAAGCTTTCCGTAGCGCTGCAGCCGAAGCCGGAATGACGGTTAATCCGCAATTCAACCTCAATAAAACTACCGAAAAAGTCGGCAACCTAAAGGCAAGCCGTCCTATCGTACGTTGGGCGTTTGAGGCAAAAGAAGGTCAAGTTTCCGACGTCTTTGAATGTGGAAACCAGTTTGTTGTAGCTGTTCTGACTGAAGCAAACGATGGTGAATACCGCTCGATGGAGTCCGTACGTGCCGAACTTACTGTAGAAGCTACCAATAACAAAAAAGCCGAATACATCACAAAACAACTCAAAGGAGTTACCTCTTTGGAAGAAGCTGCACAAATTCTTGGTCAATCCGTTGAAACGGCTGAGAATGTAAGTCTTGCTTCATATCGCTTTGGTAACAAGGTTGGTAACGATCCTGCTGCTATTGGTACTGCTATGGCGTTGGAAGACGGAGTTCTTTCTGCTCCTATTAAAGGACGCTCAAGTATTTATGTCATCAAAGGCGCTACAAAAACTGTCGCTGAAGGTGAGTTTGACGCAGAAAGCGAAAAATCACAACTCTCTGCGAACAAAGCATATACTATCCCATATCAAGCTATTGCGCTACTGCAAGAGCAAGCTGACATTGAAGATAATCGAGCTAATTTCCAATAATTCAATGCAAGATTTTCACATTTGTTAAGCATTTTTAACAATCGAGTGTCGAAAGACATTCGATTGTTTTTTTTTGAGACCCTTTCGAGCCCCTTTCGAGACGCTGCCGAGACGATAACATGGTTTTTGAAGCAAAAAATAATGTTTTTGAAAACAATTTGCAAATATATTTGCACATATCAAAAAAAAGTTGTACCTTTGCCCGATTTTATGTGGATATACTTTTTACTTATACGAATTGCGGCAGCTTTTGGGCATAAAAAAGCACAACTAATCGTCAAAGGGCAAAGAAATCTAAAACCTTTGCTCGCTAAGAATGTCAAACCGCTCTTTAATGACGAACAGGTCATCTGGATTCATGCTGCTTCTGTAGGAGAGTTTGAACAAGCACGACCTATCATTGAACAAGTGGCAGACAAGCAACAACCGAATTTAAAAATCGTTGTTACATTCTTCTCCCCGTCAGGCTATGAGATGCGTAAAGATTATCCGCTTGCCGATAAAGTACTTTATTTGCCTTTCGCAACAAGGAGAAATGCTAAGCGCTTCCTGGATCTTATAAAACCAACTATCGCCATTTTTGTTAAATACGAATTTTGGAAACCGTATCTACGAGAACTAAACAGGCGCAACATCCCAACCTGCTTGATTTGCGGTATCTTCAATCCAAAACAACTATTCTTCAAACCGTGGGGCATCAGCTACAGAAGATTGCTGAAGTATTTTACTACCCTATTTGTGCAGGACAACGATTCACTTGAATTGCTCGCAAAATTCAATATCAAGAATGTGGTTGTTGCAGGAGATACACGTTTTGACCGTGTCTATCACATTGCTCAAAAACCTAAAGATATTCCTGCTGCTGCCCATTTCGTTGGAAAAAACGATAAAGTCATTGTCGCTGGCAGTACTTGGCCACAGGATGAAGAGTTCTTGGCGAAATATATCAATGAGCATGAAAATGTCAAACTCATTCTTGTTCCGCATGAGATTGACGAAGCGCATATGCATACCATCTTCCAGCTTTTCAAAGGACGTATGGTACGTTTCACCGAAGCAACACCTTTAAATCTGCTGCAGGTGCAAACGCTGGTCGTTGACACAATGGGACTACTCTCTTCTATGTACCGCTATGGTCATGTAGCTTATGTCGGAGGAGGATTTGGAGTCGGAATTCACAACACACTTGAACCCGCTGTTTTCGGAATGCCCGTCCTGTTCGGTCCCAATTTCGACAAGTTCCGCGAAGCAAAAGGACTTGTGGCGGCGGGAGCGGCTGCCACATTTAAAACATATAGCGAATTTGAAACATTGATGAACAATGCACTTGAAAAACATACTGAATTAGGACAAAAAGCAACGCAATACATACAATCAGAATTAGGAGCAACTGACAAAATTATTCACGACTTATGGCTAACAAAGTAAACATACCGAAAGGAACGCGAGACTTCGGACCGCTTGAAATGGCAAAGAGAAACTACATCTTCTCTACCATTCGTTCCGTCTTTGCGCTATACGGATTTCAACAAATCGAAACGCCGTCAATGGAACTTATGTCCACACTCATGGGAAAGTATGGGGAAGAAGGAGACAAACTGCTTTTCAGAATACAAAACTCCGGAGAAAAAGCTAACGAAGCACCCGAAAAAGGATTGCGTTACGATTTAACTGTCCCCTTCGCACGATACATTGTCCAACATCGGGAAGAAATTCAATTTCCGTTCCGCAGGTATCAAATACAACCGGTTTGGAGAGCCGACAGACCACAAAAAGGCCGCTACCGCGAATTCTATCAATGTGACGTCGATGTCATTGGCACAGAATCACTCATCTCGGAACTTGAACTGATTCAAATTGTTGAAGAGGTATATCGTCGTCTCAACATACACGTTTGCTTGCATATCAATAACCGCAAGATATTAGCAGGGATTGCCGAGTATATCGGAGCGCCTGATAAGATGATTGATATCACTACCGCTATTGACAAATTGGACAAGATTGGATTGGAAAAAGTCAACCTCGAATTGCTTGAGCGCGGTTTGTCGCAACAGGCTATTGACAAACTGCAACCCATCTTATTGCTGGAAGGTACGAACGAGCAAAAACTGACAACTATCGCTACCTTGCTTAAAGACAATGAAATAGGTTCCAAAGGTATCGAGGAAATGCAAACCATCTTTACGCTTATAGGCAACCAATTGGCTACTCTGAACATTCAATTGGATCTCACGCTTGCTCGAGGTTTGAATTATTACACCGGCACAATTTTTGAAGTAAAAGCATTAGATGTCCAAATGGGCTCAATTACTGGCGGTGGACGTTACGACAACCTCACAGGTATCTTCGGATTGCCTAATGTTAGTGGAGTCGGAATTTCATTTGGGGCGGATAGAATTTATGACGTACTGACGGAACTCAATCTCTTCCCCCAGGAAATGCTCGAAGCCACACAAATCTTATTTGCCGCTTTTGGAGAAAAGGAATTAATGTATGCTCTCGATTGGGCAAAACAACTACGGACTAATAACTTGCGCGTTGAAGTTTATCCCGAAACCGCTAAAATGAAAAAACAAATGGCATATGCAGACTCCAAGCATATACCCTTTGTAGCTATTGTTGGCGAAAACGAAATGAACTCAAATACTATTATGCTTAAAAACATGATTACTGGAGAACAACAACAAGTGACAATTAGCGAACTAATTAATCTATTAACAATTAAAAATTAACAACATGAAACGCACACTTTCCTTCGTGTTTGCAGTCTTGGTGGCTGCAGCAACAATGGCGGCGCCACGTTCTGCTTCTCAAGCGCAAGCGATCGCCAAAAACTTCTTAACCAAGAATCGTACGAACATCAAGATGGCTAAACCATCGGATTTGCGCCTTGCTCACACGGCTAAAATGGGAGACAATAATGCCTTCTATGTATTTAATAACGGTGATAATGCCGGATATATCCTTATTTCCGCCGACGATAACACACGCGAAGTTTTAGGCTATGCTGATGCCGGAACTTTTGACGAAAACAACATGCCGGACAATATGAAAGTGTGGTTCCGTCACTATACAGAAGAAGTTGCCCATGCAGCACAGCAACCGAATATTAAGCGGCTGAATAGCACCACCGATCAACTTCCCGCAGTAAAACGCGCATATACGCCCGTGCTACCTTTACTGAAAACAACATGGGACCAAGATAAACCATATAACAATCTCTGTCCTATTGACCAAACTGACAACAAACGCTCATACACGGGTTGTGTCGCTACTGCCGCAGCACAAATAATGAAGTATTGGGAATATCCCACAAAAGGTACCGGAGAACATACCGACAATTGGGACAACTCCATTTATAAAGGAAAAGGATCCGGTTCCGAATACGCAAACTTCGGTAATACAACATATGATTGGGCAAACATGCTCAATAAATATTCCGGCTCTTATTCTGAAACCCAGGCTAACGCTATTGCAACACTTATGTACCACGTCGGTATCTCGTGTGACATGTGCTATGGCAGCGACAAAGTCGGTGGTTCCGGAGCTTTCACAGGCAGCATGGCTTATGGTTTATTAACGTATTTCGGATATGACAAAGGACTCCGTTATATTATGATGGACTTGATTGGTTACAGCAAATTCGAGCAACTATTCCTTGCTGAATTGGCGGCAAAACGGCCTATTCTTATGGGCGGAGCAACCAAAAACGATGAAGGACACGAATTTGTTTGTGATGGTGTCGATGAAAATGGTTATTTCCATATCAACTGGGGATGGGGAGGTCAAAGCGATGGATACTTCGCACTGTCAGCACTTGATCCAGAGCAACAGGGAGCCGGAGGTGCGGCTTCAGGAGAAGGATTCTCCGTTCAAGTGGAAGCGGTCATCGGTATTCAACCCGACAAAGGAAATCCGTTAGCTGCGCCACTCGTGGATATTGAGTACGACGAAAAAGGTAATTACGACTATCAATTCAGCAAAACCGAGGCTAAAAAGTCAGAGACCATTAAGTTCTCTACCAATCAAGCATATAACAGCGGTCCTGCGGACGTGACTAACGCACCCGTTCGATTTGCCGCATTTAAGACCGACTCCACGTTCTACAAAGAATTTGGATCAAACACTTTCTCCATGCCGGCTATGGGAGAAAATTACCAAACACTCTCTGTTTCTGCGTCGTTTAGCGGACTGCCGGCAGGAGATTATCTCTTTGCTATCGTATTCAGAATGTCTGACACACAGGAATGGACACCAATCGCATTTGCCGGAGAAGGAGAATATCGTCCACTGCATGTAACCGCAGACTCCGTGTATATCGGAAAACCACAAGGTGGCGGAACTTCCGGAGAATTAGTGGTGGATTATGCAGGCGCTATTTATGACGACTCTAAAGCGGATTATCCTTGGACGTTGATTACAACGGATCAAGCAACTCAAATCCCTTGGATACAATTCTATTTCAATAGCGGGTCGAATAATAAAATCGCTGGAGAGTATAGCCTCGCGAATGGGCGGGCGATTGTTTGGTTGACAGAAGAAGATGATCCTGATATCATGTCAACTGACGGTAAACTCAAAATCGTTTGTCTCGCGGCGGAAACAGAAGAAGATTATGCACTCTACTCTATCAAAGCCAATTTCACCGATGAAAATGATAACGAGTATTCCGTAAATGCAGAGCTTTATGTTCCAGCTTCTGATAAGAACGAACAAGCAATTGAACTCAAAGATAAAACCGGCTCCGAAGATATTGATAACACTACCAACGTGCAAATCAAAACAATGAAAATCTACAAAAACGGCGTTTTGATGATTGAACGGGAAGGTAAACTATTCAACGTACAAGGAGCACAAATTCAATAATTTATGGCTGATACCATCAAGCAATATGACCAAATAATCGAGCAATGCCGCAGAATCTATGTCCTTAAAATGAAAGACTACGGACCTTCTTGGAGAATTATGCGGCCACAAACGGTTAATGACCAATTGTTTATTAAAGCCAAACGTATCCGTGAAATCGAGACCACCGGCGTTAATCTCGTCGGGGACTCGATTGACGGAGAACTGATGGCTATTGTCAATTACTCTGTTATCGGACTTATACAGCTCTATCAGGGATATGCTGACACCGTGGACATGTCTGCAGAACGAGCCACAGAACTCTACGACAAATACATCGCAGAGGCAAAAGAACTCATGCTCCGGAAAAACCACGATTATGGAGAAGCGTGGCGTGATATGTTTGGCACTTCGCTGACGGATATCATCCTTACGAAGATTAACCGCAATAAATCCATGGCCGCAAAAGACCCCAAAACACTTATTTCGGAAGGATGTGACGGAAACTACTTTGACATGCTCAATTACGCAATCTTTTACCTTATCCAACGCTCCGAATCTTCCGAACCAAACACGTAAACGACACGTAAACGACACGTAAACGAGACGTAAACGACACGTAAACGAGACGTAAACGAGACGTAAACGAACCGAGACATTACCGATAAATAAACGAAGTATGAATATTAAAATTGCCAAAAGAATTACTGCTATAGTGGCGCGAACACTATTAGGCTTAACGTTCCTTTTCTCCGGATTCGTGAAAGCAATAGATCCTTTAGGAACTACGTATAAAATTGAGGACTATCTCAAAGCCTTTGGTGGATTCTTTACAGACCTGCTGCCTTTAGCTACTACGGCGGCTTTCTGTCTCATTATTGCAGAATTTCTGCTCGGAGTTTGCTTGATATTTAACATCAAAACAAACGTCACTGCGTGGCTTTCGCTCGCTTTCTACTGTGTCATGACGCCGCTTACACTCTATATTGCACTCAAAAATCCGGTAAGCGACTGCGGATGTTTTGGAGATGCTATTGTCCTCACAAACTGGCAAACATTTTGGAAGAATGTAGTACTGATATCTTTGGTTATCATTCTTCTTTGCACGAAGAACGAACTATATCAAACTTGGAAAAATTGGGTCGAAGCAGTTATTGTGCTTTGCGCGCTTGGTTTTGTCCTCGGACTGATGGGATGGACTTTACGCCACTTGCCGATTAAAGACTTCCGCCCGTATAAAGTCGGAAATAATATACCCGAGTTAATGGAATTCCCGGAGGATGCGGAACACGATGTATATGATATCGCGCTCGTTTACGAACAAAACGGAGTGCAGCAAACATTTACGCTACAGAACTATCCAAAGGGAGATTCCACATGGACATTTGTCGAGCAAAAGTCTAAACTGATCAAGAAAGGATACGAACCGCCTATTCATGATTTCGAATTGCTGACTTTGGATTATGAAGATATTACGTACGATGTCTTGGAATCTGAACAACCGGCTACTCTCGTCATTATGTATGACTTGAATAAAACAGACCGCTCACAGCTGCCTAAAGTAACAAAACTGAGACTGCAATGCCAGGCGAAAGGAGAACCGTTCTATATCGTTACAGGTTCGGGAGAACAGGATATTGCAAACTTCGGATTTGATAACACGGACGTTGTGTGCACGTGTGATCCGGTAACGCTTAAAACCATCGTACGTGCGAATCCCGGAGTCATTGTCATACAAAACGGAAACGTTATTGACAAATACAACATTAGAAATAGAAACTGATAATAACAACAGAATAATTACATTATGAGAACAAAAATGGTTGCAGGTAACTGGAAAATGAACAAAAACCTGCAGGAAGGTGTAGCTTTAGCTACCGAATTGAAACAACAAGTTAAGAACCCAAAATGCGAAGTAGTAATCGGCACACCATTTATCCACTTGGCTACGGTTTGCGAACTGCTCAAAGGCTCTGCTGTCAAAGTTGCTGCTGAGAACTGCGCAGACAAAGAAAAAGGTGCTTATACCGGCGAAGTTAGTGCGGAAATGGTCGCTTCTACTGGAGCACAATACTGCATTCTTGGACACTCCGAGCGTCGTCAGTACTATCATGAGACACCGGAAATCCTCAAAGAGAAAGTACTCCTCGCACTGGCTAATGGACTGAAACCAATCTTCTGCATCGGAGAAGTAAAAGAAGAGCGTGAAGCCAATATCCAAAACGAAGTCGTAAAAGCACAACTCGAAGGATCTGTATTCAATCTCTCTGCTGAAGAATTCGGCAAGATTACGCTCGCCTATGAACCGGTTTGGGCTATTGGAACAGGACTAACAGCTACACCGCAACAGGCACAAGACATGCACGCGTATATCCGTAGTCTTGTTGCTGCTAAATATGGCGCACAAGTCGCTGATGATACGACCATCCTTTATGGAGGTTCTTGCAATGAAAAGAACGCTGCTGAACTCTTCGCTAATCCAGATGTGGACGGCGGATTGATTGGTGGAGCTTCGCTTGTGGCTGAGAAATTCTTGGCAATCATTAATGCCCGTTAATATGGCACTGGTTAAAACCATAAATCGCAATGGCGAGATTCTCACTCCCAAAATAGCCGATGGCGTTTTCCTTACGGAGAATGCCACGGTTGTTGGGGATGTTACAATCGGCGAAGGCTCGTCTGTCTGGTTTAACGCAGTCCTTCGCGGAGACGTCAACACAATTACTATTGGAAAACATTGCAATATCCAAGATGGAGCTGTTTTACATACCTTGTACCAGAAATCAACTATAACTCTCGGAGACTATGTTTCCGTGGGGCACAATGTCACGATTCACGGTGCGGATGTAGATGATTATGCGCTTATCGGAATGGGGGCTACTCTACTCGACGGAGCACATGTCGGAAAAGGTGCTATTGTGGCTGCCGGAGCGCTCGTACTTAAAGGTACGCAAATCGGAGAATATGAAGTTTGGGGAGGAGTGCCGGCCAAGTTCATAAAAAAAGCTGATCCCGAACAAACAGCTGAAATCAACCAAAAGATTGCACATAACTATGCCATGTATGCATCATGGTATAATCTATAATTAACTACAAATATGTATAAACGTATTTTACTTAAACTTAGTGGCGAAAGTCTCGCCGGAGGACAAGGACACGGTATTGCGCCGGAGCGCTTGAATGCTTATGCACGCCAAATCAAACAGATTGCAGACCAAGGAGTTCAAATCGGCATCGTTATTGGTGGCGGAAATATATTCCGCGGTTTGGCAGGTGCACAAAAGGGATTTGACCGTGTTAAAGGCGACCAAATGGGACTTTTGGCAACGGTTATTAATTCGCTGGCACTTTCTTCTGCACTGGAAGCAATCGGGCAAAAAGTGCGGGTATTTACATCGGTCAGAATGGAGCCTATTGGCGATTTCTATAATAAGGCAAAGGCGTTGCGCTTGCTTGAAAAAGGAAATATCGTCATTCTTGCAGGAGGCACTGGACTACCCTATTTCACCACAGACACTGCTTCTGCTCTCAGAGCAATTGAAATTGAAGCGGATGTAATGTTCAAAGGAACACGTGTGGATGGTATCTATACTGCCGATCCGGAAAAAGACCCAAAGGCAACTAAGTTTAACGAAATCACGTATGATGAAGTGCTCACAAGAGGACTGAAAATTATGGACCTTACAGCAATCACAATGTGCAAGGAAAACAATATGCCTATCTGCGTCTTTAATATGGACCAAGAGGGAAATCTGCTCAAAGTGATTCAAGGTGAAACTATTGGAACATTAGTAAAACCCTAAACAATAATACTGTTATGATTGAACCAAAACAAATTAAGAATGATGCCGAGGAAATGATGCAAGCGGCTGTCATGTACTTGGATGATGCGCTCGCGCACATTCGTGCCGGAAAAGCTTCTGTAAGGATTCTTGAACCCGTCAAAGTGGATTATTATGGATCAATGACTCCTATTGCAAATGTATCCACAGTGTCCACACCCGATGCAAGAACCATTCAAATTCAACCGTGGGAGAAAAACATGCTTTCCTTGATTGAACGTGCACTCATCAACTCCAATATCGGTTTGGCACCTAACAATAACGGAGAAGTTATCCGCCTCATTATTCCGCCTCTTACCGAAGAACGTCGTCGTGATCTCGCCAAACAATGCAAAGGCGAAGCCGAAAACGCTAAGGTAAGTGTACGTAACGCAAGACGGGACGCGATTGAAACACTCAAAAAGCAAATCAAAGAAGGACTTCCGGAAGATGCTGAGAAAGATGCAGAAGACGAAGTTCAAAAACTGCATGATAAATATATCAAGCAGATTGACGAAGTATTTGCAAAGAAGGAAAAAGAAATAATGACTGTATAATCACAGTCGTTTTGAAGTATAATGATGCGTCGCACATTCATTTGCATCTCTTTATGCATTATGCAGCTCGTGTTTTGCATAAGTAATGTGTGTGCAGAAAAGACAAGTCGCTTTTTGGACAAGGTATTCAGTCTGCCTGCTATTGTAGTGCCGATTGTAGTACATTCGCCCGAAACTAAATGGGGCTTTGGATTAGGGATGCAGAGTTACTTCAAACTACCGCTGTGCGAAAACACTTCTGTCATTTACTTTGACGCTTGCTATACACTCAACAAACAGTATTATATAAATGTCGGTGGCACTTTTTACTTTGCAGGAAAAGTACCGTGGTTTATGCGCTGGAATGGTGGTTACCGCAATTATCCGGATACCTATTATGGTATTGGCAACGTCTATTCCGAAGAGAAACAGCATGGTCTTTCATATACTTCCAGACGCGGAACAGCGTATATTGAGGCACAAGTTTATCTGCCTGCCAACTGGTCTTTAGGTCCGCTCTTTGACTTCACGCACGAAAAAATCATTCCTGCTGAAAAGACCGCAAGTCCAATTGATAGCCATGACCCGATTATTATGTGGGCATTAGGAGCAGTAGCACAGTATGACACACGTGACAGCATATATTATCCGCACAAGGGATTGTTTTTCAAAGCCACTGTTTCCCACTACGAAAAAGCACTTGGTTCAACTGCACGGATGACGCATCTACAGGCGGATTTAAGACAATTTGTCCAACTGCCCAAAAATATCGTATTTGCATGGCAATTTAAAACAGAATGGGCACTCTCGGACGATATTGGCTCTATTCCGTTTCAGAGTTTAGCAACGTTTGGCGGGCAGGATTTGATTCGGGGTGTCAGACGGAATATGTTCCGCGATAATGCAATGATGGCACTACAGACGGAGTTTCGATTCCCTCTTTGGCGGTTTATTCGCTTGCATGCTTTTGTGGGGATTGCGGATGTCTATAACACAGAACATTGGGAGTGGACAACGCCTAAAATCGGATATGGAATCGGCTTACGAGTCGGCATCAATGCAGCAAATATCAATCTACGACTGGATATCGCACGAAACAACATCTATAAACAATGGAACACTTGGGAGTCATATTCTTTTTACCTGACTGCCACAGAAGCGTTCTGATATAATGCAAACAAACAGTGACTAACGGTCTTGTAATAAAATCGACAGGCAGCAGTTATCTCGTATGGTTGGAAAACGGAGAAACGCTCGAGTGCCACATCAAGGGCAACTTTCGTATTCGCGGTATCCGTTCCACGAATCCGGTCGCAGTGGGAGACCATGTCACAATCGAAACACTGCCGGATGGTACAAATTGGATAACCGAGATTGCAGACCGAAAGAATTATATCATTCGCCGTTCTACCAATCTCAGCAAAGAAAGCCATATCTTGGCGGCAAATTTAGACAGAGTGGCACTTATTGTCACACTCTATCACCCTTCTACATCCACCACGTTTATTGACCGTTTTCTTGCCACAGCTGAAGCATATCGCGTTCCGGCGGTGCTGATATTCAACAAAATTGACCTTCTTACGCCGGAGCAGCTACAGGAATTGAAAGACCTCCGCGACTTATACGAGTCAATCGGATATCCCACATATGCTATCTCCGCGCTTGAACTTTCTCAATCCGCAACGCTTGAACTGCCTCTTTATGAAGGCATTACGCTGCTGGCAGGCAATTCGGGGGTTGGTAAATCAACACTGCTCAATAAACTTTTTGGACGAGAAATGACGCGGACAGGGCATATATCCGATGCACACGACAAAGGTATGCATACTACCACTTTTTCCGAGATGTACCGTTTGTCGAACGCATGGATTATTGACACACCAGGCATTAAAGGTTTTGGCGCTGTGCAGATGGAAAAAGAGGAGATTTCCCATTATTTCCGAGACATCTTTGCTGTCGGGCGTGAGTGCCGCTATAGTAATTGCCTGCATACAGGTGAACCCGGTTGTGCCGTGCAGGAAGCAGTGATACAATCTAAAATCGCAATGTCGCGATACGAGAGTTATATCTCGCTATTGGGGGATTGCGACGAGTCTAAATACAGATAACTTTTATCTTTCCAAATTATGGCAGACGACAAGAAAATCATCTTTTCAATGGTGGGCGTAAGCAAGAACTTCGGTCCACAGAAACGCGTATTGAACAACATCTACCTTTCGTTCTTCTATGGCGCTAAGATTGGTATTATCGGTCTGAACGGTGCCGGTAAATCGACGCTGATGAAGATTATCGCAGGGGTAGAGAAAAATTATGAAGGTCAAGTTGTTTTCTCTCCGGGCTATACTGTTGGATATCTTGAGCAGGAACCTCATCTTGATCCGGGAAAGACCGTCCGTGAATGTGTTCAAGAAGGTGTTCAGCCGATTATGAACATGCTCAAAGAGTTCGATGAGATTAATGCTGCTTTTGCTGAACCGGATGCAGATTTCGACACGTTGTTAGCGCGTCAAGCCGAGTTGCAAGATAAGTTAGATGCCGCAGACGCATGGAATATTGACACTAAACTGGACCGCGCAATGGATGCGCTACGTTGTCCGGATGATGATGCCATTGTCGAGAATCTGAGTGGTGGAGAAAGACGTCGTGTTGCATTGTGCCGGCTCTTGCTACAACAGCCGGATATTTTGCTGTTGGACGAGCCAACCAACCATCTTGATGCAGAATCCATTGATTGGCTGGAACAACATTTGCAGCACTATGCCGGAACAGTTATTTGTATCACGCACGACCGCTACTTCCTCGATGACGTAGCGGGATGGATTTTAGAGTTGGACCGCGGTGAAGGTATTCCGTGGAAGGGCAATTACTCCTCATGGTTGGAACAAAAAACCGCTCGTATGGCGATGGAGGAAAAGCAAGCTTCCAAACGCCGCAAAACCTTGGAACGTGAATTAGAATGGGTGCGCATGGCGCCGAAAGCGCGACAAGCAAAAGGAAAAGCACGTTTGGCTGCCTATGACCGCATGATGAACGAGGAGCAGAAAGAGCGCGAAGAGAAATTAGAGATATTCATTCCTAACGGACCGCGATTGGGCAATAAGGTGATTAATGCGGAAGGTGTCAGCAAGGCTTTTGGCGACAAGTTGTTATTTGAAGACCTTAACTTTATGCTGCCGCCGAATGGCATTGTTGGAATTATTGGTCCGAATGGCGCCGGTAAGACCACTCTTTTCCGAATGATCATGGGCATAGAGAAAGCGGACAAGGGCACTTTCCAAGTGGGGGAAACGGTCAAAATTGGCTATGTGGACCAAGTACATTCAAATATTGATCCGGAAAAGACGGTGTTTGAGACCATCTCCAATGGTACTGAATTCATCCGTGTGGCTGGACGTGAAATTAATGCACGCGCGTACTTGAGCCGCTTCAACTTCACAGGTGCTGATCAAGAGAAGAAGTGCGGTGTGCTTTCCGGCGGCGAGCGCAACAGGCTGCATTTGGCACTGACGCTTAAATCCGAAGCGAATGTACTATTGCTGGACGAACCGACGAACGATATAGATGTCAACACCTTGCGTGCGTTGGAGGAAGGTTTGGAGAACTTTGCGGGGTGTGCAGTCGTTATCAGCCACGACAGGTGGTTCTTGGACCGTATATGCACGCATATTCTTGCTTACGAAGGAGATAGCAAAGTATATTGGTTTGAAGGCTCATATTCTGAATACGAAGCCAACAAACGTCTCCGCTTGGGAGAAGATGCCACGCAACCAAAGCGCATCAGATACCGCAAACTCGTCTAAGGAAAATCGATGATTCAGACCTGTAATATGGTACTTATACCATATTCAAGTTATGATGCATCTTCACTTTTTTGGTTTGCATATAGCGCAGATTAAACGGATTCGGGGCTATTTCAATAGGGACATTCTCAAGAATCTCTATTCCGTAGCTCTCTAATCCGACACGTTTTACGGGATTATTCGTCATTAGTCTCAGTTTGTGTGCCCCCATTTCGCGGAGTATTTGCGCCCCCACTCCATAATCGCGTTCATCGGGACGGAATCCGAGGTGCACATTGGCTTCAACGGTATCTTCGCCTTGTTCCTGCAGTTTATAGGCATGTATCTTGTTCATCAATCCTATTCCGCGGCCTTCCTGATTCATATAAACGATGATTCCTTTTCCTTCTTTGTTAATCAACTGCATGGCACGATGTAATTGTTCACCACACTCGCAACGGCGTGAACCGAAAATATCGCCTGTCATACAACTGGAGTGCACACGGCATAGCACAGGTTCATCCGGTGTCCATTCGCCTTTTACCAAAGCAATATGTTCCAATCCGGTTGCCAAGTCGCGGAATGGTGTCAGCATAAACTCGCCATATTCTGTGGGGAGAAAGACTGTTTCTCCACGCTCAATAAATACCGCTTGGTTGGTGATATCGCTTTTGGCTCCTTCAGTCGAAGCCGGGCTTTGGTCATCGTTCTTTGTCTCCGGTTCTTGCAATCGATAGGCAATCAGGTCTTTGATGGAGATAAGTTTGAGGTCATATTGTTTGGCAACTTGCTCTAATTGCGGCAGGCGCGCCATCGTTCCGTCCTCATTCATAATCTCTATCAGCGCAGCAACGGGTGTCATTCCTGAAAGCCGGCAAAGGTCAATGGCGGCTTCTGTATGTCCGGCGCGTTGTAGTACGCCGCGTTGCTTGGCATAAAGCGGATTGATGTGTCCTGGCCTGCCGAATGTAGCGGGCGTTGATTTCGGGTCTGCCAATGCTTTTATCGTTGCTGCGCGGTCAGCTGCAGATACGCCGGTAGAGCACCCCTCCAGTTTATCAACGGTCACGGTAAACGGAGTTCCCAGCATCGAGGTATTATTCGCCACCTGATGAAGCAATCCCAATTCTGCGCAACGTTGTTCCGTGATGGGGGCACACAGCACTCCACGACCATGCTGTAACATGAAATTCACCTTCTCGGGAGTAATCTTTTCCGCGGCAATAATAAAATCGCCTTCATTCTCGCGGTCTTCATCGTCCACAACGATAACAAACTTGCCCGCCTTAAAATCTTTTAATGCTTCTTGTATAGTGTCCATAGCTGTTTAATTTCAATAGTTTTGACCTTCCCTATCATTTTCTCGAATACCTTTATCCACACTTCGGGGTTGAACAATCCGGAGTCTGTAGCGGCTTTATAGGTAAGGAATATGCCGACCGGCAGCAGGGCAAACGAGCTGAGCCACATGCCTGCCCAGCATGGCCAGATTGCCTCACGAGCCATTTTATAGCCGGTATTGTCGATGATATAATAGATGATAAACATCACCACCGAAATCACCACTGGCGCTCCCAAGCCGCCTTTGCGAATGATTGCGCCCAAAGGTGCACCGATGAAGAAAAATATCAGGCACGCAAAAGCCAGGGTAAATTTCCGGTGAAGTTCGATCTCATGTTTGCGCACATACCGCTTGTGTTCCTCTAACATCAGGGTGTTATATTCGATTTGGTCTCTTTGTGTGCGAACGCGTTCCAAGGTCACGTTCAGCACTTGCCGTTTTTGGTCCAGCTTTAAATGCGCATAGAGCGAATCCACATCGAATTGTGTTCGTTCGTCTATAGCAACGGGAGTCAATTCACGTTCGTTCATACGTTCGCGTCCGAAGTAACTCTTTGTAATGAGTTTATCGCTTTGCTGACGGCTTTTTTCGTGTGCCAAGAGGTTTACGGAGTCTATGGAGTGCACTAACTGCACGACATCCTTTGCCACATGTTGGTCTTGTAGGATTGATTCATCGTAACGGCTCAATTCCGAGTCAAAATCACGCAGCAAGGTTTTTTTTGCGAACGTCTCACGGCGATAAGGGATATTCTTTTGTGTTTTGGTAGCGCGTTGCTGTTTTTGCTTGATATTTTCGAAGGACTCTCCGTCATAGAGTGTCAATTGGAGGTTTTTTTTATCTTTGGTGATTTGTATTTTTCCGGAGTCTGCAACGATAACTGTAGCGTTCTGAAATCCTTCAGACAGGTCATAAATCATAATGTGGTACAGCATACCGGTTTGTGCATTTTTTCCGCGTACATAGACGTTACATCCGCTTATGCCGTCATAGAACTCTCCCACAGGGATGTCCAATTCCGGAGATTTTTGTCGTAGTGAGAATATGAGAGCCCACAGTTTTGTTTGTGATTTTGGCAGGATGTTATTTGAGAAGAAGAATGCTCCCACGCTGATAAATGCGATAGCGATGGCGAGAGGTCTCATGATTCGGAACAACGAGATGCCGGCAGCTTTCATCGCCGTAAGTTCAAACTTCTCACCGAGGTTTCCGAAGGATATAAGCGAAGCCAGCAAAATAGCTAAGGGCAATGCCAATGGGATAACCGATGCGACGGCATAGATAAAGAACTCTGCCAAGACGGATATTTCCACTCCTTTCCCGACAAGGTCTTTGACGTGCATCCACACGAATTGCATCAGTAAGATGAAGATACAGATAAAGAATGTAGCCGCGAACAATCCGAGGAAGTTCTTGAGCATATATCCGTCTAATTTCTTCATCAATTTCATATAAACACACATTTAGCCTGCAAAGGTACGGAAAAAATTTGATATGTGCAAATTTTTTTGAAAAAAGATTATGGAATTATTGATTATTGATTATTGAAAAAGCGGCAATGCCGCTTTTTCCTCGTACATCGTACATCCGTAAATCGTAAATCCTTCGTACATCGTACATCCGTCCTTCGTCCTTCAGATGGCTTTAGCCCTCGTAGCTTTCCCACTCGAGGTGGAAGAGGTAGCCGAAGAACGTGGTGTACTTGGTTTGCGCCTTGAAGGCAGCGTAGTCCATTTGACGTTTTGCGGGGTCGGTCATACGCTCGTGCGCGAGACCTGCCACAGTACGGAACTTTGTACGTTGTGCCTGTACATCCGCACGTTTCGCGGGGTCAATGCGCTCAATCGGCATCTTCCAATTGTCCTTCGTTACGGTGAAGTTCTTCTTGGTTGCACTCCGCAGCGCAAATCCGACGGCGTCTGTTTTCTTCAGTTTGCCCGAGATTGACTCAATAGGGCGTATCGTTTTAATTTTTGCCATAATCTTTAATTCTTTAATTCTTTAATTCGTTAATTCTTTAATTCCTTCCTTCGTACATCGTACATTCGTAAATCGTAAATCATTACACAAGCTTAGCATACTCCATTGCAAACATATATCCGTACAATGTCGAATACTTTTTCTGGTTCGCAAATGCCTCGCGATACGCGGTTTTTTGTTCCTCGGTTAATGCTTTGACTGCTGCGGATGCCGCCTTGAATTTCGCTTGGCGAGCCAACTCTTCCGCTATGAAAGGTTTGGTACGAGGGTTACATATCTTACCCGTGTACCGGCTTTGTCCGCGGTTCGCAAAATACATGTCGCTGTGCCCGCACACTTTTCCTGAAAGCGTTTTCAATACTTCGATTGGTTTAAACTTTGCCATGTCTTTAATTGTTTTAGGTTAATACTTTTGTTCATTTGACCGACCGGATACCGATACGATACCGACCGGATAACATCTTTCGAAAGACGCTGCAAAGATACGTCAAACATTTTAGGATTTGCAAGAAAAAATGCAAAAAAATGCAAAAAAAAATTAGCCCCCCGAAAAAGGAAGCTAAAATTGGAGAGTAAATATTACAAAATTACAAAATTACACATCTGTGTAGCTTCCGTAAATGGTCATTATATTATTATATTATAATATAATATATAATGGGGAAAAAAATCAACCTACATTTTTATGTAATAATGTAATAATGTAATAATTGCTATAGTTTTCGCCATCGTCCATCAGCTGTTTTTTCGATACGATTGTTATTCTTCCATCTATGCAAGAGAACAGTAATCGCTGATGATTTTACACTCTGCCCTTTTCGTGCGCGGAGTTTGATTAGGTCGCCTGTAGTGAACTCATTCGGCAGCAACTCCAATAGACTTGTCGCAGTACCATCTTACGCACGCGCAAGTCCACTTCTGTTCTGACAAAAAGACGGTCTATATCGTTGCCGGCGTCAACATGAGTGCCAATTTTTCGAGGTAGATTTGGTCTATGGTATCAAAAGTGTTTAATTCGTCACTATCAATATCCAATACGGCAAAGACTTTTTTATCACGAAAAACAGGAACAACAATCTCACTTTGTGAACGACCAGAACAAGCAATATGCCCCTCAAACAAATGCACGTCGGGAACAATAATCGTCTCTTCCTTAGCCCAGGCCGTTCCACAAACTCCCTTTCCATACGGAATTCTGGAACATGCCACAGGTCCCTGAAACGGTCCAAGAACCAACTCCCCCACCCGTTCGGGATTAACAAGGTCCGGCACAACCCGATAAAATCCCGTCCACCAAAAACCGAAAGTCTCATGTAAGACCGCCGCCACATTAGCCATGTTGGCAATATCGTCCGCCTCTCCGGTTATCAGCGCCTGCAATTGCGGCAGAATGGATTGGTATGTTTCTTCTTTGGTCATGATGTGATGTGTGATGTTTTATGTGTTATGTGTGATGTGTTATGTTTATTTCCACCAGAAAAAGTACTGGTTTTGTCGTTTTTTCTGTTCCGGTGTGCGTGCCACATAAACAGGTTCCATCGTATAAGGATTTAATCCGGTATAAAAGATCGTTGTCGATAATGTCATGGGCGTCGGTGTGAAGTCTTGCACCTGCTCAGGACGATAGTGCATACGCTTGGTTTCTGCCGCTAATTGCGCCATGTGCTTATCCGTACAACCAGGATGCGAGGATATAAAATACGGGATGAGTTGCAATCGCGTATTATGCTTGGTGTTAAATCGTTCAAAGAACTCTCTGAAATGCAAATACGCCCGCCAATCAGGTTTTCGCATGAGTTTCAACACATCATCCGCCATGTGTTCCGGTGCCACTTTCAAACGTCCTGAGACATGCCGAGATAACAACTGTTCGCCGTATTCATCGGACATCAAATCATACCTGACTCCCGAACCGACAAAGGCATGCTTGACTTCGGGCAAGTTATCAACCGTCCGGTAAATATCGAGCAATGGGCGGAAGTCCCGATTGAGATTTTTGCAGATATTCGGCTGGAGGCATGAAGGTCTTGCACAGCGTTCACAGAGCGTCATATCCTTTCCATGCATACCATACATATTCGCGCTGGGACCTCCAAGGTCTGAAATCACGCCATGCCAATCGGGCAACTGCGTCAATCGCTGAATCTGCGCCAAGATAGATTGTTTGGAACGGGAAGTGATCTGTTTGCCCTGATGCGCAGATATCGTACAGAATGCACATCCGCCGAAACAACCACGATGGAGGCAGACAGAGAACTTAATCATATCATATGCAGGAATCCGTTTGTCCTTATACTTGGGATGCGGCATGTACTGGAACGGTAACGCATAGACCGCATCGAGTTCCTCCGTCGTCATCGTCGGATAAGGCGGATTGATGACAACATTATCCTGCACCAAGGTCCGTGGATGAATCTTATTCGATTCTATCTCAATAAGTCGGAAGTTTTCGGCATGCGCCCGTTTGTCTTTCAGCTCTTCTGCAAATGAATGTAAATGAATGGCATCAGGGTCATCTGTTGACCCAATAAATGCGGTTTGTTTGATAGCATATAGCGCAGTTTGTGGCGCGTTGTTAGCCATTACGTCGGCGATTTCGAGCATAGCGCGCTCTCCCATTCCATAGACCAATAAATCGGCTTTGGAATCAATGAGAATAGACGGCATGAGCTTGTCCTGCCAATAGTCATAGTGCGAAAGCCTCCGCATAGAAGCTTCAATTCCACCTATGACAATAGGCACATCGGGAAAATGCTGCTTGAGAATCTGACAATAAGTAATGGTACAATAATCGGGTCTGGCTCCGGGTTTTCCATCGGGTGTATAGGCGTCATCAGAGCGCTTTCTTTTCGCTGCGGTATAGTGGTTTACCATCGAATCCATTGCTCCCGCCGAAACAGCAAAATAAAGTCTCGGTTTGCCCAATTTGGTGAAATCACGATGGTCTCCGCGCCAATCGGGTTGAGGCACAATGGCGACCCTATACCCTGCAGCCTCCAAATAACGACCAATCACCGCAGCCCCAAACTGCGGATGATCCACATAAGCATCTCCTGTGAAAAAGATGATATCCACATAATCCCATCCGCGCAACTCAATTTCTTTGCGCGTAGTAGGCAGGAATTGTTTGAGGTCGTAAGCCATAACTCTACAAGCATAGTTGGCACTACTCGAGTTGTAGTGCCAAGGCATTCTTAAGCGCAGCTAATTCGGGATTAAGTTCGACAAGCACCTTGTATTTTTCTTCGGGTGTATAGGCACGGCGTTTGCGTTCATTCTCGGCAACCTGAACCGACAATTTCAGCCGGCTGTTGTGCAGCGTTTTCCGCATATGATCCATCACCTGTTTGCCAAATTCCTTGAAGGCTTTCTGCTGCCAAGGATTAGCAAGCTTGAGCACGCAATTCTCGTCATCAATCAGTTCCGGTTCAAACTCATCGAGCAGAGCCAAGAGGCGCGGTTCATCTTTGAAGATTTTTCTCAGACCAGCCCACGCGCCTAAGAACTGGTCAAGTGAGAAAGGGCGATTTTCCTCCGTCTCGGAAGGTGGCGGCGCCGTTTGCGGAGCCTGATTCACCGTTTTTGGCTGCGTATTCAGCGAAGGGATTTTAGGAATAGTAGGCAGCGAAGCCGGTTTAGCGGCAGGACGTGCGATATTCGGCTGTGCTTGTGCAGGTCGTGAAACGGTTTGTACAGGCTGTGTTGGTGTTTGCGCAGTTTGAGTTGGTGTTTGCGCATGCTGTGCTTGTTGTGCAGGCTGCTGTTCCTGAATATTGAGACGAGCCAATTGAATAAGCGCCAGTTCGACCGTCAAACGGCGATTCTTGGTGGTGCGGTAATTGATATCACAGGTATTCAATATATCCAGCGCCTTGAACAACCATACCGCAGTACATTTTTTTGCCTGTTCGGCATAACGCAATCGTATAGCATCAGATGTTTCCAAGAGTTGAATAGTAGCCTGGTCTTTGGACACTAACACATCGCGCAAGTGCTGCGCCATACCATTGACGAAATGACCAGCATCAAAACCGCGCTGCAAGACATCGTCAAGCAACAGCAGAGACTGCGACACATCACCCGCCAAAGCAGCATCCACCATACGGAAATAGAAATCATAATCCAAGACATTGAGCACCTGAATCGTCTGTTCGTACGTGATGTTGTTGCCACAAAATGCCACCAATTGGTCGAAGATAGACAAGGCATCACGCAATCCGCCATCCGCCTTTTGTGCTACGACATTCAACGCTTCTTCGCTAACGGAGATTCCCTCTTGGGAAGCCACAAATTGCAGGTGTTGAATAATGTCTGTAACGGTAATTCGGGCAAAGTCATAGACTTGGCAACGCGAAAGAATTGTAGGCAATACCTTGTGTTTTTCGGTGGTTGCCAAAATAAATATGGCATACGACGGCGGCTCTTCAAGCGTTTTAAGCAAAGCATTGAAAGCCCCTCCGGACAGCATGTGTACCTCATCGATGATATAGACACTATACTTGCCAATTTGCGGCGGGATTCGCACTTCTTGAATCAGTGTGCGGATATCATCAACGGAGTTGTTGGAAGCAGCATCGAGTTCGTGGATATTGAACGACCGCTGCTCATTAAATGCCATACAAGACTCGCACTCGTTACATGCGTCGTGTTCGGGTGTCGGATTGAGACAGTTAATGGTTTTAGCGAAAATACGCGCACAAGTGGTTTTACCGACTCCTCGCGGTCCGCAGAACAAATAAGCATGCGCCAAGTGGTTCTGCCTGATAGCATTCCGCAGTGTTTCAGTAAGTGCACGTTGCCCCACCACCGACTCAAAGGTAGTAGGGCGATATTTCCTCGCGGAAACGATGTATTGGTCCATATTCTATGTTAGCGCCTTAGTGCGGCTTCTAATTGATTTACGCGATGTCTGAGCACGGGGTCGGTTTCCATGAGATCATTCATTAGCTTGAGCGAATAAAGAATCGTCGGATGTGTTCTTCCTCCGAGCATTTCGCCAATCTCGGAAAGCGAGTGTGGCGTTAGTTTCTTCGCCAAATAGGAAACAGTATGCCGCGCTGTGCTGACCTCTTTAGACCGATTCGCAGAACAAATTGCCTCGGGTTGCACATTGTAATATTCCGCCACCTTATTAATAATATCTTTCATCGAAACCTCCATCGGACGAATATCCACCACACGTCCGACGACTTGCTCGGCGAGCTCCATATCAATAGCACGATTGGTAAGTGTGGAATATGCTAGCAAAGAAGCCAACACACCTTCCAAGTCGCGGATTGAGTCGCGAACGTTGTTTGCAATGAAATCAATTATATCTTCGCTAAGTTCTATGCCGTCACGATGTAACTTCGAGCACAGGATATCGCGTCTGAGCTGGAAATCAGGGCGCGTAATCTCTGCGGAAACACCCCACTTGAAACGGGTAAGCAAACGGTCTTCTATATCCTTTAACTGCAGCGGTGAACGGTCAGATGTCAGAATCAACTGTTTATGCATCTGTTGAAGGTAGTTGAAGATATGGAAGAAGGTATCCTGAGTGCCTTTCGATGTGAAATACTGGATATCATCCACTATCAGCACATCCATCTGCTGGTAGAAATTCAGGAAGTCCGGCACGCGATTTTCCTGTGTTGCACGCATATATTGCAACTTAAAGGTATTCGCCGACACGTACAACACCCGTTTGGACGGGTCAAGACGCATCACCTCATTCCCGATAGCATTAGCCAAATGGGTCTTACCTACTCCGCTACCACCATATATAAATAAAGGATTATAGGCAGTATAGCCGGGCTGTTTTGAAATTGCCAATCCGACAACACGCGCCAACTTGTTCGGTTCTCCCGCAATAAACGTGTCAAACGTATAGGAATCATTCAATTGGGTATCAAATGCCTCGCGAGCCTCGTGCTTTATTTGCTTTTCAACCACAGATGACGCCTGCTGATAACTGCCGTTAGAAGGGATTGTTGAACCGGCACCGGAAGTAGAGTCAATCAAAACACGATATTCCAAACAAGTTTGAGGTCCAAAGACGCGACGGATTGTCGTGGAAAGCAATGGAATATAATTTTCCTCAATATATTCCGCGATAAACTGGGACTTAACCTGCAACACCAAAACATTGTTGATGTAACTCAACGGCACAATCGGCGCAAACCAAGTTTGGTAAGCGCTTGCCGTCATATTATCCCGCAGGATAGTAAGACATTGCTGCCATTTACGATTTACATCTGTCATTGTGAGGTTAAGTGTTTCAATCGCTTTCGGTATCATTTTTCCGAAATCGACTGCAAAGGTACTGCTTTTTTTTTATATGACAAAATTTTCCAAAAACGCTCTCAAAAGTATGCAACCGTAACTAACTATATTTTCATAAGTTAAGCCTAAATATCGCTAAAATTAGCAAGTTACGACAAAAAATAAGCAATTGCGCCATTTTTTTACAATTGATTGCAATAAATATTCAGAAAAAAAAATCCCCCAATTCCATATAGAATAGGGGGTTTTGCTATTTTTATTATTTTTTTTTAATTTAGACAATGTTAAAATAAGGATTGTCATTTAGACTTTGCAAAAACGTATTATTTCTTCTTTTTATCACTCTTATCCTTGCCGCCAAATAATGAAAAATGCACATATCTTCGCGGATTTGCCTTTAGATCGACAAGCAAGGAATCGGCTGAAACTATTGTCGTATTGATATTTGTGTATAAAGACTTGTCATAAATCAATTGTCCCAACGTTCCTTCCTGCGCACGTACATCTGCCAGCAAATAGTTGACTTGAGCCACCGCCGTATCCACGCGCGCAATTGTCGCATGTACGTTGGCTTGACGGATATCGGTAGAAATAGTCTCCAAATTATCCAGCGTTGCATCTAACTTGTCAGCAATAACCGGCACACGCTGAGTCATGAGGTTCTTGAGTGAATGAGATGTCACTGTTAACTCTCCTGTCACTTTATCTACATTAGCCAGCGCACGTTTAAGATGTTCACCCTCCAACTGCCCATTCACATTGTCAATCATCGTTTTTGCAGCCAAAATCGTACTGTCCAAATCCGCAAGCAAACCATCTTGGATATTATCCATCAGTCCCGGCACAACACGTGTGGGCAACGAAGCATGATTCGCATTCAATGCCAATCCATCGCCGACCGGCACACTCAGCGCAATCGCACTACCGCCTAACAAACCGTCTGCAACAAGATCCATTGTGGTTCCGACAGGCAATTGGATATCGCGGTTCACGGATATGGTCACCGTAAAAGCGCTATCTCTTGAAAAATCATATTCGATGGCATCAACCTGCCCCACCTTATACCCTTTTATATATACGGGAGACTGCTCCGTTAGACCATTCATCACAGCATAAACGCCCTGATAACTATAGCTGGCGGAAAAGATATTTACTCCTTTCAAAAAGTTAAATCCAAAATACAAAAGAAGCAGGCATACTATTGCCACTATACCTACTTTGATTTCGCGTGCATGTTTTATTTCCATAATAAATAACTGATTACTTCTTTACCTTGATAACGAAACACCCGGGGAACTTGTTTTTCAATTGCTTTTGCAATTGGAAAGCTTCGTCACTATTGGGTGTTACGCCACAATAATACTTATACCATTCACCTATTCGGATATACCCGCAATCGGTACGTCCGCAAAAGCGCGGGTCATTATCTTCTAACTTTTCGTGCGATGCAAAAATCTGCACGGCATACAATGTTTGCTGAACCGGGTTGTCCTCTGTTGTCGTGGAAGGAGCGGTGGTCTGTGCAGGAGAAGGCTTTTCGGCTGCAGGAACCGGCTTTTCGGCTGCCGGAGCAGGCTTCTCAACCACACGTGCAGTATCAACTTTCACATCCGTTGCGCGCTTGTAAAACGACCCGAAAGCATCACACATCACTTTAGCAATCTGTTTTTGACCGTTTTGCGATGCCAAAAAACGCTCTTCTTCAGGATTAGATATAAACCCCATCTCTACCAACACACTCGGACAAGCAGACTTGAGCAACACCCAAAATGCCGCTTGACGCACACCGCGGTCACCACGTTTAAGCGTTCCCGAAAAGCCTTGCTGCACATAAGACGCATAATTCAAACTCTGATCCAGATACTGGTTCTGCATCAACTCGAACATAATATACGAATCTATCGAGTTCGGGTCAAAACCGTGATATGCTGTTTGATAGTCTTTTTCAAGCTTTATGACCGCGTTTTCGCGCATCGCCACATCCAAGTTCTTATCCAACCTGTCCGTTCCGAGGACGAACGTCTCTGCACCTTTTGCTGCCGGCACTGGCGAAGAATTGGTATGAACACAAATAAACAAATCGGCGTTATTCTTATTCACAAAATCCGCACGTTTCTGCAACGGAATAAAAATATCCGTTTCGCGGGTATAAAGCACGCTGACTTCGGGATAAGCTGACTTGATTTGCCGCCCTAATTCGAGGGAAACTGAAAGATTCAGGTCTTTTTCCTGCGAAATAGCACCGATTGCGCCTGGATCTGTTCCGCCATGACCAGCATCAATAACAACCACAAACGGCTTGGAGGCCGCCTGAACTGTAGCGATTTGGGGCGGAATAAACACACCGCTTATCACTACAAATAATCCTATTAATAAAGACCTATTTACCATTTTGCGTGCAAAGATACTGCTTTTTTTTCAAATACGCAAAAAAATCTATATAAAAATCGGATTTTTCTAAAAAATCACAAATATATTTGTGTATATAAAAAAAAATCACTAACTTTGCGCGATTTTTGGCTTACAATGGTAGAAAAAGATTTTACACCGGAAGAAGAGCAACGGATTCAACAGGAGTTTGAAGTACTGTTAGATGCTTACGAACACTCGATGCACCGCCAGAACACCGAGGTTATTACGCGCGCGTTCACGTTCGCTAATAAGGCTCATTATGGGGTGCGACGCTTGTCCGGAGAACCATATATTCTCCACCCTATTGCCGTCGCGCAGATTGTCGTGAAAGAAATAGGATTGGGCTCTACCAGCGTCTGTGCCGCACTACTTCATGATGTGGTCGAAGATACCGATTATACCGTTGAGGATATCCAAAGACTGTTCGGTGACAAGATTGCAAATATCGTTGCTGGTCTGACTAAAATCTCAGGTGGCGTTTTTGGTAATCAGGCAAGTCTTCAGGCGGAGAACTTCAGAAAGCTACTGCTCACAATGTCAGACGATATCCGTGTTGTGCTCATCAAAATTGCTGACCGCTTACACAACATGCGGACGCTTTCTGCACAGCCGAAAGACAAACAATATAAGATTGCCGGAGAAACGCAATACATATATGCTCCACTGGCGCATCGACTCGGATTGTTCCCCATCAAAGGAGAACTGGAAAACCTCAGCTTCAAATACGAACACCCCGATACTTATAAGGAAATAGAAGCCAAACTGGATGCCATCAAAGAATCCCAGCAGGAGAGCTATGAAACCTTTGCAAAACCTATTGAGGACAAATTGCATGAAATGGGATACGAGTTCTCCATGACTTCGCGCATCAAATCCGTCTATTCCATCTATAAAAAAATGATGGACAAAAACATCCCATTTGAGGATGTGTACGATTTGATGGCGGTACGAATCATCTTCAAACCGCATGGCTCGCTTTCCGAAAAAGACCAGTGCTGGATGATTTACTCCGCTATTACCGAGATTTATAGACCGCATCCGGAACGCATTCGAGACTGGATTTCCACGCCGAAAGCTAATGGATACGAAGCATTGCATATCACAGTCATGGCGCCGAACGGGCAATGGATTGAAGTACAGATCCGGACGGAGAGAATGCATGAGATCGCGGAAAGAGGTTTGGCGGCACACTGGAAATACAAAACCGGTGAAAGAGGAGAAAACGAACTGGACAAGTGGCTGAGAACAATTAAGGAAATCCTTGAAAATCCCGAGCCGAACGCCATCGATTTCTTGGATACCTTCAAACTTAATCTCTTTGCGCACGAAGTCTTTGTCTTTACGCCTACCGGAGAAATCAAAACCATGCCGCAAGGCTCTACCGCGCTCGATTTGGCATTCATGCTGCACTCGCAATTAGGCGAACATTGTATTGGTGCCAAAATCAACCACGAACTGCAGCCGATGTCATATGTCCTAAAAGGCGGTGACCAGGTCGAAATACTTACTTCGCCTTCGCAACATCCGACACAGGAGTGGATGAATATGGTGACTACTGCGAAAGCGATTGCAAATCTGCGGCAATACTTCCGACGCGAAGAAAGAGCACAAATCCGCAAAGGAGAACAGCTATTCAATGATGCACTGAGCATGTATCACGCAGAAGAAATGCACGATGCTGTTTTGCAGAGAATACTCAACTACTACCATCTCACATTGCCTGCGCAATTATATCTGCAAATCGGACAAGGGGCAATTCTCTTGGATAACTTCCAACAAGTGGCGTTCCCTAAAAGCAAAAAGAGCTTGTGGAAACGACTGAATCCGTTTAGCAAAAACGACAAAGATACAACTCCCGTCATAGTTAATGAAACAACGGAAAACAAAGATACCCAAAAACCGGAACGAATTCACAAAATCCTGCTGACCGATGATGGTTTGAACAAACAATACCGGCTTTGCGACTGCTGCCATCCTATTCCAGGAGACGAAGTTTTAGGTTGTGTGGGCGATGATGGTATTGTGAATATCCATATGATTGACTGCCCGGAAGCCATTAAACTGAAATCATCGCACGGTAAACAACTTTGCGCAGCGAATTGGAATACGCATCGAGTGCAGTCTTTTGTGGAGAAAATTTATATTAAGGGTATTGACAAATTCGGAGTGCTGGTTAAAGCGCTGACGATTATTGCAACGGAATACCACATTAATCTCCGACAAATCAATCTTAATTCTGAAGACGGAATATTCTTTGGCAATATTGAATTGTACGTATATAATAAAAAGGAGTTGCAGGAACTGATTCAGGCACTCAATAAAATGCCCGAAATCGTAACGGTACACCGACTGACTGAACCTATGCAATAAACCGGCAAACATACGGCCAAAGACGTAAACGACACGTAAACGACACGTAAACGACACGTAAACGAGACGTAAACGAGACGTAAACGACACGTAAACGAGACGTAAACGAACCGAGACATAACCGAGACATAACCGAGACATAAACGAAATAATATAACAACAAAAAATAAACAATTAATCATGAAAAAGATTGTATCTATTTTCACCTTTGCGCTCTGCGCCGTTGCGATGATGGCTCAACAGCCTGTCATCACATTCAAGACGACCGAACACGATTTCGGTAAAATTAATGAAGCAGATGGACGTGTTTCCACCGTGTTTGAGTTCAAGAACGAAGGAATGGAGCCTCTTGTGCTGTCGAACGTACGTGCAAGTTGCGGTTGCACCACACCGAACTGGACCCGTGAGCCGGTTGAGCCGGGTCAAACAGGCAAAATAACCGTGACCTACAACCCCAACGGTCGTCCGGGTCGCTTCCAGAAAACCGTGACCATTACGTCAAACGCTACCGAAGCAACCACACGCGTTTATATCAAAGGCGAGGTTATTCCGAAACCCGCTAAACCCGTTAACCAATATACCATCAAAATGGGAGACCTCAGCTTGAAAGCCAAATCGGTCAACTTCGGTACTGTGAAAAAAGGACAAAAAGTAAACCACGAAATCGAATATGCTAACCACACAGACAAAACGATTACTGTTGAGTTGGCTACTCGTTCTGAAGATAACTTCCTGATTTCTCAAGTAACTCTCGAAAAATTGGAACCGAACCAAACCGGTAAGTTCATGTTCGTCTTTGACTCCGAAATATGCAAAATATACGGACCAATGAACTTCTACGCTTATGTCGTTGTGGATGGTAAGAAAATTACCACGGATGAATACAAACTCAGCTTTAAGGCTGAAGTCGATGAAGACTTCTCTAACCTTACTGTTGAACAGCGTCAGCAAGCACCTATTCTCGAAATGCAAAGCTCACTCAACTTGGGTGAAGTCGCTCAAGGAAAGAGTATCAAAGCCGTTTTGCCGATTAAGAACGTGGGCGCAAACCCAATGTATCTGCGTAATGTGTATAATAACAACGAATTCATCAATATCGTTGCGCCAAAAAGCCCGATTAAATCTGGTAAAAAGGCAGATATCAAACTCACATTGAATGCAGTTATGGATGGAGAACCAATGCCTGCTGGATTCTATGAGCGCGAAATATTGGTTATCACCAATGACCCGAATAATCCGAAGAAAAGCATTAAAATAACTTGGACTGTACAATAAATGGAACATCCGGAGAATGATAAGCAATACAAAGGACTGACGGTCAACGAAGGAGTGCAAAATCTGCCTTCAGTCAATCCATATGCAACCTTCCATCGCCGTAAGCGGACGCTAACAGCGGAGGAGTACTTTGCAGGTATCCGAAAGGGAGACATTTCCATTCTTGGTCAAGCCGTGACTTTAGTGGAATCAAATCTGCCCTCTGACCAGCTTATCGCTCAAAAAGTTATTGAACTGTGCCTGCCATACACCGGAAACTCCATTCGTCTTGGAATTACCGGTGTTCCTGGCGCCGGTAAATCCACTTTCATCGAAGCACTTGGAACAGACCTTTGCCACCAGGGGAAACATCTCGCAGTCTTGGCAATTGACCCGTCTTCCGAAAGATCTAAAGGAAGTATCTTGGGAGATAAAACACGTATGAACGAACTTTCAACACAAGCTAACGCTTTCATACGTCCTTCCCCGTCAGCAGGCTCATTAGGTGGTGTTGCGCGGAAAACCAGAGAAACCATTGTACTTTGTGAAGCGGCAGGATTCGATACAATTCTCGTAGAGACTGTCGGAGTGGGACAAAGTGAAACAGCGGCTCACTCGATGGTAGATTACTTCCTGTTATTGCAAGTAACTGGCACCGGAGACGAATTGCAAGGAATCAAACGAGGTATCATGGAAATGGCAGATGGTATTGCTATTAACAAGTGCGACGGAAATAATATTGAGCGCGCGCACGCAGCGCGCGTGAGCTTCCGAAACGCACTGATGCTCTTCCCGCCTTCTGAATCTGGATGGAAGCCCGACGCTATTTGTTGCTCATCCATCGACCATTCAGGTGTGTTAGATGTTTGGAATAATGTCGAAGAATATATCGCTTTCACAAAGAAAAACGGTTACTTCGAACACCATCGTACAGAGCAAGCCAAGTACTGGATGTACGAAACAATTAATGCTGCGCTGCTCAACGGATTTTACCAAAACGAAGAAATGCAACTACTCGTACAACAAGCAGAACAACAGGTTTTAAACAACGAAATATCAAGTTTTATTGCAGCTAATAACCTTTTAGATGCCTACGCCAAGAAAAAATAATACGCAATCCGCTCCAAAAGTTGGACCTAACGACTTCGGTAAATTACCACCGCAAGCACCGGAACTCGAAAGTTCTGTATTGGGCGCGCTGATGATTGAAAAAGATGCATATATGACCGTCGCAGATTTACTGCGACCCGAATCTTTCTATCGCGACCAAAACAGAATGGTCTTCGAAGCTATCCGTACCCTTGCATCACAAGACCAACCTATTGATACACTCTCAGTAGCAGAGAAAATGAAAAATCTCGGCACGCTGGCACAAGCCGGAGGAGTTTCGTATCTGACTGATCTGACACGCAGAGTCGCTTCTACCGCACACTTGCGATATCATGCGCAAATCGTTGCACAAAAAGCTACTGCCAGAGATCTGATTGCTATGGCATCCAAACTCGAAGAATCCGCTTACGATGAAACACAAGACGTTGAAGAAGTAATGCAACAAGCGGAAGCAGGAATCTTCGAAATATCACAACGAGCGCAAAAACGTGATGTTACGCACATTGACCCTGTCATTGAAGAAGCCTTCGAAAGAATGCGTAAAGCATCCAAAAACGAGGGAAACATATCTGGAGTACCTTCCGGATTCCACGACTTGGATAAGATTACTTCCGGATGGCAAAATTCTGACTTGGTGATTATTGCGGCACGCCCCGCAATGGGTAAAACAGCATTCGTCATGTCTATGGCGAAAAATATGGCTGTCAATTACAGTATTCCGGTTGCAGTATTTACACTTGAGATGTCCAACGTACAGCTCGGAAACCGTCTGCTAATGAATGTTTGCGAGATTGAAGGTGAAAAAATTAAAACCGGAAAGATGACCAAAGCCGAATGGTCACAACTCGAGCATAAAAGCAACGAACTGCGTGGAGCACCTATTTATATGGACGACACACCAAGTCTTTCAGTCTTTGAGCTCCGTTCGAAGGCACGTAAATTGGTAAGAGAACATGGTATTCGCATTATTATAATCGACTACCTGCAATTAATGAATGCTTCAGGAATCAATTTCGGTAGCCGTGAACAAGAGATAAGTATTATATCACGAAATCTCAAAGCGCTGGCTAAAGAACTGGATATCCCGATTATTGCATTGTCACAGCTGAACCGTAACGTGGAAGCACGTTCTGGATTGGAAGGTAAAACACCGCAACTGAGTGACCTGCGTGAATCAGGAGCTATTGAGCAAGATGCAGATATGGTTTGTTTTATTCACAGGCCGGAATATTACCACCTGTATAGCGATGAAAAAACGGGGAAGGACCTTCGCGGATTGGCACAAATCATTGTGGCGAAACACCGTAATGGAGCAACAGATTCCATCTGGTTACGATTCAGAGGTAAATACGCTAAATTCCAAAATGAAGACGAAACATACGATGATAGCGATCTTGCACCTTTACCCGCTGCTGGAGAAGTTTCAATCTCATCAAAGATGAACTCTATGTCTGCCGATGGAGCAGAACTTAATAATACTAACGATTATCCATTTTAGATATACCTTATTTAATATATGTTACAAAGAACAGTCATTATTGACGCTCTCAAGAGCACAAAATTTAACGAACCAATTAACGTTCGTGGATGGGTAAGAAGCCGTCGAGGAAATAAAGCAGTCAACTTTATAGCACTCAACGACGGTTCTACTATCAAAAACATTCAAATTGTCGTGGACTTGACTAAGTTCCCGGAAGAACAACTCAAACCCGTTACTACAGGTTCTTGTATTTCTGCAACAGGTATTCTCGTTCCATCACAAGGAGCTGGACAAGATGTGGAAATCCAACTAACTGAACTGGAAATATACGGCACGGCGGATCCCGAACAATATCCTTTGCAAAAGAAAGGACTTTCAATGGAGTTCCTCCGCACTATTGCACATTTGCGCCCACGCACAAACACATTTGGAGCTGTTTTCCGTATTCGACATAACATGGCGATGGCAATTCATACCTATTTCCACGAACACGGATACTTCTACTTCCATACACCGCTTATTACTGCTTCCGATTGCGAAGGAGCAGGACAGATGTTCCAGGTAACTACTAAAAACCTATACAATCTCAAAAAAGACGAAAGCGGACAAATCGACTATTCAGATGACTTCTTCGGAAAAATGGCAGCACTGACTGTCAGCGGGCAACTGGAAGGTGAACTTGGAGCTATGGCTTTAGGAAAGATTTATACATTTGGACCAACTTTCCGGGCCGAAAACTCTAATACACCAAGGCACTTGGCGGAGTTCTGGATGATTGAACCCGAAGTAGCATTTATTCAAAAGGACGAACTGATGGATCTTGAAGAGGACTTCATCAAATTCTGCGTTAAATGGGCACTTGACCATTGTATGGATGACCTGCAGTTCCTCAATCAATTTGTGGATAAAGGACTGATTGAACGGCTGCAAGCTGTAGCTAACACTAAATTTGTAAGACTCACTTATACTGAAGGTATTGAAATCCTACAAGAAGCTATCAAATCAGGACATAAATTCGAGTTCCCTTGCAATTGGGGAGATGATCTCGCTTCTGAACACGAACGTTTCTTAGTCGAAGAGCACTTTAAGAAACCAGTTATCATGACGGATTATCCGAAAGATATCAAAGCGTTCTACATGAAAATTAACGAGGACGGAAAAACCGTACAAGGCACGGATGTTCTCTTCCCGCAAATTGGTGAAATTATCGGAGGTAGTGTACGCGAAGAGTCTCTCGACAAACTCAATGCCGAAATTGAAGCACGCCATATTCCAATGAAAGATATGTGGTGGTATCTCGATACTCGCCGCTTTGGGGCTGCGCCACATGCCGGATTTGGATTGGGATTTGAACGGCTGATGCTGTTTGTAACAGGCATGCAGAATATACGTGACGTGATTCCGTTCCCCAGAACACCGAAGTCGGCTGACTTCTGATTCAACATCGTATATGCTCAATATAATAACAAATATAATTAACTTTAGTATTAACCAAAAATTTAATCTTATGCGAAAAACACTCTTAACCTTATTGGTTGGAAGTATGTCGTTGTTCGCAACAGCGCAAACCTCGCTTAAAGGTACGCTGATTGACGAATCAACTTCGCAACCGATTGTCGGAGCAACTATCACTCTGGCTAATCAAAACATCTCTACTACGACAAATCAGTCGGGAGAGTTTACTCTACTCTACCTCGAACCGATGGACGAAGAAGTCATCATCGAGGCTGAAGGCTACAATGGAACTATTGAATTGGTTCAATTACACGCAGACCAAGTCAATGAAATGGAACCCGTCTCACTCTCGCAAGACATTGCAAAAGAGACAAAAGATGAAATCCTGCTAACCATCGCTGATGAAGACCTCAATGACGATGAAGGTAAATCGCAGGCACAAGCTTCTGCTTCTTCGGCAAGTACTGACGTCTTTAACTCCACGATTTCATACGCGTGGTCAACTGCCCGCTATCGCAATCGAGGTTATGAACAACAGTATGAGACTGTTTACATCAATGGAGTATCATTCAATACTGCCGAACGTGGGACATTCTCCTTCAGCTCTATGGGTGGTCTCAATGAAGCAAGCAGATGGAAAGAGGTGACACAACCAATGGAAGCTACTAACTTCACTTTTGGCAATCTCGGACAAGCAACAAACTACCTTATGAATGCAAGCCGGTATGCACAAGGCTGGAAAGTTAGTGCTGCTGGTACCAACCGTAACTACAAAGCTGCTGTTCGCGCATCGTACGCTACTGGACCGCTTGCTAATGGATGGTCTGTTGTTACACAACTCGCTTTCAGATTCTCGCCATATACCACACAAAAAGGTATCATCGGTGAAGGTGTGAATTACTATTCACTCGGTTATTTCGTTTCGGCTGAAAAAGTTTGGGATAATGGAAACAAACTTAGTCTCACCACTTTCGGTGCACCAACAATGCGTGGCCAGAACGGAGCGGTTACTCAAGAAGTGTATGACCTCACTGGTACAAATAACTACAACCCGTATTGGGGCTATCAAGATGGACATATCCGCAACTCACGTATCGTGAAATCTATTGACCCCACTGCAATTGTTACATTTGACCTCAACATCAATGAACAAAACAAAATGAAGTTTGGCGTTGGATACCACTATTCACTCTATTCAAACTCCGCTATTAACTTCTACAACGCGCCAGACCCGCGTCCGGATTATTACCGTAATCTCCCATCGTTCTATTGGGATGGGCAAATCGTAAACGGCAATTCCGAACAACTTTATGACCCGAATACTGGTAAACACTATCAATTCGGTAACTTTATTGGAAATGATATGAATGGTGTTTATCTCGGACAAGGATTTACAGGTAACGATGGCAATGTCGTTGGTCCGTCTATTGACGCTAAATCATACAACACACTCGTTGACCTCTGGAAAAACCGCGATGACAAAACCACACAAATAGACTGGGACGCGCTCTACGCTGCTAACTATGCTGATCCCGATGGACTGGCACGTTATATGGTTGAACGCCGGCACAATGACATTCAAGAGGCTACAGCTAATGTTCTCTGGACCAATACTTCGGTCGAGCACCTTAAGATAACACTCGGCGCAGAAACAAAATACTCACAAGGCGTTCACTACAAAACTATGGACGACCTACTTGGAGCTAAACAGTGGATTGACATTGACCCGTTCGCTGACCGCGATATCAAAGAGTTGGCTACTAACATCGGTCTGACACAGGACGAAATGAATCTTGTTAAGCAAAATAACCTCAGAAACCCGAATGCTATAATTAAAGACGGTGATATCTTCGGATACAACTACCAAATCAATATGGAAACCAGCAAGATATGGTTCCAAAACGAATGGCGCTTTAACGAGATTGATTTTTACTATGCTATTCAAGGAACATATTCAATGATGCAACGTACATCCAATATGATTAACGGTCGTGCGTGGTATCTCGCTATGCTGAATCCAGAAGATGCAGGATTGTATCTGGGAAAAGCAGCACAGGATATCCTTAATGGTAATTTCAAAGCACATCCAACTCTGATTGGTACAGCACACCACTTCATTGATCCAGCGTTCAAAATCGGATTCAACTACAAAATCAATGGACGTAATAAACTGAAATTCAACGCCATTGCTGAAACAAGAGCTCCGCTTGCACGGAATGCATATGTTTCACAACGTGTACACGACCGCGTTATAGGTTCTATCTACACACACGACAAGGCAAAGAACCTCAAAGACTACTTCGCTGCTTCAGAGAAGGTTGTCGGTGGTGATTTGACGTATGAATTCAACTATCCTGGAGTCCGTGGTCGTATCACAGGATTCTACACTCGATTCTGGGACGGTTCTGAACTGAACGGATACTACGACGATGAAGTTCGTACTTTTGTGAATCAAGCAATCTCTGGCATTGACCGCCGCCATTGCGGTATCGAAGCTGCTGTCGCAGTTAAACTCGGCACATACTTCACTCTTACAGGAGTAGCTTCGGTTGGAGACTATCGTTATACCAGTAACGCTTTAGCACTGACATCTGCTGAAAACGGTATGGCACTGGCAACGGATATGGCTACTAAACAAAATATCTACGAAGTAGTTGACTCCGTAATGTATAATGGTCTTCGCGTATCACAGGGACCGCAAGTTAATGCCAGCTTGAAACTCAGCTTCTTCCACCCGAAGATGTGGTTTGCTGATGTAACTGTTTCGTACTACGACTGGAACTTCCTCAACGTGGCTCCTTCACGTCGTATGAAAGGTCTATATACCGGCGTACGCGCTGATGGTACTACGGTTAATGGTGGATACAACTCTGTTTACACCAACCACGACGAATATATCGATGTGCGGGTAAAAGACGAAATGGGACAACCTATAATGGACAAATACGGAAACTACCAACTGCAATATCCGTATAACCTGCTCGACCAACAGGAATCGCTTTCCGCTACAAACCCGCTTAACCGTTTCATGATTGACTTCAGCGTTGGTAAACTCATTTATCTTAAGAATCGTCAATCACTCTCCATCAATCTCTCTGTTACCAATATTGGACACAACCTCAACTTCAAAACCGGTGGTTACCAACAGGCGCGTCTGCCACGTGCTACACGTCAGAAAGTTGAGGATGGAGAAAACTCTACCATTACGGCTAACGCATGGAAATTCCCTGCTAAGTACTACTATGCGTGGGGACCGAACCTCTATGCTACTATCACTTACAAATTCTAAAAGGAGGACACATATATGAAAAAGAATATTATTTTTGCACTTGCATCCCTCGCCGCTATGGTGATTTTGATGCCTGCTTGTACTCCGAATGCACCGTCTGAAGACAAAGTCTTTGTTGCTCCTGACAAAGTCAGTGAAATCACTAAAGACGGAGAAATTTATAACATCAACGACTTCCTTGATAAATTTATGACCGAGGAAGGTAACTACAAGTCTGACTCTACCCCATATCGTACACGTACAACATATGGTGGATTCTATCTCTTCTCCGTGGATACACTTCCTACGGATGGTCCTGGTATCTATCTCCGCGGACGTGTAGTAACAGATGATTATGGAGGAAACTTCTACAAATCTCTCGTCATTCAACAAATTGTAGATGGCGACCAACAATGCCTGCGTCTCTCTGTAGATATGGGTTCCGCCAGCGGTCTCTTCCACCAAGGTCAAGAGATTCTTATCCGTTGTAACGGATTGGCTGTCGGTCGTTATGCAAACCAACCGCAACTCTGCGTGCCTTCATACAATAACAACCTCTATGCTTCATCTGCTAATCAAAAGGTTGGTTGGGCACCTGGTCGTATTCCTGCGCCGAGATTTAGAGACGCTGTGACACTTATCGGCAAACCGGACATGTCACAAGTCGTTTATGACGAAATGGATATGACGCAATTGTATGATAGATACCTCAAAGAATACGAGGATATTGCAGGTGTGCGCAAAGCCGACGGACGTCTTGTACGCATTAAAGGAGTTTATTTTACAGGAACGTTTGACAACCAAGGCAGCGAAGGTAAATGCAATCGTTACGACCCTGAAACAGATTTATCTAAAGGTAATCCAGAAGAAGACGGTGATTCTTACGTATTTGGTCCAACAACTGGAAACGTAGGATACCCGCAATCACGTTATGTATCCGATGGGAAAAATAAAGTCCTTGTTTCCACTTCTGAGTATGCAAAGTATGCTTATTTCTATTTGCCTGCTCCAAAATATGTAGGATCTGTAACAGGTGTTCTCAGCTATTACATGGATAATGGAGGCTTTGATCCGGATGGCGCCGAATGGTCTATCACGCCGAACAACATGAATGACCTGCTACCGGAATGTCAGAAAGAAGATGCCGAACCACGGTGGATTCCTACTGAATGGAAAATGGGAGAGGCTCAACCTGAAGAATAAAAACTAAAATCATGCTAAATTGACTTGGCTTGATATAGTAATATTGCTCCCGCTACTCATCGGACTCGTTAGAGGAATGATGAAAGGATTGGTAACCGAGATCATCGCCATTTTGGCGGTGGTCTTCGGTTTCTTTGGAGCAAAACTTTGGGGAGCGACTTTCTCTGCGTGGATTAGCACACAATTCACTTGGCCGCAACCTGTTTGTGACGCCGTTGCTTATGCCTTGCTCTTTTTGGCAATCACACTGGCTTTGAATATCGTTGGAAGACTGATTTCAAAACTGCTGAAGGCGATTCATCTCGGATGGATTAACAGAATTCTTGGCGGAGCATTTGGCGTCGTTAAATGGGCGCTTATTGTTCTGGCGATTGTCTTTTGTGTAAACAAGGTTGATTTGCAGTTCCATTTCTTACAGCCCGAACTCAAATCCAAATCGCTCATCTATCCGGAGGCAGTCAAACTTGCCGATCAAGCATTGGACTATGTTAAGAATGTCACAAAATAAACTTTTCACTCATTCTGTTTTACTACATTATAGTCCCTGCTTTTATACAACAAAACGTTAGTGATTCCTTGGTGATTCAATGGTGATTACCGATACTGTACAATGACATAATGCTTGTTTTTCTAAGTTTAGGAGCTAATATCGGAAACAGGGAACAAACTATCAATAAAGCGATAGAATTTCTTTCCGAGCAAGTCGGACCACTTATTAAGCGGTCTTCTTTTTACTATTCCAAGCCATGGGGATTTGAGTCGCCGAATGATTTCTGCAACATTTGTGCTTCTTTCGAAACAGAACTATCGCCACTTGCCCTACTCCACACTACGCAATCCATAGAACGTGCTTTAGGACGAAATCACAAAAGTGAAGTAAATTGTGCCCTTGCGGCAGAGAATTCACAAATTACAAATCACAAATCGGTATATAAAGACCGTTGTATTGACATTGATATTTTACTATACGGAGACATACGGATATCGACTCCGGAACTGACAATTCCACATATAAACATGGAAAAAAGAGATTTTGTTATGGTTCCTTTGCAAGAAATTACAGAAAAATAAGCAAAAAATGCAAAAAAATTTGCACATATCAAAAAAAAGCAGTACTTTTGCACCCGCTTTTGCGAAATGACGAAAAAAATCGTACATCGTAAATCGTCAAATCGTAAATGTATATGGTGGTCTTAGCTCAGTTGGTAGAGCATCGGATTGTGGTTCCGAGTGTCGTGGGTTCGAGCCCCACATTCCACCCCGGAGCGTTCTCCCGGCGGAACGGGAGAAGCGGCCTCCGCCTAAGAGGGCAATGAGGCAAAAGATAAGAGAGTTTAAAAACTCTCTTTTTTTGTTACAGCGGTTTTTTGTACTTCTTTTGACAAGGTTCGTCAAATTTTCGCCAACAAGTCGAAAAATCATCTATGTATTGTAAATATTCAAGTGATTATACAGAAACAAATAAAACGCTGCAAATCAGCAACTTGCAACGTTCTATTTGAAATTAATTATTTTAAATTCTTAAAGAGGTTCCGAGTGCCGCTATTCTTACACACAATTCTTTCCTATTTCGTACCACTCAAGATACCATTTTCTTTATCTTCATTGTTGATACGTTGATATCCGCGTGTCGAGGCTCTCGACCCGAAGTCAAGATTGAAGTTGAAATTGAGCATCAGCACTTGGCGATAGTTCTGCATAACGGCAGTATTGGAAGTCGGGGCAAGGGCAGACAAGTCCTTTGTGACGGTTCTGGAACCATGCGGCGAGAACGGATTAACCATCATAATACCAAAACCAAAATGCTCTGAATTATAGTTGATGCCTATATCGTGCGTCAATTCGCCGAGGGTCAGCGTTTCGCCCCATAAGTTATGCTGCGCCGTGACTACATCGGCATAGAACCGCCAACCTTTCAGCAGATAGAAAATGCCGCCACGCACACCGTAATTGACATGCTCATGATTGTAGTTGTTGCCCTGACTGACCATGTATTTGACAAACGGCGTGACATTGAACATCAGTTTGTTATCAAGCAGTTTGACCTGTACACTCGGCGAGACATTCAATTTATGATAGCCGCGCTGATTGTCATACATACGGATTGCATAAGGCGACCCATCTATGATTTCCTCAAAGGTCTCTTCCATAATAGGCTTGTGGTCGTAACTGTAGTTTGCCCAAAGGTTGAGATTGACATGCTTGGACTGCCAGGAGAGTTCCATCTCATTCGACACGTACATGACGGATTTCAGGTTTGGGTTGCCTCGCCGCATTTGGTACTTGTCAATCTGTTGCGTAATATCAGACAACTGCGACAAAGAGGGTTGATAGCCTGACACATAGCCTTTGTATTTCCAGAACCAGCCTTTGCAGAAATCGTAACTCATGGTCAACTGCGGGCGGGCAATCCAAGTGCTTTGTTTCTGTCCGGCTTGGTCAATGAGAGTGTGCATAACTCCGATACCTACCACATAGGAAAATTTATCTACTCTGTGCCGCATCTCCGCAAACGCGTAGGTCTCGGCGGTGGTCATATTGACGGTCGCTTCGGTACTACCTAAGTACGTGTTCTTCACCCATTGTTGGTTATGTCGTGCACCTACGGTAAGCATGATATTTTCCCATTCCTTTTCATAGATAGCTTCGCCAATGAGTGACCACTTGTCACCTCTCACGGACGAAAGCACATCGGTCGTATCTGTCGAAGCTGAGCCCCGAAGCGGTGTTTGTAGGAATCGGCGGTCGCTGTGGGTGTTAATATACGTGCCTACCACGTCAAAATACAAGTGTTGCTTGTGCGGCAGATTATGCTGATAGTAAATGTCTAATGACGGTGACTGACTGCTGCTTTTATCGTGATCGTGTATCTCAAATGAATCCGTCGGCTGATACAAACGGCTGTCGCGGTCTGACGGTCCGTAAGGCGTATATGCCATATTATCACGCAAGCGGATATTCAGCATATTTTTGTCGCCGTTCGTCCAGTTGTAGTTCAGTGACACATTAACAGGATAAGTCTTGTAACGCGTCGGTTCGCCTACTTCGTTGTTCTCTATCTTGCCTGTCGAAAAATGGTAGGTCTCATTGTTGGTACGCGTCCAATAAATATCGTACGGCGCATAAGTAGCGACAGCCTGTAAAGACGATTTGCCGAAATGAACCTTACCCGCCAGATAGTAATTACCGATACCCGGCAGGGTCAATCCGTTTGTGCCTGCAAGCATGAGCGAACCTCCTGTGTCGCGGTGCTTGACAATATAATCCACCACAGCCGCCGCACCGTTGTATCGCACGCCAGGTTGGTCGTGATACTCCACGCGGATAATATCTTTCGGGTTGATGGCTTTCACATCCGATGTGCTTGCCTCTACACCGTTGATGCGTAACTGTACACTCTCGTCAGAAAGTGTTTTGACGGAATTGTCAATAGGACTGATTACGATACGCGGAATTTGCAAGTTCTGTAACAGAGAAACGCCATCTGAGGAAGCCTGCATCTGCTCTTTTGATGGCAGAAGGATTTGCCGATCTACTTTCTGAATAATGGCTTGACTTTCTACCACCACTTCGCCTAATTCCGTTGCGCCTTCTTGCATTTGTATCGTGCCTATATGCGTATTGTCGTTCACGGTAAGAGCCATGCGGATGGTTTCATAACCGATATAAGAAAGTTCCAAGATATAATCACCATTTCCGGCATCAATGGTGAATTTGCCGCTGTTGTCGGTCGTGGTTCCGGCTATCTGCACCGTGTCCTGCATCAGCAAGACGGTTGCGCCGATGATGGCAGATTTGTCGTTAGCGTCCTTGATACGACCGGATATTTTGGCATTGTTCGCCGTTGCGGTCATTGCTGAACAGAGCATCGCCGCGAAAAGTATAGTGTGTTTCATTGTTTGTCTGGATTTTATTGGGTAAAGGGCATAGAGCAACCGTTCTACATACTATTGTATGGAGAAACTTTATGCGAAAATACTTTGATAGCCGTAGGACGGTCGCTACAAAGCCTTCTTTATGGAAAAGAGTGATAACCTATTGCATCAGCTTGGCGACTTCTTCTTTTGTGAAATTGCCGACGATGACAATCATCGAACTATCCAGTTTTCCGACAGAGCCGA
>Ga0247611_10000903_pt1 | contig 56686 bp, 42 predicted proteins | sample 177DNAGHGhighgp2_FD_192422 | JGI IMG/M metagenome (GOLD analysis project Ga0247611, IMG submission 192422) | Sheep rumen microbial communities from Palmerston North, Manawatu-Wanganui, New Zealand - 1770 DNA GHGhigh gp2 | ecosystem: Host-associated > Mammals > Digestive system > Stomach > Rumen... | reverse complement strand
CAAAAACCGTCAACCTATTACAGGGTTAAAAGGTTAGAGTCAACCTATATAAGTTTTAATGTTTAACTGAGTTAACTAATCTTAGGGTTTAGACATACTGACAGTCAACCCAAATCAGGAAACGTCACGGGGAGGCCGGGAGGGGGCTACGCTTGATTTTTTTCTCTCGCTGCATTTTTCTGGAAGAATGTGTGGGGAATACGGGAAAAAGTTGTAACTTTGCAGCATATGAGACAAATGTATTGTCAACTTATACTACCTAATTACTGATTACTTACTATGCCTAAAATGATTCTGAGACAGGGATATATTATATACAGAGCTGTGCTCTTCCTGGACCGAATGAGGGACGGGGAGAGCCGCTCTGCTGCGCTCGTGTCGGATGGTGACTAAACAACAAAACAATAACAAAATGACAAATTGAAACATTAACAATAATAAAAACTTAAAATAAAGAATGATGAGACAGAAAAGGATTCTATTCATTCTTGCCCTATTGTGCATAGGCACGGTGGGCTATGGTCAGTCAGGCTCCTCTGAGCAGTTTGTGCCTGTCAGCGAGTCCTACAGCATTGCCGACAACGAGCCTGCACCTGTGCATCCCGTTCCGAGCGAACGCCAGCTGCTGTGGCAGGAGACGGAGTTCTATGCGTTCTTCCACTTCGGCATGAACACCTTCACCAATTCCGAATGGGGAAATGGCGGAGAGGCTGAGTCGTATTTCGCTCCAAAGAAACTGCCCAATCCCAAGCAATGGCTCACAGCCGTAAAAGCGGCAGGCATGAAGGGCGGCATAGCGGTGGTCAAGCACCACGACGGCTTCTGCCTCTGGCCAACAGCCACTACGACACACAGCGTTGTGAATGCCGGTAATGAGAACGGACGCAACACGAATATCCCAGCTGACTTTGCCGCTGCTGCCCGAGAACTTGGCATGAAGTACGGTTTCTATGTATCGCCGTGGGATTTGAACAGCAAGTACTGGGGTGACGGCACGAGCGACTATGTCAACAAGGTATTCCTGCCGCAGTGCCTTGAACTGGCACAGTATGGCAGCGACCAGTTTGAGATGTGGTTCGATGGAGCAACAGGTGGCGACCATGCCGGATACTACGGCGGTGCCAATACGACGCGCACCATCCCCAATGCCGCAACATACTACGACATCCCCAACCTGCGCGACACCGTGCACGCCATCGCTCCCAACTGCGTGATGTGGGGCGTGGGCGACGAAGCCCGCTGGATTGGCAACGAGGCTGGATGGGCAGGCGAGACAAACTGGTCTATGGGCTGGGGCGAAAGCGGAAACATGTACGCCTGGAAGTGGAAGGCTGGCGAAAGCGATGCCAAGGCTACCAATAAAGGCTGGTTCTGGCATAGCGGCGAAAGCCCCAAGTCGGCTACTGAACTCTTTAAGATATACCTTGAGACTGTAGGGCGCAACGCTACCCTTATCCTCAATTTCCCGCCCGACCAAAACGGCGAACTGCCCTCGGCTGACGTGACTGTTCTGGAACAACTTGGCACACTCATCAACAACCGTCTGACGAACGACAAGTCCAAGACTGCCAAAAGCATCATGGCCTCGGCCACACGTGCGGCAGGAGCAGCACGCAACTATGACATCAGCAACGTGACGGACGACGACAAGGACACCTATTGGGCTACCGACGACGGCGACCTCTCTGCCAGCATCACGCTGGAATGGGATGAGGAGCAGTCGCTCTACTATGTCATGCTGATGGAATACATCAAATTGGGCCAGCGTGTGAAGAGCTTCACCATCGAGACCAGTCTGGACGGTGAAACATGGACGAAGCGTGCCTCCAGCTCAACGACGACAATCGGCTACAAGCGCATCGTTCCCCTTGGCGGAAGCACATCTTCATATACGGCAGTGAAAGCAAAGTACCTGCGCATCACCATAGACGATGCAAGAGGCTGCCCGACGCTTCATACACTCTCTGTTTTCTAACCCCACAAACATAATATTATCTGAATTATGAAAAACTTAACAAGATATATGGCTATGGCTGCACTTGCCGTTGCACTGCCTGCCTCAGCACAGACAATAGACTTTGAATCGGGCGAAGGATTCAGCCGTCTTGGGGTTTACGACACATGGGAGCAGTCGCCATTTCGTACAGGAGCAATAGCATCCCCTGAACGCTATGTTGGCATCACAGACAATCCCGACACATCTGTTAATGAGGAATTGGACATCCAGCCCAATCCCAGCGAGAAGGTGCTTGCCGTGCAGCGTTCGCGCTTCGGCAGTAACACGTTCGGCGCACGCATCGACCTTGCTGACCCGCTACACATGACCACAGCCACACGCTATGTCCACGTTATGGTGCTGAAACCACAGGGCGAAACAGCAGATGTCATGGTGATAGGTCTCGGTAAACGTCGCGACTGGAAAGAGCAGAGTCCTGAGACAGAGCAATTCTGGGAGACTTCCACCATTACTATCAACGACGGTTCATGGACAGACCTCGTGTTCCCCATCAGCACGAATGAATATGTGGACATTCACAGTCTCGTTCTCGTTCCCGACCTCGCCTCCCCACACCTGCGCACAAGCGACTTCGTAGCATACTTCGACGAGATTGAGGTCAACGACAATCCCAAACCGCGCATCATGACATCGTTCTACCCTGTGAACTTCGATGCTGACCAGAAGCCCACACGCACAGACCGCGCACTCAATAGCGCAAGCTTCACCATATCGGGCGAAGCAGCGCAGAACGTCAGCGTTAACAAGACGAAGGTCTATAGCAACCAAACGGAAACGGCTTCCATCAAGGCACGCCCAGGCAGCAATGTCAGCATCAAGATGTCGTTCACGGGAGGTTGGATGAGTGGCTATGCCTACGTCGATTGGGACAACGACGGACAGTTCAAGCCCGTCATCGAAGACAACAAGCCCGCTGCCGGCAGTGAGTTGGTAAGCTATACCTACCTCAACGGCTACAACAGCCTCGGACAGAGCCAATCAAGCGGCAACAGCGTTTCGGGTGGCTACATCACATGTCCCACGTTCACGATTCCTGAAGACACTCCCTTCGGCATCTACCGTATGCGCCTGAAGGTGGACTGGGACAGCGACGATGCAGGCGGCAACGCTGACTCCAACAACCTGATTGTAAGCAATGGCGGCTTCATACTTGACGTTCTCCTCAACGTACACGACGAGGAAGTTGACCTCTCTGCAAACCAGCTTAACGGCGACGTGCTTGCCGATGACGGTACCGTGCTCAGCGAAAAGCGCATCCCCTTCGGACAGGTGTTCAAGATAAAGATGGAGCCCGCTCCAGACTTTACCTATACGGGTGCTGTCATCACCCACGGTTACAATCTCGACGGTCCCGAATATGTGCGCGACAATCGCCAGTACAAGTCCATAACGATTCCCGCCTCCGCCTTCGACAGCGAAACAAATGAGTATTCCATCCCCGCCTCATACATCGATGGCGAGGTGCGCATTGAGGGTCTTTTCACCCCTGGCGAGAACCCTGGTCCAGGCATTGACACTCCGAAATATACGGTTACATACAAGAAGGATGCCGAGGGTGCGTTTTACCAAAACGGGAGCGAAGTGGGAATAGGAAATGGATGGGCAGCATCAGAGTGGATCTCCGCTGGACCGGAGCCTGTCGTGACCATAAAAGCTGACCACAACAATGGATTTAACACCACCAATTTCAACCTAGGGCGGGACTATAAATTCACTATCAGCGTAGGAAGTGACTACTCTATTTCCGGTTACAAGATAACTACCACCGACGGATGGGGCACAACGATTGTTACGGAAGGCAACCAAATGGAGGTGTTCAGCGGCACAAAGGAAATGACTGTTGCCGACCTAGCCACGATTTCTACTTGGTTTACAACAGCTGATGCCAACCTGAACGGCCCCATGATTGACGTTTACCTGATGGATGCAAGCACTACAGGTGTGTCCCATACCACTATCAACGTGGCAAGTGACGTTTCAATTTACTCAATAGACGGGCGCTGCGTAGATAATCCGTCGAAGGGAATATATATCGTTAACGACAGGAAGGTCGTGATTATGTGAGAGAAGACCTGAGCTTGCTTTTTAAAACCCTCCGTTAAGTGTCCATGCTCAACCACAACCGTTTTGCCAAACAGCTGGACTTGCTGCTGACGATGATCGACGGCAGCAGCCACACGTCTGCTGAGCTCTGCGAGGTGCTTGGCACCACGCGACGCAACCTCTATTATTATCTGGACTTCCTGCGGGAGTATGGCTTCTGGGTAATCAAGGAGGGCACCCGCTACTACCTTGACATGCGCTCGCCGTTCTTTCAGACCATCTCGCGCAGCGTGAGCTTCACCGACGATGAGGCCGGCTACCTCTACAAGCTGATTGATGCCGTGCAGCAGGGGAATGTCCATACGGAGAGCATCCGCAACAAGCTGCGCCGTTTCTACGATATCCGCATCTTCACCGACAAGCGCCTGAGCAACCGTCACCTGCAGAATATCAACCTGCTCCACGATGCCATGCAGCGGAAGCGCTCCGTCATCCTGAAGGACTACTCATCGCCGCATAGCCATACCGTCAGCGATCGCTTCGTGGAACCGTTCCTGTTGTTGAACGGTGGCAGCGACGTGCGCTGCTATGAGCTGTCTTCGCACATGAACAAGACCTTCAAGCTCTCGCGCGTAGGGGAGGTGCGCATCGTGGAGGACGTGATGTGGTCACATGAGTATATGCACAAGCAGGTGTTCACCGACCTGTTCCTGTTCAGCGGGGAGGAGCGCCACCATGTCACGCTCCGTCTCGGACAGCTCGCCCATAACCTTATCCTGGAAGAATATCCGCAATCCTCGCGTTCGCTGGCGCCGGATGATGACAGCCATTGGATCTTCGAGACCGACGTGGTGAGCTACATGGGTATCGGACGCTTCATCCTCGGACTGGCAGAGGATATCGAGGTCATTGGTGACGACGGCTTGCGCGACTATCTGAGGCAGCGGCTCGGCAAGATGAAGTTTTGAAAAAACAATTGAAAAGTTTGGTGGATTCAATAAAAAGGAGTATCTTTGCACCCGATTTCAAAGCAGGGCTTCGGCTCTTCGGGATGTAGCGCAGTTGGTAGCGCACTACGTTCGGGACGTAGGGGTCGGGCGTTCGAGTCGCCTCATCCCGACAAACAAGAAAGGAGTTTTGAAATCATGGGGGCGTAGCCCAGTTGGTTTAGAGCGCTGCAGTCACATTGCAGAGGTCAACAGTTCGAGCCTGTTCGTCCCCACATGATCACCCTCCTGAAGGGTGATTTTTTGTTTTCAGCTATGCAAGAGAAGAATCCATACGTCAAGCAGTTTCCCGACCTGATGAGCGGGAAGAAGATCATGTATGTGCACGGGTTCGGTTCCTCCGCACAGTCGGGCACCGTGAGCCGCATCCGCCAAACCTTCCCCCATGCGGAGGTGATGGCCTATGACCTGCCGATACATCCGGCAGAAGCCATGGCGTTGCTGCATGAGAAATGTGGGCAGGAGCATCCCGACCTGATTATCGGCACGTCGATGGGCGGTATGTATGTGGAGATGCTTTACGGCTACGACCGCATCCTCATCAACCCCGCCTTTCAGATTGCCGACACCATGCATGAGCATGGGCTGACGGGCAAGCAGCAGTTCTTCGCTCCGCGCGAGGACGGCATCCAGGAGTTCTATGTGGACAAGGCGCTGGTGAAGGAATACCGTCAGGTGAGCGAGCAGTGCTTCTCGCAGGTTACCGCCGAGGAGCAGCAGCGTGTCTATGGGCTGTTTGGCGACAAGGATCCGCTGGTTCATACCTTCGATCTCTTCCGTGAACACTATCCGCAGGCCGTGCGCTTCCATGGCGAGCACCGCATGGACGACAGTTCCTTCCTCCACGGCGTGGTGCCTGTCATCCGCTGGATTGACGATAAGCAGGAGGGTAGGGAGCGTCCCGTTGTCTATGTGGCCTTTGACAGCCTCCTTGACAGCAGGGAGCAGCCGGTCTCGAGCATGCGCAAGGCGCTGGAGCTGTTGATAGAAAGCTGCCAACTGTTCATCGTTGCCCCGTCGCCGAGCTACGACTCTCTATATATTAATAAGGTGACAGCGTGGGTGGAGCAATATGTCGGAACACTGGCCTACAACCGTGTGGTGTTCACCAACCAGCCGTCGCTGTTGTATGGAGACTATTTCGTGGCACCCGTCCCCGACAAGTCGTTTCTGGGTACCACGATACAGTTTGGCAGCAATGATTTCAAGACGTGGGAGGAAATCATTGATTATTTCTCCAAGTGCCTATAGTACTCGCAGGCAGCGAGCAGGAAAGCACCTGTTCCGAAGTTGGTCACCGACTTCTGGTCAACCACCTGTCCGGGGATGGCCTTCTCGCCGATGGGCTGTACATAGCCCACGGTGCCATCGGGCTGCAGGGCGATGGTGGCTAAGTACTTCCATGCCTTGTCCACCACGGGCTGGTATTTCTTGGCATCGAGGTAGCCGTTGTTGATACCCCACTGCAAGCCGTAGGTGAAGAGTGCCGTGCCGGAGGTCTCACGTCCGGGAGCCTGTTCCGGGTCGGCCATGGAACGTGTCCAGTAGCCTTCCTCCTGTTGCAGTCCTGCCACCGCAGCCGCCATGCGCTCGTAGTACTGGATGTACTCCTTGCGGTGCGGGTCGTTCTTCGGCAGGTCCTTGAGCACCTTTGCAAAGGCGGCGAGCACCCATCCGTCACCTCGTGCCCAGTAGTCCTTCTTCCCGGCAGCGGTCTTGTGTTTCGGATAGACGTACTTCCCGTCGCGGAAGTATAGTCCTGTTTCCTCGTCGTACATGATGCTGTTGGCATACTTCCAGTTCTGGTACATCTTCTCCAGATACTTCGTGTCACCGGTGAGCAGATACATCTTCGTCATCACCGGCATTACCATGTAGAGGGCATCTGCCCACCACCAGAAGTCGTTGTCCTTGGCATCTGCCTCGAAGCCCATCACCTCCAGTGCCCGTGCCGTCTTGTAGGCGGCGGGATAGACCGTGTTCAGGTCCAGATAGGTCTGGAAGCATATCTGCCAGTCGCCGAAGAGCACATGCTGCATGGACTCGCCGTACTGCTTGTATTGCCACTTCGAGGAATCCTTCTCGCGGGCACCCTGCCAGAAGTTCTTGTCTGCCCACTCCTTGGAATAGTTGTACCAGGCGAGGTTCTTGAAAAGGAAGAACGCCTCCATGTTTCCGGTGTGATAGACGGCAGGATCCCAGAACGAGCGTTCCTGCTTGTGGTTGCGCTGCCAAGTGTTATTCACCTGATACACGATGTCCTTCACCTTTTCCTTCGTCCACTGGCCTCCCTCAGCCTCTCCCCATGAAGGGAGGAAGAAGGCGGACATCAATATGGCCAATAATATTCTACTCTTTTTCATTCTTTCAATTTTTGTATTGTCTTGTCTCCTTGACTCCTTGGCTTCTTGACTTCCTAACTTCACCATTTATCCTTCGTCTGGATGTCATCACCCCAGCGATGATCCTTCGGGAACGGCTGTCCGCCCCATGCCTTCACCTGTGTCCAGGGCTGTGCCTCACAAGTCCAGAAGTCGTGGTCGGCAGGCAGTCCCAGCGGCATGAAGCTGAGGCTGGTCATGTAGAGAGAGCCGTTGTTGGTGTACCAGTCGGCGGTGCCGGGCTGTGAGCCGCAGAAGCCGATGGTGAGGTAGCCGCCCTCGTTGTAGTTGTTCTGCTGGTCGAACATACGGTGCATCACCTTCGTCAGCGCAGCGCGCACCTGTCCGTTGCTCAGGTCGCTGGGCAGCTTCTGGTACCATGCCATCAGGGCCAGTGGCTGAAGGGCGGCCAGACGGTAGGGCGTGGAACGTCCGATGACGGGATAGGTTCCCTCCGGTGAGATGAAGCGTTCCAGGATGATGGCGAACTTCTGTGCGCGCTTCAGTGCGCGGTCATAGTATTTCTTGTATTCCAGTCGTGTGCCTTTCTGGTTGGCGTCAATCATGTTCTGCAGTGTCTCCAGATACATGGCGTGGAACACATACGAGGTGTAGTAGTCGAAGGCGAACACGGGGCCGTCGGCATACCAGCCGTCGCCCACATACCATTCCTCCACCTTGCGGATGGGCACCATCACGCGGAAGTCGTCGTATTCCTTCACGCCGAAGGCCTTGGCCAGGAAGCTCTCGATGGTAGAAGAGAACAGGAACCAGTTGGTGTAGGGCGGTTCCACGCGGCGCAGCTGCTTGAACTCCTCCAGGTAGCGCTGCTTCGTCACCTCGTCGAGTGGTACCCACAGGGCGTCATAGCCGCGGATCAGCGACTCTGCCACATAGGCGGCATCAACCAGTGCCTGTCCGTGTCCGCGCCAGGCCAGGTAATCCGGGCTCTGTGGATCTACGGCATTCTTGTAGGCAGCCAGTGCCCATTCGCGGAGCTGCTTGCGCTGCTTGCCTTCAGCCGTCTCGTCGTCGGGCAGCGTGAGCCACGGGGCGATGCCTGCCATCAGTCGGCCGAAGGCCTCCATGTAGGCCACCTTCTTGTTGCGGCCGTCCCAGTTGGGCGACACCTCCAACAGCATGTTCTTCTGCAGCTCACCCTTCGCCATGTTCTCCAGCACGGGCTGTGCCATCTGGTAGGCCAGCGAGCACCAGTACTCACGGTCGGTCATCACTTTCTCTTGTTTCTTCTTGGCGGCCATTCCTGCCAACGGGAACAGCACAGCAAGCATTACTGCGAATGCCTTCATCAGGTTCTTTTTCATATGGATGTTTTCGTTTGATGATTAAATTCCTCGCAAAGATAATAAAAAATATGAATGATGCATGATGAATGATGAATTATTTTTGTACTTTTGTGACAAATTTCATAGAAAGATGAAGATTTTCGCCGTTGGCATGAACTATGCCCAGCACAATAAAGAGCTGCATGGCACGTTATTAAAGACAGAGGAGCCTGTGATTTTCACCAAGGCCGACTCGGCATTGTTGAAGGATCACAAGCCGTTCTTCGTGCCCGACCACCTCGGACGCATTGACTATGAGACGGAGCTGGTGGTGCGCATCTGCCGTCTGGGGAAGACCATTCCCCAGCGCTTTGCCCATCGGTACTACGATGCGGTGACCGTGGGCATCGACTTCACTGCCCGCGACCTGCAGCGCAAGCTCAGTCAGGCCGGACAGCCCTGGGAGCTCTGCAAGGGTTTCGACGGGGCGGCAGCCATCGGCGAATGGGTGGAGGTGGAGAAGTTCCGCGACATCCAGGCCCTTCGCTTCCATCTGGACATCAACGGCCAGACCGTTCAGGAAGGGTGCACGAGTGATATGCTCTACAAGGTGGATGAGCTGATAGCCTATATCAGTCAGTTCTTCACGCTGAAGACGGGCGACCTGCTCTATACAGGCACTCCTGCCGGCGTGGGTCCCGTTCACATCGGCGACCATCTGGAAGGCTGGCTGGAAGAACGAAAGGTCTTGGAACTGAACTGCAGGTAACGTCCTGACTCCCTGACCACTTGACTCCTTGACTCCTTGACTCCTTGACTACTTGACTACTTGAAATATGACCAAAGGATATTGTGAAAAGAGAAGAACGCCTGGCAGAAGCCTCCTGCTTCTGCTGTGGGTGATGCTGGGCTGCCTGCCGCTGCATGCACAGTTCTTCAACCTCACTGCCGATGACGTGCGCATCGACAAGGAGGTGCCGCGCTTCCATGCGGCCTTCCCGCTCAGTGGCCAGTATGAGGACTCTCTCTATACTTTCTCCATCGTTTATCCCGAATTCATCGATATGACCACCGCCGATGTGGCGCGCTATCAGGAACTCTCCGGAGCTCCGTTGCCCGCCCTGCCTGTGGTGGAGCAGCATATTTCCATGACCCGCCGTCAGGGCATGATGGAAGTGGACTTCTGTCCTTATGTCTATCGCGACGGCCGCTATCAGATTCTGGTCAGCTTCATGCTCAAGCGGAAGGCAGCCCTTCAGAAGCGTGCCGTGCGCCGTGCCAACGTCCTGCGTCAGTCTGCCAAGGCCTCGCGCTATGCCAGCCATTCCGTACTGGCCAGCGGCAGCTGGGGAAAGATCCGCGTCTCCTCCTCCGGTATCCATGAGCTCACTGCCGATCTGGTGCGCCGTGCCGGTTTTACGGATCTGGGCAAAGTGAAGGTCTATGGCTATGGCGGTGCCCTGCAGAACGAGGTGCTCACCGAGAGCGATCTCATCGCCTATGATGACCTGAAGGAGGTGCCTGTCTGTACCATTGGTAACCGCCGGTTCTTCTATGCGCAGGGACCGGTGACCTGGAACAGCGATGCCAAGCACACCCGCACCCGTAACCCCTATAGTGACTATGGTTATTACTTCATCACCCAGGACGGTACGGAACCGGCCTCCGTGGACTCCCTCACGTTCATGAGCACCAACTACCCCGTTGCAGATGACTACCATGTCCTCCATGAGACGGATGACTACGCGTGGTTCCAGGGGGGACGCAATCTCTACGAGAGCACTCCCATCGAGCTGGGAGTCTCGAAGGCCTATACCCTCAGCGGCCTTGCCGAGAAGACAAAGGGCTATTTGACCGTTGCCGTTTCTGCCGGCAGCAATTCCAAGGTGGACATCGCAATGAACGGCACGAAGCTGGGCACGGCCGCCATCACCATCCGTGATGCCAGCCATGACAACGGTGCCGTCACTACGCTCTCCTATCGGATTGACAGCATCGGCACTGCCAACAACATCGTGCTGACCACCCAGGAAGGCGGTCCTGCACGTCTGGACTATATCGCCCTTCAGTACGACGACCCGAAGCCTGCCCCCAACCTCCGGCAGGACATCCTCCCCATCCCCGAATATGTCTATAACATCACCAACCAGGATCATCACGCTGATGCCGCCTGTGACATGGTGATCATCATACCCACCAGTCAGAAGCTCTTGAAGCAGGCCCAGCGTCTGGCCGACTTCCACAAGGAGCACGACGGCCTTCGCGTCAACATCGTGCCCAGCGATGAACTCTTCAATGAGTTCTCCAGCGGCACGCCCGATGCCAATGCCTACCGCCGTTATGTGAAGATGCTCTACGACCGTGCGGAGACCGATGCCGACCTGCCGCGCTATCTCCTGCTCTTCGGCGACTGCGCCTGGGACAACCGCATGAACACCTCCTACTGGCGACAGGCCTCTCCCGATGACTACCTGCTCTGCTACGAGAGCGAGAACTCCTTCAGCGAGCTCCATTGCATCGTCTCCGATGACTTCTTCTGCCTGATGGACGAAGGGGAGCAGCTTTTGCAGGGCTCCTATCCCGACAGCTATACTGTCTATTCCACTGGCACACCCGACATTGCCGTCGGACGCTTCCCCGTAGCCACGGCTGACGATGCGAAGATCCTGGTGGACAAGACCATCAACTATGCCAGCAACACCTACGGCGGTGTGTGGCAGAACACCCTTGTGTTCATGGGTGACGACGGCAACCGTAACCTCCACATGAAGACCGCCAACCAAATTGCCGACGATGCGGGCAGCCGCTATCCCGGTTATATCATCAGGAAGATTATGTGGGATGCCTACAACCGCGAGACCACATCCACGGGTGCAAGCTATCCGGAGGTGACCAAGGCCATCAAGCAGTATCAGGCCAATGGTGCCCTCATCATGAACTATGCCGGTCACGGCCGTGCAGACCAGATCTCCCATGAGGCTGTGCTGAAGCTCAGCGATTTCACCTCGTTCAGCAACAATGCCATGCCGCTGTGGATTACCGCCTCGTGCGACATCATGCCCTTCGACGGCGCCTTCGACACCATCGGTGAGGCTTCGCTGCTGAACAGCAAGGGTGGGGCGATGGCGTTCTGGGGCACCACCCGCACGGTGTATGCCAACTACAACGAGCCCATCGACCAGTCCTTCACCCGTTATGTCCTCCGCCACGATGCCGACGGCAAGCCGGTGACCCTCGGTGAGGCGCAGCGGTTGGCGAAGGTGGAGATGATTACCACCGGCCGCGACCGCACTGACAACAAGCTGCAGTACTCGCTGCTCGGCGATCCCGCCCTGGCGTTGCAGCTCTCCGACAACAAGATTGTCATTGACTCCATTAACGGTGTGAAGCCCAGCGCCGCGAATCGTCCGCAACTGAAGGCCGGTTCCATTGCCCGCGTGAAAGGACATGTCGAGGGTGCACCCAACTTCTCCGGCGTGGTGACCGCCACCGTCAGAGACTCCCGCGAGATGATTGTCTGCAAGCAGAATGACAAAACGCCCGATGAAATGGCCGATACTGCCTTCACTTATTTCGATCGTACGAAGAATCTGTACCATGGTTCCGACAGCGTCAGGAGGGGTAGCTTCGACCTGCAGTTCGCCGTACCCATGGATATCAATTACTCCGATGAAACCGGACTTATAAACCTCTATGCCATCAGTCGTGACAAGCAACTCTCCGTCAACGGCTATAACGAGGACTTCCTTATTGGTGGCACGGAGAGTGTCGGCAACGACTCCATCGGCCCCTCGGTCTATTGCTACCTGAACTCCCCGGCATTCGTCAACGGGGGAGCCGTGAACCCCACGCCCTTCTTCGTGGCGGAGATCACCGACCAGGACGGCATCAATGCCAGCGGCAACGGCATCGGTCATGACCTCCTGCTTATCATCGACGGCAAGACCGAGCGCACCTACTCCCTGAACGACAACTTCCAGTTCGACTTCGGCAGCTATACGACGGGCACCACCTACTACAGCATTCCCGAACTGGAGCCCGGACTTCACAAACTGGTGTTCCGAGCCTGGGATGTGTTGAACAACTCCTCCACCACGGAGCTGACCTTCAACGTGCTGCGCGGACTCACACCAGCCCTCTTCGGCGTGGACTGCACACAGAACCCCGCCCGCACCTCCACCACCTTCCTCATTACCAACGACCGCTCGGGCAGTGAGATGGATGTGGAACTCAGCATCTTCGACTTGAGCGGCCGCCAGCTATGGCGTCATGAGGAGAGCGGCGTGTCCACCTCCGGCACCTATCGGCTGGACTGGGATCTCACCGTCGATGGCGGCTCACGCCTCTCCACGGGCATCTATCTCTATCGTGTGCGCATTTCCGCTGACGGCAGTGAGAAGGTTTCCAAGGCAAAGAAAATCGTCATCATATAATATATTTGAAAAGTTTCCGTTATATTATTTGCGTAACCGTAGTAAATATAGGATGAATACAAGAAAGTTAGTAGGAGGCTTCCTCCTCCTTCTCTTCCTTCTGCCCTTAACCGTATCGGCGCAGGACAAGGAGAATATGTTCAACCCCGTGAACACGGCAGTGACCTCCCAGAGCATTGCCCCCGATGCCCGTGCTGCGGGTATGGGTGACGTGGGTGTGGCCACCGACCCCGACGTGGTCTCCCAGTACTGGAACCCCGCAAAGTATCCGTTCACCATCTCGCGTGCCGGTGTCTCCCTGAACTACACACCATGGCTCCGCCAACTGGTCAGCGACATCGACCTCGCCTACCTCGCCGGCTACTACCGTATCGGCAACTACTCGGCGGTGAGTGCTTCACTGCGTTACTTCTCGCTCGGTGAGGTGATGACCAACTACTCCGTTTCCGGCAATGACTATTCGAGCATCGACTATTCCAACGCCATGACCATCAACCCCTATGAGATGTCGCTCGACGTAGCCTACTCGCTGATGCTCAGTGAGAAGTTCTCTCTCGGTGCTGCCGTGCGCTGGATTTACTCCGACCTGACCTACGACTACACCAGTGACACGTCTCCGGGCTCTGCCTTCGCCGCCGACATCGCTGCCTACTATCAGAACTATATCAACATCGGTGCACGCGAGTGCCAGCTGGGTCTGGGTGTGAACATCTCCAACATTGGTTCCAAGATCTCCTTCGGCGGCGATGACAACAGTGAGTTCATCCCCACCAACCTCCGTCTCGGTGCCTCGCTTATGGTGCCCGTTGACGAGTATAACCGCTTCACCGTGGCCCTTGATGCCAACAAGCTCCTCGTTCCCACTTATCCGAAGCAGAACGAGGGTGAGAGCACAGAGGACTATATGGAGCGTGTGCAGAAGGACTACTACGACGTGTCGAGCATCAGCGGTATCTTCAAGAGCTTCAATGATGCGCCCAACGGCTTCAAGGAAGAGCTTGACGAGATTCAGCTCAGCCTTGGTGCAGAATATGTCTATCATGACAAGTTCTCCGTGCGTGCCGGTTATCACCATGAGGCAGAGACCAAGGGTAACCGTAAGTACTTCACCGTTGGTGCGGGCTTCCGCATGAGCGTCTTTTCGCTCGATGCCGGCTATGTCATCGCCACGGCGAAGAGCAACCCCCTCGACCAGACCATGCGCTTCTCCCTGTCGTTCGACATGGATGGCATCAAAGATTTGTTCCGCAGAAGATGAGAGTAGGAATGGGCTATGACGTCCACCAGTTGGTGGAGGGCCGTGAGCTATGGCTTGGCGGCATTAAGATAGACCATACGCTGGGACTGCTCGGCCACAGCGATGCCGACGTGCTCATCCATGCCATCTGCGATGCCCTGCTCGGTGCCGCCAACCTGCGCGACATCGGCTACCATTTCCCTGACACTTCTGACGAGACGCTGAACATGGACAGCAAGATTATCCTGCGCAAGACCATGGAACTCATTCGTTCCAAGGGCTATGAGCTGGGAAACGTCGATGCCACGGTCTGTGCCGAACGCCCGAAACTCAATCCCCATATTCCTGCCATGCAGCGTTGCATGGCCGAGGTCATGGGCGTTGATCCCGATAAGATCTCCATCAAGGCCACCACCACCGAACGCCTCGGCTTCACCGGACGACAGGAAGGAATCTCCGCCTACGCCGTCTGCCTAATCGAATAGGAACTCCCCGCTTCCCTGCTAAAAAAGGAAACAACATAAAAAATGCATCACTACTTTCACAAGTAGTGATGCACAAGCCTATGTTTAACTAATAATCTTTCAAAACGAATGGGGGCCTCACGGTACCCATTGTCATCCGTTAAACAATCGTTTAAATCTACCTTAAACCTAATAACTAAAAACCTAAATCTATTACTACTAACCTAAACAATCTATTAACCTTTTGTGGTGCAAAGATACACTCATTTTTTTTATCCTGCAAGAGTTTGGGTGTATTTTTTTCAATTATTTTTCTCTTCTTGATTTAAATCAAGTCAAGAGTGTCTTAAAAATGAGTTCAAACGCTACATGCGGATCAAAATCTTCATCAATCTGCCATAACGATCCTATCAGATTTGCAAAATTTTCGTGCAAATAGGGATGAATGTTGGAGAAAAATATTACCTTTGCAGCAGGTAATAAAATTATTGTCAAGATGAACACAAGGGATATTTTCAAACGCTACGAAACCCCCGAACAGTACGCCGAGGCATTCCAGCAGATGATAGACGCCCGCGAAAAATGGCGTGAGCAGATTCGTGAACATTCAGCAGCAATAGCCAAATGACACTCTCGGTCGACAAACTCAATCTTCGCTCGCCTTATCAGTTGATCTACCACCTCTGGTTCTACGACTACGCCCGCAACCATGAGATGACGCTCTTCAGCGACAGCGTCACTTTTAAGAAGACGAAGTACTACGCCGGCATCCTCTTGCGCCACGACCATCCCCTGCATGACATGATTCTCGCCTATTATCAGGACTTCTTGAAACATGTGCCGGAGTTGTTCATCTCAAGAGAAAAGTAACCCCACACTAATCACCTAAAATTACATAGAACCGAAAAACGGGAATAATTCCTGCGCTTCCGACAATTATGACAGGAAACCGGGAAGTCAAGGGGGAGTGAATGTAAAGATTTTCTTAAGTTTTGGGCCCTCATAACTCGAATATTTTCAACTGAGTGATGAGTGGTGCGCAAAAACGCGAGTATTTCGAATCTTTAAGCTATTGATTATCAAGAGGTTAGAAATATACCCTTTTGTGTGATAGCTCAAAGGGGCTCTTTTGCAAGTCGAAAGGGCTCCTTTTGCTTTTGCGGGATGTCGACGGTGGTTTTGATGGAGCGCAGGGGCGATTCTGAGAAAGCATACCTTTATTACCCTGAACCCAAACCTTTATTACCCTGAACCCAAACCTTTATTACCCTGAACCCAAACCTTTCTTACGCTATAGGCAGGCCTTTTCCGGGCTAATAGGACTGCCTTTAGGCTGGAAAAGGTCTGGGTTTAGCCTAGAAAGGCTTTGACTATAGCCCGGAAGAGCTTTGGTATTGCAAAACAAGGAGTCAAGGAGCCAAGAATACAAGGAGCCAAGGACAAAAGCATACGTCTTGACTACTTGACTCCCTGTCTCCCTGACTCCCCTTTTTCTAGATTGCTCAAAAATCCAGACAAGATTTTGTCAGAATAATTCCAAGAAGATTTTTTTGAGACAAAAACCGAAAAGAACCCTTTCTTTGATTTCAATCTTTACAAAATTTGCGTCTGTGCTGATGCTGCCTGACCGTAAGTAAACTTCCGTCAGTCAACCCAGCCCCATCCGCAGCATTTCATTCTTTGAAATCAATGAATGCAAAAACACCGTTACGTTGCACTACACTAAAAAATGGCTACGCTGGATTAACGTTGAATTAACGTCGGAATTGTTTTTCCAACCCATTGATAATCAGTTGCGAACGTCGGAAACGCCGGAAACGTAGGATTTTTTCTTCCCATAATTTTGTTTAATGTAAAATTATTCTTATTTTTGCGACGAATAATAGCATAATAACAATGAGTCCAGTATTCCGTCGCGAAAACGAATATGCGTCCGTCAACACGTTGGTAAGCGTATTGATGATTAATGCTCAGGGTATCATGCTTTCCGTACAAGGACATGACTACTTCCTGTCCTATAATCGCATTCCGTGGATGCAGGATGCTCCTATCCGCAGCGTACTCAACGTACAGATGTCCGGACCTGAGGCTATTGAATGGCCAGACCTTGACGTAGATCTTGAGATAGACAGTCTGCGTCATCCCGAACGCTATCCGCTTGTCATCAAGCGGAATCCTTTGGATTATGTAGAAGCATAACGAAAAAATAGTATAACCCACTAAAAACCAAAGTGCTATGACTCTTACTGAAAAATCAGAGTCGTTTGGTACATTGGTATTCAATAAGCAGTAGTTTTCTAAATGCCCTGCCATCGTAAAACGACACCGCGATTTGTCGAGGAAGCACAGCGGGTGCATGGGGAGAAGTTCATCTATTAGGTAACAAAGTATCTGTTAGCATAAAATTCTTTGAAGTAAGCTGTAAATATGGGAAGTAGGATATCCATAAAACAAGGACTTCCTGTCGGATTCCCGTCGGATTTGTGTCGGATTTATTTTTGTAACTCCCTGATTATCAACGCCCGCTGTCGGAAACGCAGGAAACGCTGGAAATTTTTTCATTTCCCATGAGATGATATGAAGGAAATGTTATTTGTCTCCGTAATGGCCGTAGGCTCTAAGCACAAGCACTAATACTGTATCATCGAAAATGCGATAGACCAGACGGTGCTTCTTGGAGATACGTCTGCTCCAACGTCCTTGCGGTTCTCCCTTCAGCGGCTCTGGGTGACCTGTTCCAGTTTTAGGATGCTCCATGAGTTCAAGGAGCATGTTCGTCATCTTTTGGAACGACTTCGGCTCGTCATGCTTCAATTGTTGCATGTGCAACTTTGCCTCATCGGTGTAGTATATCTTATACATGGAAGTCAGAGACTATTAAGGAAGCTGTGTAATTCTTCAACAGAGTTTATACGATGCGTCTTTCCCTGGCGATACTCCTCTTCGCCTCGATTGAGACTATCGAAGAACTCGTCACGAGGAACAAGCGTTGGGTCGGCCTGCTTCTCTGCCACGAGCTTGCGCAGATATTTTGCTGCCCGCTTCAGTAGATTCTCGTCTTCGGCAATGATGCTCATGTTACGGAGTATCTCAGCATTCATTTGTATTGCAGTCATAACTTCATTGTTTTGGATGCAAAATTAAGGAAAATATCTGGAATCACCACCAATTATAGAATAAAAAACATTAAATCAATAACAGGTATGATGGACGCAACTTACTCACTGCTGCTGAGCAGTTGGCGGGCGAACTCGATGATGGTGTCGCGGCCCTGGAGGAAGTCGGCATCGGTGAGGGAAACGGGATAGTCGGGGTCGATGCCTCCCTCTGTGGAGCGTCCTTGCGCGTCGTACATCGGGCAGGCTGAGAAGCGGACGGCCCAGCCGTTGGGCAGTTCGCTGCTGAAGGGCATGCCGGCACCGCCGCCGGTGTGGTCGCCGACGATGGAGACGTTGGGACTGCACTTCATGTATTTAACGAACTCATTGGCGGCGCTATAGACCTGGCGGTTGGTGAGGATGGCCACGCGCTTCTGCCAGCGCACGCCGTTGCCCGGTTCGAGGATCTGCTGCTGCATGGGTGAGAAGTCGTTGTGGCCGCGTCCGGTCTTATGCTGCATGAAGCCCACCAGCGTGGGCACGTTGAAGAAGCGTGCCGCCAGGGTCTCCGCACTGGTGATCATGCCGCCGCCGTTGTCGCGGATGTCGATGATCAGTCCCCGGCAGGGTGTGAGGTACATTAGGATCTCGTCAAGGTTGCCGGCTCCGAAGGTTGTTTCGAACGTCGGGCAGCGCAGGTAGCCGATATTGTCGTCGAGGACGCGGTAGCGCAGTCCGCAGACCATGCGGTAGTCGGTGCCGAGGTATTTGCGGAGCAGCGTATCGGAAAAGTTGGAGGGATAGTTCTCGTGCCACGACCAGTTGCGTCCGGTGTCGAAGGGGGAATAGAGGTTGACATGGCCGTCGCGCAGCTCTCCCAGCATATTGGCCAGCACCTCAAACTCTTGTGCGCTAGTCATGGTGACGCTCATCTGTCGGCTGTAGCGTGCATATACCTCGTTCCAGTCGAGCCCGAAGGCTTGCCGCTTCTCCTCGAAGAAGCAGTAGTGTTCATCGATGATGCGCCAGAGCGTTTCGAAGTTCCCCTGCGGCACGTCGGGATATTCCTTCTCGTCGACGCAGGAGCAGAAGGGGAGTGATAACAGGGCGAGCAGGAGCGCCTGCCTCACCTTTCTTATTATTATAGATGGCTTGAATATCGTCATGTCTTTTCGTTTTAGCGCGGTGAGAGCTTCACCAGTTTGAAGTGCTTCACCCAGCCGATGACCAGGGAGTGGGTGTACTGGTGCTGCCGCAGGTCGTTGACCTTGGCCTGTCGAACGTCGCCCAGGTATCCCATGCGGAAGGTCTGTCGCATGACGGTGATGTCCATGGTGAGCATGTGGCGCAGGGAGGGTGTGTTGAAGGGATGGGTGAAGACCAGGTTATGGTCGTGGTCGTGGCGGTCGAAGATCTCATAGTAGGACTGTCCGTAGTTGGGACTGAACATCAGGCCGACGAGTGGTGCTGCCACCTCGTAGCGCAGGCTGAGGGGGAAGTTACCCAGATGGGTGTTGAAGGTGACGGCGGCAGTGGGGGAGAGGTGGACGGCGGCGCGCAGCTGGAAGGGATTGTTGCCGTTGCGCATGTTATAAAGGAAGCCGAGGTCGCCGTCGGCGGTGGCTCCCGCTTTCAGGTTGATGTTGCCGTCAAGGAAGTTCCAGTTGTAGAGCAGTCCGTAGCTGAAGCTATACATGCCGCCGAGCTCCGTGGCGTTCTTCGCCTTGTTCTCTGCAGAGGTGAGGAAGGCCTGGTGGAGGATCAGCTTGGACACGGGCTTGTCGTCGTAGTCGCGGATGATATGTGAGAGGAACCGCAGCTCCGGCCCTGTGTAGTGACCTGGAGAGAGGTAGGTGTCGAGGAGCTCCGTGTAGCCGATGCCGAAGAGCTTGGTGCTGGTGACGGTCTTGCGGCTGACGAGGGTGTCGAGGCCGTAGGTCGTCTCCTGTGAACAGACAGGCAGGGCTGCTGCCAGGGCGACGACGAAGAGGAAGGTTCTGATGGTTCTCATGATGCTGTCTCTCCTTTTTTTATTCGTCGGGGAAAAGGCTGAGTTGAATGGTCACAGGACCACTCTCCTCCGTGGAATCTCCCTCTTCACTATTGACTTCCTCTACTTCTGCTTCAGTAATGACTTCCCTTTCTTCAGCTCCTTCTACTCCTTCTACTCCTTCCTCACTAACGACTTCCTCTCCTTCCTCTTCTTCTGCTCCTTCCACTCCTTCTAAGTCTTCTTCCTCCTCTTCCGGTTCCGGGAAGCGGGTGGGCTCCAGCTCCTCGATGCCGGCAATCTGCCAAGTGGAGATACGTTTGCCCTTTGCCTTGAAGCCTTTCACGGCAACGAACTCTTCGGCGTCAATCTCCTGACAGCCTCGGTATTCGTCAAGTCCGCCGTAGGTGACCTTGATGCGCGGGAAGACCTGGTCGGTGAGCAGCACGGGAACGCTGTTCGGGTTGTCGCCAACGTAGTTCTGGTGCTTCTTCGTGCCTTCCATCAGGAAGCGCTTCAAATAGGGATAGCCCTCGTTGTCGGCATCGTAGAGCACGGCGGTCCATACCTTCTGGTCGTCGAACTTCTCGATGCGCAGGATGTTGTCCTCGTAGTGGTTGTTCACATCGAAGTTGGTGAGGTAGAAGTCTCCGTTCTTCAGGATGACCAGAATGGAGTCATCGTCGTAGAACTCGCCCAGCAGCCAGCCGTGCTCATCGTAGTTGAGTCGGTTGACATCGGGGTCGTACCACACCTTGCGCCCGCCGAGCGTGGAGTGTCCGTGGCTCTTGAGACCGATGCGGTGGACGGGTTTCTTGGTCAGGATGTTGCCCTTGGAGGTGCGTCCCTTGATGAGGATGCTGGAGAAGTCGCGCACCATGAAGATGTTCTTGATGGAGGGATCCTGCTCCAGTGTTATCTTGATGGTCTCTGCCTCGCCGTTGGGATTGGCGGTGAAGTACATCACCTTGGAGCCGGGCTTGCCCTGCGTGAGGTCGTACTCCTTGTCGCGGTTGATGGTGGGGATGTTGAAGCGCTTGATGTAATTGAACCCCTGGCGGCCGTCGCGATAGACGACATTGTAGGTGGTGCGCTTGTCGTTCTTCTTGAAGACCTGGATATGGAGAACGTTCTTGCCGACGAAGACTTTCTCTGCCACGCGGATGACCTTGTACTTGCCGTCCTTGTAGAAGATGATGACATCGTCGATGTCGGAACAGTTGCAAACGAACTCGTCCTTCTTCAGTCCCGTTCCGATGAAGCCCTCGGCGCGGTTGATGTAGAGTTTCTGGTTGGCCTCCACCACCTTGGTGGCCTCAATGGTGTCGAAGTTGCGGATCTCCGTGCGGCGCGGGTGCTCGCTGCCGTACTTCTCCTTGATATAGGTGAACCAGTTGATGGTCACGTCGGTCATGTGTGCCAGGTCGTGGTCAATCTCCTTCAGGTCTTTCTGGATGCGGGCGATGAGCTCGTCGGCCTTGTCCTTGTTAAACTTCAGGATGCGCTGCATCTTGATTTCCATGAGCCGGAGGATGTCGTCGCGCGTCACCTCGCGGATGAAGTCGGGCTTGAAAGGTTCCAGGCGCTTGTCCACATGGGCAACGGCCTTGTCCATGTCTTCGGCGTTCTCGAAGCCTTTGTCCTTGTAGATGCGCTCCTCGATGAAGATTTTCTCCAGCGAGGCGAAGAACAGCTGCTCCAGCAGCTCGCCCTTCCTGATCTCCAGTTCCTTGCGCAGGAGACCCATGGTGTAGTCGGTGTTGTGGCGGAGCACGTCGCTGACGGTGAGGAAGCAGGGCTTGTTGTCCTCGATGACGCAGCAGTTGGGAGAGATGTTGATCTCGCAGTCGGTGAACGCATAGAGGGCATCGATGGTCTTGTCGGAGGAGATGCCGGGTGCCAGGTGGATGAGAATCTCCACGTTGGCAGCGGTGAGGTCTTCCACCTTCTTCGCCTTGATCTTGCCTTTCTCGATGGCCTTGACGATGGAGTCTTGCAGCGTCTCGGAGGTCTTGGAGTAGGGAATCTCGCGGATGACGAGCGTCTTCTGGTCGAGCTTCTCAATCTTCGCGCGCACCTTCACCATGCCGCCGCGCTGTCCGTCGTTGTACTTGGATACGTCGATGCTGCCGCTCGTGGGGAAGTCCGGGTAGAGCTGGAAGGACTCTCCGCGCAGATAGCTGATGGCGGCATCGCAGAGTTCGTTGAAGTTGTGGGGGAGAATCTTCGAGGAGAGGCCTACGGCAATGCCCTCCGCACCCTGTGCCAGCAGGAGCGGGAACTTCACCGGCAGCGTGATGGGCTCCTTGTTGCGGCCGTCGTAAGACATCTTCCACTCCGTGGTCTTGGGGTTGAAGACCACGTCGAGGGCAAACTTCGACAGTCTGGCTTCAATGTAACGGGGAGCTGCAGCACTGGATCCGGTGAGGATGTTTCCCCAGTTTCCCTGAGTATCTACGAGCAAATCCTTCTGTCCCATCTGCACCAGGGCGTCGCCGATGGAGGCATCGCCGTGGGGGTGGAATTGCATGGTGTGGCCGACGATGTTGGCCACCTTGTTGTAGCGCCCGTCGTCCATGCGCTTCATGGAATGCAGGATGCGGCGCTGCACGGGTTTCAGACCGTCTTCAATGTGCGGGACGGCACGTTCCAGGATAACATAGGAGGCATAGTCCAGAAACCAGTTCTGGTACATGCCGCTCAAGTGATGAACAACAGCTGCGTCAAAACGGTTGACGGGTGTATAGTCTGAATGCTCGGTCGTTTCGATAATCTCCTCGTCCATAGGTTCTGATGGGTTTTCCTTATTTTCTCGCAAAAGTACAAAAAAAAAATGAGACAGGAAGAAAATGCCCTACAAAAATTTGGCAGTTTCATAAAATAGCTGTAATTTTGCACCCGCTAATAGTGGCCGATGGCCAAAACAGGAAAAGTTTAACATTAAAATAAAGACAAAAAGCATGATTATTGTACCTGTAAAAGATGGAGAGAACATCGAGAGAGCTCTCAAGAAGTTCAAGAGAAAATTCGAAAAGACCGGCGTTGTGAAGGAGCTTCGCGCTCGTCAACAGTATAACAAGCCGTCTGTTTTGAAGAGACTCAAGATGGAACATGCCATCTATGTCCAGAAGCTGCGCGCCAGCGAAGAGTAAAAAAGACGCTGAAAAATTTGGTGGTTTGAAATAATCTTCGTACATTCGTTGCCTGAAAACGCTGCGAATGATGAAAGAAAAATTTTTGAACTACCTGCGCTATGAGCTGAACCGCTCACAGCTGACGGTTGAAAGTTACGGAGCAGACCTCTCTGCGTTCGAAACATACTTCAAAAATTTGGATGATCAGCTCTCTTGGGAATCGGTGGACGCCGATGTGATCCGTGACTGGATGGAGAGCATGATGGATAAAGGAAACACTGCCACTTCAATCAACAGAAGATTGAGTGCTTTGCGTTCCCTTTATCGTTTTGCGCTCTCCCGTCATCTCGTTGCCCGTGACCCCGCGCATGGCATCGCTGGACCGAAGAAGGAAAAACCGCTCCCGCAGTTTGTCAGGGAAAAGGAGATGGACGCGGTGCTGGAAGCACTCGCTGCGGCAGATGACTACAAGTCCATACGCGCGCGTACCATTATATTATTATTCTACTCCACGGGAATCCGTCTGGCAGAACTGATAGGGCTTGACGATGGCGACGTGGACTATGCCTCCAGTCAGATCAAGGTGACAGGCAAGCGCGACAAGCAGCGCCTCGTCCCGTTCGGCGAGGAACTGAAGGAAGCACTGAGGAAGTTTCAGGCGGTGCGCGACCAGCACGTTGAAAGACAGTCGCCGGCGTTCTTCCTCTCCGACAAGGGTCAGCGGATGACCAGGGCGCAGGTGGAGCAGGTGGTGAAAGAGAACCTTACCGGGTTTACGACGCTGAAGAAACGGTCGCCCCATGTGCTGCGCCACACTTTCGCGACGGCCATGCTGAACCACGACGCGGGAATAGAGAGCGTGCAGAAACTGCTTGGACATGAGAGCCTCTCGACCACGCAGATATATACCCACACGACGTTCGAGCAGCTCCGCCAGGCGTATGTGAAAGCTCATCCGAGAACAATATGACAGAAACATTCTTTCCGGCATGTCCGGGAAACGAGAGTATAAACATAATATTAACTTAACAAAAAAGAGGAGGTTTCTATGGAAATCAGAATTCAATCCATCCACTTCGATGCAACGGAAAAGCTGCAGGAGTTCATTCAGAAAAAAGTAGCGAAGCTGGAAAAAACCTGTGAGGATGTCCAGACGGTGGAAGTTCAGCTGAAAGTCGTCAAACCAAATACAGCGGCAAACAAGACCACGAGTCTGACGGTTGCTGCCCCCGGAACAAAACTGTTTGTGGAGAAGACATGCGACACGTTTGAGGAAGGCGTGGATCTCTGCGTGGATGCCATGAAGGTTCAGCTGGCGAAAATGAAGGAAAAACAGCGTAACAAATAAAAAAAAGACAAAAAAGTTTTGGTGAATCAAAAATAATCCGTATCTTTGCAGCCGTTTTACAACACGTCCTAATTGCGATGCCTGACGGCTGCAAGGATTTTGCCTCTTTAGCTCAGTTGGCCAGAGCACGTGATTTGTAATCTCGGGGTCGTTGGTTCGAATCCGACAAGAGGCTCAAATCGAGGATGGGCGATAGCCAATTCGTTCCGCGAGAATGAGGATGGGCGATAGCCAATCCGCTCCGCGAAAAAGGGACAGGTTGTGACAAGGGTGGTTACCAGAGTGGCCAAATGGGGCAGACTGTAAATCTGCTGGTTTTTACCTTCGGTGGTTCGAATCCATCACCACCCACTCCAGTAGGGATTCATGCGGAAATAGCTCAGTCGATAGAGCACTAGCCTTCCAAGCTGGGGGTCGCGGGTTTGAGCCCCGTTTTCCGCTCTAACTTGCTGTAATAGCTCAGTGGTAGAGCACTTCCTTGGTAAGGAAGAGGTCCTGAGTTCAACTCTCAGTTACAGCTCTACTTCGGTCTATTTTATATAGGACTGCCGAAGAAAAACAGATTATTCATAATTACATAAATAAATTTTAGAAACAAGCTATGGCTAAAGAGACTTTTGTGCGCACCAAACCGCACGTAAACATTGGTACAATTGGTCACGTTGACCATGGTAAGACAACTCTGACTGCTGCTATCACCACCGTACTGGCTAAGCAGGGTCTTTCTGAGGTTAAGTCTTTCGACCAGATTGACAACGCTCCCGAGGAGAAGGAGCGTGGTATCACTATTAACACCGCTCACGTTGAGTATGAGACTGCAAAGCGTCACTATGCTCACGTTGACTGTCCGGGACACGCCGACTATGTGAAGAACATGGTAACTGGTGCTGCTCAGATGGACGGTGCTATCCTCGTTGTTGCCGCTACCGACGGTCCTATGCCTCAGACTCGTGAGCACGTCCTGCTCGCCCGTCAGGTGAACGTTCCCCGTCTGGTTGTGTTCCTGAACAAGTGCGATATGGTTGAGGATGAGGAAATGCTGGAGCTCGTTGAGATGGAGGTTCAGGAGATTCTCGCTCAGTACGAGTTCGAAGATGACACGCCTATCATCCGCGGTTCTGCCCTCGGTGCCCTGAACGGTGTTGAGAAGTGGGAGCAGAAGGTGATGGAGCTGATGGATACTTGCGACACTTGGATCCAGGAGCCCCCGCGCGCTACTGACAAGCCCTTCCTGATGCCTGTTGAGGACGTGTTCTCAATCACAGGTCGTGGTACTGTTGCTACAGGTCGTATCGAGACTGGTGTCATCCACGTTGGTGACGAGGTTGAACTCCTCGGTCTTGGTGAGGACAAGAAGTCTGTTGTAACTGGTGTTGAGATGTTCCGCAAGCTCCTCGACGAGGGTCAGGCTGGTGATAACGTAGGTCTGCTGCTCCGCGGTATCGACAAGAAGGAGATCAAGCGCGGTATGGTGCTCTGCCATCCGGGACAGATCAAGCCTTTCAAGAAGTTCAAGGCTTCTATCTACGTTCTGAAGAAGGAAGAGGGTGGACGTCACACTCCGTTCGGAAACAAGTATCGTCCTCAGTTCTACCTCCGCACCATGGACTGCACAGGTGAGATTACTCTCCCCGATGGAGTTGAGATGGTGATGCCTGGTGACAACGTTGAGATCACCGTTGAGCTGATCTACGCTGTTGCTCTGAACAAGGGTCTCCGCTTCGCTATCCGTGAGGGTGGCCGCACAGTGGGCTCTGGTCAGATCACTGAGGTCTTCGAGGACTAATTCCTAGAATCCTAGGAAATCCTAGGAACGCCTAGGAAACCCTAGGTCTCCTAGAATATAAACTCAAAGCCCCCGCTTTAGGGTGGGGGCTTACTTACGGGAATAGCTCAGTTGGTAGAGCATCGGTCTCCAAAACCGAGGGTCGTGGGTTCGAGTCCTCCTTCCCGTGCTAAATAGAAGATAATATGTTGAAGAAATTTACAAATTATTGCAAGGCTTGTTACGAAGAACTTGCGCATAAGACTACTTGGCCTACGAGGGCTGAATTGACGCATAGTGCGGTGGTTGTATTATCTGCTTCCCTTGTCATCGCACTTGTTGTGTTCGCTATGGACTCTGCGTTTAAGTGGATTATGAGTATGGTTTATCCCGGTTAATCATTCAAGGACAATGGCTGCAAGTAAGAATTGGTATGTACTGCGTGCTGTAAGCGGAAAGGAAGCCAAGGTGAAGGAATACATCGAGGCGGAGATGAAGCACAACATGCTACTCCAGAACAATGTTTCCCAGGTGCTGTTACCACTTGAGAAGCATGCTTCATTGCGTAATGGCAAGCGCGTCGTCAAGGAGAAGATCAGTCTCCCCGGCTATGTGTTTGTCGAGGCTACACTTGTAGGCGATGTCGCTCACACGCTGCGCTTCGTGCCAAACGTACTGGGCTTCCTTGGTGGTCTGGATAACCCTTCTCCAGTCCCTCAGTCTGACATCAACCGTATGCTTGGAACTGTTGAAGAGACAGAACTTGTAGATGAGGTGACAATCCCCTACATGGTCGATGAGACAGTGAAGGTGACGGATGGTCCGTTCAGTGGCTTCAGCGGCGTCATCGAAGAGGTGAATGCTGAGAAGAAGAAGCTGAAGGTGATGGTTAAGATCTTCGGACGTAAAACTCCGTTGGAACTTAGTTTTATGCAAGTTGAGAAAGAAGGATGACGCATTGTTACGGATCGTCTGAATTCTTTTTATAAATTCACTCTATTAATAACAAAAAGAAGAAATGGCTAAAGAAGTTGCTGGATTAATCAAATTACAGATTAAAGGTGGCGCTGCGAATCCTTCTCCTCCCGTAGGACCTGCACTGGGTTCCAAGGGCATTAACATCATGGGATTCTGCAAGGAGTTCAACGCCAGAACTCAGGATAAGGCAGGCAAGGTAATTCCTGTCGTTATCACATACTACACCGACAAGTCTTTCAGCTTTGAACTTAAGACTCCTCCCGCAGCTGTTCAGCTTAAGGAGGCTGCCAAGGTAAAGAGCGGCTCTGCCCAGCCCAACCGCCAAAAGGTGGCTACGGTTACTTGGGATCAGGTGCGTGCTATTGCCGAGGACAAGATGAAGGATTTGAACTGCTTCACCGTTGAATCAGCCATGAAGCTTGTTGCCGGTACTGCCCGCAGTATGGGTATCACAGTAAAAGGGGACTTCCCTGGTTAATTAAAACTATAAACTTCAATTAAGGAAATGAGTAAACTGACAAAAAATCAGAAATCAGTCGCTGATAAGATTGAAGCAGGGAAGGCATACACTCTGAAAGAGGCTACTGAACTGGTCAAGGAGATTACCACGACCAAGTTCGATGCTTCTGTTGATATCGACGTGCGTCTGGGTGTTGACCCGCGTAAGGCCAACCAGATGGTTCGCGGCGTTGTATCGCTGCCGAACGGAACTGGTAAGGTCACCCGCGTGTTGGCTCTCTGCACACCCGATCAGGAAGAGGCTGCCAAAGCTGCAGGCGCTGATTATGTTGGTCTCGACGAGTATATCGAGAAGATCAAAGGTGGATGGACAGATATTGATGTCATCATCACGATGCCGTCCTGCATGGGTAAGGTAGGTCCTATCGGCCGTATCCTTGGTCCCCGTGGCCTGATGCCTAACCCGAAGAGCGGCACTGTAACTATGGATGTTGCAAAAGCAGTGAAGGAAGTAAAGCAGGGTAAGATTGACTTCAAGGTTGACAAGGCTGGTATTATCCACACGTCAATCGGTAAGGTCAACATGACTCCTGAGCAGTTGTTCGGTAACGCAAAGGAATTCGTTGCTACCGTCATCAAACTCAAGCCTGCTGCTGCTAAAGGTACATACATCAAGAGTATCTTTATTTCAAGCACGATGAGTAAGGGTATCAAGGTTGATCCGAAATCAGTTGAGTAACTCTAAAAGTTTTGTACAATGAAAAAAGAAGTAAAAGATACTATAATTGTAGAACTCGGCGAGAAGATCAAGGAGTATCCGCATTTCTACTTGGTGGACGTTACCGGTCTGAATGCTGCTGATACGAGCGATCTGCGTCGCAAGTGCTTCAAGAATGAGATCAAAATGATCGTTGTGAAGAACAGCCTTCTCCACAAGGCATTCGAAGCAAGCGAGATTGATTTTGAACCCCTGTATGCAACCTTGAAGGGCAACACGGCTCTGATGTTCACTCAGACCGCCAACGTTCCCGCCAAGCTGCTGAAGGAGTATAAGGACAAGAAGATGGCTACTCCCGTCCTGAAGGCTGCATATGCCGAGGAGGGTATCTTCGTTGGAGCTGACAAGCTGGACGAGCTCTGCGCTATCAAGAGCAAGAGCGAGCTCATCGCAGATGTTGTGGCAATGCTGCAGGCACCTGCTCAGGGCGTCATCTCTGCACTGGAATCAGGCGCTGGCACTATTCATGGTGTGCTTGAGACTTTGAGCAAGCGTGCTGAATAAAATTAAAGTCAACAAAACATTCATATTAAAAAACAATTAAAATTTTAAATAAAATGGCAGACATTAAAGCTATTGCTGAAGAGTTGGTAAACCTTTCAGTTAAAGAAGTTCAAGAGTTGAAAACAGTCCTGAAGGACGAGTATGGTATCGAGCCCGCCGCTGCAGCTGTTGCTGTTGCTGCTGGTCCTGCTGCTGCCGGCGCTGCCGCTGCTGCTGAGGAGAAGTCTTCTTTCGACGTAGTCCTCGCTGAGGTTGGTGCTGCTAAGCTCCAGGTTGTTAAGGCCGTGAAGGAAGCTTGTGGTCTTGGTCTGAAAGAGGCTAAGGATCTCGTTGACGGTGCACCTGCTACCATCAAGGAGGGTCTCTCCAAGGAAGAGGCTGAGAACCTGAAGAAGGCTATCGAAGAGGCTGGAGCAAAGGTAGAGCTCAAGTAAACTTATCACTTTTGATAACACCATGGTTAGGATCTTCCAAGTAGGTTGGTCCTAACCTTTTTGTGTCTTTCAAAGACAATTAACTAAGACAAAATATGGCTTCAAAACTTGTTGATAACAGAATTAATTTTGCCAGCGTGCATAATCCGATGCCTTATCCGGATTTTCTCGATGTGCAATTGAAGTCCTTCAGAGACTTCCTACAGTTGGATACTCCGCCTGAGGAACGCAAGAATGACGGCTTGTATAAGGTGTTCGCCGAGAACTTCCCTATCACCGACACGCGTAACAATTTCGTTCTTGAGTTCCTGGATTACTTTATCGACCCGCCCCGTTACACCATTGATGAGTGTCTGGAGCGTGGCCTGACCTATAGCGTACCCTTGAAGGCTAAGATGAAACTGTACTGCACGGATCCTGATCACGAGGATTTCGGCACGGTGACATCCGACGTGTTCCTTGGCACCATTCCTTACATGACGAGCAACGGTACCTTCATTATCAACGGTGCCGAGCGTGTCGTCGTCTCACAGTTACACCGCTCTCCCGGCGTGTTCTTCGGCCAGGGCGTTCATGCCAACGGTACCGTACTCTATTCCGCCCGTATCATTCCTTTCAAGGGCTCATGGATTGAGTTCGCCACCGATATCAACAATGTGATGTATGCCTACATCGACCGTAAGAAGAAGTTGCCCGTCACCACACTGCTTCGTGCTATCGGCTTTGAGCAGGACAAGGACATCCTCCAGATCTTCGACCTCGCCGAGGAGGTGAAGGTCAACAAGAAGAGCCTGAAGGAGTGCATTGGCCGCAAGCTTGCAGCCCGTGTGCTGAAGAGTTGGAACGAGGACTTCGTGGACGAGGATACGGGTGAGGTTGTTTCCATCGAGCGTAATGAGGTTATCATGGAGCGCGAGACGGAGCTCACTGAGGAGAACATCCTCGACATCCTCGATAGCGGTGCATCCTCTGTGCTCATCCACAAGGATGTGGAGATGGCCAGCAAGTTCAGCATCATCTTCAACACCCTTGCCAAGGACCCGAGCAACTCCGAGAAGGAGGCCGTGCTCTACATCTACCGTCAGCTCCGCAATGCCGACCCTGCCGATGATGCCAGCGCACGCGAGGTGTTCCAGAACCTCTTCTTCTCCGACAAGCGCTATGACCTTGGAGAAGTCGGTCGCTACCGTATTAATAAGAAATTAGGTCTCGAGACAGATATGGATGTCCGCGTATTGACCAAGGACGATATCATCGAGATCATCAAATATCTGATTCAGCTGGTCAACTCCAATGCCACCGTCGATGATATCGACCACTTGTCGAACCGTCGTGTGCGCACCGTTGGCGAGCAGCTGTCCAATCAGTTCTCCATTGGTCTGGCCCGCATGAGCCGCACCATCCGTGAGCGCATGAACGTTCGCGACAATGAGGTGTTCACGCCGACCGACCTGATCAATGCCAAGACCATATCGAGCGTCATCAACTCCTTCTTCGGAACCAACCCGCTCAGCCAGTTCATGGACCAGACCAACCCGCTGGCAGAGGTTACGCACAAGCGTCGTCTCTCTGCTCTCGGCCCTGGCGGTCTGTCGCGTGAGCGTGCCGGTTTCGAGGTTCGTGACGTTCACTATACCCACTATGGCCGTCTCTGCCCGATTGAGAGTCCTGAAGGACCGAACATCGGTCTGATCTCCTCCTTGTGTGTGTATGCCACCATCAATGAGCTTGGATTCATAGAGACTCCTTACCGTAAGGTTGCCAACAGCATGGTTGACCTGAAGAACGAGGATGTTGTCTATCTGACAGCTGAGGAAGAGTCTGAGCACATCATCGGTCAGGGTAACGCCCCGCTGCGCGAGGATGGTTCCTTCATCCGCACTTATGTGAAGTGCCGTCAGGATGCCGACTTCCCCGTTGTTCCTCCCTCACAGGTGGACCTCATGGACGTCTCACCGCAGCAGATTGCCTCTGTTTCTGCCGGTCTGATTCCCTTCCTGGAGCACGATGACGGTCACCGTGCGCTGATGGGATGTAACATGATGCGCCAGGCAGTACCTCTGCTCCACAACGATGCTCCTATCGTGGGAACAGGTCTTGAGAAGCAGGTGTGCGAGGATTCCCGCACGATGATCGTTGCCGAGGGCGAGGGTGTCATCGAGTATGTTGATGCCACCACCATCCGCATCCTGTACGACCGGACAGAGGATGAGGAGTTCGTCAGCTTCGAGCCCGCTTTGAAGGAATACCGTATTCCGAAGTTCCGCCGCACCAACCAGAACATGACCATCGACCTGCGTCCTATCTGTGTGAAGGGACAGCGCGTGAAGAATGGCGACATCCTGACCGAGGGCTATGCCACCGAGAATGGTGAGCTTGCACTAGGTCGCAACCTCCTTGTTGCTTACATGCCTTGGAAGGGTTACAACTATGAGGATGCTATCGTGCTCTCAGAGCGTCTGGTTCGTGAGGATGTGCTGACTTCTGTCCATGTTGACGAGTATTCTCTTGATGTTCGTGAGACCAAGCGCGGTATGGAGGAGTTCACTGCCGATATCCCCAATGTCAGCGAGGAAGCCACCAAGGACCTTGACGACAACGGTATCATCCGTGTCGGTGCCCGTGTAGAGCCCGGTGACATCATGATCGGTAAGATCTCCCCGAAGGGAGAGAGCGATCCCTCACCCGAGGAAAAGCTGCTCCGTGCCATCTTCGGTGACAAGGCCGGCGATGTGAAGGATTCTTCGTTGAAGGCCAACCCGTCGCTCAGCGGTGTCATCATCGACAAGAAGCTGTTCTCCCGTGCCGTGAAGACCCGTGAGTCTAAGAAGCAGGATAAGATCACGCTTGCTAAGATTGACGAGGAGTATGAGGCAAAGAACAGCGACCTGAAGGACATTCTGGTCGAGAAGCTGATGAAGCTCACCCGTCGCAAGACCAGCCAGGGTGTGAAGGACTACACCGGTGCAGAGATCATCACCAAGGGCAGCAAGTTTACTGCCGCCGCCCTGAAGAACCTTGAATATGACGGCATCCAGTCCAGCAACTGGACGGGTGATGAGCATTCCGACATGCTCATCCAGAAGCTGATCATGAACTATATCCGCAAGTACAAGCTGCTCGATGCAGAGATGAAGCGTCGCAAGTTCGCCATCACCATTGGCGATGAGCTTCCCTCAGGCATCCTGCAGATGGCAAAGGTCTATGTTGCCAAGAAACGTAAGATCGGTGTCGGCGACAAGCTGGCCGGTCGTCATGGTAACAAGGGTATCGTCTCCAAGGTCGTACGCATGGAGGACATGCCGTTCCTCGAGGACGGTCGTCCCGTTGACCTGGTGCTCAACCCGCTGGGTGTGCCTTCCCGAATGAACCTCGGACAGATCTTCGAGGCCATCCTCGGTGCTGCCGGCCGCAAGCTCGGCGTGAAGTTCGCAACGCCTATCTTCGACGGTGCCAAGCTTGCCGACCTCTCTGAATGGACTGACAAGGCCGGTCTGCCCCACCTCTGCTCCACACGTCTGTACGACGGTGAGACAGGTGAGCAGTTCGACCAGCCTGCAACAGTCGGTGTCACCTACTTCCTGAAGCTCGGCCACATGGTAGAGGATAAGATGCACGCCCGTTCCATCGGTCCGTACAGTCTTATCACCCAGCAGCCGCTCGGCGGTAAGGCCCAGTTCGGTGGACAGCGTTTTGGTGAGATGGAGGTATGGGCTCTTGAGGCCTTCGGCGCCAGCCATGTGCTCCAGGAGATTCTTACCATCAAGTCTGACGATACCGTAGGACGCTCCAAGGCTTATGAGGCCATTGTCAAGGGCGACACGATGCCTATGCCGGGTATTCCTGAGTCTATGAACGTGCTGCTCCATGAGTTGCGTGGTCTCGGTCTGAGTGTCAAGCTCGACTAAATCCTTTAACTTCATTAATTAGAAAGAAATATGGCTTTTAAGAAAGAAATAAAGGTAAAGAACAACTTCACCAAGATTACTATTGGTCTGGCTTCTCCCGAGGAAATCCTGGAGAACTCCTTCGGTGAGGTGACCAAGCCAGAGACCATCAACTATCGCACCTATAAGCCGGAGCGTGATGGTCTGTTCTGTGAGCGTATCTTCGGTCCGACCCGTGACTACGAGTGTGCCTGCGGAAAGTACAAGCGCATCCGCTATAAGGGCATCGTCTGCGACCGTTGCGGTGTGGAAGTCACCGAGAAGAAGGTGCGCCGTGAGCGTTGCGGTCATATCGAACTGGTCGTACCCGTTGCCCATATCTGGTATTTCCGCAGTCTTCCCAACAAGATCGGTTATCTGCTGGGTATGCCCACCAAGAAGCTTGATGCCGTCATCTACTACGAGCGCTATGTTGTCATCAAGCCCGGTGTGCTCGAGGGCAAGAAGGATGCTGAGGGCATGGACATGAACGGCTCTCATCAGTTCGATTTGCTCTCCGAGGAGGAGTACATGGACATCGTTGATAACCACCTGGCTCCCAACAACGACCTCCTGGACGACAGCGATCCCAACAAGTTCGTTGCCAAGATGGGTGCTGAGGCTATCTATGACCTGCTGGCAGGTCTTGACCTCGACTCGCTGTCCTGCGAGCTTCGCGACCGTGCCAACAACGACTCTTCACAGCAGCGTAAGACTGAGGCTCTGAAGCGTCTGCAGGTGGTAGAGGCATTCCGCAGCAGCAAGGAGATCAACCACCCCGAGTGGATGATTCTGAAGATCGTGCCTGTCACTCCGCCGGAGCTTCGTCCGCTCGTTCCGCTGGATGGTGGCCGCTTCGCCACCTCCGACCTCAACGACCTCTACCGTCGTGTCATCATCCGTAACAACCGTCTGAAGCGCCTCATGGAGATTCATGCTCCGGAGGTCATCCTGCGCAACGAGAAGCGTATGCTGCAGGAGGCTGTGGACTCCCTCTTCGATAACTCCCGCAAGTCTTCTGCCGTGAAGAGCGAGAGCAACCGTCCGCTGAAGTCACTCTCCGACTCCCTGAAGGGTAAGCAGGGACGCTTCCGTCAGAACCTGCTCGGTAAGCGTGTTGACTACTCAGCCCGTTCCGTTATCGTTGTCGGTCCTGAGCTGAAGATGGGCGAGTGCGGTCTGCCGAAGCTCATGGCAGCCGAGCTCTATAAGCCGTTCATCATCCGCAAGCTCATCGAGCGCGGCATCGTGAAGACCGTGAAGTCGGCCAAGAAGATCGTTGACCGTCGTGAGCCCGTTATCTGGGATATCCTGGAGAATGTGATGAAGGGTCACCCCGTGCTCCTCAACCGTGCACCTACCCTTCACCGTCTGGGTATTCAGGCCTTCCAGCCGAAGCTCATCGAGGGCAAGGCCATCCAGCTCCATCCGCTGGCATGTACCGCCTTCAACGCTGACTTCGACGGTGACCAGATGGCCGTGCACCTTCCTCTGAGCAACGAGGCTATCCTCGAAGCACAGATCCTGATGCTCCAAAGCCACAACATCCTGAACCCCGCCAACGGAGCTCCTATCACCGTTCCTTCTCAGGACATGGTGCTCGGACTCTACTATATCACCAAGCTCCGCCCCGGTGCCAAGGGCGCAGGCCTGACCTTCTACGGTCCCGAGGAAGCCATCATTGCCCACAACGAGGGCAAGTGCGACCTCCATGCTCCCGTCAAGGTCGTTGTCGATGACATCATCGACGGCCAGCCCGTCCGCCACATGGTGGAGACCTCTGTCGGCCGTGTTATCGTCAATGGCATCGTTCCCGACGAGGTAGGCTTCTTCAACGACATCATTTCCAAGAAGACCCTGCGTGGCATGATTGCCGACGTTATCAATAAGGTCGGTATGGCTCGTGCCTGCGAGTTCCTTGACGGTATCAAGAATCTTGGTTACCGCATGGCTTACGAGGCAGGTCTTTCCTTCAACCTCGACGACATCATCGTGCCGCCTGAGAAGGAAGGCATCGTTGCCAAGGGTCAGAAGGAAGTCGATGAGATCCAGGCCAACTACGACATGGGTTTCATCACCGACAACGAGCGTTACAACCAGGTGATCGATGCCTGGACACACGTCAACAACGAGTTGGGCGACATCCTCTTGAAGGAGATGACCGAGGCCGACCAGGGCTTCAACGCCGTTTACATGATGCTCGACTCCGGAGCCCGTGGTTCTAAGGACCAGATCAAGCAGCTCTCCGGTATGCGTGGTCTGATGGCCAAGCCTCAGAAGGCCGGTGCCGAAGGCCAGCAGATTATCGAGAACCCGATTCTGTCTAACTTCAAGGAGGGTATGTCCGTGCTGGAGTACTTCATCTCCTCTCACGGTGCCCGTAAGGGTCTTGCCGATACCGCCATGAAGACAGCCGACGCCGGTTATCTGACCCGTCGTCTCGTTGACGTCTCCCATGATGTAATCATCAATGAGGAGGACTGCGGAACACTCCGCGGCCTTGTCTGCACCGCCCTGAAGAACGGCGATGAGACCATCTCCTCTCTTTATGAGCGCATCCTCGGCCGTGTCTCCGTACACGACATCATCCATCCCAACACAGGTGAGCTCATCTGTGCCGCCGGTGAGGAGATCAATGAGGAGAAGGCCCGCATCATCGAGGAGTCTCCCATCGAGAGCGTTGAGATCCGTTCCGTGCTCACCTGTGAGTCGAAGAAGGGTGTCTGCATGAAGTGTTACGGTCGCAACCTCGCTACCCAGCGCATGGTACAGAGAGGTGAGGCTGTCGGTGTCATCGCAGCCCAGGCTATCGGTGAGCCGGGTACACAGCTGACGCTTCGTACGTTCCACGCCGGTGGTGTGGCCGGTAATGCTGCCGCCAACGCCAGCATCATGGCCAAGAATGATTCCAAGATTGAGTTCGACGAGCTCCGCACCGTTCCCTTCATCGAGAAGATGGGCGACGAGGAGCGCGAAAGCCAGATGGTTGTCAGCCGTCTTGCTGAGGTTCGCTTCGTCGATCCGAATACCAACATCGTGCTCTCTACGCTGAACGTGCCCTACGGTTCCTCACTCTACTTCCAGCATGGTGACATTGTGAAGAAGGGCGACCTCATCGCCAAGTGGGATCCGTTCAATGCCGTCATCGTCAGTGAGTATGCCGGTACGCTTCGCTTCCGCGATGTTGTGGAGGGTGTCACCTATAAGTCAGAGACCGACGAAACCACCGGTCTTACCGAGAAGATTATCACCGACTCACGCGACCACACGAAGGTGCCTACCTGTGATGTGATTGGCAAGAACGGTGAGGTGATCGGAACCTACAACTTCCCCGTAGGCGGTCACGTTGTCGTAGAGGATGGTGCCGCCATCTCTACCGGTGAGACGCTGGTGAAGATTCCGCGTGCCGTGGGTGGTGCCGGTGACATCACGGGCGGTCTGCCCCGTGTCACAGAGCTCTTCGAGGCCCGCAACCCGAGCAACCCCGCTGTCGTCAGCGAAATCGACGGTGAGGTCACCATGGGTAAGGTAAAGCGCGGTAACCGTGAGATCATCGTCACCTCCAAGACCGGCGACCAGAAGAAGTACCTCGTATCACTGTCCAAGCAGATTCTGGTGCAGGAGCACGATGCCGTGCGTGCCGGCACACCGCTCAGCGACGGTGTCATCACTCCGGGCGACATCCTTGCCATCAAGGGCCCCACCGCCGTTCAGGAGTACATCGTCAATGAGGTGCAGGACGTCTATCGTCTGCAGGGTGTGAAGATCAACGACAAGCACTTTGAGATCATTGTCCGTCAGATGATGCGCAAGGTGCAGATCGATGAGCCGGGCGACACCACGTTCCTGGAGCAGGAACTCGTCGACAAGCTCGACTTCGCCGAGGAGAACGACCGTATCTGGGGTAAGAAGGTGGTGACCGATGCCGGTGACTCAGAGACCTTCAAGGCCGGTCAGATTGTCACAGCCCGCAAGCTGCGCGACGAGAACTCCAGCCTGAAGCGCCGTGACCTCCGTCTCGTTCAGGTGCGCGATGCCGTGCCCGCAACCTCTACACAGATCCTGCAGGGTATCACGCGTGCCGCTCTTCAGACCAAGAGCTTCATGTCTGCCGCCTCCTTCCAGGAGACCACGAAGGTGCTCAATGAGGCTGCCATCCGTGGTAAGCAGGACTTCCTCGAGGGTATGAAGGAGAACGTTATCTGCGGTCACCTCATCCCGGCAGGTACTGGTCTGCGCCAGTGGGACAAGATCGTCGTCGGTTCTCGCGAGGACTACGAGCGCATCTTGGCCAACAAGCGTAATGTCCTCGACTTCGAGGAGAAGGAAGAGCCCGTGGAGGTGTAAGCCCTGCGGCCTTCATACGATAGCCCGAAAGGGGATGTGTCCAGTCGGATGCATCCCCTTTTTTTTGTTTGTAAAGTGCTAAATATGTGAATGTTAAGTGTAAAAAATGTAAAAAGCGGACGTTTTATTGTTAATCGGCGGAAAATATTTCGCCACCTAAAGTTTTCTTCATACCTTTGCAGCCGCTTTGTTATGTCCTTCACAACAAGATATACTACCGTGCCAGTGGCGGTCTTGGAGCACCTAAGAGGAGGGAGAGCAGATTCGTTCCCATCTTCTTTGGTGATGAAGTGGAGGAGACCGCAGACGAGACGCAGCAGTCGGATGGCGATAACTGGGTGTATGACATGCAGGGACGATGCGTGGCAACGCCGGAACAGTTGCGCGACGGCAGCTGGCGCCGACAGGCGGCTCCGGGAATTTATATTTTGTCAGGAAGCCAGGGAGACAAGGAGTCAGGAAGTCAGGGAGACTGGAAGTCAAGAAGAAAGATCGTGATTAAGTGAGAGCATTCATTCTTGTTTTTGCGCTGATCTCTTGCAACGGACTGCATGAGGAAATGATGCAGACCGTGGACGATGCGCTCGCCGTTGACCGAGCCTACCGCCACCATGCTTCGGCAAAGCCGATGGAGCGTGCCGTGGAGTGGATGGAGAAGTACGGTACCGACGAGGAGCAGCAGAAGACATATTATGTGATGGGTCGTGTCTATGACGACCTCGGACAGGAAGGCGAGGCCCTGCGCGCCTATCAGCAGGCATCGGAGACAGGCGACCCCCGTGGGGAGTTCAGCCTGCTCGCCCTCAGTCATATCGGACAGATTTACTTGGACAAGGGTCAGGCGACGGAAGCCCTTAGCTGGTTCCGCCGTACCCTCGACATGGCGACACCCGCCCGCGACACGGTGGCGATGGTGTCTGCTCTGCGCGACATGGCGCGTGCATTGCAGGGAGATGAAGAGATGGCAGGTGCTGCCGCCAACTGTCTGCAGCGGGCGGAGGAACTGATGAAGCAGGCTGGGCGTGATGACCTTGCTGCCGATTTCTATCCCGACCTCCTTGCCCATGCCATGGAGCGGAAGGATGCGGCGGGCGTGAGAAGCCTGCTCCACACTCTCGTTCGTCAAGGGGAATCCTTGTCGGGAATGACAGTGGGGGATAGTGGACCGCTCTCCCTGACAATGGGACGTGCCTATCTGTTTTTGGAACGTGAAGACTCCGCACGTCTGTTCCTACAGCGGGCTATGGCCAGCGACCATGCTGACACCCATGCTGCCGCCGCCATGCTGCTCTCGCAGCTCGATGTCCGGCAGGGACATCCGCAGGAGGCATGGATGAACGCCATGGAGTGTGTGGCGATGATGGACAGTGTACACAAGATTGATCTGCAGAAAGAGCGGAGCTTGGTGGCACAGCTCTCCGACCGGCTTGCCGTGGAGCGTGAGAACAATAGTCTGCGCTGGCGGATGGGACTCTTGCTGATGGTCGTATCTGTTGTTATCATTGTCATGGGGCTGGTCATCCGCCGTCATGTTCTCCGCCTCCGTGAGCAGGCAGAACGCTACAAGTTGGCCTGTGAGCTCATGCGCCGCCGCAGTGAGGTGAGCCTCTCACGTCAGGAACAGTTGTTGAAGGTGTTCCGTCAGTCAGACCTTTACACCCGGATTGTCCCGATAGCCGATGGCTTGGCAGGCGGTACTCTGTCAGAGGAGCTTTGGGCGGAGCTGGAATCGTTTATCGACGATGAAACCGATGATTTTTGCATCCGTTTGCTATCAAGCTTCCCGAAGATGAAGAAGAACGACCTGCGCTTGTGCATGCTCCTGAAGCTGGAGTTCTCAAATGTGCAGGTGTCCAACCTCTTCCACCGCACCCAGCAGGCCACCACCAATGCTCGCAAGCGTCTCTATGCGCGGATGTTCGGGCATGAGGGAAGCGCCGATGAGCTCAACCGCTATCTGCAGACTTTATAGCCATGAACTCCTTGACTTTCAGTCTGCCTACAAATAAAATGAATGCGAAACCAGAAAAGTGAAGTTTTTGTGAAGTCTGAAATCTTGTCATATTCCAGTTAATGCATTATCTTTGCACCGACAAACCAACAGACCTGATGAAAATGAAACAGAGAACAATGCTACTTGTCTGCCTGCTCACGCTGCTGACATTGTCGCTTCGGGCAGAGGATGATACCGATGGAATGCTCATGCAGCGGCAGGAGAACTTCGAACAGTTCGGAAAGGTGAACCCGCAGGAGCGTGTCTATCTGCATTTCGACAACACCTCTTATTATAAGGGAGAGCATATCTGGTACAAAGCCTATCTGGTGGATGGCGCCACGCTCACCCCCTCGCCGTTGAGCCGCATCCTCTATGTGGAGCTGCTCAACCCCATCGGCCTGCCTGTGGAGACACAGAAGCTCCTGGTCAGGGACGGGCAGGCAAGCGGTTCCTTCCTGTTGAAGGACACCCTGAATGCCGGTTTCTATGAGGTGAGGGCCTACACAGCTTGGATGCTGAACTTCACGCCTGGCAACGGCCATGGCTGGGACCGCCTCACGGGTATTCTGTCGAAGGAGTTCTATGGCGAACGCTTCCAGAACTACCTGCGCGGCAATGCCGGCATCTTCAGCCGTGTCTTCCCCGTTTATGAGCAGGTGGACAGCGGACGCTACGACCGCCGCCTGATGCCCCGGCTACCGAAGGCTACTGCCTCGATAGCGGAGAAACCGAAAGACCGCTTGGTGATGGACTTCTATCCCGAGGGTGGCAACCTGGTGCGCGGTGTTCCATCACGCGTAGCATTCCAGGCTCGCACCGAGGAGGGACGCACCCTGAATATTGAAGGTCAGCTGCTCCGTGGCGGCAAGGTGGTGGGAACCTTCAAGTCCGGTCATGCAGGACGAGGATTGTTTAGTGTTATCACCGATGAAACCGATGAAAATGAAGACGAAAACATGCGAAACCTGCAGTTGCGGGTGAACTATGATGGGAAGAACTACAGCTTCCGCCTGCCCAAGTCGCAGCGCCGTGGCTATGTGCTCAACGTCTTCACGGGTGACGAGTCGCTGCGGGCTACGGTGGCACGCAACAGCCTGACCCCCGGACGCAGGCTCGGACTGAGCGTCACCTCGCGTGCCACGACACTCTATCATGACATCCTCGATCTCACGAGCAGCGACCGCGTGAGTGTGGTCATCGACAAGGAGTCCCTGCAGACGGGTGTGAACATCTTTACGCTCTATACCGAAGATGGAAAGGTGTTGGCACAGCGTGAGGTGTTTGTGAACCGTCACGACATGGACAGCCTGCGCCTGCAGGTAGACATGCCGGAAGGTGCCGAGGCGATGAAACCCTATGAAAAGGTGAGCCTGGCGTGTACGCTCACCGACCGTCAGGGACAGCCCGTCAAAGGCGTGAACCGCTTCTCCATAGCTGTCACCGACGGTCTCTATCGCGACTCCACCTATGCTGACGGCAGTATGCTGTCCTATCTGTTGCTGGGCAGTGAACTGAAGGGCTTCATCCCGCATCCCGAATATTATTTTGAAACCGACGACCACGAACACCGTGCCGCCCTCGACCTGCTGATGATGGTGCAGGGATGGACACGCTACGACTTCGAGCGCATGATGAGCGGTGAACGCTTCCAGCCCCTCATGGCCATTGAGCGCGGACTGAACTTCCGAGGCCGCGTGGTGGATGACCACGGTGAATACGAATACGTCTTCTGGAAGAAGCCTTCCTCTCCGCTGTGGGTATATTGCGACCTACATAACAGCGACGGCAACATGGCGCAGGCGGAGATCAAGACCGACTCGCTGGGCTTCTTCATGTTCAACTTGAATCCCTTCTTCGGGACGGCACGCATCGCGCTGACACTCAACAAGGAGAGTGCCATGCAGATAGGCGACCTGAAGGCGGGCGTGCCCGGACATAACTTCTCTGTCTTCAAGAACAAGCGGCCCTCCTTCCTCCTGGGCAAGCATGTCATCCCACTGAACCAGTATTCGCCCGTGCCGCGCAACTACGACTACTATGAGACGCGGGCGCTCATGGAACCCATCGATCCCAACATCTTCCGTCAGGGCTTCATGGCAACGCTGAAGAACACGACGGGTCTGGCCTACTACGACCGGCAGACCGACAGCTACCGCCTGCGCGATGTGGTGAAGACCGGTAGGCGGCGCTGGAACAACTTCAACAATGTGAAGCCTGTGGCCGTGCTCGATGTCAGGGAGATGATGACCTATCTGTCGAACATCTTCGGTTCCATCAACGATTTCCACTTCTCCACCTTTGACTTTGAACATCACGATGACGACTTCCGGCTTGTGGGAGAAGACGAGCAGAAGGGTGGCTGGTGGCATCCGGGTGCAGAGCGCGACGGCATCCAGCAGAACAACTTTGCCGATGACACCTTCTTTGCCGACATGGAACACTACCGACTGCAGGAGGCTCCGGCAGACTCTACGCTCGACGCATCGCTTGCCCAGGAAGCCAGACGCGTAAAATCCATGCGCACCTTCAACCGCCTGCGTACCTATAAGCAGTATAAGTTCGACCAGGCCTACTGGTCCTTCTCCAACTACTATAAGCTGTTGATGATTCTCGGCCTTGACGGCATGAACAAGACCTTCGTCGATGTGACGGACGACGGCTATGAGCCGGTCTATCGGCAGCGCGACCGCTATGGCAGGAAAGAGAACCTGCCGCAGGGCATGAGGTTCTTCCCTGCTGACGTGAACTTCAGCAAGCTCTACCTCTATGCCGATGCCGACGACCGCTCGCTGATCCATCAGGAGGGCAACTACCGCGAACTCCTCTTCCACTACGACCGTGAGCAGCAGCGGAGCAATGACCATCCGCTGACCTCCATCTTCAGCTTCAAGACCGACTCGCTCTATCCTGCCGGACTGCCCAGCCCCGACTTCTACGGCTACCGTATCAACTGTCAGGGACTGAGCGAGCCTGATGAGTTCTACCGCGTGGACTACAGCCGGCAGCCGCTGCCGGAGGAAGGCGACTTCCGCCGCACGCTCTACTGGAACCCGAACCTCTATACCGACAAGGAGGGTAGGGCGACGGTGACGTTCTGGAACAATGGTTTTTCGCGATCTCTTCATGTCAGCGCAGAGGGCATGACGGGGAAGGGTATCGTGAGCAGGGAGTGGGGATTGTTGAATGAAGAGATGAATAGATGAAAACACTGTTTATATATATACTGTCCGCGTTCCTCTTTCACCTTCCCCTGCATGCCCAGACGGTTCACTGGCAGGCACGCATGAACGACTCCTGTACCGTGGTGCTGCGCACGGCATACGACAAGACGCTCACCATAGCGGGAGCCAGGGTGAACACGCGGGGCAGCTTCCGCAGCGAGGCCGTGGAATGCCGGAATGTTCAGGTGCAGGTGGAGAAGGTGCAGCCTCCGGTCTATAGCTACAGCTGCGACTTTGAATATCGGGGGACGTACTACCGGTTGCGCGGTTTCTATGCCGACGACAGTGAGGGCGCACCCCGCCAGTCGGTGAAGTGCATCGCCCTCACGCTGAGTGACGACTTCATCAGGAAGAGCGGACAGGGAGGAACAAGAAGATGATTCTCATAAGACCTATATGATACATACGATTCGTACAATAAGCATACTACTGTTGCTGGCAGCTTCACTGTCCATGCATGCTCAGACAACGGAGGAGGTCGTTGCAGATGCCGACAGCCTCATGGTGCCGACGGATTCCCTCAGCCTGTCGCTGACGGCCCGTGTCGTTGACAAGAAGACGGGCGAGCCGCTGCCTTTCGCCTCGGTCTATATCAGTGGGGAGAGGAACACTATCACCAATGCCGTAGGAGAGTTCTCCATCTCGGCTGCTCCCGACGACATCCTGCGAATCAGTTATGTGGGCTATTATTCCGTGAGGCTCCATGCCTCGGAGATCGGGGGAACGGTTCCGTTGGAGTCAGAGGGAAAGATGCTCAGTGAGGTGGTGGTCTATAGTGCCGACCATGTCATCAAGGAAACCCTGCGCCGCTGCAAGAAAGAGATGAGTATGCACAGGAAAGAAAAATCCAACTTCTTCTATCGGCAGATAAGCTATGTTGACCGACAGTGCACCATTTTCCTTGAATCGTTTATGACGGGAAGAACGGCAGGGACCCTGTCAGGTCTCTCGCTTCAGACAGGGCGCTTTGTGGCCGTGGCCAGCTCTGAAACGTTCAATCCAACGAACTTCTATACCTTTGCAGAGGTGGATATGTATAAAGAAGAAGGAGGCAAGGGCGTCTATGACATTGTTCCGCCTCTTACCAAGAACTACAAAAAATATTTCTACACCGAGATGGAAATGATGCGCGACGGTGAAAAGAAAATTTATGTCATCTATTTCATACCTCGCAAGGAAAAGCTATGGACAGTGAACTGCTGCCTCTACATTGATGGCGAGACCTACCGCGTGCTGAAATACGAGGGAGAAACGCTGAATACCTATGTGTGTCATAGAACCAAAAAAAATAGCGAGGTGCTACCCATTGCCCATACCTTCGTCGTGAACTTCAATACTGAAAAGGGATTTTCTGAGGTGCATAGCGTAAGCTACAACACACGCTATGTAAGGGAAGAGAAGGTATATGAAACCTCTGCTGTGATGTTTAATGTCGGCAACCGCTATCTTAGCAAAGAAGAAAAGAAAAAGAAGAAAAAAGATCAGGAGGAACTGGCATCGAGACATTATTACAATTCACTTACGGAAGTCATGGATGATGCATGGGGTGACCTTCATTTCAATGGCAATCTCATCAACTCTATCAACAAGCAGGGTGTGGACAAGGAGTTCTGGAAGAAGAACGAGATTGTGAAGCGCACCCCCATAGAGCAGAAAGCTGTGGAGATCTTCGAGCATGACAACCTCTTCGGAGTGTTCTAAGTAATTTTTACAACTTAATATTTATTAACGGAAAGAGGGGGCGTATATGTAAAAAAAACATCTACCTTTGCACCCGTTTTCATATTATAAAGGTAATAAAGATAACACAAGACTCTACTTAAAGGATAATAAAAAACGGTGAAATCACGATTTTTTGTACTCTGTGTATGCCTATTGACAAGCATACCGTATGTACACGGACAAATATTGAACACAAGAGCTAAGGTTGAAACGCTCAGCATGGCAGAGCGTCTTTCTCTCCGAACAAACATGATAGACTGGACGCTGTTGTTGCCTAACATCGGCATGGAGTTTGACGTGCTCAGTACCAACTGGAACCGTTGGGCAGTTGGTGTGAGTGCCCGTGGCAACTGGCAGAGCAACCATACTTTTAGCAAAGGAATGGTTTATAATCTCCGCGAAGCCAAACTGGAGGTTAGGAACTATTGGCGTTTCAGGGATAAACCAGGAAGTCCTCTGCGCTACCCTCTTTATGTGTGGTACAGAGGTGTCTACGCCTCTTTTAGCAATTACTCATTACTGCTTTTCGGAAATAAGGGAAAGCAGGGTGATGCCTTCTCTGTCGGTGTCACTTTTGGATTTGTAAAACCTCTGTATGAGTTCAAGAATCGCAACACGCTGGACTTTGAGGCGGGGTTAAGTGCAGGTGCCTGTTATACCCAGTATAGTGAGTATCGGCACGAGCGTGAGAGTGACTGCTATCCCGTGACAGGATTCAAGAATTGGCATATTGTTCCCTATCCTGTCATTCAGGATTTGCATGTCGGTTTCGTCTATCGTTTCGGGCATTATCCCCTTACCAGCAAATACCGTTACCGTAAGGATGTTGATACCGACTGGGCAACCGCCAGGGAACAACGTAAGCTGGAGAAACAGACAGAAGCTCTGAATAAGGCTATAGATAAATCCGATATGGAGAACATTCGGAGGTTCTATCATAACATGTATCAGCAGCTGAACAACAAATATCCCAACGAGAAACTGAAATGAGAACCAGGCAGCGACTTATCAATATATTGGTATATACCTCTGTGACTTGTATGCTTATGGTGGCATGCAAAACGGATGTGGATTTGTGTTATGAATCCTCCCATCCGCACCGTGCGGAAGTTGAGTTTACATACACATGGGACGAAGGTGTCCTACGTCCGGATTCCATGTGTGTGTTGGCAAACAGGATTATCGGCCAGTGGAAGAGTTCCATGGTTGTAGGAACGAATACGACTCCTGTCATAGGATATTATTTCAGTACCGATATCATACCCGAGAATTATATTTCCGACGAATTTCGGGAATACCTTGATTCTGCCACTATCGCAAATCTTCTTTACGGAGGCTTTGACTTTCCCGTAAGTAAGTTTATTGTGAGGAACGGCGAATACAAGTTCATCACCTTCAATATGGACACGACAGCGTTTGCATATGATAAGTTGATGGACTACATGCTATCGCCAGCCAATGAGGGAAGGCGTTTGCGGGACTTGAACATGGAGTATAAAACCTACAGCAAGGAGAACAACAAGGGTGCACTCCGTAGTCTCATTGCCAGCTGGACGGACTATAATCCCTATGCCGATTACATCCAGCCGGAAATGAACCCCATCTATTTTGACACAACACAGGTGGTTCGTGTAGAAACGGATGTTGTGGCAAAGGTCTCGTTCCATCCCCAGCCGCTAACACAAAACATAGACATTTATTTTAATATCAAGAAGGATGTAAGCGGTGTTCCGTTTGCCATAGACTCTGTCAGGGCTGAGGTTTCTGGCATTCCTAAGTCAATCAACCTCTCGAACGGCTACCTTGACACAGAGCATACGGCCAAAATGATGTTCAGAATGGATATGTGTGCTCCCTTTAATCTGACTGCCGTTCCGCCGTTTGAAATCAAGAAAGAGGCTGACCAGCTTACCAAACAGGCCGTTGGTTGCCATGCTAATATTGATGTCACCGGTGTTGTCAGGAATGCCTCCGATTACGTTTATTCGGGTCCGGGAATCGTGCAGGTGATGATCTGGACGCATGCCAAGGATCCTCAGACGGGTCTCATTAGCAGGAAGAAGATGCAAGGTAAGATAAACATCTACAAAACCTTGGGGAAATCAGATCTTCTTAAAGAGGCTCCTGACGGCAAGCACATGATCAGAAAAAGCAAGCACGGAAATATCGTCATACAGGCAAATATCGAGATAGACGGGTCGAAGATCAAGAGATCCGACAACACCAATGGCCTGGACAACTGGATTCCATGTGATCAGGTTGATGTGGATATTTAAAACTGAAAAATAAAAAGAAAAAAGTAAATAGAACTAAAAAAATGAGGAAACTTTTCTTTACATGGGTTCTGCTCGTTTTTTCCATAGGAGCGAAAGCACAGATGTTTGCCGTGGGCACCGATGCCTTGGCAGATGCGCTCATGGCTCCGAACATTAGTCTTGAGATGGTTACCGGAGAACGGACCACGCTGGGCCTTCATGCTTTGGCAACGGTAAAGCCCTGGTGGGAGAAGGATGTAAAGAAAGTGGTGGCCATACAACCGGAATACCGTTATTTCTTCTCGGGGCGTCCCATGCACAAACAGTTTGTGGGACTTGCAGGCGTAGCAGGAATCTACGACCTGACGTGGAAGGGAAAGGTATATGACGGCATGGCTGGCGGCATCGGCCTGACGTTTGGTTATGTGTTTAACCTGACAGACCGCTTCAATATTGATTGCCATGCCGGATTTGGTGCTATCTTTTACAAGCAAAAGGAATATTTTGAATATGACAACTACGATGCAGACTATTCTGTCAATGGAAAGGTTCGGACGAATGCTTCCGGCTATTTCCTCCTGCCTACCAGAATAGGCGTGTCTCTATCATATATACTGAAATGATGAAGAAAGTTCAGTTGTTCAATTGCTATTTCTGGAGTATTGTCCTATTACTTACAATACTTCCCCTAAAGGTGTATGCGCAGGAGTCTTCGCTGACGACGGTGCAGATATATGTGTTTAACAGAAATGGCAAATCTTCAGAGGAAATAGGAAAAGCAGAGAAATTCAACAGCGGGCGCAGTTCGGAGGTTGTCGGTGAGAAGGAAACGGTTTTATATTGTAGGTTTTCTGACAAAGACAAGCTCATTCAACGTTACAATAGCCTGAAAACAGAATTGGAAAGGGCGTTGCAGGGAACAACCCCCGCAGATATAGCAGCTGATCATAACTTTATCACTGCCACCAATGGCCTTATTGAATTGCAGGATGCTACGGTAGGAGACTATATCTTGGTCACAGACAAAGAAGCAGCAGAAAGCTATGAGATTATCCAGATTGTGGCAGGTCAAAGAAACTATACAAGGATACTCCGTGTCAACCGATTAGACGTGGTGCCTGTGGATGCGTTGAAGAAGCGCAGAACGAAGAGTGGCGGCGGTGGAAAAAGCACCGATAGGACAGAGATGTTTCATATCCAGATATTCCTTGAAAAAGGATTGGCGAAAGAGACTTCACGACTCATCATTCAGCCGTTTGCCATTTTAATGGAAACTCGTGATACCATTGACTATTTAGACCCCATTGTATATGAGGGCTCCGCTTATCATGAGACGCAGAATCGCAGAATGGCCTATGACTTTCAGCACAAAGACTCCTTAGGCAGGTATTATACTGCATCAATGCCGCTTGTTCGTAGTGACACGATTGTTATTGATACCACCATCGTATATACCAAGAGACCTCAGCATTATGGCAAGCCCTTTATGGGGGGCGCGCATTCTTTTACGTTAGAGGACTATCATCATGCATACTATTCCATGTCGTTCCCTGGCCGTTATCCGACGACCCCTTTGAAGTTCGTTGATTTCGCTCAGGCAATGGATACAATGCGAATAGAAGAGTTCCATATAGACCGACTGCCGAAAACAATCACGCAAGACAAGAAGCTGAACCTCAGATTTGAACGTGAGGGCTCGGTTAAATTGGCTGATGACTCTATCAATATCATTGAAAAAGAAAAATTGCTGCATGAGCTAAGCTTGTATGAGGATTTGCTCACGGGTGTGGAAATTTATGCAGGTGCATCGCCAGAGGGATCTGATGCCATTAACCTCAAATTGGCTCAGCACCGTGCCGAGGTTGCGAGGAATCTGATTGGTTACGGTGCGCGTCCAAAAGCCAAGGTTTATACATGGCGTGATGTATATGAAGAGTTGGTGAACTTGAAGAAAGCTGATGAAGCCCAACAGGTGAAGGCCATCATTGACAGCCATCATACGGATGACAGCATGGACGGCCCCATCCGTAAACTGCCTTTTTATGAGGAGGTCATTCTTCCCATTTTAAGGGAGATGCGAGGAATTAGCTGTAGTTACACCTACACTGAGACCAGACCGGAAGAACCATATGAGACAAAGAGGAACTTTGAAAAAGCAAAGAAAGACGGCACATTGGATAAGTATTGGGCGAGTCTGCCAATTTCCGGATGGTATAACTTGTTTTCTGTCGCAAACGAGGAAGACCAGGATCTTATCACCGAGCATGCATATAAGACGCTTAGCAAGAGAAAGGACTTCTTGGAAAAAGACTTCTCAAACTATGTGGCTAATCGCATGGCGATTCTGAATAACAAGCTTGGCGTTCCCGACTCGATGGTCCTGAAGCCTTTCTTAAATGATACTTTGCCATTGAACACCTATCGCTATGTAGGTGATGAGAGGATCAGGCAGAACATGAAGGAAATGGTTGTCAATCAGACGTTGACTTACTTGAAGCTGAATGATGATGCCCAGGTGAAGAATTATGTTGATTGGCTGCGCAATGACAGCGCCTATAACAGCAAACCTGAGAATCGGGAAAAACTGACATCCGTTCTTTCAACGGTTTTCTTCAGGGAATACTATCCCAGAGAGGGAAGCCTGAGTGCGGATGAACAGCAAGTCTATGATTCTGCCAGGGAGTTCCTGCTCAGCCAGAAGGATAACAGGGCAGTTCTCTATACGGAAATGGAAGAATGGGAAATGACAAAGGACGCGGAGCCATTGGTGGATGAAATGGATGATGACAATCCTAAGAAATGGTATCTGAAAGCCTTGCTGACCCTTTATAAGACAAAGACAGATGACAAGAATAATATTCCATTCGTCGTCGAAGGGGCTTCATTGAGTAGCGCTACTGTTTCGATACCTGGCTTTGAGAATTTCAGGGTGCTTTCTGACAAAGAGGTTCAGGAGCTTCAAAACAGTGACCTTGAGGCATATAACAATTATTATCCCCGACTGGAAGCCTATGAGAAGGCTTTGAGGGAATATGAGGCAGAACATCCTGCCTCTTCTATAGAGGTGCCGTCAAGGATTCCCTATTATTTCGCTTATTTCCAGCATAGCTTTGATTTGCAGCCGTATTTCCTGAAGTACTATTTGCAGGAGGGACATGTAACAGATGAGCAACGCAGGCTTTTCAAGTATAAGTTAAAGTATGCAGATGCATACAGAAGACTTTTTGATGTGCTTCAGAAAGAAGGTAAGAAAAAAGAAGAGCCTGTTGGTGACAGATATAAATACACAGAAGAAAGATGATGAGGAAAAAACTGGTAATTGCGCTTTTTCTGTGCATGGCGCACGTCAGTGAGGCAAGGGTTCTGACGGACACGCTCAGGATTTTCAAGGAAATAGCAGCTGGCGACACTACTGAATATGGCGAGGATGATCCGTTTAAACTGCAGCAGAGGCTGTCAAGTCATGAGAGTGTTGACTCTGCCCGCATAGAAGGCCAGCTCAACGGTATGGACTACACGATGGAACGCCGCCGCATAGAGTGGGGCGAGGAGTTTACGCGCCGTTGGGATGACCACCTGTTTTTGGAAGTGGGTATCGGCATAGAGAAGATGGTGCCGCCTGACGACCAGTATCACTTTGAGCCATTGACAACCCTGCACCTGGGTATCGGTAAGCAGTTCCATAAATATCACTCTATCCGTTTTCTGGGAGAGATGGGGTACGGATACAGGAGGAAATACCATCATGTCTTCTATAAGCTTTCAGGAAAACTGGATTATCTGTTCAGCCTGAGTTCCTATCTCTATGGTTACAACCCGTCGAGACTGTTGGATGCCTCTGCGGTGCTGGGTGGCGGCTTGCAACTGTCGAGTCTGCGTCAGACTCCAACCAAGCAATCGACATCGGCGGAGGGCCATCTTGGAGTGCAGCTCCGGTTCTTCACAGGTCCTCAGGGATATTTCAACATTGAGCCCTACATCGGATTGGCCACTGACGGCATGGATGTCAGTGACAACCAGAACTGGCGTGGGGCAGATGTGTTCTATGGGGCACGCCTGAGCTATATCTATTACATTCATAACAACCTGTCAAAAGAATCAAGGCAGCGCTTCTTCAGGGCGAGAAAAGATCCGAACTTCCTGTCGGAGGACTCTACTTACCTGGATTCATGGCGTACGCCGTGGTTCTTGGAATTTGCCAATGGCTTGTCTGTGGTTAGTGTCCCCCACAGCTCATTGTCGAAGACCATGGGACAGGAGATTTCCATGTCTGTGGGTAAATGGTTGTCACCGGTTATCGGTCTGAGGGTTTCTGCTTCTGCCCGCGTGAATGTATGGAGTCAGAAATATACCCCTGAACAAGAGAATCCCTATCGTCCTGCCTATGAGCAAGATATCTCCAATCTGTATGTGTCCGGTAGGGTGGAAGCCCTGTTCAATCCCTTTGGTTTTTCCAAGAATTACTACTGGAACACTCAGGCTGGTCTCTATCTGGTGGCTGGTGCGGAGATGGGGCGGCTGGAACGATATGAGACGCAGAAACTTAGCTGTAGGAGCGAATCCTATGATATGGGTGTTCATCTGTGGACAAGGCTTACAGACGGTCTGCAGCTCTTTCTGGAACCACGCTGGTCGCACAATCTCTACAGGATTTCAAACAGTAATGTTCAAGGGATCGGACTGTATGCAGATAACACCTATACGTTCAACATGGGTTTGACTGTGTTCTCCAAGAACAGACGTTTCCGTCCGCATCTGTCGGCAGATGAGAAGGAACGGCCGATGAGCTTGATAGCCGGTGTTGCCGGAGGCTATAGTTTCTTTCACACTAGAATGGGTTATGATGACGGAAAGAATGCCTCGCTCTTTGCAGAGTTCCACATGAACCACTATGCAGGAGTGCGTCTTTCCTGTGAATATGTTGCATTGGACAAGAACTGCATCACGTCGTTCTACGACTATGCCAACACGTCAAACTCAAGAGTTACAAGACAGGGAATGATGAAGGTGTCGTATGGAATAGCTGCCGGCTCGCTGGACCTCTCGCTCAATATGCTCAACACCCTGTATGGCTACAAGCGCGGCAGGCTCTTTGACTTCTACCTGTATATTGGCCCGACGTTCTATCATCGTATGAGCAGAAAGGGAAAGCTTGATAAGAATGAGCGTCTGCAGGCGAACCATACTGTTGAACTGGTAGGAACAAAAGCCAAGACCTCGGGCATAGGCGCCAATGGCGGATTGCGTCTCCAGTGTAATATATCACGCCATGTGGGTGTGTTCTTCTCTCCCCACGTCTATGTGATGCTCAACGACATGATGCCTGAGTATGGCATGCTGCGCATCCGATATATGGAGACACTCAGCTTGGGCGTACATTGTAAAATATGATAGAAGGAAACCATCAATATAAGGAGAAACTGTATGAAGATGATCAGATATAATTTGGCAATTCTTGCATCGCTCATGCTGGCCATACCCTTGGCAGCTACTGCACAGAGGAATTTTAACCCGCGGGCAGCGGTGGAGGCTTTCGACTCTACAATCAGCGTTTACAATGCCAATAAGAAAATGATAGAAGGGCTTGCCGAAGTAATCTGCAAGAAAGCTGAATATCATCCTCAGGTGATGACAGGAATTGCCCGTGCTTTCTTCCATAACTACGGATATGGATATGCGCAACAGGGATTCAAGTACCTGAATCAGGTGCTGGCTCAGCATCCAAATTACGCTCCCGCTTATGTGCTGATGGGGAATTTATATACCTCCGATAACTTGTCTGCGAGAAAAACGAATGGCTTGTCCGATGGTATTGGTTACAGGATTAAGAATGAAGAGGGGGAGAGCCTGACAGACAGTGCTTACTACTGGTATCAGAAGGCTATTGACGTAGATCCGCAGAACCCTGTCGGCTACGAAAACTATGCCATCTCTTTGGCATTTGAGGAACAAACAAAAGATCCGTCTGAACGAAGTGTCGGACGCATAGAGTCTTTACTGAAGAAATGTGCAGAGCATAATAATGGCTATTCAGTAGAGTGGGGAATGATTAAAGCTTTGGAAACCGCAGGACTCTACTCCTTTACCCCCGACTATTATGCAAGGCTGGATATAACCACGATGTCAGAAGAGCAGTTGTCCAACTATGCAGAGACGGCAATGAGTTTTGGCAGATGGGAGGATTTGGAGAAAGTTTCTAACTTGTTGTTTGAGGAAGATCAGGATAATCCCAAGTACATTCGTTGGTCTATGCTTTCATGCCTGCAGAATGGCGTGACTCTCTATGGACACTCGGAAAACCGTGCTGACTCCACATTGGCTCAGGAGAAACTGAAACGGGTGGATGAGCTCTGGCAAAGACTGAAGGAGGTCGAAACCAATGACAACTTGAACGAGGTGGATTATACACGAGTGGCACAATCTTATAGACTGCGCGGCTTGTTGAATGAATCGGCAGAGATATACAGCCATTTGTCCTCGGTTGATTCCCTGCAGAGCAAGCATAAGAACTATCTTGGCCATTTGGTTGCCATCTATAGGGATTTGAAAAAATGGGATGAGGCAGAGCAAATACACAAAAGACTCATCTCCATGGCAGAAACTGATGAGGAGAAAATCCAGCGCAACTTCAACTATGCCTTCATGTATTATCAGAAGGGCAGACAGCTCAGTGATGACCCTGACGCCAAGCGTGAGGCTTATATAACGGGAAACGAAATCTTGAAGAAGATGTATGCAACACTTCCCGTGAAAACCGTTCCATATTACAATGACCTGAGAACCATTAGATTAGTCATGTGTTGGACTCCTTTCTTGTATTATTATAATATAGAACCCAATGACCAGTTCAAGACTTCTAAAGGTAAGACTTATGCTGAACAAATCATAGAGGTGGCAAATGATGAATATCTCACTGAAAATGATTACCGGGATATAGCTTATGCTTCTCATTACCTGGCCAATTATTATATGGCCACTCAGGCCTTTGATCGGGCTAAAGTATATTTTGATATGATTCTAAAATATGGTGAAGGCTACAGCATCTACGCTCAGGCTGAAAGTGCATTGAAGAATCTACGGAGCAACAAGCGGTCTTCCCGCCGCCGCCGGTAATTTATAGTGGGACTCCCTCCTTGTCTCCTTGTCCGATGTGGGGTTTGTGTTACGTCTGTGTGAGGTGTCAAGGCTATACTTAACACGCCTCAAGCCCTTTGTGCATCGGGGCTGTAGAGGGGTTGTGTTAACATGTGAGGTACCCCCCTCCAACTCCCCCGAGGGGGAGGGGAAGAAGTCAAGTAGTCAAGAAGCCAAGGAGTCAAGAAGACAAGTAGTCAAGAAGCCAAGGAGTCAAGGAGTTCAAGACAATAGCTTTAACCCTTTCGCCTCCCATTCCCCCTTTCCTTTGGAGAGGGGTCAGGGGTGAGGCTTTCTCCTTGACTCCTTGTCTCCTTGACTCCTTGTCTCCTTTCATGTGGAAAACCAGGCGTTTTCCACATGAACTATGGTACCTTTTACCCTCTAAAGTCAAAGCTTTTATACGCTAAGGGCAGACGTTTCCGTATGGAATATGCCTGCCCTTCCGCCGGAAAAGGTATGGGTTTAGCCCGGAAAAGCTTTCCCTTTAGCCCGGAAGAGGTCTGCCTTTAGCTCAGAAAAGGATTGCCTTTAGCTCAGAAAAGGATTGCCTTTAGCACAAGAAAGGATAGATTTTTTTCGCGCAATTACATTTTTTAGAAAATAATGTGTATATTTGCACGCATCATAGATAAATCAACAGCGATTATGACAAGCGACGAACAAGTGCAGTACTGGCTCGACATAGCCGACTACGACCTCGACACTGCCGAGGCTATGCATCAGACAGGCCGTTGGCTGTATGTCGCGTTCATGTGCCACCAGGTTATAGAGAAGACTCTGAAGGCCTATTGGTGCGCTACGCAGTCCTCCGAACCGCCCTATACCCACAGTCACCAGCGACTGGCCACGGGCTGCGGAATATATGACGAGATGAGCGATAACCAACGCGATTTCCTTGATATCATCACTAACTACAATATCGAGGCCCGCTACCCTGAGGACAAGGAAGAACTTGCTCGTACGCTCACCCCGCAGGCCTGTCGACAGATAATAGACGAAACCAAACAGATGCAGCAATGGATAGAAGAACACTTACCCGCGACGAGGCCCTTGAGCTCGTCCGCAGGTACAAGCAAGTGATAAGCGCCCGCTTCGATGTGGAGCCGAAGGTAATGATGTTTGGTTCCTATAGTAAGGGTTATGCCAATCCTGATAGCGACATTGACGTGGCTGTTATTGTGCCTACCTATGGTGGCAACAAGTTTGAACTTTCTAAAAAATTATGGCGCGATGTTCGTGAAGTAAGTTTCCTCATTGAACCAGTGCTCATGGCAGAAGACCGCCAGTCGCCGCTTTACCACGATGTGGTGCGGACGGGTGTCGCTGTGTAATTTTGTCCTTATTCTTCCTTGACCTTCTCCAACTTCCAGACATATGTGCGCTCGGGGCTGTAGTCGGCCTTGAGCTGTCCATTGTTGTCGGGGTCATAGACGGCCCAGTAGAGTCCGCAACCCCATGCCTCTGTAGCCACGTTGGTGGAGCGGATGGCATAACAGCCGTTGTTGCCGAGGAACAGCACCTTGTCCTGCACCACACGGTTGCTGATGGTAACGGTACACAGCCGCCCGTGGCCGGGAACGTATGTCTCGTTTTCCAGATGGGGACATTCGAATCCGATTTGCCGTGCGTCCGCACCTTCCCCTGTCACAGAGAAGATGCGCCAGGCCGGCACACGATACTTGGGATCGCCGTGCGTCGTTGAGTCCGTCAGCTGGATGGTGAAGATGCAGGAATCCGAGAGCGTCTCCGTCAAACAACCATCCGCCCGCAGATAGAACCGCCGAAGGCTTCTCCCTTGCCCTTTGGAGAGGGAGGTAGGGGGTGAGGCTATAATGGTATATCGGCCTGCCGTGATGGTCTTCAGCGCGGCCTTGTATTCCTGGTCGCGGTCTTGCAGCATCTTCATAGCCTCCGTGGGATCGAAGTCGCCGACCTCCTCCAGCATGAACAGGTTACCCTCATCGAACATCCTGTTGATGGTGCCGTAGTTGGTGACGAACGGTCCATAGACACTGTTGACGTTCAGCGAGCACACCGTCTTGCAAATCTTGAAGTCGATGACGAAGCAGCTGTCCGCTTCCTGATGGATGTCGAGGGAAGCGTCGCCGGGGTCTCCCTTGGCCAACGGCGCATCCGTCTCATGCGTTCCAACCTCGATGAAACGGTTATCTTTTACGCTGAAAAGATAGTAGCTGCCCTTATAGAACAGGATGGCAAAGGGGCTTGCCTTGTCGCATCTGTTCTGTGCTGCCTGGTCGTAGGTCGTTGTCAGATGGCGGCCCTCCACGCCTAATGCGCCGCGCAGGTCGTGACGGGTATGGATGATGTACTGTTTCGTATTGCTCAGCTGGCTCAGCTCCGTGACATACACGGGTGCAGGCTCTTCCGACGAGGGTTTATACAGGAACAAGCCTAGAAGAGCGGCCACCACAACAATAACGACCCCATACACCGCTTTTCTCCCCTTCCTTTTAGGGGAGGGGTTGGGGGAGAGGCCGTTCCCCTTCCCTTCAGGGGAGGGGCTGGGGGAGAGGCCTTCTTCCTTCCCTTCAGAGTCGGGGTCAGGAGAGAGGCTGTTCAAAAAATCGATGTAGTCACTGAAGCCGAGGAACTGTGCCAGCACGTCCAGCGTCGAGCGCCGTGTGACGGCATTGCTGTCCAGATAGCCCCATAGTCGTTTCAGCGTGTTCACGCTCAACGTTCCCTTTCCGCTGTTGGCCACCTGT
>Ga0247611_10000902_pt1 | contig 56733 bp, 51 predicted proteins | sample 177DNAGHGhighgp2_FD_192422 | JGI IMG/M metagenome (GOLD analysis project Ga0247611, IMG submission 192422) | Sheep rumen microbial communities from Palmerston North, Manawatu-Wanganui, New Zealand - 1770 DNA GHGhigh gp2 | ecosystem: Host-associated > Mammals > Digestive system > Stomach > Rumen... | reverse complement strand
GTTCTGTTGAGACGGGGGCATTAGCCTTGCCCGTCTTTGTGTTTATTTTAGTTATCTTCATGGGTACAAAGTTACACAAAATATCTGAATTACGCAAATATTATTGCAAATAATTTCAACAAAATGGCATTAATTCAGTTTTATCGGTACATGAAGCATGGTTTCTCGTAAGCGGAAGGGGTGTTTCTCGTAAGGGGAATGGCAGTCACTCGTAAGGGGAATGGGAGTTTAATCCCTGCAAACTGACAGTTTAATCCCTGCAAACTATGGGTTTAATCCCTGCAAACTTGAAGTGCTCTGTATGGGCACACTTTAGGCTATGTTTTTGCAAAACATAGCACCTAATAGCAAACTGATTATCAATTTATTATATCAAAAAGCGGCTTAGGCGCCATAGTTTTTACACATTTTCTCGTCATCAACATGACGGACAAGGTGGAATATGAGCACACCAACGGAGAGAATATCCTGACAGTCTTTAAGAAATTGAGTTAAAATGAAAAAGCCCCGCTGATCAGCGGGGCTCTAGTTTAATAGCTCAAAGATGTGGTTATGCGATATCAATCTGACGTGATACCTTTACTTTCTCTTCAACGATCCTCGGGAGTTCAACGGTAAGTACACCGTGCTCGACCTTCGCAGAGATATCCTCCTTCTTCACATCGTCTGGCAGGATCAGCGTCTGCTCATACTTTGAGTAAGAGAACTCACGACGCAGATAGCGGGTGTTCTTGTCTTCCTCCTTCTTCTCGTTCTTCTGCTCCATCTTGATGATCAGGTTGCCCTCATCATTGATGTGAACATTGAAGTCCTCCTTCTTCATGCCCGGTGCAGCAAGTTCTACGGTGTAGGCCTTGTCGCTTTCTTTCACATTGATAGCGGGAGCCGTGCAATTAGCCTTCGGCATAAAGTCCGTATCAAACAAATCATTGAACACACTAGGAATCCAACTGTTACTTCTCATTACTGGCATCATAATCTTTACCTCCTAATTCTATTTTTAATTTGTTATACATGTTATCTTTTTTAGTGATTGCCTTGCGGCTCTCACCCTATAACATGCAAGATAGATGCCAGAGGGTCCGCTGTGTCAATCTGTCGCAATTTTACGACATATTGTCAGCGCATCGCCTACAGAATTAACTGAAGAGATGACGATGGAACGCTTACCGTTAGCCTCACGGAAATTACATTGGCGGGGATTCCGGGATACATACTCAAGCACACGGCCAAAAGCCTCACTCTGATAGTAGGGACTATCTGTATTGCTGACGAAATAGAGATACATCTTCTGCTGCTTCAGCATAATCTTCTCCACACCCAACTGTTTGCCGTAAACGCGAAGCGGCACGACGCGAATCAGTTCTTCGGCGACATCAGGAATAGCGCCAAAGCGGTCTGTCAGACGTTTGCGGTAAGCTTCGAGATCGGCATCAAGTCTGTGGCTATTGGCAAGATTGTCGAGTTCACGATAGAGCAGCATGCGTTCAGAGTCGCTGGGGACATACTGTTCAGGGAAGTACATCTCAATATCAGACTCCAGGGCACAGTCGTCGACAAAATCAATCTCCATGCCTGCTTTAGCAGCATTCTGCTTCGTTTCCGCCTTGACGAACTCAGGTTCTTCGTTGCGCAATTCCGCCATGGCCTGGTTCAGGATCTTCTGATAGGTCTCATAGCCAAGATCAGAGATGAAGCCACTCTGTTCGGAACCCAGCAGATTGCCTGCACCCCGGATATCAAGATCCTGCATGGCGATGTTGATGCCAGAGCCAAGATCGGAGAAGTTCTCAAGGGCTTCGAGACGACGGCGCGACTCAAGGGGGAGTGCTGCCAAAGGTGGTGCCAGCAAGTAACAGAAGGCCTTGCGGTTGCCTCGCCCTACACGTCCTCTCATCTGGTGCAGATCAGACAAGCCGAAATTATGGGCTCCATTGATGATAATCGTATTGGCATTGGGGATGTCGATACCATTCTCCACAATCGTCGTAGAGAGCAGCACATCATAATCGTAATTAGAGAAGTCGAGGATAATCTTTTCCAGTTCCTCTGGTTTCATCTGCCCGTGACCAATCGCCACACGGGCATCAGGGATGTACTTGTGAATCATCTCGGCGATATGCGGCAGGTCGTTGATGCGGTTATTCACGAAATAGACCTGTCCGTTGCGCGACATTTCAAAATTAATGGCATCGGTGATAATCTCCGCGCCAAAGGTATGGATTTCCGTCTGGATGGGATAGCGGTTAGGAGGCGGTGTCTGGATAACACTCAGGTCACGAGCCCCCACCAAAGAGAACTGGAGGGTACGTGGAATCGGTGTTGCCGACATTGTCAGCGTATCGACATTCGACTTCAACTGACGGAGTTTCTCTTTCGTTGAGACGCCAAATTTCTGCTCCTCATCGATAATCAGCAATCCCAGATCCTTGAACTTCACCGATTTGCCGATGAGCTTTTGCGTACCTATTATAATATCTATCTTACCTTCTGCCAGATCTTTCAGCACCTCTGTCGTCTGCTTGGCGGTTCTGGCTCTCGTCAGATAGTCTACACGTACAGGCATATTCTTCAGACGGCCGGTAAACGTCCGGAAGTGCTGATAGGCAAGTACCGTTGTCGGCACGAGCACAGCCACCTGCTTGCCATCGGTAGCTGCCTTAAAGGCTGCACGTACCGCCACTTCAGTCTTTCCGAAGCCCACATCGCCACAGACAAGACGGTCCATGGGTTTAGCCTGTTCCATATCGGCCTTCACATCCTGCGTAGCCTTCAGCTGGTCAGGGGTATCTTCATAGAGGAAGCTGGCCTCCAGCTCCTGTTGGAGATATGAGTCATGGCTGAAGGCAAAACCTTTCTCACGGCGACGCTTGGCATAGAGTTTTATCAGATCGCGGGCAATATCCTTAATGTGTTTCTTCGTACGTTCCTTCATCCGCTCCCACTGGCCAGTACCCAGTGTGGAGAGACGGGGACCTTCGCCTCCATCCTGCGACCTGTATTTCGACACCTTATATAAGGCATGTATCGAGACATAGATGCTGTCGCCATGCTGGTAGAGGATCTTGATCATCTCTTGATAGCCGTCGCCTTGAGGCATGCGTACCAAACCACCGAACTTACCGACACCATGATCCACATGCACCACATAGTCGCCTATCTCGAACTGTTGGATCTCTTTCAGCGTCAGGGCCATCTTGCCACTACGCGCCTTGTCGCTCTTGAGGTTGTACTTATGGAAACGGTCGAATATCTGGTGGTCTGTAAAGAAGCAGATCCGCAGGTCATTATCGGCAAAGCCCTCATGAAGCGTCTTATCGACAGGCGTAAAGACAATTCCCTTATCCTTCGCCTCAAAGATCTCCTTGAGACGTTCGTTCTGCTTCTGGCTATCGGCAAGGATATAGATCTGGTAGCCTTGTAGCAGATAATCCTCAAAGGCATTCGTCAGGAGGTCGAAATTCTTGTGGAACAGCGGCTGGACCGTAATATTGAAACGAATCACCGAGGCTGTAGCGACAGAAGGACGATGACCGAATTCTATCCGCCGGAACTGATTGGCGTCAGCCATAAACTGAGTCCCGGAGATCAACTGCGACTCGCGCCTGAGCTGTAACTCTATCTCACGCTGCTCCACTTCCGTGGCCGACTCCATCTGCTCCATCCTGGCTTGTGAAGAAAAGCCTTCCTGATAAGCACGGTCTACGGCATCACGGACATAGAGGTAGTCTTTGGTCACGAGCACCACATCCTTTGACACAAAGGAGAGAAACGGCACCTTGTCTTCTGCTACGGCAGCCAGTTCAGGAACGATTTCCACACGGTCACGCACATCCTTCGACAACTGGTCTTCTACCTCGAACGTACGGATAGAATCGATGTCGTCGCCAAAGAAGTCGATACGATAAGGATACTCACAACTATAGGAATAGACATCGAGGATGGAACCGCGCTGCGCGAACTGTCCTGGTTCGTAGACATAATCCACCTCCCGGAAGCCAAACTCCCGAAGGGTTTTCTCGATATCGGTCACGGCGATGTTCTGACCATTCTCCAAGACAAGCGTACGGGTGTCGAGGCTCTTCTTGGAAACCACCATCTCAGCCAAAGCCTCGGGATAGGAGACGATATATGCCGGAGCAGTATTCTCCTGGGCTGACAATCGCGTCAGGACTTCTGTCCGCAATATCTCACTGGCAGCATCACGTTGCGCATATTTGATGGCACGCCGATAGCTGGAAGGAAAGAACAACACATCACGGCTGCCCATCAACTGCACCAGATCGTGATAGAAATAGCCCGCCTCCTCGGCATCCTGAAGAATAAACAACAAAGATTGCTTACACTTTGCAAACATGCTTCCAAAGACCATCGGTGCGGAGGAAGCCAACAAACCCTCGAGGAAAACCGTTTGAACCGCAGATTCATTTCCGATCTGAGTCCGCCTACACTGGGTCTTCCCTATCTCTTTCGCCAGTGCCGACACCTGCGGCAACTGGGCATATAGTTTCTCTAATTCCTGTATATTCATTAGAAATTGTGTGCAAAATTAATGCTTTTTGGGCACGGATTACACGGATTAACACAGATTAATGATAAATTTTCCAAAAAAACCGCATAATCCGTGTATTCAGTGCCAAATTATTGCTAACTTTGCACCATTAAAGCATAAAAAGATGCACGAGAGCGACAGTATAGTAATTATTCCTACGTACAACGAAAAGGAGAATATTGAGAAGATTATCCGTGCGGTATTCGCCTTAGACAAGTGTTTCCATATACTTGTCATCGACGACGGTTCACCTGACGGCACAGCAGCCATTGTCAGGGGACTGATGGCGATGGAATTCTGCGACCGGCTGTTTATCATCGAGCGTCAAGGCAAACTGGGCTTGGGCACAGCCTATATCACAGGCTTTAAGTGGGCATTGGAGCGCGACTACGATTACATCTTCGAGATGGATGCCGACTTCAGCCACGATCCCCACGACCTGCCGAGACTCTATGCAGCCTGTCATGATGAGGGCTACGATTTGTCTATCGGTTCGCGCTATGTGGAGGGTGTCAACGTCGTAAACTGGCCCGTAGGTCGTGTACTGATGAGTTACTTTGCCTCGATATATGTGAAGATTGTCACTGGTTTCCGCGTTCACGACACCACCGCCGGCTTTGTGTGTTACAAGCGCCGTGTGCTGAAGACCATCGAGCTCGACAAGATCCGTTTCAAGGGTTATGGTTTCCAGATCGAGATGAAATACACCGCCCATAAGATTGGCTTTAAGATCAAGGAGGTGTCTGTTGTCTTCGTGAACCGCAAGGAAGGCACAAGCAAAATGTCAGGCGGCATCTTTGGCGAGGCGTTCTTTGGCGTGATGCGGCTACGATGGGACGGCTGGACGCGCAAATATCCGAAGATTATCGAATAATGACAATTATGATCACCTTATTATATAGGATTTATCAACTATTTATCGGGTTGCCGATACTTGTCATCGTCACTATCATTACTGCGCTGGAGGTGGGCATAGGCACCACCATTGGCAATGGTCATTTCTGGGGCTACTATCCAGGACGCTGGTGGGCCAAGGTCATCCTGAAAGTGTTTCTGCTGCCAATCAAGGTGGAGGGGTGCGAAAACCTGGAAGAGAACCAGAGTTATGTCTTTGTAGCCAATCATCAAGGCGTATTCGACATCTTTATGATTTACGGTCACTTGGGCCGTAACTTCAAGTGGATGATGAAATATCAGTTGGGCAGCATTCCTTTTATCGGTTATGCCTGCAGGAAGTCGCATCAGATTTTTGTCGACAAGCGTGGTCCCAAGAAGATTCAAAAGACATACGAGACTGCCCGTGAAATCCTACAGGAAGGTTACAGTGTGACCGTATTTCCAGAAGGGGCACGTTCGTTTACAGGCCACATGGGGAAATTCAAGAAAGGCGCCTTTGCACTGGCCGACGAACTGCAACTGCCAGTAGTGCCTCTGACCATCAATGGCTCATTCAACGTTCTGCCTCGTACAAGAGGTTTTATCAACTTCATCAGTTGGCATCCGCTGAAGATGACGATTCACCAGCCCATCTATCCTACCGGACAGGGGCCAGAAAACGTTGTTGCCACGATGCGCCAGGCTTATGATTCGGTCATGTCGGCGCTTGTGCCTGAGTACCAAGGTTATGTAGAGAATCCAGACCAATGATTGCAAGAGATATTATACTGTTCCTGCTACTTGTCATCCTTCCTTTTATTCTTTTTGATATAAGGTCTTTCCGAAAATTCCCTTGGTGGAAGCGTATCCTCTGTTGGGTGCCTTGTGCGGCCATGGTGGCTTATACCATCTATCTGAGTTTAGAGCGCGACTTCATCCCTGGCAATGACCGCATCCAGGTGCTTTACATCTACCTGGGCTTGATCGCTGTCCTGATAGCCCCCATGTTGCTGTATCTCATCTGTTCCTTCTCTGGCAAAGCCATTTCCTCGCTATATCGCAGATGCAGACCCTCGTTAAAGCGCCATCCTGCCAGGAATTACGGCAATTTCGTAGGTATCTTGGGCATCCCCCTCATTTGGTTCGTATTCTACTGGGGTGCATTTGTGGGTTTCAACGAGTTGGAAGTCAATCACATCGAATACGTCTCCCAAGACCTGCCCAAAGCCTTCGACGGCTATCGCATCGTTCAGTTCTCCGATGCCCACGTGGGCAGCTATATGAAGCATAACGACTGGGTGTTGCAAAGAGCCATCGACAGCATCAATGCCCAAAAGCCGGATATGATTGTGTTTACAGGCGACCTGCAGAACATACAGCCTTCCGAACTCTATCCCCACATGGATGTTCTGAGTTCGCTGAAAGCAAAAGACGGCATTTTCTCCGTACTGGGCAACCACGACTACGCCGACTATCTTGATCGTGACGAGGCTATTAAGGTGGCAAATGTCAGGGAGATGGTGAGTCTGCAGCAGCAGATGGGATGGACCGTACTGCGCAATGAACACCGGATCCTAGAGCGCGACGGACAACATATCATCATCGCTGGAATGGAGAACGACGGCAACGGCAAGAAGTTCCCCCAGCGAGGTGACATCGCCAAGACGCTGGAAGGCGTAGAAAAGGGAGAATTCATCCTCATGCTCGAACACGACCCCTACTCATGGCGGCATCGTATTCTTCCAGAAAGTGACGCCCAGCTCACGCTGAGCGGACATACCCACAACATGCAGTTCAACATCTTCGGCTGGTGTCCACTTTCATTGACGGGTAACGAGTATAACGGCTGGTACCACGAGGGCCGACAGTCGCTCTTCGTCTCTGCAGGCTTGGGTGGACTGATTCCCTTCCGCTTCGACGCTACAGGCGAGATCGTTGTCCTGACCCTTAGAACAAAATAGAAACTTAAAACTATAGATGATTATGAGAAAGAATGTTTTCACAATCGCCATGATCGTAGTGGCACTGTGTGTTTCGATGTCTTGCTTTGCACAGGCAGGAAAAGTGAATAACTTCCGTATCAAGCGTGGCACCAATGTCAGTCACTGGCTGTCGCAATCGGAACAGCGTGGTGAGGCGCGCAGACTCCATATCCAGGAGGATGACTTCGCACGTCTTGAAGAGTTGGGCTTCGACTTCGTGCGTATCCCCATCGACGAGGTGCAGTTCTGGGATGAGCAGGGAAACAAACTGCCTGAGGCCTGGGACTTACTGAAGAATGCCCTCGACTGGAGCCGCAAGCATAATCTGCGTGCCATCGTGGATCTGCACATCATCCGTTCCCACTATTTCAATGCCGTCAATGAAGACGGGCAGAATGCCAACATTCTCTTTACCTCCGAGAAAGCACAGCAGGATCTAATCAATCTGTGGTTCCAGCTTTCCGACTTCCTGAAAGACCGCAGCTGCGACTGGGTGGCATACGAGTTTATGAACGAGCCCGTGGCTGATGAACACGAACAGTGGAACCAGCTCGTGGCAAAGGTACACAAGGCCCTCCGTTCAAGAGAGCCCCAGCGTACACTCGTTATCGGCTCCAACCGTTGGCAGGGTCATGAGACCATGAAGTATCTGAAGGTGCCCGAGGGCGACAAGAACATCGTACTCTCATTCCATTACTACAACCCGATGATCCTCACCCACTATGGTGCCTGGTGGGCACCCATCGGCAGATATTATAAAGGCAAGGTGCATTATCCCGGTGTACTCGTATCGAAGGAAGACTATGATGCTGCTCCCGATGAAATCAAGGCAGAGCTGAAGCAATATACTGAACAGGTGTGGGACATCAACAAGATCCGCGAACAGTTCAAGGATGCCATCGAGGCTGCCAAGAAATATGGCTTGCAGCTGTTCTGCGGCGAGTGGGGTGTATACGAGCCCGTAGACCGTGAACTAGCCTATAACTGGACACGCGACATGCTGACAGTGTTCGATGAGTTCAATATTGCATGGACCACATGGTGCTATGATGCCGACTTCGGTTTCTGGGATCAGCAACGTCACACTTATAAGGATCGTCCGCTGGTTGAACTCCTGATGTCAGGAAAGCCACTAGAGAAATAATCAAAGATTCGCCGCAAGGAACTTGCGCAACACTTCTACGGGAAGACCACGACGACGGGCATAGTCTCTGAGCTGGTCTTCCCCTATTTTTCCCAGATTGAAATAACGTGCCTCAGGGTGAGCCAGCATCAGACCGCTGACACTGGCATGGGGTTTCATGGCACCACTCTCCGTCAGGCGGATACCTATCTGTTTCATATCCAACAGCTCATCGAGCACAAAGTTCAGACTGGTATCTGGCAACGAAGGATAGCCGATGGCAGGACGAATGCCCTGAAACTTCTCTACGAGCATTTCTTCAATCGACAGTTGTTCATCCTTGGCATAACCCCAGTATTCCTTTCTCACTTGTTCATGCACCCGCTCTGCTGCTGCTTCTGCCAGTCGGTCTGCCAGTAGCTGCGCCATCATCTTCTCATAAGTATCTGCGCCAAAATCGGTTTCCATACCGATATCAACAGATGTGGCAAACAAGCCTACTTTATCCTTGATACCTGATGAAAGGGGACGGATGAAATCTGCCAGACAGAGATAGGGCGCACGTCCTTGCTGTTGACGGAGCAAAGGAATACGCTTGCTGCCTATCGCGATATCATCACCATCAGCATTAGCCTCATAGAGTTCAAAGATGGCATAGGCATGATATCTGCCCTCCTGTTGCCGAAGGAATGCCTCGGCCTCTGTGCGCAGCCGTTTCTTCTCCGCCGGCTCCTTTACCTGCCAGGCGAAGTAATAATAGGGCCAGTTGATATAGGGAATCAACGCGGAGATATCATACGTCAGTATCATCTGAAAACAACGGGCTGCCCGATATAGTTTGCATCCACCCTACCCTGCTGGTAGACGGTATGCCCGTTGCAGAGGGTATATTCCACTTGCCACAGATACATGTGCCCTTCCATCGGACTCCAGCCACATCGGCTCTGGATCATGTCTTTCGTCACCGTCCAACCCTTGTTCGGACGTACGATGACGATATCGGCCTGATAGCCTTCGCGTAGGAAACCACGATTCCTGACTTCAAACAGCTGCGCAGGATGATGGCACATCAATTCAACGAGCCGTTCCAAGGTCAGCACACCTTGATCCACCAGTTCCAGCATCGTAACCAGCGAGAACTGGATCATCGGCATTCCACTTGCTGCCTTGGCGCAACCACCCTCTTTCTGAGCAAGGAGATGGGGTGCATGATCCGTCCCAATAACAGCAATACGGCCATCATTCAGTGCCAGGCGCAAAGCCTCACGATCGTGTTCTGTCTTGATAGCAGGATTACATTTGATACGTGTTCCCAGCGTATGATAGTCTCTGTCGCAGAAATAGAGATGACTCACGGTAGCCTCAGCCGTGATCCGAGGAAATGCGGCAGAACGTTTCGGCTCGAAGAGTTCTAGTTCTTTGGCTGTCGTCAGATGGGCAACATGCAGACGGGCCTGATGTTTTTTGGCCAATTCTACTGCCAGCCGCGTACTCTCGTAACATGCCTCTTCACTACGTATCTCAGGATGATGGCTCACCTTGGGATCGTCGCCGTATTTAGCCTTAGCCTCTGCCATTCTGCGGTTGATGATCCCCGTATCCTCACAATGGGCCATGATGGGGAGAGCCGAAGTCGCAAATATCTGCTCCAGCGCCTCCTGACGATCAACGAGCATATTGCCTGTTGAACTGCCCATAAAGAGTTTGATACCCGGCACACGCCGCTTGTCAATCTCTCCGAAGAGCGGATAATTATCATTCGTGGCACCAAAGAAGAAACTGTAGTTCACATGACTCTTTTCGGCTGCCAAGGCGAATTTCTCCTCCAGCGCCTCCAGCGTCGTGGTTTGCGGCACCGTATTCGGCATATCGAAATAGGTCGTCACACCACCTGCTGCCGCAGCCCTACTCTCCGTATCGATATCAGCCTTCTCCGTCAGTCCGGGCTCCCGGAAATGCACATGATCGTCGATGATGCCCGGCAACACAAAGCAACCCGAAGCATCTATGACCTTATCATAGGATGCTTCGGGCGCATGCGTACCTTTTATTATATGAATGATCTTTTCGTCTTCAATGAGGATGGAACCGTAAAACGTCTGTCCCTCATTGACAATGGTGCCTCCCTGAATCAGTATCCTCATTTCTGCGGCAGATTGAGTGGCGGCAGGTGCAGGGAGTCAGGAACAGCCAGGGAATCCGATACCGGCGGCTGTGCCACAGAAGATTGCGGTGTTTCGTCGACTAATCCGTTCTGTCGTGCCTGAATCTCGTTGGCAGCCTGATAATACTGCTTCACGTAAGGGTCGTCCTTGAATTTCTTGGTGGCCTTACTCATGATATCCTCTATCTGCGGAGTGAGCACGGGATAAGGATAGCCGCCTGTCATCATCATAAACACGCCAGGCCCCAGGATATTATCAAAGTTCTCCACAATGAAATTCGTCACCAGACTGTCTTCCTGCTGAGCCAGTCTTGCGGCTTCTGCCGAGAGTTTCTTATTGATAATCTCCTCGTCAATACCGTCGAGCAGCATCTGACTCTGCTTATGTGACAACTCATTCAACTCGTTGCCAATCTGGTCATGACGATTGATAAACTGGTAGAGCTTGTCGTTCAAAGGCGAACCACTAACAGTGCGGCCCGTATTATCAATGCGGATTTCAATTTCTCCCTTCTCTACGACAACAGGCATCATCAGCGGCTCGTCATCCATATAGAGATTGGCTAGTTTAACAGTATCGAGCAGTCCGGCGAAGCGGAATTTACCATGCACCACATCGCACGAATCCAAATTCTTCAACTCCTGATCTTTCACCGTCTTCAGGTAGAGCTTACTACCATCGAGCGATGACACAGAGGAAGAGCCCTGAATTGAATACGACTCAGCGCATGACGTGAGCGTTGCCGTAATGATCAATGCATATAGAATCTTGTTCATATTCGTTCGTTTCGTTTTGCAAAAATACAACGATATACTGAAGAATAAAAAAAAATTTGCGCATTTTAAAACAAATGCGCATTCTTTTATAGTTTTTTTGCCTCTTTTGCCAGTTCTTGGTTGATTCTATGCACAGAATAGAGTTGAAGGATGGCTGCAATCAGCAGGGTGATAACCCACTTGTTATATACATAATTAATATATGTAATATAGTCGAGCCCCAGAAAATTCCCCGTGCTGGCAATCATCAGTACAGCCGAGAGCAAAAACAGGAAATCGCTCAAGAGCATAATCCGGCGAAGCCTGCGGATAACGATATTCGTCCCCTCATAAGTCTGAACGAACTGCATTGCTACAAACGCACAGGCACCAGCGGCAAACACATAGGGCGCCCACTGCCAGGCCAGCATGATTGTACCCGCCCCTACTACCATCAGAAGGGCACCCAGCAGGTAGATCACCGTCTGAACCTTATTGAGCTGCCTCATTGTCTGATAATGGTTTTGCCTCGCGGTCATCGTCGCTGAGCACGAAGATGTCCTCATCGTCGGCTTTCATGAAATAACGCTCCCGGGCAATACGCTCCATCGTCTTCGGATTCTTGTCCATCTCACGGATCTGTGCCTGATCGCGCTGATAGATGGCATTATAGCGCGCCGTCTCTTCCTCAAGTTCACTGATCTTCTGCCGGTTCTTCAGATGACTCCACACACTGTTCTCATCGAGGAAGCCCACGATAAGCACACCGGCGATGCAGACGACGGTGTATTTGAAGAACATCGAATGCCATACGCGGAGCAGGAACGCCTTAATACTTGTGATAACTTTCATATTCTGTAATTTGTCTGCAAAGTTACAAAATAAATGTGAATTGTGTATTGATAATTGTGTTTTATTTTGTATCTTTGCACAAAATTTTATCTGATTCTTATGGAATATATCGTTTCTGCCAGAAAATACCGTCCGATGACCTTCGACACCGTCGTAGGGCAAGCCGCCTTGACGACGACGCTGAAGAATGCCGTGAAGAGCGGGAAGCTGGCCCATGCCTATTTGTTCTGCGGGCCTCGGGGTGTAGGAAAAACCACCTGTGCCCGCATCTTCGCCAAGGCGATCAATTGTCAGAATCCTACTGCCGATGGCGAAGCCTGCAACGCCTGTGAGTCGTGCCAGTCGTTCAATGAACAGCGCTCCCTGAACATCTTCGAGCTCGATGCCGCCTCCAACAACTCCGTGGAGCACATCAAGACCCTGATGGAGCAGACGCGCATCCCGCCACAACTGGGGCGTTACAAAGTATTCATCATCGACGAGGTACACATGCTCTCAACAGCAGCCTTCAATGCCTTCCTGAAGACACTCGAAGAGCCACCCGCTCACGTCATCTTCATCCTTGCCACAACAGAGAAGCACAAGATTCTGCCCACCATCCTCTCACGCTGTCAGATCTATGACTTCGAAAGGATGACCATCCGCAATACCGTCGACCATCTGAAGCACGTGGCTGAGCAGGAAGGATTTACCTACGAGGATCAGGCTTTGGCAGTCATTGCCGAAAAGGCTGATGGCGGCATGCGCGATGCACTCTCAATCTTCGACCAGGCTGCCTCCTTCTGTCAGGGTAACATCACCTACGAGAAAGTCATCGAGGATCTGAATGTGCTCGACGTCGAAAACTATTTCCAGATCATCGACCTCGCAAATCAGAATAAGGTGAGCGAGATCATGGTTCTGCTCAACAAGATTATCAACAAGGGCTTCGACGGCGGACTGCTTATCCAGGGTCTTGCCAAACATGTGCGCAATGTGCTCATGGCCAAGGATTCCGAGACGCTGCCCTTACTCGAGGTCAGTGACCAGCAGCGCGAGCGTTATCAGGCACAGGCCAAGACCTGCGAGACCCGCTTCCTCTATCAGGCACTGAAACTGATGAACCAATGCGACATCAACTACCGCCAGTCATCCAACAAGCGATTACTTGTGGAACTGACGCTTATCGAGATAGCGCAGATCACACAGCCCGATGATGAAGGTGCCGGCGCGGGGCGTCGCCCCAGAAGATTAAAATCCCTGTTTAAGAACCTGATACGACAGGCTCAGCCCAAAGCAGCGGACCCGCAGGTATCCGCGGCTAAGCCTGTCGCATCTCCTACAACCAGTATTCCTGGTAATACCAGTCAATCTGGCAATACCAGTTCAACTAGCTCAACCAGCTCTCCTAGTTCTCACGCCGCGCCTACGGTGAAGCTTGGCGGTATAGGATTCTCCTGGAAGAATCTGCGCCAACAGCAATCGAAGCCCGCCAAGATAAACACGATACCCAGCGCCGTCTCCGTGACTGTCGAGCAGGATACTGACGCCACCTTCACCCAGGATGACCTCGAGTTGCAGTGGTTGTCGATGTGCAATCGCATGCCGCAGGAGTTCAGCGGCATTGCCACCCGCATGAAGAACATGAACCCTGTCATCAAGGAGTTTCCCGCCATCGAGGTCATTGTCAACAATGCGCTCATCAAGCAAGAGATGGAGGACTTTAAGGGCCGCATCATCAAGACGCTCCAGAATGCGCTCCACAACAACGCCATCACCCTCGAGATTACCATTGTCGAACAAGAGGGGCCTATAAAGATTCTCACCCGCCGCGAGCAGTTCGAGATGATGAGCAAAGAAAATCCTGCCGTAGAAAAACTGCGGCAGGCATTCGATCTGGAATTGGCTTAAGCCCTTGCTTAATCCTCTCCCACCAGTTTCTTAATGGTAGCCAGACAGGCTTCGCTGCTGACAGGCTTCGCAAGGAAGTCATCACAGCCTGCCTCCATCGCCAACTGACGGTCGCTGTCAAAAGCATTGGCTGTCAGTGCCACCACTGGCAGACTGGGATATTTCTCCTTGATGGTCTTCGTAGCCTCCAGACCATCCATGATTGGCATCTTGATATCCATCAGTACGATGTCAAAATGATCCTTTTCAACCTTTTCGACAGCCTCCTGTCCGTTCTTGGCACGCTCAAACTGATAATACTTCTTCAGAATGTACGTCATCAGGATGAAATTGCTGTCATTGTCTTCTGCAATCAATATCTTTTTCATAATGGTAATAATTATATGTGTTAGTTCTTCTTCCACAGCTTGGTCATATCCTCCAGCGTCTTACCCTTTGTCTCAGGAACGAGGCGCCATACGAACAAGGCGGCTATCACGCAGATGAGGCCATACAGACCATAAGTGAACCAGTGACCGAAGTCGTCACCCTCCGTCAGATGCATATTGAACATCGGCACGAACGATGAGGATACGATGAAGTTCGAGATCCACTGGAAGGCTACGGCAATAGCCACAGCAGCACCACGGATGGTATTGGGGAATATCTCTGCAATAAGCACCCAGGTGATAGGACCCCATGAGAACATGAACGAAGCCGAATATACCAGCAGCGAAGCGGCTGTCAGCATACCCATACCCTCATGACCAAAGGTCACAGCCACACCGAAGGCGCCCAAAGCCATACCCAGCGAACCGCAGATAAGCAGCGGCTTACGACCCAGTTTCTCTACAGTGAACACAGCCACCAACGTAAACGAGATATTGATGATACCCATGAATACCGTCAGCATCATCGGATCGTCCATACCCATATCGCCGAAGATACGTGGTGCATAGTACAATACGGCATTGATACCCACAGCCTGCTGGAACACTGAGAGCATGATACCCACGAAGATACACAGGGCACCATAGGTCATCAGCTTTTCGGTCTTCACCACCATTGTGTCCTTGATATCCTGCAGGATCTGAGAAGCCTTGATACTGCCATTAATCTTAGCCAGAATACTTTCGGCCTTCTTGTCTTCACCGATGCTGACGAGATAACGCGGTGTTTCAGGCACGAAACAGATCAGCAGGGCAAAGAGTCCTGCGGGCACAGCCTCACTACCGAACATATAGCGCCAACCTGTCGTCACCGTCCACTGGGCAGCAGGATTGATGGCTGCCAAGCCCTTACCCATCTCCTCTACGAGCGGCTGGATGTGGTCGCCCAAGATGAAGAAGTTCACGAAGTAGACTACCAACTGACCGAAGATAATGGCAAACTGGTTCCAGCTCACGAGCATACCTCTTATATTAGAGGGTGCCACCTCGCCGATATACATTGGGCAGATAGCTGAAGCCAGACCCACACCTACACCTCCGATTATGCGATAGACGTTAAACATCAGTGCCAGCGAATAGGTTGGCTTGCCATACTCGAAAAACAGGAACTCCGGATCCATCGAGCCCAGAGCTGAGATGAAGAAGAGGATACCTGCAATAATCAGCGACTTCTTACGGCCCAGGTTCGTTGCCAGATAGCCGGAGAGGGCGGAGCCGATGATACAGCCGATGAGGGCAGAGGCCGACGTGAAGCCGTGCCAACCGTCGGTATAGGAGAAATCCTTGGCTTCCATGAAGAAAGCCTGCAAGCCCTTCTCTGCACCAGAAATTACTGCGGTGTCATAACCGAACAAGAGACCGCCAAGTACGGCGACCATCACAATTGAAATCAGGTAGGCTTTGCTACCTTGCTCTGTTTGTTGATTCATCTTTTTTATTTTTGAGTTAGATTGATCGGTAAGGTGAGGATGAATGAGGCACCCTCGTGATAGTTCTTGTCGAAGACGAGTGAGCCACCCAGCTTCTCTGCCGTCTTGTGGCAGTAAGCCAAGCCGAGGCCTAGTCCCTGCTTGAACTCATCGCCCTTCGTAAAGGGCTCAAAGATGGTGTCCACCTTGTCGGCAGCTATGCCGCAGCCCGTGTCCTCCACGATGAATTGCATCTGCCCGTCGCCATGCCTGATGGCTAGCCGGATATGGCCTGCCTCGGTGAATTTCACCGCATTCTCCAGCAGGAAGTCCAGCATCTGTAACAGACTGTCTCCATTCGTTGTCAACATTGTCTGACCATTGGTCTGGTCGTCTAGTATCACTTGCACTTTGGCGGCATCCACCTTTGGCATATTGGATATGGCCTTGCGGCACGCATCGAGCGCATCCGTCTCTGCCACATTCTCCAACAGGTCTTTAGTGCTGTCGTTTGCCAAGGCGAGCATCTTGTTCACTAGCGAGGTTATCATCAGCGTATTTTCGCTGATTATGTCAGCAAGTTTGCGTCGTTCCTTGGGCTCAAAGGCATTCCCTTCATCTGTCAGCACCTGCGAAAAGCCATTGATGAGATTCAGCGGTGTCCGGATCTCATGGCTCACATTTCGGATAAACTCCATCTTCATATTGTCGGCAGCCGTCACACGGGCATTGGCAGCGCGCAGCTCCGCGTTCTTAACCAGCAGATTCTTTCTGGACCGGTGGCGCAGCCAGATGTTGAGGGCCATCAGCACGATAACGAGGATGGCCAGCGCTATGGCAACCACCAGCACGATATTCATCCGTTTCGTCAACTTCTGCTGGTGAGTCATCATCTGGATCTCATGCTCCATCTGACTGATATTCTCTGCCATCATCTTACCCCTGATCGAGTCATTCTTCAGCAACAGTTGCCGCTGCGTGGCAAAAGCCTTGTCCAACGCGCCTGCATATTGATAGATATCACATTTGATCAGGTAGCGCCCCTTGATGCTCTTGATGTCGTCGGCAGCCTCCAGCGCCTCCTCCACCTGGCCGTCGAGCGCCTGATGATAAATGTCTGCATAGTCCATGAATTTACCTAAATAGCCTCCAGGCGCCTTCTGGTGAAGTGCGTTGAACTGATCATACCAGTAACGGCTGTTCTGATAGTCACCCTTCTTGAACCAGATAATCGACTTAAAGGCATAGGTTCCGGCAAGCTTCTGCTGATAGACCTCCGACTGTTTGAATCCATCCAGTTCCTTGATACCCTCTTCTACCCATGCCATCGACTGGTCCAGATCAGAGTCCAGCGTCAGGTGTGCCAGAGCCAGGTATAGTGAAATGATGGTTACCTCTTCGTAGCGCGTACCTTTTACAAGCGTAATGGCCTCCTTCAGTTCCGATATGGCTCCCGATACGTTGCCACAGACATTATACACCTGCCCCAGCATCATCGGACCCATATATTGTTCTTCCTGACCACCCTTCCCGTTTTTCAAGTCATCCTTCAGCAACAGGGCGATACGGTAGGCATCACAGATGTTCATCTTGTCCAGATTAAAACCTACCCTGCACATCCAGGCATTATAATAGCCCTCGAGATCATTCTCAGCGCCGGCATGCTTCTGGAATGCCTGCACAGTCTGATACACCTTTTCGGCACTCTGACCTACAGAAGCATCCCACATCGCCTGCTGCAGCCGATGATGCTCTGCCGTGTCCTTACACAGCGGAGTCTGTGCCGACACAGGCAGCGCCACCAGAAGCAGCACTACAGAGCAGACGATATGTAGCAGTCGATAGGTCATCTTAAAGTCAGGTTTCTAGAAATACTTTGCAAAAGTAAGGCTTTTCTCCGATATTACCAAAAAATATTTGCCTTTAATACACTTTTTTATCAGAAAGTTTTCATAACTCGCTTTTTTTTTTTACTTTTGTGGCGATAAAACTAATAACACACTAATTTAAGTAATCAATGATGAAGAAAATTCTAACAACATGTCTGCTTGCAGCCAGCCTGTCGGCTACAGCCCAGACTCATGTCCTTGACATCAACACAAAGAAACTGGGCGCTCCCGTACAGCCTACGATGTACGGTATCTTCTTCGAGGATATCAACTACGCTGCCGATGGCGGACTCTATGCCGAGATGGTGAAGAACCGCTCCTTCGAGTTCCCCCAGCACCTGATGGGCTGGCGTGCATTTGGTCAGTTCGACGTAAAGGACGATGGTCCCTTCGAGCGCAATCCCCATTATGTACGCCTGAAATATGCAGGCCACAACGACAAGTTCACCGGTCTTGAGAATGAAGGCTTCTTCGGCATCGCCGTCAAGAAAGACGCCACCTACCGCTTCTCTGTCTGGGCACGTTGCCCGGAAGGCGGCAAATCCACCCTTGAGGTCAGCTTCGTCGACAACGACACGATGGGTGAAGACCAGCGCTTCGCTACTGTCAACGTTGAGGTCAGCGGCAAGGAATGGAAGAAATACACCGCCACGCTGAAGTCACCAGTCACTGAGGCCAAGGGTGCCCTCCGCATCTTCCTCATGGGCGACAAGGCTACGACTGATGTCGAGCACATCTCCCTCTTCCCCACCGACACGTGGAAAGGCCGCGAGAACGGCATGCGTAAGGATCTCGCCCAGGCACTCTTCGACATGCACCCGGGCGTATTCCGCTTCCCCGGCGGCTGTATCGTGGAGGGTACCGACCTCGAGAGCCGCTATCAGTGGAAGAACAGCGTAGGCCCCGTAGAGAACCGTCCGCTCAACGAGAACCGCTGGCACTACACCTTCGGCCATCGTTTCTACCCCGACTACTTCCAGAGCTACGGCCTCGGCTTCTTCGAGTTCTTCCAGCTCTGCGAGGACTTCGGCTGCGAGGCGCTGCCCGTTATCTCCTGCGGACTCTCCTGCCAGTTCCAGAACCCTGATCCTACGAAGCCCGGCGTACACGTAGCCCTCGACGATCTCGACAGCTACATCCAGGATGCCCTCGACCTCGTAGAGTTTGCCAACGGCCCCGTCGACTCCAAGTGGGGTAAGGTGCGCGCAGAGATGGGCCATCCAGAGCCCTTCAATCTGAAGTACCTCGGTGTCGGCAACGAGCAGTGGGACTACGACGAGGCTCATGGCGGCTTCGGCCCCGTGTTCACCGAGCGCCTGAAGAAGTTCAGCGCTGCCCTCCGCGCCAAATATCCCAGTCTGAAGCTTATCGGCACCACAGGCCCCAACTCAGAGGGCTGGGACTTCGACCTGCTGCAGCCCCGCATGAAGGAGCTCAAGGTCGACCTCTACGACGAGCACTACTATAGAAACGAGAAGTGGTTCCTCAGCCACGGTCTGCGCTACGACACCTACGACCGCAAGGGTCCCCGCGTGTTTGCCGGCGAATATGCCTGCCACGGTGCCGACGGCAAGAAGTGGAATCACTTCGAGACCTCACTCTACGAGGCTGCCCACATGACGGGTATCGAGCGCAATGCCGACATCGTACACATGGCTACCTATGCGCCCCTCTTTGCCCACGTTGAGGGCTGGCAGTGGCGTCCGGATGCCATCTGGTTCGACAATCTCCGTAGCTTCAAGTCTGTCAGCTACTACGTCCAGCAGCTCTTCGCTATGAACAAGGGCACCAACGTACTCTCGCTCACGATGGACAAGAAGCCCGTCGCCGGACAGGATGGTCAGGACGGTCTCTTCGCCTCAGCCGTATTCGACAAGCAGACCGGTGAGGTCATCGTCAAGGTGGTCAACACCAGCGCCCAGACCCAGCCTCTGAGCATCCAGCTCCAAGGCATGAAGGGAACCCGTACCGCCCAGATCATCACCCTCACCCACAACGGTATGGACGATGAGAACACGCTCGACGACCCCGAGAAGATCATCCCCGTAGAAGGCACCTGTCAGGTTGATGCCGGCAAGGGAGCATCCCTCCTCCTCGACGACATCCCCGCCAAGACCTTCCGCATCTATAAGATTAAGAAGTAAACAAGGTATCTAATCGAATAATCTCTTTATTCATTTCCATAACCTTCTCATTAAAAATACCAAATGTAGCAGTGTAGCAATGTAGCACGTCATTGGCATACAATTCTCAGAGACACAGGCAGACAATTCTCGCCCATCGCGCTACAGCGCTACACTGCTACATTTGGTATTTTGCATAATCTCTCTGCACTTCATATCTCTCTATTATATTTTATATATATTATAATATATATAAAATTAGAATATATATACATAAGATTATCCGCATTATGCTTGCCTGAAAGTGGATTTCCTAATGTAGCGGTGTAGCAGCGTAGCACACTGCTTCTTCATTACGAGAAACCTGCCGCTTCATTACGAGAAACGCACCGTTTCATTACGAGAAAGCCTGGGGCAGATAAAACATTAAGCCTAGGGTCAGGGTCTTCTAAAGTAAATCCTCGCCAGAGTTCATTCTCTGACGGGGATTTTTGGCGCTATTTGGTGATCTTGAAGGCGACGTGTTTGTCGTAGAGGGCGGCGTAGAGGGTGTTGTCATCGCCGATGGCGAACCAGTGGGCGGCGGAGGGGATCCAGTACTCGCGGGTCTTGACGCCTGTGAAGCGGTTGAGCACGTAGATATAGTCGGGGATGCCGGAGCCTCCGAGACCACAGATGATGGAATTGCCGACGATGAGGAAATTGGAGGAGTTGACCATGCGGGGCTTGCTCATCCAGAGGGTCTTGTCGGTATTGATGTCGACGGCCACGAGGTAGTTGCCCTGTGTGCCCTCCTCGGGGGCGGTAAGGGTTGAGATGGAGAAATAGAGCACGCCGTCCTTGACCACAGCCCAATGGATATCCTCGAAGAGGCTGTCCTTGGGGGTGATGGAGAGGTTGCGGACGTTGTAGACGCGCTTCACTTCACGCGAAGGGTCAAGGAGCATGATGAGATGGGGATCGCGGCCGCGACAGGAGAGTTCCTTCTCGGTCTTGCCCCAGGGGAAAGGCTTCTCGCTGGGCATACGGCCGTAGATGGCCACAGGGAAGTCGCCGTCGGTAAACACGTCGTTGAGCGCCCACTTGCCTTCATAGACGGCGGGCACGCCCTCGGGAATGCGGAAATCGGTATCGTCCCATCCGAGGGTGGGATGCCCGATGATGTTGCCGAGCTTGAGGGTGGGGAGCGCGAGCGAGGTGTAGCTGTCAAGCGGCACAGAGAACTTGGTGCGGGCGAGCTGGAGCGTCTGGCTCTTGCCGGCAGGGGCCTTGGCAAGCGTCGCGCCATTGAAATCGAGGGCCTCGACGAGGGCGATCTCGGTCTGGAAGTCCTGGGCGCGGGCAATGAGTGCGAGCGTCAGGAACGGGATAAGGAATAAGGTCTTCTTCATATTTATCATTTGGTTTTAGTGATTGACTTTACGGCGATACTCCCAGAGTTCGACGCTGTTGACGATGTTCTGCCAGAGGACGTAGCAGCCGGCACCGACAGAGGCCATCGGATTGAGGTAGGTATAGGCCACCCAGATAGAGAGGGCGGTATTCTTCTGGAAGGAGGCCTGACCGCTGCAGATCTCTTCGCCCAGATGACGGCCGATGCTGCGGCCGATGAGGAAGAGCACGAAACAGAGCACGAGGCTGAGCAAGGCTATCATCATGAGCAGGGAGATGCCTGCCTCGCTGTGGACGATGTTGCGCACGGTGACACCCGAGGTGACACTGAGCTGGGCAGCCCAGAGATAGAACGAGAGATCAGGAATGGAGACAATCCAGGCACAGAGGCGCTTGGCATAGTGCTGCATGAACCAGCCGAGGGCGAGGGGCAGCACGAGGACGATGGCCAGTTTCTCGAGAATGATGAGGAAGGCACTCCAGAAATCGAGGCCCGCACCGCGCTCGAGCAGGGGGAACACGGCAGGAATCATCAGGGCGGAGGCAAAGGAGGAGAGGACGACAAAGGCGGTCATCGTATTGATATTGCCTCCTATCTTCGCCGTAACGACAGGGGCTGCCGTAGCCGCAGGGCCGATGATACAGGTGAGTACACTCTCCCACAGGATCTTCTGCCATAGGTTGCCCTCGACACAGAAGATAATCCACACGTTGAGCGCCACGAGCAACATCTGGGCGGCGAGCACGCCGAACTGCCAGCGGTGGGGGCGCATCTGGTGGAAGTCGATACGGCAGAAGGTGGAGAACAGGGTACAGAACACCATCATCGGGAAGACGGTATCGACAACGGCGCCGAGGCTGTCGCCGAGGGCGTCGAGCTGGGGTACCCAGTAGAACACAAGGTAAACGACGGTACCCAGGGCAATGGCGCAAGGCAGCGTCCAATCTTTCAGAAATTGCTTAATTCCCATCATTTTCGCTGCAAAGATAGTATTTTTTTTGCACGGATGACACGGATTACACGGATTTTTTGTAATTTTGCAGCGATTTATGCACAATCGACAATGAGCGTAACAGAATATATCCATCAAGATAAGGCGACAAGAAGGTTCTCGTTTGAAGTGCTTCCCCCGCTGAAGGGGACGGGCACGGGGAAGCTCTTCGCCGATATCGACAGGCTGAAGGAGTTCGACCCCGCCTATATCAACATCACCACCCACCACTCGGAGTTCGTGTACCGCGAGCTGGAAAACGGACAGTTTGAGCGTCAGCGCATCCGCCGTCGCCCGGGAACGGTGGCGATAGCCGCAGCCATCCAACAGCGGTACCACATCCCCGTGCAGCCGCACGTGATCTGCAGCGGCGCGACGATTGAGGATATCGAGTATGAACTGCTCGACCTGCAGTTTCTGGGTATCAGCGACCTGCTGCTGCTTAGAGGCGACAAGGCGAAGGAGGACAGCCGATTCATACCGACGCCAGGCGGTCATACCCACACGACGGAACTGATCAAGCAGGTGAAGCGCTTCAACGAGGGGTTCTTTGCCGACGGTACGCCCATCAAGCGTCCGGGCAAGGCATTCGACTTCGGCGTGGCCTGCTATCCGGAGAAGCACGAGGAGGCACCTAATCTGGAGATGGACATGCAGTATCTGAAAGAGAAGCAGGACCTGGGTGCGCAGTATGCCGTAACCCAGCTGTTCTACGATAACGAGAAATACTTCGCCTTTGTGGAAAAGGCACGGGCGATGGGGATTACGATTCCCATTATCCCCGGCATCAAGCCGTTTGCCAAACTCTCACAGCTGACGGTGGTGCCGAAGACGTTCCACTGCGACATACCAGAGGCACTGGCCAGAGAGGTCGTAAAGTGCAAGACCGACGACGATGCGCGGCAGCTGGGTGTAGAGTGGACAACGGCGCAATGCCAGGAACTGTATCAGCACGGGGTAAACAATATTCACTTCTACACGGTGTCGGCTGTCGACAGCGTGGTGGAGGTTGCGAAAAGGCTGCTCTGAATCAGGAATGGAATGGCGTGAAGTGATCGGACAGCGGGAGGCGCAGGAGCGGCTGCAGCAGTTGGTGAAGGACCACCATCTGCCGCACGCGATGATGCTCTGCGGACCTAACGGCAGCGGCAAGCTTGCCCTTGCGACAGCTTTCGCCTGTTACCTGCTCGACGACGGCACGCCAAGTGCAAAGGCCATGCTGCAGAAACTGGAGCATCCTGACCTGCACTTCACCTACCCCACCATCAAACTGCCCTCGATGAGTGCTGACCATAAGCCGGTGAGCGACGACTTCGCCAAGGAGTGGAACCAACTGATACTTCAAAGTCCCTACTTCACCATGGATGCCTGGATGCAGGCTATGGGCGGCGAAAACCAGCAGGCTATCATCACCGCAGGAGAAAGCGACGACCTGGTAAGAAAGCTCTCGCTGAAATCCAGTCAGGGCGGGTATAAGGTGAGCATCATCTGGTTGCCCGAAAGGATGAATATCGAGTGTGCCAACAAACTGTTGAAGCTCATCGAGGAGCCCCCTCAGCAGACGGTGTTCATCATGGTATCGGAAGAGCCCGACAAACTGCTGGAGACCATCCGCAGCCGTGTGCAGCGTATCGACATCCGCAGGACTGACGAGTCAGACATCCGCGAGGCGCTTATCCAGCGCAGAGGCATCGACGAGGAGTCGGCACGCAGAATCAGCCGCAGGGCCAACGGCAACTGGCTAAAGGCACTGGAGGAACTGCAGGTGGGATCGGAGAACGAGCTGTTCCTGGATCTCTACATCATGCTCATGCGACTGGCTTACCAGCGGAAGATCAAGGATCTGAGGCGATGGAGCGACCAGATGGGCGGCATGGGGCGTGAGAAGCAGAAACGCTGGCTCGAGTTCTTCCTCAACATGACGCGGGAGAACTTCATGTATAACTTCCAACAGGAGGAACTGACCTACATGACGCAGAACGAGGAGAACTTCGCCCACAACTTTGCGCGTTTCATCAACGAGAAGAACGTGCTGCAGATGAACGACCTGGGGAACCGCTGCCTGCGAGACATCGGGCAGAATGCCAACGGCAAGATCGTGTTCTTCGACTTCGCCTTACAAATGATCGTACTTTTATTACAATAGCATATATATGACTGAGAAAAAAGATTTGCCCATCATGGTCGGCTGCGACAGAGGCCTGTGCCATCAGGCTGTAGGCCGACAAGACCGTCAGCTAAACACATACGACTGGCTCGCTGACGTGCCGGGGAACACAGATACGACAGACCTCGTGGAGGTACAGTTCAAGCATACCCGCAAAGGCTATTACCACAACGTGAACCATCTGGATCTGAAGAAAGGCGACGTAGTAGCCGTTGAAGCAAGTCCTGGTCACGACATCGGCGTGGTAACGCTTACCGGACGTCTGGTGAAGTTGCAGGTGAAGAAGGCCAACCTGAAATCAGAAGATGAAATCAAGCGTATCTACCGTATCGCCCGCGAGACCGACATCCAGAAGTTCAAAGAGGCCAAAGCCCGTGAGCATGCCACGATGATCGAGAGCCGTCAGATAGCCAAAGGTCTGGGACTGGACATGAAGATCGGCGACGTGGAGTATCAGGGCGACGGCAACAAGGCCATCTTCTACTACATCGCTGATGAGCGCGTGGACTTCCGCCAGCTCATCAAGGATCTGGCTGCTGCCTTCCACGTGAGAATCGAGATGAAGCAGATCGGTGCTCGTCAGGAAGCAGGACGTATCGGCGGTACCGGTCCCTGCGGCCGCGAACTCTGCTGTGCGACGTGGATGAAGAACTTCTCGAGCGTGGGCACGAATGCTGCCCGCTTCCAGGATATCTCGCTGAACCCACAGAAGCTGGCAGGCATGTGTGCCAAGCTGAAGTGCTGTCTGAACTACGAAGTAGACACCTATGTGGAGGCAGGCAAGCGGATGCCCGGCAGAGACACGATCCTTCAGACACAAGACGGCGACTACCACTACTTCAAAGGCGACATCCTGGCGGGACTCGTGACCTACTCGACGGACAAAAACATCGCTGCAAACCTGGAGACCATCACAGCCGCAAGGGCAAAGGAGGTAATCGAGATGAACCGCAGAGGTGAGAAGCCTCTCTCGCTGCAGGAAGACGGTGCCAAGAAAAAGACAGAAGAAAAGCACCATATCGAACTGACTGATGGTGACATCAGCCGTTTTGACAAGGCCAAGAAGAAGAAAAAGAAGAAGAACAACAACAATCGTCAGAAGCCTCAGCGTGAAGAAGGTGCCAAGAATGCGGAATAAACTGCTGACAATCATATTTCTCGGAATGACGCTAGCAGTAGTCAGCTGTGACCGCCAAAAGGTGTTCAGCCGCTATGAACACATCGAATCGTCCCAATGGGAGAAGACAGACACCGTGCACTTCAACATTCCCCACATGCAGGTGGCAGGCACCTATCAGGGCACACTCGGACTGCGCATTGAGAGCAATTACCCCTACCAGAAACTGGCACTCGAGGTGAACATGCAGATACTGCCCAGTGGTCAGAACGTGAAACGCAGTCTCGACTGCGAGCTCATCGACAATCGCGGCACCATCAAGGGTAGCGGCATCAGCCAATACCAATACGAATTCCCCGTAGACATGCTTCAGCTGGAGAAAGACGACTCGCTGCAAGTGACCATCATCCACAACATGAGACGGGAACTGATGCCCAACATCTGTGACGTTGGCTTCACGCTCACGAGGAAATAAGCATATCGTCGTGCTATTGCCGAATCAGATTCCTGCCAGCATCAATGCGCAGGAAGATGAACAGCAGGAGCGTAAAGCCCCAAAGTGACGAACCGCCATAGCTGAAGAACGGTAGCGGGATACCAATGACGGGCGTCAAGCCCAGCACCATACCTACATTGATAAATAAATGGAATAGGAAAATGCTGAGTACACAATAGCCATAGACACGCCCAAAAGCATGATGCTGGCGCTCTGCCAGATGGATGAGCCGCAGGATCAATGCCAGAAAAAGCAACAACACACCCGCAGAACCCACAAAACCCTCTTCTTCACCCACGGTACAGAAGATAAAGTCGGTATCTTGCTCAGGCACAAACTTCAGTTTCGTCTGTGTGCCATTGAGAAAGCCTTTGCCCTCAAGACCACCTGAGCCGATGGCGATCTCACTCTGATGCACGTTATATCCGGCACCCTTTAAGTCTTCCTCCAGACCCAACAGCACATTGATACGTACCCGCTGGTGTGCCTCCATCATATTGTTGAGCATGTAGTCAGCTGCATTGATGAATACCACACTGCCCACAGCAAAGAGGGCTATCCAGAAATAGCTGGGAAAGCGTGTCAGCAACCAGCGATAGACGAGATAGCCTATCAGCAGGACACACATCAGCAGCATCACATAAGAGGTGTCGAAGGGAATAACGAACAACGAGAATGTCATCGTCAGCAAAAGAACGCCCAAACTGATGCCAAGCAACCGCATGGTCTCGCGCTTATCGCGGCAGTAAACCCAGACAAGGACGGCAGAGAACAGTTGGATGCTCAGATAGACGAGAAACTTACCCACCGGTGTAGGGGTATAGAGGATCATCGTATCAGCATAGCGGATGCCCACCACAAAATAGAACACCATCGCAACCCCTGTAAAGAGGATGCTGCCGGGCATACCCTCGCGGTAGAACATCAGGAAGAAGGAGAGATAGACGAGGGCCGAGCCCGTCTCGTGCTGCAGAACAATAAACAGCATGGGCACTACAACAATCGCCAGAGCAGCAGCGAAATGCTGCCACTTCTGGATGTTATAGCCGTAGATGCTCATCAGCTTAGCCAGCGCCAAGGCGGTGGCGAATTTCGCAAACTCGGCAGGCTGCAGGCGCAATGGTCCCAATACCAGCCACGATCGCGAGCCTTTGATGGTATGGGGATTGAATATCGTGCCGAAGAGCAAGACAAGCAACAGGCCGAAGATGATAAACGCCAGCATCTCGTAATAGCGGTCGTCGAGCATCAACAGCACGAAGCCCAGTACGATAGAAGTACCTATCCACACAATCTGCATGCCAGAACGCGTATCAAGACTGAAGATATCAGTATCACCGTAACTATAGCTGGCACCACAGACACTGACCCACCCGAAAGTGAGCAGAGCCAGATAGAGCACGATTGTCCACCAATCGAGTGAGCGGATGACGCCTTTTTGTTGTTTATCTGTCGGTTGTGCCATATGCTATACGTCGTTCTTGTATATTCTTAGCCCTCGCCTCGGAAGCCTCAGAAAGCTTGCCGTGAATGTACTGTTCCATCAGCAGACCACCGATAGGCACGCCATAAGTAGCACCCCAGCCACCGTTCTCCACGTAGACAGCAACGGCAATCTGGGGGTTATTCATAGGTGCGAAGCCCATGAAGACTGAGTGGTCATGACCTTTATTCTGTGCCGTACCCGTCTTGCCGCAAGCCTCGAAGTCGTAGCGAGCGAGTTCATGACAAGTACCTCCGAGTGCTGAGGAACGCATGCCCTGTACCACATATTCATAGGCACTCTTATCGGCCTTGGTATAGTGGCGGCGGGTAAAAGTGGTATCGAGGGGTTCACCCTGCACCTTCTTCACCACATGGGGCACATAGTAATAGCCGCGATTGGCAATCGTGGCACCGAGGTTTGCAATCTGAAGGGGCGTGAGCAGCACCTCGCCCTGTCCGATGGCGATAGAAATCACCGTCAAACCATTCCACGAACCCTTATAAGCCTTGTCGTAGAACTGGGCATTAGGAATCAGACCTCGTTTCTCGCCTGGCAAATCGATGCCTAGTTTATAGCCAAAACCCATCGACACCATATAGTCGCGCCAAGTGTTCATCGCATTCTGCACCGTGCCATATTTGGAGATATTGGTATTGATCATGTGGTAGAGTCCCCAGCAGAAGAAGCCATTACAGGATGTGCTTAATGCAGGCACCAACGGCAGTGGAGCAGCATGACCGTGACAGCCTACATGCAAGCCCTTGAAATTGAAGCCATGCCCACAGGGGTAAGGTGTGGTGGGGGTGATGATACCTTCGGAGAGGAAAGTGAGCCCTTGCGAGGTCTTAAACGTCGAGCCTGGAGGATAGAGACCCATGATACTGCGATTGAGCAAGGGCTTCCATACGTCCTGGGAGAGCAGACGATGATTCTTGGAGCGCTGACGGCCTACCATCATACGGGGATCGTAAGAGGGTGACGACACCATACAGAGCACTTCGCCTGTAGAGGGTTCGATGGCGACAATACTGCCAATCTTGCCTTCCATCAGACGCTCGCCCAGGGCCTGAAGGTTTGCATCGATTCCCAGCGTCAGGTTCTTACCTGGCTGCGCACGCTGATCGAACTCGCCGTTGCGATAACGTCCCTGCACACGCCCGTGAGCATCGCGCAAGAGAATCTGTATACCCTTCACACCACGCAGTTGTTTCTCGTATGAACGTTCGATACCGAGTTTTCCAATATAGTCACCTGGCTGGTAGTAGTCATCCTCCTCGATGTCGGCAGGCGATACCTCAGCCACATCACCCAGCACATGGGCGCCCATCGAATACTGATACTGGCGCACGCTGCGCTTCTGAACATAGAAGCCCGGGAAACGGAACATCTTCTCCTGAAAGATACTGAAATCCTTATCAGAGAGCTGGCTCATGAATATCTGCTGGGTGAAACGCGAATAACCCGGATTACGGTTACGATCCTTGATAGTAGCCATGCGACGGTCGAATTCCTGGCGGGTAATGCCAAGTGTCTGGCAGAACTCAAGGGTATCGAGGCGACCCTTGATTTCATTCATCACCACCATGATATCATAAGCAGGCTGGTTATACACCAGCAGTTTACCAGTCCTGTCGAGGATGGCGCCACGCGAGGGATATTCGATTTTCTTGAGGAAGGCATTAGAATCGGCACTCTTCTTATAGTCGTCGCTCGTAATCTGGAGCATGAAGAGGCGGATGGTGTAGACTATCACTATCAGAATGGCTACACCAGCTATGACGAAACGCCTATACGCAAGACCATTATCTTTCACTTTGCGCGAACACTTTCGATAGTCAGGACAAACAAAAGAGTAAGCAGGGCGCTACTGAAAGCTCTGAGCAGCCACATCTGCCATTCAAAGAAGTTGAAAGCCTCCAAGGCGAAGAACACCACACAGTAGATACTGATGAGAATAACACTGAACGTTACAAACTTACTGAAACCCATCGTCGCAATCGACACTTTCATGTTTTCTGCAGAATCTCGTGGCGTGAGCGTCTCCAACAAATAGGGCTGAATGATGGCAATAAGTGTCAGTGTGCCTGCTGCCAGACCTGGGGTATTCGTAAATATATCAAGCATCAGTCCCAAGAGAAAGCTATACACAAGAATGATCCACTTCGGCATACCGCGACGAAAGGTGATTACAAAAAACACGTAGAGCAATGGTGTAGCAACCTGAAACAAATGGATATTGTTCAGGATCAGCACCTGCGCCAGCAGAAGCGCCACAAACATTATGCCTCGTTCTATATGTTCCATCGCACTATTGTCTATTCTGGGTTACACTGACAGAGTCACGCGCTGCCTGCATCAAGGAAGCACGCTCGGCTATACTCTTGTCGCTAATCACACACACATTCCTTAAGCGGGAGAAATCAGTACTCAGCCGCACCTTCAGCTTATACGACAGACCGTCTTGCGAGTTGTACGCCTGCTCAATCTTTCCCACAAGCACGCCTGAGGGGAAAATCGAGGAGAAACCGCTAGTCTCTACCCACTCGCCCAGCTTAAACCGTGCATGGCGCGGCACATCCTCGACATAAGCCACAGAAGGGTCGCCCCCATACCAGTGGAGATAGCCGAAATAGCCACGATTGCGGATAGCACAACTGATGCGCGACGAGGAGACATTAAGGACAGGAATCACGACGGCATAATGGTCGGAAGTCATGTAGACCACACCTACCACACCATTGCCACAGGCTACACCCATATCAACCTCTACCCCGTCGGCACGACCTTTGTCGATCGTCATCAGATTATCCGACTTATTCAACGAGTTGTCTACGACCTTGGCAGGAATCACCTTATACTGACTCAGGAAAGCCAGCTCGTTGCGTTCCATCACCGTCGTGTCGTTCGTCAAGTCATTATAGAGTCTGCGCAACTGGTCTACCTGTCGCTCAAGATACATGTTGCGGAGCATGAGGGCCTTATTTTCTTCGCCAAGACGGAAATGGGCGGTGACATCACTCTCCCACTCATATATCTTACCCGTCATTACATTAGCCGACGAAAGCCATACACTACCTTGATAACTGTTATACTTAAACAACAGAACACCACTGACTACCTCCAAAAAGATGAAGAGCAGCCAGTGATGATACATTTTCAGGAAATCCAGCAGGTTGCGCATTCCCAGATTATTTTCTTATCGCATCAGGAAGTTGAAGCGGTCCACATTCTTCAGGGCGATACCGGCACCCTTTGCCACGCTGTGGAGGGGATCCTCAGGAACATGGAACTCGATATGCATCTTCTCCTCCAAACGTTTGTCAAGACCACGAAGCAGTGCACCGCCACCAGCCAGATAGATACCATTCTTCACAATATCGGCATACAACTCAGGAGGTGTGTTCTCGAGGGCAGAAAGCACTGCGTTCTCAATCTTCGAAACGGTCTTGTCAAGACAATGGGCAATCTCCTGATAGCATACGGGCACCTCCATTGGCAAAGCCGTAATACGGTTAGGACCATGGACAACGTAGTCTTCAGGTGCATCCTCACCCAGATCCGTCAGAGCAGAACCTACGGCTATCTTGATACGCTCAGCCATACGCTCAGAAACCTTCACATTGTGCTGACGATACATATACTCCTGAATATCAGCAGTCAGATCGTCACCAGCAGTACGGATGGAGTTGTTGGCTACGATACCGCCCAGCGAGATGACGGCAATCTCTGTAGAACCGCCACCGATATCAACAATCATATTTCCTTCCGGAGCCTCAACATCGATGCCGATACCGATAGCAGCAGCCATCGGCTCGAAAATCAGATATACATCGCGACCGTCAGCATGCTCTGCAGAGTCACGTACAGCACGAAGCTCCACTTCCGTAGAACCAGAGGGTACACCAATCACCATACGCAGAGAGGGAGAGAACAGGCGGTTCCCCGAATGTACCATCTTTATCAGTCCACGCATCATCTGCTCACAGGCGGAGAAGTCGGCAATCACGCCATCGCGCAGCGGACGTACAGTACGGATATTCTCATGTGTCTTCTCATACATCATCTTCGCCTCACTACCAACAGCTATCATCTTATCGGTACGGCGATCTAAGGCAACGACCGAAGGCTCGTCAACCACAATCTTATCATCACTGATAATGATGGTATTGGCCGTTCCAAGGTCCATTGCAATCTCCTGGACAAAACTAAAAAATCCCATTCTTTTTACCTTTATACCTATTATTATTTTTCAAACCAAGCGTTAATCGCCGTATCATAGTGCGAGCTCACGCCAAAGGCACGCGTAGCGAACATACGGCGCTGAGCCTTCGTAGTCTCGGCACCCTGCTTCTGCAGAATATCCAACAGCATACCATATTCAGCCTTGCTCGGAACAATCACCACATCGTTGAAGTTCTTCGCACCTGCACGGATCAGCGAGATACCACCAATATCGATCTTCTCGATGATATCCTCCTCGGAAGCCCCACTGGCTACCGTCTGTTCAAATGGATAGAGATCCACAATCACCAAATCGATTTCAGGAATCTCATACTGCTGCATCTGGGCAATATCACCCTCGTTTTCACGACGGCCCAGGATACCTCCGAACACCTTCGGATGCAAGGTCTTCACACGGCCACCAAGAATCGAAGGATACGTCGTAACGTCCTCTACTTTCTGGCACTCATAGCCGAGTGATTCAATAAACTTCTGCGTACCACCTGTAGACAGGAACTTTACGCCCTCCTCATTCAATTTCTTGAGCAGTTCGTCAAGACCATCCTTGTGGAATACCGACACCAATGCGGTCTTAATTCTCTTTGTATCAGCCATTTTTGTTTGTTATAACGTTATAAATTCGAATTTAGGCTGCAAAGTTACAAAAAGAAAACGGATTAATCTGCATTTTCCTTCCGAAAAATGTGATTAATCCGTGTTAAAATATTATAGGTCAATCCTATGCGTCTGACTTAAATCAGATTCATGCCCAATTTCTTGCAATCCTGGCGCATTTCCTCAGGCCAGATTGACGCTTGGATTTCTCCGATATGCCCCTTGTGGAGCAAGACCATACAAAGACGACTTTGGCCGATACCACCGCCAATAGAAAGCGGGAGCTCTCCCTGTAACAATTTCTGATGGAAATACAATTGCTCGCGGTCTTCCTTACCCTCGAGTTTAAGCTGGCGCAACAAACTCTCCTTGTCTACGCGGATACCCATCGATGACAGTTCAAAACTACGGCCCAAGACAGGATACCAGATGAGGATATCACCATTCAGTCCCTCAAGGCCATTCTCAGCCACCGTCGACCAGTCGTCATAGTCAGGAGCGCGTCCGTCGTGCTTCTCCCCATTCGACAACTTACCGCCAATACCTATAATAAACACCGCTCCATAAGCCTCGCAGATAGCATCCTCACGCTCCTTCGGCGTCTTGTCTGGATACATCTTCAGCAATTCCTCGGAATGGATGAAATGGATCTTCTCGGGCAGGAAAGGTTTGATCTGCGGATAAGTCTCACACGTCAGATACTCCGTCCTGAGGATGGCGGCATAGATGCGTTCTACGATATTCTTCAGGAAAGCCACTGTGCGGTCTTCCTTCTTGATCACTGCCTCCCAGTCCCATTGGTCTACATATAGCGAATGCAGGTTATCCAGTTCCTCATCAGCACGGATGGCATTCATATCGGTATAGATGCCATAGCCAGGCTCAATCTGGTACTCTGCCAATGAAAGGCGCTTCCATTTTGCCAGCGAATGAACCACCTCTGCCTGAGCATCGCCCAAATCCTTAATCGGGAAACTCACGGCACGTTCCACACCGTTCAGGTCATCATTGATTCCAAGACCCTTCAACACGAACAGCGGCGCAGTGACACGACGCAGCCTCAACTCCGTAGAAAGGTTCTGCTGAAAGAAATCCTTGATCAGTTTGATACCCTGCTCCGTCTGCTTCATGTCCAGCAACGGCTCATACATCACCGGCTTGATAACTTGTCCCATATTTCTGTTTATGTTTAATTTGGCCGCAAAGATACATAATTAATATCAAATTGCAAGGAAAAATTGGAATTTATTTGCAAAAACGACACAAATCCTTGATATTCGCTAACAATTTGCACACCCCCGCATTCCTTAAAAGAAATTAATTCTGAATGAGCATTTGTCAATTATCAACTATTTTTCGTACCTTTGCACACGTTTTTACGAACAGGTCCCGTAGCTTAGCTGAATAGAGCGTCAGATTCCGGTTCTGAAGGTCTTGGGTTTGAATCCCAACGGGATCACATACAAATGAAAAGACTCCGACGAAAACTTGTTTTCCGACGGAGTCTTTTTCTATTTGGACGCCTTGGTTTGTGGCTGGGCAGGGAAAGACAAATTCAATCCCAATTACAGCAGTTGCTTTGCGCGTTCTAGGGCGATGTTGATGTGGGAACAGATATTCTCCTCGCCCAGCATTTTGTCGAAGCCTGCGCGGTGGAGCACGGTCTGCACTTTCTCATTGACACCTGAAAGTACGACCTGGATGCCTTCACCTTGCGACATCAGACAGAGGTTCGTCAGGTTGTGGATACCCGTAGAGTCAACAAAAGGAACCTTACGCATTCGGATGATGCGCACCTTCGGAAGCTGACGCTGATGGCGCAGGGCTCCCATAATCTCCTCAAAGCGGTTACCTGCACCAAAGAAATAGGGGCCGTTGATCTCATAGACCTCCACGCCAGCGGGGATTGAGAGATGCTCGAGGTTACCCAACTGGAAATCGCTGTCTTCCTCCTCCGGATTAATCTCATCGCTGATCACCTTGACATCGGTAGTCTCAGCCATACGGCGCATGAAGAGCAGACAGGCACAGATCAGTCCCACCTCGATGGCGATGGTAAGGTCGAAGATCACAGTGAGCAGGAAGGTTACCCAGAGCACGATGACATCGCTCTTGGGGTTCTTCAGAATACTCACGAAGCTTCGCCAACCACTCATGTTATAACTTACGATGACAAGTACACCTGCCAGACATGCCATCGGGATATACTGTGCCAAAGGCATGAGGAACAGGAATATCAGCAACAGCACGGCAGCATGCACGATACCCGCGATAGGGGTACGACCGCCATTATTGATGTTGGTCATCGTACGGGCGATGGCACCCGTAGCCGGTATACCGCCGAAAATCGGCGATGCCAGGTTGGCCATTCCCTGAGCTATAAGTTCTGTGTTGGAGTCATGACGGTCACCTATCACACCATCGGCTACGGTTGCAGAAAGCAGCGACTCGATGGCACCAAGAATCGCAATGGTGATGGCTGGTGAGACAAGCCCCTTGATCACATCCCACGACAACTCCGGCACCTGAGCGCCAGGCAGTTGGTTGGAAATCGAGAAACGGTCGCCAATGGTCTCAATAGAGCTGATGCCCATATACTGTTTCAGGAGCAAGGCGGCAATCGTCATCACAATGATGGCAATCAGCGAGCCAGGCAACTTGCGCAACACATTACTGACACGAGCCACCTTTGGCCAGAGCGCGATAACTGCCACCGAGCCGATGCCCACAGCAGCACTCCACCAGTCGATCGTCGGCAGTGCGCCGATATATGCAATCCACTTCTCAATGAAATCCGAAGGCACGCTGGCCATCGTCAGTCCGAAGAGATCCTTGATCTGTGTGGTAAAGATCGTCAGCGCGATACCGCTGGTGAAGCCTACCACAATCGGATACGGGATATACTTGATGATCGTACCCAGATGGAGTACACCGAACATAATCAGAAACACACCTGCCATCAGTGTGGCGATAGTGAGTCCCTCAAAGCCATACTGCTGGATGATGCCGTATATTATAATAATGAACGCGCCCGTAGGACCACCAATCTGTACTTTCGATCCGCCAAAGACCGAGACAATCAATCCTGCTACAATAGCGGTGATAATACCCTTTTCCGGCGTCACTCCCGACGCGATACCGAAGGCGATGGCCAATGGAAGGGCCACGATACCGACAATGATGCCCGCCAGCAGATCAGTCGTAAACTGACGACGATCATAGTTCCTGAGAGTCTCAAACAGTTTCGGCTTAAATGTCAATGATGCTGTCATAAAATACTTGTTATCATGAAAACTTGCTGCAAAATTACTAAAAAAAGTTTAAAACGACCAATATATGAACCGACTTATTCAAAAATAGCGTAATTTTGTTGCCGAAAATCAAGCAGGAAACATTGTATAACTCATTAAAAATAGAAAGCATTATGAAAAAAGTATTATTCGCTGTGATGGCTATGATGGCCATCGGTTTCACATCATGTGGTAACAAATCACAGGCTTCTTCTGAGGCTGCCGGTACCGAAGTAACCGTTAATGCCGACGACGAGGCTGCTGCAACCATCGATGCCCTGACAGAACAGATCGAGGCTAAGGATGCCAACAAGTTCCAGGAGGTGCTCGCCACCGTTCAGGACAAGATCAAGGAGCTTCTCGCAAACAATCCTGAAGTGGCAAAGGAATATGTCGCCAAGGTTCAGGACTTCCTGAAGGAGAATGCCGACAAGATCAAGGAGTTCGTTGGTGACAACGAGACCGTCAACTCTGCCATCACTGCGCTGACTGCTGCACCTGCCGATGCTATCGTCAGCGGCTTCAAGTCTGCCGTAGAGGGTATCTCAAATGCCGGCGAGGCTGCTGCCGATGCCGTTTCCGACGCTGCCAGCGATGCCAAGGATGCCGCCAAGGATAAGGCCAACGAGATTAAGGACGCCGCTAAGGAGAAGACTAACGACGCCATTGATGCTGCTGCAGAGAAGGCTAAAAACGCTCTGGGCACCAACTAATGAAGAAACTGGTTCTTTCACTGGCTGCCATGCTCTCATGCATCGCAGCCAATGCCGATACAAATCCTACGGTCACCATCAAATATGACGGCACCTCTGCTACCATCACGATTCCCAGTGAGGCCAGCAGCTATGTAACCTGCACCAGCGGCTCGTCTTCACACGTAAAGATCGAGCAGACATCCACCGCTGACAATAACCCCGGAGAAATCATCTACAAACTCTCCGGCAGTAGCGACGATGGTGAGTTCTACCTCACGGGTGAGTACAAGACCACGATCCAGCTCGATGGTTTGACCCTTACGAATCCTGACAGCACCGCCATCCACATCAAGAATGGCAAGCGCATCAAGATCAGTATGGTTTCAGGTACTGAGAGCACACTTGTCGACGGCACCTCTGATACGGATTCCAAGGGTTGCCTCCACTCCAAGGGCCATACAGAGTTCGTTGGAAAGGGTACGCTCAACCTCACGGGTAATATCAGCCACGCCATCTACAGCAAGGAGTATGTGGAGATCAAGAACTGCTCCATCAACATAAAAGGAGCAAAGAACGACGGTATCCACTGCCAGCAGTATTTCAAGATGACGAGCGGTGCCGTGAGCATCAGCGATGTAGCAGACGAGGGTATCCGTGTGGAACTGAAGGGTGAGACTCCCACAGCAGGTTCTGAAACAGAAGACGAGGATACCGGTAACTTCTACATGGCAGGCGGTTCGCTTACCATCAACAACGTAGGAGAATACTGTATCAAGACTGACGGCACCATCAGCTATACTGGTGGCAATCAGAACTTCACGCTGACCAATGTCCAGGAGAATGCTGCAACCGCTATCCAGAGCGTGCAATTCTCCGGCAACGATACGGAAGCAGTCTTCGACCTCAGTGGTCGCCAGCTGCCGAAGGATGCTTTACGTCAGAAGGGCATCTACATCGTCCGCAGTCAGCAATCTACCCGAAAAGTGATCGTAAAGTAGGTTTTTACTGAATAAAACGGGGCATTCGTTGAACGAATTTGCCCCGTTTTTTAATTTTAACTACTTTTGCACAACATTTCTTAAACATCTGGAAACCGTGTCATACAGGAAAGAACATCAACAAGAGACGATTATCTACCTGGCGCTTTGGGCGCTATTGTTCCTCGCACCAGTCATGAGTCTTGCCATCCGCACCAGCAACAGCGACATCAGCTTCGATTGGAGCGAGATATTCATGGTGTGGAAGGCTTTCTGTCCTTTCTTCATGGCTTTCATCATCCACAACTACCTGCTCGCGCCCATACTCGTCTACAAGCAGAAGCGCCTGCAGTACTTGGGACTCGCGATAGCCATCGTTGCCGTCTTCCAGCTCTATCAGTGTAACCGTCACCCGGATTTCCGCGATCGTCGTCCACGCCATGAGCAATTCTCACGTCACGACGACAACCAGCGGCCACCCATGCCCCCAGAGCATGAAGAGGGCAATTTTGCCGACCACGAGCCACCCACTGATGCCGAGCATCCCATCGCCCCCTTCCATCCCGATGGCCCGCGCCGTGACTTCGGCAAGCGTCCTCCAGTGATGCTGGGGCAGCACGACATCATCGCCTTCGTCATCCTCATCCTCATGTTTGGCATGAACCTCGGCGTGAAGCTCTATTTCAGGCAGCGCAGAGACCAGAAGCAGCTTGCCCTTCTCGAGAAACAGAACCTCGAGCAACAGTTGGAGTATCTGAAATATCAGATAAATCCCCACTTCCTGATGAACACGCTCAACAACATCCATGCCTTGGTAGATATCGACCCCGAGAAAGCAAAGGCTACCATCCTCGAACTCTCCAAGATGATGCGCTTCGTGCTTTATGAGGGTAATAAGAAAGGGGTGCCCCTCGACCGCGAAATCGCTTTCATGCAGAACTACATCACGCTGATGAAACTGCGCTATACCGACAAGGTGAAGATCACGGTGAAAGTACCTGAGTCAATACCCAACAACGAAGTGCCGCCCCTGATGTTCATCACTTTTGTCGAGAACGCTTTCAAACACGGTGTCAGCTATCGCCAGGACTCCTTCATCGACATCGAGATCAGCATCAACGACGGCCATCTGATCTTCTGCTGCAGCAATAGCCGTATTCCCAAGGAGGAAGATAAGCACGGCGGCGTAGGTCTCGCCAACGTGAAGCAGCGCCTCGACCTTATTTATAAAGACCGCTACAAGCTCGACATCAACGACGAGCCCAGTCACTACACCGTAAAACTCACTATTCCGCTATGATCAAAGTATTAGCTATCGACGACGAGCCCCTGGCTCTCCAGCAGCTCGCCAGTTACATACAGAAAGTTCCGTTTCTCCAGCTTGTAGGCCAGTGCCAGAGTGCCCTTGAGGCCAAAGACATCCTGAATCGCGAACCTGTGGATGCCGTCTTCTGCGACATCAATATGCCCGACTTGAATGGCATGGACTTTGTCAAGTCGCTCGCTGCTCCTCCCCTCATCGTCTTCACCACGGCCTACTCGGAATATGCCGTTGAGGGCTTTAAGGTGAATGCTGTCGACTATCTGCTCAAGCCCTTCGGCCTCAATGATTTCCGTCGTGCAGCCAATCGCCTCAAGGAACGGTTGGAGGTCTCGTCATCTGCCGCTCCCGCAGCCGAGATGCCCCAGTCCAATGCCGAAGACGACGATACCATCTTCATCAAGACCGACTACAAAGTCGTCAAGATTGCCATTTCAGACATCCGCTATATCGAGGGTATGAGCGAGTATCTGAAGATCCACCTTGAAGGCCAGCCCAAGCCCCTCGTCACCCTCCTCTCGATGAAGAAGATGGAAGAGTATCTCCCACCCTCGTTCATGCGCATCCACCGTTCCTATATCGTCAATCTGAAGAAGATACAGGAAGTCAACAAGAACCGCGTCATTATGGATGCCGATACCTATCTGCCCATCGGCGATAACTACAAGGAGGCTTTCAACGACTATCTGAACACCCGATTCCTAGGGAAATAAATAAGGGGTTGCGCAGTGCAACCCCTTTTTCGTTTACCATATCTGAGCCCGTTTTTCTTTCGGGATGAAGAGCTTGTCGCCCTCCTTGACGCCAAAGGCATCATACCATGCATCGATATGGGGCAGTGCGCCGTTCACACGGGCATTGTTAGGTGAGTGGGTATCCACCGTCAACAGATAAGCCAAAATCTCAGGACTGGCGTTAGCAGCCCAAACGCGAGCCCAGCTCAGGAAGAAGCGCTGTTCTGGCGTAAAGCCGTCAGCCTTCTGCAGCGGATTCGTCTTCATGGCGTTCTGGAAAGCTCTGAAAGCGATGTTCAGTCCACCGTTGTCGCCGATGTTCTCGCCCAGCGTCTGCTTGCCGTTGATGAACTTGCCAGGCAGAGCCTCAAACTGTCCGAATGCCTCCTCCAGCACCTTCGTGCGCTGCTCGTAGTTCTGCTTGTCGGCATCCGTCCACCAGTTACGCTGGTTACCAGTCTTATCAAACTGCGAGCCCTGATCGTCGAAGCCATGGCTCATCTCGTGACCAATCACACCACCGATACCGCCATAGTTCACTGCATCGTCGGCCTCTGGATCGAAGAACGGGGGCTGCAGGATGGCAGCGGGGAAGCAGATTTCGTTCGTTGTCGGGTTATAGTAGGCATTGATGGTCTGCGGCGTCATATACCACTCCGCCTTGTCCACAGGCTTATTCACCTTACGGTCTACCATATCCTTCAGGAAGAATGCCGAGACGTTGCCCATATTCTCGTAGAGCGACAGCTTGTCGTCTATCTGCAGTGCGCTATAGTCCTTCCACTTATCGGGATAACCTATCTTGATGATAAAGTTCTCCAGCTTGTCCTTGGCCTTTGCCTTCGTTTCAGCACTCATCCATCCAGCCTCATCGATACGCTGTGCGAGTGCCGTCTGCAGGTTGTGTACCAGATTCAGCATGCGCTGTTTGCTCGACTCTGGGAAATACTTCTCCACATAGAGTTTGCCGATGGCCTCACCCAGCACGCTGCTCACCGTGCCGACGGCACGCTTCCAGCGGGGACGATCCTGCGCCTGACCACTCACCACGCTGTCAAAAGCGAACTGCACGGCTCTGAAGTCATCGCTCAGCACACCCGTTGCTCCTGAGATAATCTTGATCTCCGCATACGTCTTCAGGTCGTCGAGCGAAGCTTCAGCCAGAATCTTCTCCACCTCGTGGATAGGCTCAGGCTGCCCCACGTCCACCAGTTCAAATGCAGGGAATCCGCTGGCGCGGAACGCGCTATCCCAGTCGATGCCGGGGAAGTTCGTCTTCAGCTCGTTATAAGTCATCTTATGATAGTTCTTGTCGATGTCTCTCAGCTCCACGGTGCTGTAGCTCACCTTGGCGATACGTGTCTCAATAGCCATCACCGCGTCCACCTTCTTCTGAGCCGTCACCGAGTCGTTGCCCACCATCTCGAAGAGCGTCTTCATATACTGCTTATACGCCTCGCGCACACGCACCGTCTGCTCATCGTCGTTCAGATAGTAGTCACGGTTACCCATACCGAGACCGCCCTGTCCTACTGATACGAGGTTCATATCCGCATTGCGCATATCAGCGCCAACGCCGATGCCGAACATCATCGTAGACTCACCACGACTGTCGATCTCAGCCGTCACCTTCTGATACTCCGCGCGATCCTTGATGGCAGCAATCTTCGCCAGCACAGGCTTCAGCGGCTCCCAGCCCTCACGGTTCAGGCGCACGCTGTCCATTCTCAGGTTATAGAGCGAGCCGATTTTCTGTCCCAGCGTGCCCTTCTCCTGCGGAGTACCTGCATACTGCAGAATCAGTTCCTGGATACGCAGCGTGTTCTGCTCCGAGATATCCACGAATGCACCGTTCATCGGATGTTCTGCATCCAGCGGATGCGTCTTCATCCATCCACCAGCAGCATAATGATAGAAGTCATCACCCGGACGTACCGATGTGTCCAGATTAGCGGGATCGATGCCCGTCTTGAGTGTCTGAGCCCCAGCTGTTCCAGCCAGCATCAGACCAATTGCTAAAACAAATTTTACTTTCATCGTCATTTGGTTTTATTGTTACATTGGTTAAATATCACACACTTTAGACGTGCAAAGTTACGAAAAATCGAGCGCAAAACAAAGAAACTTGTTTCTTTTTTTGCCGAGATGGAGTAAGTTCGCCATCTTTGATGGCAAAGTTACGAAAAAAGGTTGTAACAAACGAGCGATTTTGGAGAATTAACGCAGAAAGCGCATAAATAAAAGGCAAGTCGGGGAGAAACAAGGAAGTTCAGTTTTAGGCTGAAAGCAAATTTGGGAGGAATAAAGAAGTAGTTAGGTTTCTTATCCATAACCCGTGAGACGGTCTTGAGAGCCCGTTAAACTTCGTTAATCGGACAGGCAGGATGGGGCATTTTCTTCGTACTACTAAAACTTTTCGTGCAAAATATTTGCAAGTATCACAAAAAAAGACTACCTTTGCAACAAATTATTAAGCTCCGCCATTCTTTCTTGAATGGACATGGCCGTCCGAGGACGGCTTTTTTATTATACAGGCATCGGCAATATGGCACAACGCGTAACATTCTACATTGACGGATTCAACTTCTACTATGGGCTTCGTCGCACTAAGCGCAACGAACCGCAGTGGGGTGACTATTATTGGATTGACATGGTGAAACTCTGCCAGGGATTTCTTGGCGAAGGACAGGAAGTGGAGAAAGTCATCTATTTTACCGCCTCACCGCTTAACCCAGAAAAGAGCAGTCGCCAAAGTGCTTTCCTCAATGCTAACAAGCTTATCAATGGCGACCGTTTCGAGGTGGTGCGTGGCAAGTATCTTGACAAGCAAATCCAGTGCCCCAATTGCCATTATGCCATCTCCCGTCCTGAAGAGAAGAAAACCGACGTGAATATTTCCGTGAGGATGATTGCCGACTGCGTGCTTGACGCAACAGATACCATTGTGCTCGTCAGTGCCGACAGCGACCTAGTTCCACCTTTAGAGTTCATCCAAAAGCAATATCCAGAGAAACGAATCAAGGTCTATTTCCCGCCATCAAACTTTAGTTGCGACCTGAAGGACAACCTTATGCATCATAGCAGTAAGCCAGTTCTTATGTATAAGAATGAGCGTCGTTTCCGCGATGCCATTATGCCCGACGTGGTAACCGACGGCACCAAGCGTTACGAAGTGCCAGAGAAATGGCGCCCCGCAAACATCGTGAGGTAATATTGAAGCACACGTCATTCACTTTGCCCAGCATGGCCAAACCGCTAGAAATTCCCATGATTGCTGAAGCCGAAGTCGCCATCTAAATGCCCCTTATTTGGAATTGTCCTCCATAGCGTATGACATTTTCTGGTGTAAACCCTGTCGTACCGTATGCTCTGTTTAGTTGGTCAGCAAGGATAGAACGGGCACCATAGCGTGTAAAAAGAGTTGTAGGGGTTATGCCAGTAACATTGACAGACACCAATCTTTCATTTTCTCTGCCGGGTCTGATGGGGTCTAATCCCGGTCCAAACTGGATTGTACTTTTGGGAGTTATTACAAATTGTGCCATTTCCTATTTTATTCCTTTAGTCAAACTTCTTTTTGCTTTCTCTGGCTCTTTCATCAACCAATCCATTGTTAACAATGCAGCAGGGTATTTCATACCACGTTCATGTTGAAGCCTACGAATAGAGTAACCACCATACGAATAATCTGGCTGTTCCCTTTCGTTGTCCAACCATGCTCGCAACATTTTATCCAAAGGACCAGAAAGACGCATTAAATCCGTAGTCGCCAACTTGGCAGAATACTCGCTGTATCCTCTTTCTTTTAATATTCGATATATCTTTACTTTCATCATGCAAACAATTTATCAGTTATCTTTTCTTTTATATCAGCAGCAAAGTTACGTGCATCAATCTCTACAGATTGCTGCTCGTAAAGTCTTTGCCCAAGTTCTGTGCTACAGTCACCCCAGTACCGCCATTTCCCATCGCCCATTGTTTCAGACCAGCTGGCAACCTCGCTATGACGTGGATGTACTTCGCAAACATGGATATTGTAATCTTGATAAGCATGGCGACCTTCGTGGACTATAGTGTCTATAACTTCTAAATATGCTGTAGGGGCATTGCTCTCTACCATATTTGCATTCAGGGTAATATCCTTTGTCCCCTGACTATAGCCTCCGAGGTGTCCATACACATTATCACCGAAAATTTGGATATTCCCCATTGAGGCATCGTATTTGACAGGGCACGCTGGACGGTGCTCTATTTCTGCTATCTTTTTCTCAACAGCATTCAACACATCTATTCTTTCGGAAAGTTCAAGATTACACCAGTTGTCAAATTTCAATTCTTTGCAATCGGAGAGGACTATTGATATTTGTTCTATCTGGATATAGTCTTGTGGAGCCTCTATACGTTCGTATGACTCCTTTACCTTCTGCCCAAAAATCTTTTCAATCCATTGCTTGTAGTTGAATTGTGGGGGAAGTTTTAGTTCCTGAAATCTGTGCATAATGAACCCCAGATGTTCATCCTGAGCCTGTATGCCCATCGACTCCCATGCTTCTGGAGCAATTACTAGTTCACGTAGATAGTCTATCTGTAATGGATTTAAATCCTCCACTTCTGTACATTCCGTCTGCTCATACTCTCTTTCAATATTCTCAAGGCTGTCCATAAGTCACTTCACTTTATCTGCTTTTACCCAATACGTATCAGTTGCAAGAGAACTTGACACAATACACTGCCCTGTCATTAGTTTGGGCATAACCTTACGCTGTTCCTCGCTCAGTCCCATAGATTCGCCTATGGCCTTGCAGTCATCTTCTGCCACAAGCCTGTGTGTAATCTTAAGGTTTGTATTCTTGATGGCATCTGGAATCAAACGCGTCGGCACTTGGTCAACAAGCATAAGCCCCTCGCCATAAGCACGGATTTCGGAGAGCATATTACTGAACATCATCGCCGACTTGTATTGGGGTAGCTCCTGATTCTCGCATTTTGCCATTACGCGGTGGGCTTCTTCAATGACGGTCAGGTGCTTACATCCGTTTTCGTTGAAATCGATCTCGCCTATTTCTGCTTGTGCAGAGCGATATTCATATAGATGTTGCAACAACAGAGCCATGAGGAATGACTTGTCAACATCGTCACCTACGTAAGAGAGATTGATGACACATTTCCGTCCAAACACCTCGTTCCACGGTGTAGTTTTAGGTGTGTTCAGTAGCTCCCCCTTCCATCCTCGCTTCAAACTGTCAATTCGTGTATTCAGACAGGCTTTCATGTTGCGTTGCACCTTGTCTTCATACTGTCTGTGCTCTATCACCTGATCTACACAGATGCTCATACTATTCAATGTTGGTGCCATCGTTTTCCCAAAGACAGGTTCACTGTTCAGCCAATCGGTAGACTTGTTTTGGTAAACGGTGTAAATCAAATCCTCCATCAGCACAGGCAGTATGTCGTACATGGGGAAAGCGGCAGCAAAAGTTGACTTCAGACGGTCTATATGCGTCAGGACGTTCACCTCCTGCTCTGGTTTCAGCCAAACTATTTCAAAGGGATTTAGCTTCAGTGGTTTTGGATCAAATGTCCCTTTGTATTTTTTACATCCAGGGATGTAGATGGATATGGGAGATTCTGGATGTGCCTTGTTGTATTCCAAAGCCCAATCTACATATTCTGTCTTAGCAGGTTCTATCACGAGGAATGGCAGTTCGCCTAATTGATTCAGAATGGCCTGTATAGTATTCGTCTTGCCACTGCCGTTGATACCCGAGATGAGAGTGTGGCGTGATAACAAAGCAAATGGGATTCGATATTGTATTTTGGTTTCAGATCCTCCATAAAGTAATTTCCCGAAAGCAAAAGATTGTTCGAATTCTGCTGAACTCTGAGGATTTAGATTAAATTCAGGACAACTATCAACGACACTAATTCCAGGAACGCTCCGCAATGGGAAATTAATAAGGTATGATAGTTCTTTTGTTGTTAAGACTGTCTTCAGCTCTTTATAGTGTTCGCCGAGAGGGTGGTCAAAACGCTTTCCTTTGACGTTGTTCACAACAAGAATGGGGGAAGCTAATTCTCCTAGAGTAAGACTTTTGTACGTTTTACCTTTTTCTGGTTCTTCTTCTAGCACCCCCGTTATATCATGCAATCTTATTGGCTCAAAAATACTTTCTTGTCCGCTTAAAATTGAACGAAGTTGTAACCCTGCACCTTGCAAATCAGATTTCTTGTCTGCCATGATATAGGTGCCAACTTTCCATAGCCCTACTGCTTTGCCTGATTCTATGCGCTTAGAGTGATAGAACAGATGTTCTGAAACAGCCTCGATGTGTTTATTGACAATATTACGACTTATACTCTGTGATTTATTTTCAGTTGTACTATGCGAAGTGGAAGTCGTATCGCTACTATTGGTTCCTTCTGTATCAGATACTGTTTTTTGTGGCATCATACCACTTATCACATTAGAGGCCATGGTTCCTGCCATCATTCCTACAGCCGCCGCAGCAACACTTCCGGCAGCATCCGTCATTCCTTCAAGAACAGCACCCGCAGCGGGAAAAAAGGTGGCTGCCGTTCCTAATCCCGTTGCAGTCATTGCAAGCTTACCTAGTTTGCTGAAGTCCTTTTTTGACACACTTACACTATGACTCGTACTTGTTCCGTCTGTATGTGAAACACTTTGTGTGGAAGATGTTCCTGATGAAAGGCCTTCCGTTACATTCATCGATTTCAGTGACTCCGCTTGTCCGTTCATTTCTCGGCATTGATATAGCATCCCTTCCGCATCTCCTTGCTCTATTGGGTCAGCAACCACAAGATAGGCAAAATGCTTGCACTGACTTGTCCCTGAAATAAGTTTGTCTATTGTGGCAGGATATAATGTTTTGTATTGGCTCTCCATTGAAGGGATGCCTGTAAGAGCATAAGTATATTCAAATGCATCAGTTTTTACTTCGTGCTTGAGTTGCTCCAATGCAGGATCATTCTCGCTGACAATTTCTGTTTGCAGACCTGGCCACACACCTTTGATAAATTCATTCAAGTTCCTTACCATACTTTTTGGCGGAATGGCTTTATGTGGAGAGCGTAAACCAAGATACAGTTTGTTCTCTTGCCCGTTTCCTGTAACAAGGAAAAGTAGCTGTATTTCTTTCGGTAGAAAGCAGGAGAATAGTATCTTTTGAATAGCCGTAAAACAGCTTTCAGCAGACTTTTCCAAAGGTCTGCCTACCTGCCGTACCTCTATCCAAGTGGCCTGAGTAATGGATGTGGATGGCAGTGCCTCTATCTCGAACAACTGGTTGTCTTCACTTGTTATGTCTTGAAGATACTTGCGCTCCATACAGAAAGATAGTGTCTGTGAAACCGCAGTTGCAGCAAGTGCTTTTGCTACAGGTTCTAATGCCTGTAATTCTCTGTCCATAATAATTAGTCAATAAGTATGCGTGAATTCTGGAGGCTGTCTTTATATGCTGTCAAATAGTCTGATGTGACCTTCCTAACAGTTTGACGTATGTTATTGTTCCCCTTTACGTTCCCATTAATTGTGTTTCTGACATCATTTTGAATTTTGTCCCACTCAGAATCAATTAGATTAAAGATTTTGAGACGCTCATCACGATTCCTATTTTTTGCCTTTTCTTGCTCTAAAGTAGGTTTGTCGCCACTAAAGGCTCCAATGGCACCTCCAATTAAAGCACCCGTCAAAGTTCCAAAGAAAGGTACAACACTACCTATAGCGGCGCCTGCAGCAGCACCCGCTGCTGCACCTCCACTACTCCATGTGGATGCTTGTTCAGCAGAGTCTTTGGCTATTCTGTCAAGAACAGGCTTAATACTAATAGTTCCCATTGAAATTCTTGGAACATTTAGGCTGGGTAACCTGATGTCATTCCCTTGATTTGTATATACTGAAACTATATCATCAACTCTTTTCCTTATCTCAGCAGTACTATCCAAAATTGCTGTTCTTACATATTCTGAGACATTTGAGGTGAGTTCTCCCAAATGTTCTTTCATATCGGAATCTATACTTGAGTTTAAATCGTCAATACTGACATCATTATCAATGTCTTTAAATGTAGTGACATTGGTGGCAATTATCTGTGTTGCAAGTTCAAATGCCTCTGAACAGAATTTTTCCGAAAATGCATCGAAAATCTTGTTTCCATTGATAAGGTTATCAATCTGACTACCTATGCCAACATCCATTCCTTCCGTCCTAAGATCCATTCTGGCGACCTCTGCAACACCTTGGGATATTGTTAACGAGGGGTCTTGGTCTCTATAAACCTGACTTTCTTGTACTCCAAAGTAATGACATATCAAAGGTTTTAAAAAATCCATTCTTGAAGCACCTCCTGTCATGAATACTCCATAAATATTCTGTCCTTTGATATGGTTCTCACGATAGTCGGCCATTGCATCAGCGATTTGCTGGATATAGCCTTTCTCTGTTAGAAGATTATTCAAGTCACCAGGGTGGAATACTAAGCGGAAACGTTCGTCCTCCAAGTCGTCGTCATCAACAATATCTTCAAAGTTAATGGTTTTCTTAACTCGTAGAGTTGGATCTATATATATTTGTTCCTTAACTTTTCTTGCTTCAAACACAAGGTAGTCTATAAGTCTTGGGAATTTTGCTTCAAACTCTTTTATGCTTTCCTCTTCTTCTCGTTTCTTTGAATAAATTGTCTTCTCGACAGCAGATGCGCCACAATCATAGCCGAAATCAATCAGTTCTGGAAGGTTCTTGTTCATATAGGTAAAGTCCAAAGTGGAAGACCCCATATCAAAAACGATAGCCCCCTTATCTATATTTCGCCCTATTCCTGATGTTGTATCGTGTTGTGCCCTAACAAAAGCTGCTCGTGACTCCTTGGTCAGTCCTGCTATTGGGATTCCCGCCATCTTTGCCATTTGAAGATACAAATCTTGCGTGGGCTTGTCCCATCCAGACGGTGTCGCTATATAAACAAGATGATTAGAGTCTGTCAGCAGGCCAGAGTTACTTTCACGGATTCGCTTATAGACTTCTTTCATGAAGCGAATCATCAATTGCTCAGCATCACCGTTGATGTCTTTTGGTGCCTTCTTGAAGCAAACTCTAACTTCGGCTTGGCGCAGTATCTCAGGATTGAATGCAGCATCGCCTATGTATGCATTACCATTATCAAGGATGGTGATAGCCGAAGGCATAACCTTCTTGTTTCCTCCCATTTCCAAGTCCTTTGCAGGATCTAACTGACTGGGAAGGACATCCCATTGTAGTGGACATAGTGCAGCAGATGTCTCACCATGACCTAAATCTATGCCTATAACATATTCGTATTGTTTCTTTTCTTTGTCTGTCATAATGTAACTATTTGTTTATTAGTCGTGATCCTATAGTTGATTTCATGTTATTACCTGTAGAGTATGTGGATGATGATTGGTGGCTTTTGTCGACTCCTCCATATTTCTCTTGAAAATCATCATCGTTCATAAAGAAGTAATAGATGCCTTCAATAAGAGCGACGATTGCAGGAATTCCCGTCCAGCAAAAGATCAAATAGATGAATCCCTGGAACCATTTCCCGAAATAAAACTTATGAGCACCTAAGCCCCCTAAAAATATAGCTAAAAGACATGCTACTATTTTGTTCTTCATAATAAATCACTCTTGTTTTACGGGTATAAATACTTTACCAGAAAGAACTGCCTGCCCTTCCTTGACAATTGCGGGATAGACCATTTGTGGCGTTTCGACTTTTGTGCTTTCTACGGTCTCAAACCATCCAGAATGCTCTTCAACATATTCTTCCACAGATAGATTATAGTTTTCAAGCGCTTCGGCCAGGTCTTCTATTCTCATTTGTAGTTTTGAAAGGTATTTGTCATCATTAGTGTGAGTCCGTTTGTATCCGATAAGAGTCTGTATACCTTCTAACAGGAAACTGTATTCCTTTTCCAAACGAGGTTTTTCCACATTCTCGTATTTGTCAACTACTCGGTTGATTTGAGCTCGGAATGTCTGTATAAGAGAATCTACGCTATCGCAAATATTACCAACAATCCCTAAGAATATCCCAGTGTCGAGATTTACATCAGTTTCCTTGGACAGACTGCTTCCTGAATTAATTTGAATAGGCTTCAATGCTGAAACCGCTTTTCTTTGTGGCTGACCCGTGATAGTAGAATAGTAAAGAACCAAAGCTGTTCCTGCAATAGCACCGAACACTGCTCCCCAACTGCCTAAGAGCAATGCTCCTGCGGCACCTCCAACTGCTGATCCGCCTATTACGTATGGGTATTCTTGCGACTTCAACTTAGCAGCCTCACTCAAAGTCTTAAATTCGGCATTAGACCGTTCTTCTTGATGCTTGCCATCAGCAATCCGTATAGTGTTGTTCTTTATAAACTCGCCCACCATCGACTGCTGGGCATTAAGCAGTGACATCGCAGCCTGAAGGATGTAGTCTTCTGATTGCGTCAGATTCTGACGAAAGTCTCCCTCTGAGTCAAACAAGTCGTTAAGATAGTTCGTTACAATCTGTTGAACTAATACGGCATCTTTGGGTAAAGACAAATTTGTCAGTTTTTTTGCCAGTTCATCCTTGCGGCTTTCAAACAAAGCTTTTAGCGTAGTCTTTGTTTTCTCCATTGTATATCTTCTTATTTGTTTTTTAGTGATTTACTCGATATTCATACATAGAATCCATGTCCTCTGGGTCATCAGGATCATCCATCTGATGAGCTTCTGGGTCATCATCTTCTTCATAACCGTCACACGATTGACAATTCTCGTAATTATGAGAGAACTTTTCGTTGTCACAATATTGTCCCATATTGAAGAAACAATCAACGCAAATCCATTCAATTCTTGACATATTAGGTATAAAGACCTTCACTCCCTTCTGAGGCTGGTTAGTAATTTTGGTTCGCGATATATACGAAAAAAGGCGTGGGAGTCATACATCTTTGCTCGTCCCGACGCTCAAGCCTCGCATGCTTCCAAGTCACGAACGAGAAACATGCAGAGGCCCACGCATATATGGCAACATCCCTTGTACCACAAAGGTACAATGGGAGAGTTGTCTCTATACGCAGGCATCTACTGCGGCTTCTCATGACTTGGCTATTGAATTGCGAGTTCGAGCGTCAATCAAAGCGTTAGTAAACGCCTATTCCAATATATATGTCCGCAAGGCAAGTCTGTCAGCCAGATTTCCTTTTAGACGTTGCAAAGATAGTGAAAATCCGTCATTATCCGTACAATTTCTTGGAAAAAAGAATGAATTTGATGCAAAAAACAGGAGATTTCGTAGAATATTACGGATAGTTGAGTAATTTTGCGCTTAAAACGATACTTTTATGTACGATTCAGATAAGATGGAGCGAGTGTGCGGCTATCTCCGCTTGATAGAGCGCACTCGGTTGCTGAAGAATACCACAGAGGAACTGGAACAACTGGTAGGCTTCTCTGTTGGCAGTGGTAACGGCTTGGCAAGGAAGGGCGGCAAGTCGCTCTTTATCAAAGATGCCATCTTCAGGGAACTGGCACACATCGCCAAGCCGGATACTGACCTTGACCTGCAAGAAGTGCTTGATGCTTATATCGGTGCTGACCACATCTGCGAGCGAATAGGAAATGTAGCAAACCCTGCATTGTTCTGCCAGCATCTTGTCTGGTATTTCTATGCAGACGCAGAGGCTACCGATGATATTGCACCTATTATTAATAAGGTGGAAGCAGAGCAATTGCCTATTCTCGTATTGCTGATGCTCAAGTTGTTGCCCCGTTTGTCGGCTAAGGGTGGCGACGTAAGAGACATCCGCCAAGACTATCGTCGTCTGTTCTGTTGGTTGTCGGAAACGGTCAATAAGGACATCATGATGCAGAAACTTCCGCTGCTTACCCAGTTAGAGGACGAGATAAGACATCATCCAGACATCATGTGTAGGATACACCTTATCAGTGTAGCAAATCAGATTCTGAACTCGTTTGGTGCACTCTCCACGAGAGAACGCATCAGCATAAGTAACAAGGAGTTGTTGGAAAACCAGTTTGATCCAGAGGTGGACGGTATCTGGACTGAAAATGAATTCTCAACAGTGTTCTGGCGATTTGAAGGCATCGCCAATGGTTATCATCTTTACCGCTATCAAACAGACACCACCCGAAAATCCCTGACGTTTACGAAGTTCTTCATGAAGTTCTTCCATTTGGAAAATGACATCATGGCACTGGTTATCCACCCTCAAGCCATTCATTATCTTGTCTCTGGCAAGAAAATGCCCAATAATCTTTTTGCCTATCTCGACTGCCATATTCAAGTTGACAGTGAAGGCAATTCGGATTCATTCATTACCTTCAGCCCGCAGTCGGCTGACGGTCAATGGTTCGCCCTTAAACAATTGAGACGCAGCGAAATAGAAGAGTTCTTCCAAAATCTATTAGATGACGAGCGGTATGAGAAAACAGACAGCCACGCAAATGATGACTACGACTTCACCATATCGTTAGCCGCTATCACCAGCGATTATATCTATATCAGCAAGGACGAGACAACATACTACAAAATTCCAAAATCCTTGAACGGTCTTTTGGAAGAAGTTGGATTCAACAGTAATGCAGGTGTGATGTCGTTCAAAAACACTGCTGATGGTGAGCCTGCCACGTATATAGCATTTGACGATTTCAACTTGTATTACAATATTAGCACATTAGAGTTGATGGCCGAACATCAAATTGAAATAGTGAATAGTATCAGTGTATAACCACGCTGTAAACTCCGACGAAATGTACAAGCATTAATTTTTTCTTTTATAATCTTACTATCCACATGACGCACAAATTGTAGAAATCGTTTGGCAATTCCCTAGAAAATGCTTACCTTTGCACCCGATGATGAGTCACAAAACGGCTGGTGGCTCGTCATCGGGCATACTTTGATGCAAATTATAGCAGAACAAGGAGATTAGAACGGTCTCTTATCCGTAACCCTCAAAATCCTCAATCCCCCAAATTGCCTTTATACAAAGATATTCTGCGATTTCTTTCAAAGTTACGAAAAAACTACGACAAATACCATATTTGTCACTTTTTAACACAACTAGTAACAATTCTCCACCTATTCTATTCCTCTCTCACTACCAGTTCGCGAGGGAGCGTGACGACCTTCAATCGCTCATACCAGATGCGGTTTGAGCCTGCGATGTGCTTCTGCGTATGGCTGCTGATAATGTAGTAGCTGGCCGTGTACTCGTCCATCATCTCAAGGAATACCTTCTTGATACGCGAGCACTTTTCATTGATGGCATTGTCAAGCGGATTGATCAGATGATCCACGCTCTCCAAGACCTTCTCCTTGTCCATCATCTTCGCCGTAGCCATATAATAGCGTGTCAGTTCCGCACGATAATCCGCCAGCCGTTTGAACTCGATGCCTTCAGGATGCGCGAGGAACAGCAGATATACCGCCTTATGCACAGGCTGCAACTCCACCTCCTTGCCATAGTCCGTGAGCACGAAACGATAATCCTTCGTAATCAACAGTCTGCTCAGTTTTCCCTTCGCAGCCTCGATACGCAGTTCCTCAAGCAAGGGCACACCAACAGCGTGCAGCAACAGATCCTTTCTCCCTGCTGTCTGCAACTGCTCTATCAGATACTTGATCTGACGAGCCATTTCCTCTGGTGTCTGCGGTTGCTCAATCATCAGTTGTCAGACCTTTCACCACATTATCCAGCCATCTTCTCCACTTGTTCACCATCGTGGTTTTCTCTTCCTCCTCAGGCACCTTTTCCGGTTCCGGCTCAGGAATCACGGCTGGCTCCGGCTCTGGCATAACCTCCACCTCGAAGGGCAGCGTCTGAGTAATCACCTCTGCCACCGTCTTCTTCCTTGGTTTGTAGAGCAGCGGTATCAGACTCTCGAAATATTCATCATCATTACGGTATACGTCAGTCTTCACCTCATCTTTCAGACTATCCTCCATACCCGTGGCCAGAATCGTCACCTTGGCATCGCCCCCCAGCGTGTCATCCGTCGCCGTACCCCATATCACATCGATATTAGGATCCAGCTGGTCGAAGAAATCGTCAATCTCCTGCAGTTCCTTCACGAAGATAGGATGCTCGTCGCTGGCATAGATATTAAAGAGGATACGCTTCGCCTTGCCGATATCATTGCCATAGAGCAGCGGAGAATCGAGGGCATTGATGATGGCGCTTGCCACACGATGCTCCCCGCTGGCGCGCCCCATGGCCATGATGGCACCACCGCCGTTCTTCATCGTCGTTTCCACATCGCGGAAGTCACTCTTAATTCCCCCGTCGCTAGGCAAGGTGATCAGCTCCGAGATACCCTTCACGGCATCCATCAGAATATTGTCTGCCCGCAGAAAAGCCTCCTTCAAGGGAATCTCTGCATCAGAATATACATCGCAGAGGCGTTCATTGTTCACTATCAGCAGCGCATCCACATTCTTACGCATCTCCTCCACGCCCTTCAGAGCCTTGACGATCTTGCGTTTCTTCTCAAAGGAGAAAGGGATTGTCACCACACCAACCGTCAGGATACCCATCTCCTTTGCCACACCAGCCACTACAGGTGCAGCACCAGTACCCGTGCCACCACCCATACCAGCAGTCACGAACGCCATCTTTGTGCCGTCAGCAAGCAGTTTCTGAATCGTGTCGATGGTGTTCACGGCTTCATTCTTACCCTTTTCAGGATCGCCCCCGGCACCCAAGCCTTCACCAAGCTGTATCTTTACAGGCACTGGCGAGCGCGACAACGACTGGCTGTCTGTATTGCACACAGCGTAAGTCACACCGTCCACGCCCTCCTTATACATATTATTGACAGCGTTGCAGCCACCACCTCCAACACCCACCACTTTGATGATGCCCTGCATCTGGTCCCTGACTTCGGGAAATTCCAAAAGCGGCAAATTGAAATTATCGTTATCACCCATACTTCAAATAATTTGCTGCAAAATTACAAATTATTCTCCATACCTCCAAACCTTCGCAAGCCTTGCGGCGGTTTTCTGTCATCGGATGTCCTCGTATCCCCTTATCTCATCCTCAAACATCGCTGCAAGGAGTGTTTTTATGCGAACTAATTTGCTTTTTCAGCAGAAAAACGCAATAATATTTGGAAGATATCGAAATTTTGCTTACCTTTGCAACGTCAGAAATGACTATCCGGGTAGAATCCCGCGTGGGGTAAGGCCTTATCGATACTGCCCATTTTGAAAGTCATCCTTTTGGGTGGCTTTCTTATTTTGTGTACTTTATCATAAAATATTTCATGAATGACGGACTTATAGTTTCTTCACGAATCACAGAAATTGTCTTTCTACCTTTCATTATTAACACCTCAACAGCATCAGCGTTTCTTTCAAAGTAGCGTTTAATACTTTTTGCCAAAGGACGTGGTTCGTAATTGGATAAAATGTTGAGAATGACGCGATTAGTTTGACCAATAGAATCCGCAAAGCGTGAATCTACAGAATTCCTACCCTGTATGGTCTTTAGATCATACATTCTGTAAACACCCTTTCGTTCAAAGATAAAATCTGCTGTTCTGAATCCTTTGGGATTTGGCAGAATAAACACTTGATAGCCGAGTTCTACAGCTTTACGTGCTGCATACAGAAGATTCAAATAGTCTGCACCTTTTTCTCCACCTGTGCTGTAAATACTTATCTCGCCTTTTACGATACTGAAAGAAGGATGACTGGCTATCTCTTTCAACAGACTGATAAAAGCAGACCCATGCGTGGAATTCAGATCCTCAAGCAAAACATCCAAGTCTCTAGTAGGAGATTCAGACACCATTAGGCTGAACCTCTCTTCTTGTAAGCCGATCTATTTACTTGAAAAGCGAAATGATCATAGTCGGATAAGATGAGCTGCTGTTTCAGGACATTTATCTGATACACATAGCGCATATTGATGATAAATCGTTTTCCAATGCGCATAAAGCGCTTGGCCTCATCACCTATTTGTGCAGCCAAGGCTTTTTCCATCTCACCAAGGTTCATACAAACAGCAGCACGCAACTTATTGACCATGATGATGTCGGTATAGTTGCCGTCAGCCTCGAAATAGACGATCTTCGAAATATCTATCCTCAGCAGTTCGTCACGAGAGTTAAAGAATACAAGATTAGTCTCCATTACCACTTTGTTGCTTTAGGTAAATGCAAAGATAAGAAGAATTATCGAATTAAACAAATAATATGGCATATTTTTTAAGAAAAGACATTTTCACATGGCTTGTAAAATAGAAATGTGGCTGTTTTCCATGTTTCTCTGGTACAAAAAAGAATGAAGATATAAGCTTTGGGGCAATGGCCTCGTATAGTAGTTAGAAGGGGAAGACTATAAAGATTTTGATTGGGTCCACCATTTAGATTACTAGGACGGGACAAAGGGACAAAGGGACAATTTGTTTTTGAATTTTGCAGTTTCCCCTTTGTCTTACCCTATTATGCGTGACAAATGACAGATGACAAAATGACAAACGGATAATTTATAGGTTCTGGCAAATGGGTGACGGGGAAACTGCAATGAATGGTATTTTGACAAAAACCTATTATTAAATATTATATTAATATATATATTATATATAATATATATATTAATATAATATTCTATAAGTCATTCTTGTTCCAATAAAAAAATGGCGTTTGTCATTTTGTCATCTGTCATTTGTCATACTTCTCGAGACAACGCGTTTTCAAAAAGCAAATTGTCCCTTTGTCCCTTGTCCCCTTTGTGTCCCAGAGAATCAGGTACCGACAAGCTAGGGGCTTCTCGTAAGGAAAGAGATAGTTTGCTTACGAGAAACCGCCTGTTTGTCGGTATGTAAATTAGTGAGGCCCCGCTCGAAAAAACTCAAATAAAATTTGTTTATTTACTCGCTTATTCGTATCTTTGTGCCCGAAATTGAAATTACTTATATGAAGAAGCTTGTATTTTTGGGATTGATGATGTGGGGCTTTATGGAGGCTCACGCCATTGATTTGAACGGGAATTTCCTTTCCCAGAGTGGAGAACTGCTATTCAGATTCACTGCCGACAGTCTGTATGTGGACATCGCACAGAGCCATCGCAACGTCTCGGCGTTTAAGATGGTGAAGAAGCACGACTCGAAGAAGGCGGCGACGTTCAACGCGTTTGAGCGCTATA